>Ga0315293_10000033_pt1 | contig 109880 bp, 101 predicted proteins | sample YL17G13_20_MG_FD_203071 | JGI IMG/M metagenome (GOLD analysis project Ga0315293, IMG submission 203071) | Sediment microbial communities from Yellowstone Lake, YNP, Wyoming, USA - YL17G13_20 | ecosystem: Environmental > Aquatic > Freshwater > Lake > Sediment | place: USA: Wyoming | collected...
AGTTAAGGGCTATACTGCGCGCGAGCGCGTTCGGAAATGTCAAAATTATGTTTCCTATGATATCAGGACTTGGAGAGCTTAAGCAGGCTATAGAAGTTTTAGAGGAAGCGAAACAGGAATTAAAAAATAAAAAGATGAATTTTAACCAGGATATAGAAGTCGGGGCGATGATAGAGATTCCGTCAGCCGCGCTTACCTGCGACCTTTTAGCCAAGGAAGTAGATTTCTTCAGCATAGGGACCAATGACCTTATACAGTATTCTCTGGCAGTAGACAGGGCTAATGAAAAAATAGCCTACCTTTACAAGCCCACTCATCCGGCAGTGCTCAGGCTTATAAAAAATATCATAGATTCAGGGCATAAGGAAAATATATGGGTAGGTATGTGCGGAGAGATGGCGGCAGAGTCCGGATTTGTCCTTATACTGCTGGGGCTGGGGCTGGACGAGTTCAGTATGAGCCCTTTAACGATTCCGGAGATGAAATACGTTATAAGCAACGTGAAATTTGAAGATGCCAGAAAGGTCGCGGAAGAGGCATTGAGTTTACCTACAGGTGAAGAGGTAGAGGCTTTTGCAAATAAACGGCTGAACGAGCTTATCCCCTGGCTAAAGAAGACGAAACGATCTCCGGCATGAATAAACTAGACAATTTAAAATTCATAGAAAAACTGGACCGTTCAAATATGCTGAAGTTCATCTCGGGCCTGCCGGAACAATGCCCTGATGCCTATCGCATCGGGATTTCCGCCGGCATAAATAAATCTGCGGTAAAAATAAACAATATAGTATTCGCAGGCGTGGGCGGGTCCGGCATAGGGGCTGAACTGATTAAAGTTTATCTGGAGGATGAACTTAAGATACCTGTATTGATATGCCGCAATTATACCCTCCCTGACTTTGTAAACGAGAATACGCTTTTATTCTGTTCAAGCTATTCCGGGGCTACAGAAGAGACGCTTTCCTGTTTTGAGCATGGCCTGCGGAGAAAAGCTTATATAATAACGATTGGCGCGGGAGGAAAATTAAAAGAGTTATCTCTAAAAAATAACGCCGTTCACGTATTAATTCCGTCCGGATATCCTCCCAGGACAGCTATCGGCTACATGTCTATAACAGTGCTTGGCGTTTTAGCGAAGCTCGGGCTCATAAAAGATAAAGAAAATGACGTGAAAGAACTTTATTCTATCCTTTCTGATATCAGGGATAAAGAGGCGGGTTTTAAAGTGCCTCTAGAAAAAAATATCTCCAAGCAGATAGCCTTTAAACTTTACAAAAGGTATCCCGTAATATACGGAACGGCTGATACCACGGAAGCCGTGAGCAATAGATGGAGAGAGCAGATCGCAGAGAACGGAAAGGCGCTTTCATCCAGCAATGTGCTGCCCGAAATGAATCATAACGAGATAGTGGGTTGGAAATTTCCGGAAAAGCTTCTTAAAGATTTTAAGGTTATAATGCTATCGGATAAAGATGATCACAAAAGGACAAAAGAGCGCATAAAGATTTCGGGGGAGATTATAAAAAAATCAAAGGCAGAGGTTATTGCGCTGGAAAGGGATAAGGGCGGAAAGCTGGCGAGGATATTTTCTCTTATGTATATAGGGGATTTTGCGAGTTTTTATCTGGCCATTCTCAATAATATTGACCCGACTCCGGTAGAAACAATAGATTATCTCAAAAAAGAATTAGTAAAGATATGAAAGTTTTATTATTAGCCGCGGGATACGCTACCAGGCTCTATCCGCTGACTTTAAATACCCCGAAACCGCTTCTCGCAGTAGCCGGTAAAACTGTCCTGGAATATATATTTGATCTTATCGAACCTTTGAAGCAGGTGGATGAGGTTTTTATTGTAACAAATGAAAAATTTTATCAGTCCTTTGAGGACTGGAAGCGGGGTTTCAAGAGTTCAAAGAAAATAACAATTATAGACGACGGCACGACGTCTAATGAAACAAGGCTCGGGGCCACGGGAGATGTAGAGTTTGTCGTAGAGAAAAGAAATATAAGAGACGATTTGCTGGTCCTTGCGGGAGACAATCTATTCAAGGCGGGGCTTTCTGTATTTATAAATTTTTGCGTCTCAAAAAGGCCTTCTATCACAATAGGCCTTTATGATATAAAAGACTTGATTCTTGCGAAAAATTACGGTATAGTGTCCATTGATAAAAATAATAAGATCATTGATTTTAAAGAAAAACCGGTTAACCCTCCGTCTACTCTTGCGGCAATGTGCCTTTATTTTTTTCCAAAGGAAAGATTGGACATAATGAAGGAGTATCGCCGGACAGATACTGCCAAGGACGCGCCGGGTTATTTTCTGGAATGGCTTTATAAAAAAGAGCCTGTGTTTGGTTACGCGTTTAAAGATAAAAAGTGGTTTGATATAGGGGATAAAAAATCGCTGGAAGAGGCTGATAAAGAATTCAGAAAGAAATTCAGAAAGGATTAGAAAATGCCTAAAGGAAAATATTACGTTACTTCAGAATCAGTCGGAGAGGGTCATCCCGATAAGCTGTGCGATCAGATTTCAGATTCAATACTGGATGAGGTTTTGCGCCAGGATTCAAGAGGCCGCGTCGCGTGCGAGACGTTTGTAACAATGGGACTTATTATAGTGGGAGGAGAAATCACCACCACTGCTTACGTGGACATAATCAATACCGCGAGGAAAGTGGTTAAGGAAATAGGCTACACAGACCCTAAATACGGCATGGATTATAAAACGTGCGCTGTCATAAACACGATACATTCCCAATCTCCTGACATTGCGCAGGGCGTTGATAAAGGCGGCGCAGGCGATCAGGGTTTCATGGTGGGATACGCGTGCGATGAAACACCGGAACTGATGCCTTTACCGATTATGCTGGCGCATAAGCTTGTCAGGAAAATGGCAGAGTTGAGGAAAAATAAAACGCTGAAATATCTCGGGCCTGACTCTAAAAGCCAGGTAACGATTGAGTACAAAGACGGCAAGGCAGTCAGAATAAATTCAGTTGTTCTGGCGTGCCAGCACACAGAAGAGATATTGGATAAAAGCGGGGAGCATATAACCGAGAAAGCGAGAAAAGAGATTATAGAAAAGATAGCAAAACCTGTATTGGGCAAGCTTGTTGACGACGGGACAAAATATTATGTAAATCAGACAGGCAAGTTTTTAATAGGCGGGCCGCAGTCTGACACGGGAATGACCGGAAGGAAAATAATCGTGGATACGTACGGCGGCGTTATACCTCACGGCGGCGGGTCTTTTTCAGGCAAGGATCCTACGAAGGTTGATCGTTCTGCCACGTACATGGCTAGATATGCCGCGAAAAATATAGTAGCTGCGGGCCTCGCGAAGAAATGCTGTATCCAGCTCGCTTATGTTATAGGAAAAGCTGAACCGCTGGCGGTAATGGTTGAAACTTTCGGAACAGGAAAAATTTCAGAAGAAAAGATTTCAGCGCTCATACGAGAACATTTTGATTTGACTCCTAGAGGTATAATAACAGAGCTGGATCTTCTTAAACCTATTTATAGGAAGACAGCTGCGTACGGGCATTTTGGCCGGGAAGAAGAAGGCTTTACATGGGAAGAAACTGACAAGGTGGATCTCTTGAGAAAAGGATGTGTTTAGCATGAAATACGATATAAGCAATATAAAGTTAGCTTCTACCGGAAAACTAAGGATAGAATGGGCGGATGAGAACATGCCTGTCCTGAAACTCATAAGAGCAAGATTCTCTAAAGAAAAACCGCTGAAAGGCGTAAAGGTCAGCTGCTGCCTTCATGTGACTACGGAGACAGCGGTTTTAATGAATACCTTAAAATCAGGGGGCGCTGATGTAATCCTCTGCGCTTCTAACCCTCTCAGCACTCAGGACGATGTGGCCGCGTCTCTGGTAAAAGATTTCAACATACCTGTTTTTGCGAGAAGAGGGGAGAATAACAAAGTATATTATTCTCACATAGAAAGTTCTCTGGGATTCGGGCCGCACATAACGATGGACGACGGCGCAGACCTGGTTTCAACAATCCATAAATCCAAGAAACACCTTGTGCCGAACATGTTTGGAAGCACAGAAGAGACTACCACCGGGATAATAAGATTGAGAAGCCTGGAGCAGAATAAAAAACTTCTTTTTCCTGTAATTGCCGTGAACGACGCGGATACCAAACATCTTTTTGACAATCGCTACGGCACAGGCCAGTCAACGGTGGACGGGATTATCAGGGCTACAAATATTCTCTTGGCCGGTAAAATTGTAGTTGTGCTTGGTTATGGGTGGTGCGGCAGGGGATTTGCCATGCGCGTAAGAGGCATGGGGGCCAATGTTGTAATTACGGAAGTGGACCCTACAAAAGCGCTTGAAGCGATTATGGACGGTTATTCAGTAATGCCTATGAATGAAGCCGCTAAAAAAGGAGATTTATTTGTAACCCTGACAGGCAATACTACGGTTATCGCCGGAGAACATTTTAAAGTAATGAAGGACGGAGCCATAGTCGCCAACTCAGGCCATTTTAATGTTGAGATAGACATACCTGCTCTTGAAAAGATGAGCTCAAAGAAACGCGTTATCCGTAACGGCGTCGAAGAGTATCTTTTAAAAGACGGCAGGCGCATTAATCTTTTAGGCGAGGGCAGGCTGGTAAATCTTGCCTGCGCTGAAGGCCATCCCGCAATAGTCATGGATATGAGTTTCGCGAATCAGGCGCTTGCCGCGGAATATCTTGTAAAGAATCATAAAAGGCTCAATAAAAAGGTTTACAGGATGCCCGAAGAAATAGATAAAGAAATAGCCAGGCTTAAACTTAAAAGCATGGGCGTCCGGATAGATGTCCTCACCCCGCTTCAGAAAAAATATCTTTCCAGCTGGGAACTTGGCACCTAAAATTCCGTTCGCCGAACGGAGCGCTCCGTTCGGCGAACGGAATAAGTAAAGATGTGCCTTAGTTTCTAATTAGTATTATCCCTATTGATCCGAATAATATATTTGCCAGATGGGCTGAGAGAAATGGCGGGAGCGAGCCGTTTTTGCCAAAAGCTATACAACTCGCCATGAAGGCATAATAGATAAATCCTATTACTATACTCATGCCTATGCCCAATAGAGCAGTGGCCTTGCCCCTTTGCCTTATTCTCAATGCGAAACCCGATCCTATCAATATTACTATCAGGCTTGTAAAAGGAAGGCTTATTTTCTGATGCAGGTCTACGCGGAGCCTTGTAATTAATTTTGGCGAAGTCTTGGAAAAATTCTTTATATAATTCGATAAATCGTGAAAACTCATGTATTCATAATTTGTACCCTTGGATATGAGGTCTTTCGGTTTTTCCATATTCATGACCTTCTCCTGAAAAAATTCAGGCGAGCCTGCTACCATCCCCTTGTCGTCCAATTTATACGTAAGTATGTTTGAAAAAAGCCATTTCCCGTCAACCCATTTTGCTTCGTGAGCGTTTATTTTTAATGACACATTATCTTTCTTATCCTGTTGCAAAATGGTAATGCCCATCGCTGTTTTAGAAGAGGTATCGAAATTATCTATAAATATGAGGCGGTTATTTTTACCGTACAGCGCGATATTGGAAATTACTTTTTTATTAAAAGTTTTATTTTTATCAATATTCTCCATGGAATTTTCTTTTATTGACTCCGCTTTTCTCATGCTTTGAGGGAGGATTTTTTCGGATACGCCGAATATCAGCATAGTCATGGCAAGTCCGATGTATATGAAAGGCATCAGTATCCTGTATATGTTTATTCCGGCTGCCCGCATGGCAGTTATCTCTCCGTATTTATTCAGCGCGCCTAAGACATATATAGTGGATATCAGGCTCGCTACCGGCGCGGTTTGCGTAACAATAAGAGGTATCATTGATATATAGTATTCCCATAGTATTCCGAGATGGATATTTTGTTTCAGGATCTCATCCAGGCGTCCGAAAAGATCTATAATGATGTAAAGGACAATAAACATCAGGAGGCAGTATAAAAGAGGCAGTATAAAATATCTCGCTATATATTTATCAAGTATTTTCATAATGTTAGTTTACATTGTGACAATGTCAGAGTGTAAACTTAGGTTTCGATAGTTTTTTGCAATAGTATTATTCCTGCCGCTCCGATTATTATATTAGGCAGATACATCCAGAAGCCGGGGCTCCAAATGCCCTTTAAAGATAGCGCTATGCTTAAAGCCATTAATAGATAATATACCACAATTACTCCCACCGCTATGGCGAACTGTATGGTTTTTTCTCCGCGTCTGGTAAATATGCCTAGGGGGATGCCTATAATGATAAAAACCATGCTGGCGAAAGATATGGAAATCTTTCTGTGAAATTCCGTGGCCAGGCTTAGCGTATCCACGTGATACCTGCCAAGTTTTTTAATCTCACTTTTTATTTCCTGAAAAGTCATTTCCTTGGGTTTTTTTTCCGTGTAACCGCTGGACGCTATTGATTCGTCCACGTTTAAAGTCAGGTAATAAGTCTTGAAATTTAATTTATAGAAATTTGTAGGATTTTTAGGATTTGGCTCGTCGCTAGTACCGTTTATAAGTTTTAATTTAACCGCGTTTTGATTATCAAGCGTGATGAATTCCCCTTTTTCAGCTATTATGGTCCTGGTGGAAAGCTCGTCCTGCGGCTGATATATGCGAACGCCTTTTAGTTTATTCCTGTCTATTTCATGTATGAATATTATGTAACCCTTGAAGCTTTTTATAAAAGTGCCCGGTTCCAGATACGCGGCGGGCGTTTTTACGCCTATATTTTTTACTATTTTTCTGGATTCAAAATGCATGTTTGGTATTATATCGTTATTTAGCACTATGGAGAGAAGGCTGAATAATAGGCCTATCACTATCAGCGGGAAACTCAGCCTGTAAATATTTATGCCGCTTGCCCTTATAGCCACGATTTCATTATCCCCTGAAAGCCTGCCGAACACCAGCAGCGCGGAAGTCAATATGGACATGGGTATTGTGTAGCTCAACAAAAACGGTATAAGATAGAGGAAGAGCCTGCCCACGAGCCTTATATCCACGCCTTTATTTATCACAAGTTCCGCAAGTCTTACGATGTTTCCTACCACGAGAGTAAAAGTGAATATGACAAGGGAAAATAAAAACATGACAATGATTTCTTTTATTATATATTTACGCAGTATTTTCATGCGCTGTCTCCCCGCGCGAGCGTTATTATTTCCACGCGCCGCGCGCCCGAATTTTTAAGAAGCCTCGAGCATTCATTGACAGTGGATCCTGTTGTGAAAAGGTCATCCACCAGCAGTATATTTTTATTACGGACACCGGAACTGTCTTTTAAAGAAAAGCTTAAATGCAGGTTTTTTATTCTGGCCCCTCTTTTGAGTTTACTCTGCAGCAAAGTATTTTTTGTTTTCTTGAGCGCGTTTCCGGAGCATGGAATACCCATTCTTTTCCCTAAATTACGGGCCAGTATATCAGAATGATTAATCTCTCTTTTGAATAATCTATCGGGATGCATTGGTATGGACAGAATCAACTGGCAATCTCTGCCGATATTATATTTTTTCATGAAATTAATAACCAGATCCGTGAAATCCGTTGAAAGAGAAGTTATTTTCTTATATTTAAAATCGTGGATAAGGCTTTTCAGCGGATCATCGTAATGACAAGCCGACCAGGCCCGGTCAAAATACGGCGTATCCTTTTTGCAATCCGGGCACGTGTCCATTAATTCAGGCTCTCCTTTAAGCTGCCTTCCGCATTTCGCGCAGAAAGGAGGAATCCTTTCTTTTATCTTTTTGGCGCAATCGCCGCAGATGTTTCGGTCGAATTCATTAATTCTTTTAGAACAGACCCTGCACAATGCTGGATAGAGTAGATTTATCAATGCCCCTAACATATGATAAATATAACACAATGGATTAATAAAATCAACCTGCAGTTAGTGGGGCAAAAATTTCTTTCTTCACATATTTATATTTTTATGCTATATTGTACAAATATGGCAGACAATAATATATATAATATAGAGGAAAAGATAAAGAATCTTGAAGAGTGGAATAGTGAGCGCGCGAGAATCAAGCCTGTTCTGGAAATAGCCGTTGATTATCACAATAAAGCCAGGCGCGAGAAATATTGGAAGAACTTTGAAAAGGCATCAGAGTTTTATATACAGGCCATTGAAAACTACAGAAGCGCTTTAAAGCTGAATCCAAGGTATTATCTTCAGGATATAGTTGAAAGGGTGGATTCTGTCATAGAGGAACATGTAAATAACATGTTTAACCTTAAAATAGGCGGCGACAGATTAAAGACAAAACAGGGCGTTAAGGATTTTATAGAATTTATAGAAGGCCTTAATCCCGAAGAAAAAAAATGCGTAGGTCAATATGAAATAGCCCTGAGTTATTTCAAGATAGCTGATATATATTTTGGGGACGGCGATTTTGACAAGGCGTATGAATTTTTTAACAAGGTGGCGGATATGGGCTGTAACCGGCCTTTTTTAAACAGAGATACGTATTTCAAGACAGGCGAGATACTTTTTAATAAGAAAAGATATAAAGAGGCCCTAGTAAGTTTTGTTTCCGCGCTTTCTTTTGACAGGGGCAACGCGGACGCGGTCTGTTATCTTGACAAATGTTTGAAGGAATTGAAAATATTCGAACACAGGTTCAAATTTTTGTCCGCAACGCCTAATGAGGCAAAAAAGCTGATAATGGAGGTGTTATGATTGATGATTCTTTAAAGGAAAGAAGGAGGTATCCCAGGATTGAATTAAACCTGGATGCCAAGTATAAGGTGCTTGATTATGAGCAGGTATTCCAATTTACGAAGACGCAGAATATATCTGCGGAAGGAGTGTGTTTTAAATCCTGCGATCTTTTGAAGCCCGGGATTTTCGTGCAGTTGGACGTAAACCTTAAAGATGATAACCCTCCGGTATCCATGGTCGCTGAAATAAGATGGGCAGAGGATATTAAATCAGATGAGGGCAAAAAATACATCAATGGCGTTAAGATTATAAGCATGCCCGCAAAAGACGAAGCCAGATTTTTGAAATATTACTGCAGTAAAATGGTTGAGAAGTTATCGGCGTATCTTAAATGAGGCCATGACTTATGGAGTCCGAAGGACGACATAAGTCATTTGGCCGAATTTACCCTTGACACGTAAAAGGCGCATTTTACATATCATCGCTTACGTGTCAAGGGTTAGTAATTCGCAAACGAAAGGGGGATTGGCATGGTGGCGCGTTTTGTTATTGTTTTCATATTAATGACGGCTTTAACGGGCTGTCTTAAGAAAAATTCGGATGAAAGTTTATCCATGGAGCCGGCTGTTACCGAGGAAACTCCCGGCGCAGTTATGGAAAATATCAGTCAGGATGAAGAAATGCAGGCGCAGCCTGGCCAGAAGAAGAGAGTTTCAGTAGAACCTGCGGTTACTCAAGCGTCAGAGGTTGAAAAACCAAGTATGCAGGACATACAGCAGGCTTTAAAAAACGCCAATCTTTATGAAGGCAAGGTAGACGGCATCTCAGGGCCTAAAACCAGAAAGGCCATAGAAGATTTTCAATCTCAAAAAGGTTTAAAAGCAGACGGTAAAGTTGGGCCTAAAACCTGGCAAAAATTAAAAGAGTATCTAAATAAAAAGGCAAACCAATAGATCTTTTGGTTTCTTTCCTGGCCGCAAAATGAATCCAATTAATAAGAGATATGATATAATCTATGAAGATGCTCATATTATCATAGTCAATAAAGCTTCCGGGCTGCTTGTCGTCTCCACTTCCAAAGGAGAGACAAATACCCTGACAGGGCTTTTAAATAAGGAACTGGATAGCCGCGGCGTGGAGGTAAATGCCTATCCATGCCACAGGATTGACAGAGAAACCTCGGGCCTTATTATCTACGCCAAGGGTAAGAGTATCCAGGAAATCATAATGAGCCAGTTTAAAAGGCATCTCGTGAAAAAGACATACATCGCGTTTGTGCATGGAGTTGTGCGAAAAAATTCAGACATCCTGAAAGGTAATGTATATAATCAAAAGAAAAGAAAAACAGAGTTAATGATCACGAAATACAAAGTCCTTGAGAGAAGAAAGGGCTTCACAATAGTAGAAGTGGAACCCGTTACGGGCAGGACTAATCAAATCAGGCTGCATTTCAAAGAACTTGGCCATCCTCTCGTAGGAGAAAGTGTGTATGCCTTCAGGAAAGATTTTGAATTAAGGTTTAAAAGAACGGCTCTTCACGCGAAGGCAATAGAGTTTAAACATCCTGTTACAGGGGAGAGAATGAATTTTAGTTTGCCGCTGCCCGATGATATGGTAAACTTTGTACGTTAGGTTGACACGAAATGGAAATAATTTTAGAGCTCATATTTCTCTTGGTATTGCTTTTAATAGGCGCTTTGACTGCCGCGTCTGAGACGTCTATTGTTGCCGCAAGCATTATAAAGCTAAGGCGGCTTGCGACTGACGGGTCCAAGACCGCCAGGATGATACTTAAAATACTCGAAGCCCCGGAAAAGTTTTTTGGGACAATAGTTGTAGCCAATAATATAGTAAACTCATTCATAGCCGCTCTTATTACAGCCGTAATAATTTCTTTCATCGGGGAAAATTCCAAAAGTATACTTATTGCGACTTTAATATCGGCGTTTCTTATAATAGTTTTTGAAGTGGCGGCGAAGACGCTTTCAGCTGGAAACCCCGTAAGGATATCGCTGTCTCTGGTGAGGATGGTAAGGGTTTTAATATTCATATTCTCTCCGGCTGTCAGGGCCCTTTCTGTAATAACTAATTTCATGGTAAATCTCATGGGCGGCAAGACAAAAGGCAAGCCGTCTCTTATGGTAGAGGATGAAATAAAAGCCCTCATCAGGATAGGCGAGGAGGAAAGCCCCCGTCATAAAGATAAATACAAGATGCTTTCAAAGGTTTTTGAATTCGGCGATACCATTGTGAAAACAGTAATGGTCCCGAAAGATAAGATGATGTGCATTGACATAAATGCGAATATCGAAGACATACTTGATAAGGTCTTGGAATTAGGCTATTCAAGAATTCCCGTATATAAGGATAAACCTGAAAATATAATCGGCGTTATCAATATGAAGGATCTATTAAATCTTTCTGTAAATAGAGACCTGGTGATCCTGCAGGATATAATATATCCGCCGGTTTTTATTCCTGAATCCAAAAATGTGACAGAACTATTGAAAGAGTTCCAGAAAGGCCATACGCATCTCGCTATTGTGGTTGATTCGCGCGGTAAGGTTCAGGGGCTTGTTACCCTGGAAGATTTGCTTGAGGAGATAGTAGGCGAGATACAGGACGAATACGATATCCGCAATGCATAAATTTTCTACTATAGTTATAGGCGGAGGGGCCAGCGGAATAATAGCGGCTATAAACGCTAAACGCATAGGTAAGGACGTTGTTATTTGCGAAAAAATGCCCCGGCTTGGGAAAAAAATACTTATTTCAGGCGCGGCGAGATGCAATATTTCTAACAGGGATTTAAGCGCTTCTCATTACAATCCTGAAGCAAGAGAACTTGTAAAAAGTGTATTTTCCAGATTTGGCAGAGACGATATAGAGAAGTTTTTTAATAAGCTTGGTTTAAAGTTATGTTCGGAGGCCGGCAGGCTTTTCCCTGTCACGAACCAGGCGTCCAGCGTTTTAAAAGTTTTAGAAGAAGAGCTCAGGACTTTAAAGATACCCGTAGAATTTGATTTTGAGGTAAATAATATCGCGGGCCTGACCAAAGGGTTTAAGGTAGAATCCAAAAACGGCAAATCTGTATCAGGCGATTACGTTATCATAACAGGAGGGGGGAAGACTTATCCGAGCCTTGGCTCTGACGGAAGCTGTTATGTTTTGGCCGGGTCGCTAGGCCATAAAATCATAGAGCCTGTTCCAAGCGCTGTCCCGCTTTTAGTAAAGGACAGATTCTGCCACCTGCTTCAGGGCCAAAAAATACAATGTATCGCTAAAAGCGTAATAGACGGTAGAATAAAAAAAGAAATAAAGGGAGAATTGCTTTTCACGAAATACGGATTATCAGGCACTGCCGTATTGGATATAAGCGAAGATATTTCAATAGCGATTAATAGGCTTGGGAAGAAAGACGCGGCTGTTTCGATAGATATGGCGCCTTTTATTGACGCGCCGGAGCTTGAAGAAGAAATTAAAAATAGGATCCAAAAGGGTTTCGCGAGAGAAGATTTAATGATAGGCATATTACCTAATAAGTTCAGCCTTGTTTTCAGGGATTTATTTAAAGGCGCAAGTGTTGAAAAAATAGCGGAGATGTTAAAAGACAGGAGATTTAGTATAATAGGGACAAGAGGCTGGAACGAAGCGGAGTTTACCGCAGGCGGGATAGATACAGGGGAGGTCAAGGAAAATACTCTCGAATCAAAATTAAAAAAAAGAGTTTATTTCGCAGGCGAGATTATGAATGTAAATGGCGAACGAGGCGGGTACAATCTTGCCTGGGCATGGGCATCAGGCTTTGTAGCCGGTCTAACAGGATAAAAAGGAGGAAACATGCCGTACGATTCAAGTCTTGATAAAGAAGTATTTACTAAGTCTAGTGAAAATGATGACGGAAAAATCACAGTGAGCGTCCATTCCTACAATAACGGCCCCAAGAAATTGCAGATAGTGAGGGAAAATAAGGATCAGGAAGGCGCTCTACACTTTGCCAAACTCGGGAGAATGACCAAAGACGAAATCCTTGCAATCTTGCCTCTGGTTCAGGAAGCTCTGTCAAATATGTAACGCGGGACCCCATATAATTTATGCACGCATTTCTCATTCCTTTTATAATACTTATGGGCTTAGCTGTTGGCTGGTCTATAGGCGCCAATGACGCCGCTAATTCCCTCGGCACGGCAGTCGGCTCCAAAGTAGTGACCTTAAAGCAAGCTGTCATATTAATAACCATATTCGGGTTTTTAGGAGCGTTTCTTCAAGGTGCCCATGTTACAAAGACTATCAGTAAAGGCATTGTGCCCCTGGGGATACTTCCTCATGATACAGCGTTATACATAGCGCTGGTTGCCTGTTTCGCGGCCTGCAGCTGGGTAGTTTTAGCCACGTATTGGAAAATGCCTATCTCTACCAGCCATTCTATCGTAGGCGCGATTGCCGGAGCAGGGCTTGCAGTGGGAGCTCCTGTAAATTGGAAAGTGCTTTTAGACATATTCATTTGCTGGATATTTACTCCTGTAGGAGCGGCTCTATTAGGGTATATTTTTTATAGGATTTTTAAAAATGTATTTTATAGGATTGTGCCGCGCAGATATATAAAGCCGGTAATGGCGTTTCTTATCATAACAAGCGGCTGCTACGTGGCGTATACATGGGGAGCTAATGACGTGGCAAATGCCACGGGCGTGATCTCGGGTGCAGGCGTATTGACTCCTAATATGAGCGTATTTTTAGGCGGTCTTGCCATAGTCGTAGGCATTACGACGTGGGGCTATAAGGTTATTGAAACCATAGGCTCTGAGATAACGTATCTTTTACCTATCATGGCGTTTTCAGCTCAGCTGGCGAGCGCTATCAATGTGCATGTCTATACGCTATTAGGCGTCCCTGTTTCCACGAGCCACTCCATTGTCGGAGCTATTTTTGGCGTGGGCCTTGTGCGCGGAACGCGCGTGATAAATTTTCGCATAATGAAAGAAATTGTCGTGTGCTGGCTCGCGACGCCGTTTATTTCCGGCATTATTAGTTTCGTTTCGTTGAAATGCATAGGCATGTTTGTAAAAATTTAAAAGGAGGCATGATGAGAGAGATAAAAAATATTTTAGGCTGGTTAGGCATGGCGGAGGAACAATCAATATTGCAGGACGCGCAGAAGCATGTGGAAGAGACGTATAAGACAGTCGCTTATTTCACCGATGCGATAAAGGCATTCGGTCAGGACGACCTGGCCGCGAAAACTGCGGCTATAGAAGAGGTGCGTAAAAGCGAGCACCATGCTGATATATTGAGGGCAAAGATGATAAAGGAGCTTTCCGAAGGCGTGTTTCTGCCGCCTGACAGGGAAGACCTGATGCATTTTGTAAAGACGCTGGACAAGATTGCCGACTGGACCAATAGCGCAGCGAGAATCCTGGGCTTTATTGAGCAGAGAGTGCCTGATAATATTATGATAAACATATCTATCGGCGCTGATATTATCTTTAATTCAATCGGCAAGCTCAGAGAGGCTATCAATGCCCTTATTAAGAATGACCTTAAAAAGGCGCTTAGCGATTGCGAAGAGGTTGACCGCTTGGAACACGCGGCGGACGACCAGAAAAAGACGCTCATAGAAGCTATCATACACACAAAACTAGAACCTACCGGTCTTTTATTGTGTTACCAGCTGGCAGAATACCTGGAAGGCGTTACCGACAAAATAGAAGACGCCGCTGATTTCATAAAGGTCATAGCCATTAAGGCGAAATAAAAAGTTTTGACCTTGGAATTTATCCCCGAGTCATGAAAAATACAATATTTCTGCGTACTTTCGGCTGACCGTTGGTGTAAGTACCGCGATATGATTTTGGGCATTTTAAAGGGGTTAAGTGATTTGGAGTTAATGGGTTAGGGAAAAAAGAGGGTAAGATTTAAATTTCGGTTGAACGTTATATAATGTGACATGATGTTGAGCAGTGTACTTAATGATTTTGGCCAGACGAACAGGGAAAGTTTATAAAAATGCAGAATTCACAAGATAATTTTAATCTGAGAAGAAGAGCGTTGAATCTTATAATCCTCTTTGGGATTGTTAGTCTTTTTGGCGATATAGCTTATGAAGGGGCGCGTAGCGTGAATGGCCCATACTTGAAGCTGTTTGCGGTCAACGCAACTACCTTAGGGATAATAGTAGGTTTAGGGGAATTCCTTGGATATGCGTTGCGCTTGCTTTCAGGATATTTATCGGATAAGACGAAATCTTATTGGTTCCTTACTTTTTTGGGATACGGAATGTTAATCAGTGTGCCGTTGCTGTCTCTGGCTGGCATTTGGCAGATTGCAGCCTTATTTATAGTCTTGGAACGAATCGGCAAAGCTATCCGCAGTCCAGCAAGGGATACCATACTTTCGCAGGCAAGCTCGCAAGTCGGCACTGGATTTGGTTTTGGCCTGCATGAGGCAATGGATCAAATTGGTGCAGTTGCCGGGCCCCTGATTTTTAGCGTATTTTTTATGATAATCGGCAAAGAGCAGGTAGGAATTGCCGCTTATCAGAAAGGATATGCCTTTCTTTGGATTCCTTTTTTATTAGTCATGTTCTGCCTGTTTATTTCTTACCGGAAAGTCCCGCATCCTGCTGCTTTGGAGGTCGGGCAAAAGAAAATAGCAGTTTCTGATAAACTCTCCAAAGTTTTCTGGCTGTATACGCTGTTTACTTTCGTTGCGACATTGGGTTTCTGCAGTTTTATCCTGCTTGCTTTTCATTTTAAGTCTGCCAATATTCTCACTGACGCTCAGATTCCTTTATATTATGCCATTGCCATGGGAATTGACGCTGTGGCTGCTTTATCAGTTGGGAAACTATACGATGTAATAAAAAGCCGTAAGAACAGCCATAATGCCGGTTTAAATTTATTGGGTGTTATCCCGTTTATGACACTTTTGATGCCGTTATTTGCATTCTCCCAAAATCACATTTTTGTAATCATCGGCGTTCTCTGTTGGGGCATAGTCATGGGTATTCACGAGACGATTATGCGCTCCGCGATTGCAGACACTACTTCTTTAAACAAGCGCGGCACGGGCTACGGTATTTTTAATGCCATCTATGGCCTTGCGGTTTTTTTAGGAAGCGCTTTATTGGGGCTTTTGTATGACCTTTCGATAGTATTAGTTATTGCCGCAATTATTATAATCGAATGCCTGGCTTTGGTTGTTTTCTTCCTTATGAAGAAAGAATTTTTGAAAGAAGTGGCTTAAAGATAAACAAAGAACTGAATGTTAGAAGGGATTTTATAATTTTCTGTAACAAATTAATTTGCAAAGGGATAGACATAAAACAATATTTCAGCTTTACAGTTTTTGACACCCCCTTTGCAAGGGCCAAAATATTTACAACATTTTATGAAACAAGAAGTTACATCAAAAAAAGTGTTCATCCGCACTCTGGGCTGTCAGATGAACGAGCACGATTCTGCCAGGTTAAAAGACTTACTCTTGGAAGAGGGCTATGTCTTTTGCGGTAGGCCTGAACATGCTGACATAGTGATTTTTAATACGTGCAGCGTCAGAAAACACGCGGAAGACAGGGTTTATGGTACAGTAGGCGAGCTTCAGAAATTAAAGACAAAGAAACCTGGTCTTATAATAGGTATCATAGGATGCATGGCAGAGGCTCAGAAGGGCGAGATCATCAGCAGGTTTCCTATTGTGGATTTTTTATGCGGACCTGCTGATTTGGACAATGTTCCTGATATCATCGATAGAATTAGAAACGGCGCAGGCCATATAATGTATCTCGAAGGCTATAAATCAAAAATAATCCCGAAATTTTCCAAAAATAGAAAAACAGGAGAAACCGCGTATGTAAAGATAATGGAAGGTTGCGACAATTTTTGTTCGTATTGCATTGTGCCGTATGTGCGCGGCAGAGAAAGGAGCAGGCCTTCAAGAGAGATATTGGATGAAATTAAAAAACTGGCAGATAAAGGCGTAAAAGAAATCACGCTTTTAGGCCAGAATGTTAATTCGTACGGCAAAGGCCTTAAAGAAAAAATAGATTTTGTAAAGCTTCTAAAAAAGATAGATAAATTGGTCCACCTGACAGGTTGTGTTAAGATAAATTTTCTTACCAGCCATCCAAAGGACGCAAGTCAGGAATTGTTTAAGGCAATGAGGGATCTGAAGGCTATATCAAAGATTATGCATTTACCTATCCAGTCCGGCTCGGATAAAATCCTGAAGAAAATGAACAGAAAATATACCGTAACGAAATATAAAAAACTCGTAAAGGATTTCAGGAATATAGTTAAAAACGGAAATGTCTCTAGCGATATCATTGTAGGTTTCCCGGGCGAAACAGAGAAAGACTTCAAAGATACCTTAAATATAGTTAGAGAGCTTCGATTTGACGCCGCTTATATCTTTAAATATTCTCCCAGGCCCATTACAAAGGCCGCTAAATTTAAAGATGATGTGAGCCTCGAGGAAAAAGAAAGGCGCCACGCGCTGCTGTTAGAATTACAAAGAGATATATTATCAAATAAAAAATGCCGGTAATATTTTTAGTAGGCCCAACCGCATCCGGAAAAACCAATCTATCGATAAAACTCGCGCAAAAATTAAACGCGGAGATTATTTCCTGCGACTCCATGTGCGTTTATAAAGGCATGGATATACTTACCTCCAAACCTTCCTTATCTGACAGAAAGAAAATAAGGCATCATCTTATAGATATTTGCTCGCCCGCTAAAGAGTTCAGCGCAGCCGAGTATAGAAAAATGGCGCTTGGTAAAATAAAAGAAATCCTGGGCCGTAAAAAAATCCCTTTATTCGTAGGCGGCAGCGGACTTTATGTCAAGGCAGTGATGGACGGCCTTTTCCCATCAGCTGAAAAAGACTTAAAGTTTAGAAAAAAGCAGGAAGCCCTTGCAAAAAAGTACGGTAAGGCTTATTTATACAGGAAATTAAAAAGAATAGACCCTGCCGCCGCCGCGAAGATCCATCCAAATGATTTGAGGCGCGTCGTAAGGGCCCTCGAGATATACCATACGGAAAAGAAAAGGCCTTCGGAATTAAACAGAACCACTGAGCCGCTGAAATATGATTTTAAAATCTTTGGTGTTCAACTGGAGAGAAACGAACTTTACAAAAATATAGATGATAGGATAGAGGAGATGTTTAAAAAAGGCATTGTGGAAGAGGTCAGGAAGTTATCAAAGAGAAAGTTTAGTATGACAGCTGGCAAAGCATTGGGATATGGTGAGGTCCTGGGTTATTTAAAAGGCAGGTATTCCCTGGAAGAGGCCAAAGAGCTTCTCAAAAAGAACACCAGGCATTTTGCCAAGCGCCAATTGACCTGGTTCCGTCCCGACCAGCGTATAACCTGGCTCTCTCCCTCCCAAGTTGACACTCTGACAATGTCAGTTTGTCAACTTAGCCGCCCAAGTTTACACTTTGACAATGTCAAAGTGTAAACTTGAGATGAAGGTGGTGGCCGATGGTTGGCAGGTATTAATATGGAAAAAGCGATATTAGTGACAGTGGATTTGAATGAGAGAGGCGAATGGCCGCTGGAGGCAAGGGCGGCAGAGCTCAGAGAACTCGCGCGTTCAAGCGGCGCTTCGGTCGTAGCCGAGATATCATGCCATAAAGATAAACCTTCTCCTGACTTATTTATAGGTAAAGGTAAATTTGAGGAATTGCATCAGCTTGTCCGTCAAAAAAACGCGAATTTAGTAATTTTTAATAATGACCTTACGCCTACCCAGCTCAGAAATCTTGAGAGAAGCCTCGGCGATACCAGGACCATTGACAGGACTCAGCTTATACTGGATATTTTTGCCAGGAATGCCAAAAGTGTTGAAGGCAAGATTCAGGTAGAGCTGGCGCAGTTAGAATATTTGCTGCCTCGCCTCACGGGAAAGGGCATTCATCTTTCAAGGCTCGGAGGCGGCATAGGCACCAGGGGTCCGGGAGAAAAGATATTGGAATATGACCGCCGCAGGATCAGAGACCAGATAGCAAGATTAAAAGAAAATCTAGAAGACATAGAAAAGAGGCGCGCAGCTTTACGAAAAAGGCGCAGCGACGCGTTTTTTACCGCTATATCCATCATAGGCTACACCAATGCCGGCAAAACCACTCTTTTAAACCAACTCACTAATTCTAAAAAATTAACCGGCAATCGGCTTTTCAGCACCCTTGACCCTGTCGCGAGAAGTTATGTGCTTCCGAATAATCAGAAGATTTTATTTCTGGATACGGTCGGATTTTTGCATAACCTGCCGCATCATCTTGTAGAAGCGTTTAAGTCAACCCTGGAAGAGGTCAAGATGGCGGACATACTCCTGCACGTGCTGGATGCCTCAAGCGAAAAAATCCATGACGAGGATGAAGCAGTACATAAGGTATTAAAGGAATTAGGGGCGGGAAATAAGATTATAATAAATGTCCTGAACAAAATCGACCTTGCGGATAACCCCGATCACATGAATCGTCTGAAAAAAGATTTCAGAAATCCTGTTTTTGTATCTGCCTTGACAGGCGATGGCATATCTAACCTCATAGAAGAGATAACGGAACTACTTTCAGGACTTGTCACTGAAATTAAAGTAGAGATACCTAATAATAGAATGGATAGAGTAAATTTAATTTACGAGAATGGCAAAGTAACCCATAGGGAAGACAAGCCTGATTCAGTTTATCTTGAAGCAATAATTCCCGTAAGATTAAAGGATCTATTATTACCAATACCACCAAGTTGACATTGTGACAATGTCATAATGTCAACTTAGCTAAGAGTTACTTTATAAATTTCTCTTGACAAATAGCACTCTAAATGTTAGAGTGCTAACTTGTTCAAGAGGTGTGCGAGGTGCATTATGAAACACGTTGACATTGAATCCAGGCGTAAAAGCATATTAGGCGCGATAGTTGAATCTTATGTGGATACTGCTACGCCCGTGGGCTCCAGGGCTATCTCGCAGAGATTCAGATACGCCATAAGCCCCGCAACTATACGCAATGTAATGGCTGACCTGGAAGAAATGGAATTAATCATGCAGCCGCATACGTCTGCGGGAAGAGTTCCCACTGATAAAGGTTACAGGTTCTACGTAGATTCTTTATTAGAGCCCAAACATCTTACAAAAGAAGAAGAATCCATTATAAATAAACTCATACACCATTCAGGCAATGATATTGAATACGTAATGCAGAATGCCTCAAAAGCCATAAGCATTATAACCAATGTCGCGGGCATGGTCCTTACGCCCAGGCTCAAGAGAAGCATCTTCAAGCACATAGAACTCTTTAATATAGGCGATTCCAGGATACTCGCGGTCATTGTCACGACCTCAGGTTTCATAAAAAATTCAATCATGGATTTTGAGGAGCGCGTTACAAGACAGGAACTTACGCGCATAACGGAATTTTTAAATAGCGAACTGGAAGGCGTGTCGCTGGGGGAGATAAAATCGTACCTCACGCGTAAACTCCTTGAAGAAAGAGATTCGTTTTACACATTTTTAAAGAGGGCGGCCGATATATTATCAGTCCCCGGTTTATTCAGGGCAGATGACCACTTGCACTTTGAAGGCGCGGCGTGTATAATGTCCCATCCTGAGTTCACCGACGTCCGCAAGGCAGGATTATTTTTAAAGGCGTGCGAAGATAAGAAAGACCTGTTGAATCTCTTGAACGAAGATATGGAACTGGAAGGCATAAAGATCCACATAGGAAAAGAAAATATTGATAGCGAGATGCAGGATTGCTCTATAGTTACCTGCAACTATAAGATCAATGGTACGACAGTAGGCGCAGTGGCAGCAATAGGCCCTACCAGGATGGAATATGGAAAGGTCATGTCGGTTTTGAAGTATATCTCGCACGAGCTCGGAAAGGAATTAGAAAGCCTTGGCTGAACATAAACACGATCACGAACAGGAACCCAAAGATACAAGAAAGAACAAGATACTTCTGACTGCTGAAGAATTCGAGGCCCTGGCAGATAAAGCGAAGAAGTCTGACGAGTATTTTGACAGGCTTTTGAGGCTCCAGGCGGACTTTGACAATTATAAAAAGCGGCTGGAGAAGGACAAGATGGAATTCATAAAATTCGCCAACGAGGAAATCATCGCGGAAATCTTAAAGATAATAGATGATTTTGAGAGGGCCGTAGAGGCAGGCAAGACCAAGCATGATTTTGACGTGCTATATAAAGGGATAGAAATGATCCATAAGGATTTTAAGGAATTCCTGAAACAAAAAGGCCTTAAGGAAATAGAGGCTCAGGGTAAGCCTTTTAACCCAAATGAACACGAGGCAATGATGCAGGAAGAGACAGACAAGCATCCCGAAGATTATGTGGTAGAAGAATTTCAAAAAGGATATACCTTTAACGGCCGCGTCATAAGGCCGTCCAAGGTAAAAGTGGCAAAACGACCGAAGGAAGTCCCGAGGGACGAAGCCGAGGGGAAGCCAAATAAAATTTAGGAGGTGTGTTATGGCAAAAGTTATCGGAATAGATTTAGGAACATCTAACTCAGCAGCGTCGGTAATGGAAGGCGGCAGGCCTACCATAATCCCGAGCGCGGAAGGCGCAGGCGTGGCCAGCGGAAAAGCTTTTCCGTCGTTTGTCGCGTTTACTAAAGACGGCCAAAAACTCGTAGGCGAGCCTGCCAGGCGTCAGGCAGCCATGAATCCGGAAGGCACTATCTACGCTGCCAAAAGGAAGATGGGCATTGACTATAAATTCAAGGTATATGGCGATGAATACACGCCTCAGCAGATCTCCGCGTTTATCCTGCAGAAAATAAAACAGGACGCGGAGGCTTATTTAGGAGATAAGGTAGAAGGCGTTGTCATCACGTGCCCAGCTTATTTCAATGACAACCAGCGCCAGGCTACAAAAGATGCCGGCGAGATCGCGGGCTTAAAGGTTTTAAGGATAATAAACGAGCCTACTGCCGCGTGCCTCGCTTACGGCCTGGATAAAGCGGAAAATGATTTAAAGATAATGGTTTTTGACCTGGGCGGCGGAACACTGGACGTTACTATTATGGACATGTGGTATAACAAGGAGCACAAGGCCAGCGGTTTTGAAGTAAAATCTACGAGCGGCGATACTCAGCTTGGCGGCACAGACATGGATATTGTGCTTATAGATTACATTACCAGCCAGTTTAAAAAAGAAACAGGCATAGATTTAAAGAACGACAAAATGGCAATGCAGCGCGTCAGAGAAGCTGCTGAAAAAGCAAAAGTAGAGCTTTCAAGCACCGTGCAGACAGATTTGAATCTGCCTTTCATAACCGCGGATGCTTCAGGCCCTAAACATCTTACAATGTCTTTATCAAGGGCAAAGCTTGAAGATCTCGTGAAGCCTATCGTTGACAGGTGCAAGCATCCTATAGACCAGGCAGTGAAGGATTCAGGCCTTTCCACTAAGGATATTGACAAGATTATCATGGTCGGCGGACCTACCAGGATGCCTATAGTGCAGAAATTCCTGGAAGATTACGTGGGCAAAAAGATTGAACGCGGTGTGGATCCCATGGAATGCGTCGCGCTTGGCGCGGCAATCCAGGCGTCTATTATAAAAGGAGACACAAAAGAGGTGCTGCTTCTGGACGTGACCCCGCTTTCTCTGGGTATAGAGACGCTCGGAGGAGTATGTACGACTCTCATAGAGCGTAATACCACTATTCCCACTAAAAAGAGCCAGGTGTTTTCAACCGCAGCTGACAATCAGACAGCGGTTACCATCAGGGTTCTTCAGGGCGAGCGCAAGATGGCCAATGACAATACAGAACTTGGAAGGTTTGACCTTGTCGGGATTCCTTCCGCGCCAAGGGGAGTGCCGCAGATAGAAGTGAGCTTTGACATTGATAAAGACGGCATTGTGCATGTCAGCGCCAAAGATCTCGGCACAGGCAAAGAGCAGACCATTAAAATCACCGCTTCTACCAAGCTCTCAAAAGACGAGATAGACAAGATGGTGAAACAGGCTGAGCAGTTTGCCGATGAGGATAAGAAGAAGAAAGAAGAAGTCGAGATAAAAAATCAGGCGGATACCCTTGCTTATTCTGTTGAAAAGTCTTTAAAAGACTTTGGCGATAAAGTAAGCCAGGATGACAGACTTAATATCGAAAGAAAGCTCTCTGACCTTAAAGAGGCTTTAAAAGGCACTGATATCGAGAAGATTAAAAAGGCAATGGAAGAACTTACGACAGTCGCGCATAAATTAGCCGAAGAAGTATACAAAGCTGCCCAGGCAAAGCAGGGCCCCAAAGGCCATCCTGGAGCTGAAGACGCAGGCGGCGCAGCAGGTCAAGGGCCTTCTGAAGCGGGTTCTGATGAAGAGCCTAAGAAAAAAGGCAACAATAAAGACGGCGAAGATGTAATCGACGCCGAATTCAAAGAAAAATAAACATTAAACCTGTTCCGTTCGCCGAACGGAGTAATTGCTCCGTTCGGCGAACGGGATGGGTAATTAATAATGACTACGAAGCGTGATTATTACGAGATACTTGGGGCGCAGAAAGGCGCCAGCACGGATGATTTAAAAAAGGCATATAGAAATCTTGCGCTTAAATATCATCCTGACCGCGTCACCCCTGATAAGAAAAAAGAAGCTGAGGAAAAATTCAAAGAAATTTCAGAGGCGTACGCAGTGCTTTCAGATTCTCAGAAGAGAAGCCAGTATGACCAGTTCGGCCACGCAGGCATTGATTCCAAATATTCGTCCGAGGACATCTTCAGAAACGCTGATTTTTCAAGCATCTTTGAAGACATGGGTGTCGGCGAGGATATGTTTGAGGAGATCCTTGGCAGCTTTGGAATGTTTGGAGGCGGCTCCCACAGGCGAAGCCGCAGCTCCGGAAGAGGGAGAGATCTTGAATTTGAATTGGGAATCTCTTTTGAAGAAGCCGCGTTCGGGTCTAAAAAAACTATAAATATCCCAAGGAATGTAATATGCGATGCCTGCGGCGGTTCCGGCGCCAAGCCAGGCACTAAGAAAATAAACTGCCCTACCTGTAACGGCAGGGGCCAGGTTTTATATTCGGCAGGTTTTATAAATGTTTCCCAGACCTGTCCTAAATGCAGGGGCGAGGGCTCTACCATAAAAAGCTCGTGTTCCAAATGCGACGGAGCCGGTAAAGTTAGAAGCACTCAAAAGATAGAGGTAACTATCCCTGCGGGCGTTGACACAGGTTCGCGCCTGCGCGTCCAAGGCGAAGGGGATTCCGGCTCAAGAGGTGGTTCTTCGGGAGATCTTTATATTTATATAAACGTAAAAGAACATCCTATATTCCAGAGGCATGGTTATGATATAATTTGCGTTGTCCCTATTAGTTTTCCGCTGGCCTCTCTGGGCGGAGAAGTGGAAGTCCCTACCCTTACGGGCAATGTAATGATGCGGATTCCGGAAGGCACTCAAAGCGGCAGGATATTCCGCCTTAGCGGAAAGGGCGTAAAAAATCTCAGGGGCTACGGAACAGGCGACCAGATGGTAAAAGTGGTAGTGGAAACGCCCACGCGCCTAAATTCAGAACAAAAGCGCCTTTTAAAAGAATTTGAAAAATCCTGCAACGGAAGCGTTAATCCTATATCCGCGTCTTTTATGGATAAAGTGAAAAGATTATTTAAGAAATAGTTTTTAAATACTCTGGTCCACCTGCCAGGTGAGGAGACGATATATGCCCACGTACGAATACGAATGCGCGAAATGCAAAAAAACATTTGAAATATCCCAGAGCATAAAGGATAAGCCGCTCACTGCCTGCCCTGACAAAAAATGCAAAGGCAAGGTAAAAAGGCTCATAGGCATGGGCGGGGGTTTTATATTTAAAGGCCATGGGTTTTACGCCACTGACAACAGGAGTCCCGGCTATAAAGAAAAGGCAAAAAAGGAACAAGTACCAAGTCCTTGCTCGACTTGCGATAAAAAGGGATGCAAATAACATAATGTCATTGCGAGGGCGAAGTCCGAAGCAATCTCTATAGATTGCTTCGCTCGTTTTACTCGCTCGCAATGACGTGATTATGATTAGTTACATTGAAAATATAAATGAAACATATTTTTAAATACTGGCTGCCTTTATACGTTTACAGCGGCATTATATTTTATTTCTCAAGCATACCCAAGCCTTTACCTTATATCTCCATACCTTATTTTGACAAGTTCCTGCATTTAATTGAATACGCTGTTTTCGGCATTCTCGCGGCGCGCGCTTTTAAAAGTTCCCCGCAGGAGGTTTTGTATAAAAATTTTAAAATACTAGCTGTCCTGGCGGCTGTGGCTTATGGGGCGTCGGATGAATTACATCAGCTTTTCGTATCGTGCAGGTCCTGCGATGTTTTTGACCTGATAGCGGACCTCGCCGGCGGAACAACAGGAGTTATTTTTTATGGCAGATATCATCGCTTTTAAAGGCGTCCGTTATAACCGGGAAAAGATAAAAGATTTTTCAAAGGTAGCCGCCCCGCCTTATGACGTGATTTCCAAAGAAGAACAGGAAAGCCTTTATAAAATGAATCAATATAATATCGTCCGCATGCTGCTTGGAAAAGGCCTGCCCAACGACAATGAAAAGGACAATAAGTACGGCCGCGCAGGCCGATACCTTAAAGATTGGCAGAAAAAAGGAGTCCTCAAGAGAGATGAAAATCCCTGCGTATACATAAACCTGCAGGAATTCAAACTTGACGGAAAGCAAAAAAGAAGAATCGGCTTTATCGCGCTTCTGAAACTCGAAGAATTCGACACGGAAAAATCTTCCGTATATCCTCACGAGAATACCCTGGCCGCCCCGAAGGAAGACAGGGCTAAGCTTATCCATGCCATTGAGGCGAATCTCGGCCCTGTGTTCGCGATATTCGAGGATAAAGACAGGGCTATTTCCGCAATCATCAGGAATCAAATGATTGCCGAGCCGTTAATAAATATAATCGACAGCCACGGCGTAAGAAATAAATTCTGGCAGGTCTCTGATAAAAAGATAATCGCCGGACTCATTGGCCTCATGAAACACAAAAAGATTTTCATTGCTGACGGCCACCATAGATATGAGGTAGGGCTGGCTTTCAGTAAATTCAAAAAAGACCCCAAATATGGTTACATCCTCACCTATTTTACAGATCTTCTCGGAGACGGCCTGGCGGTATTGCCGTACCATAGATTAGTAGGAGGGTTGGATAAAGGCGGCCTCGCGGCTTTGGAAGCGAATTTTAAGAAAAATTTTATTACAAAGCATCTTAAATCCAAGAAAGGCCTCAAGGCCTTTCTTGATAAAGCCAGGCCTGCGGAAGCCAGATTCGTGATTTATACGCGAAAAAAAATCACAGGCCTTATATTCAAGGATAAAAAAGACCTGGACGTCACGATCGCCAAAAACCTCATCATAGACCCTCTTGGTAAAATTGTTATAGATTTTACGAAAGATTTGGATTATGCTATTAAGGAAGTCAATAAGGGTGAATTCAACTTCGCTATTTTAGTCAACCCTGTGAAGATTACGGAAATTAGAGACGTTGCTTTTCTCGGCAATCGCATGCCGCAGAAATCAACGTATTTTTACCCCAAGGTCCTCACGGGCCTTGTAATAAACGTATTTTAATAATACCTCTCCGTACCTCTCCGTTCGCCGAACGGAATTGAATTCCGTTCGGCGAACGGAGAGGTACGAATGGATAATTATGTCTCTATTCGGTAAACCAAAATCTACAGTCACCAATATCCCGCAGAAGCGTAAAGGCGTGCCCGGCGGCCAGTGGGTAAAGTGCGAGGACTGCGGCGATACTATCTACAAAAAAACCCTCGATGAAAATTTTAAAGTCTGCTCTAAATGCAATTTCCATTTCACTCTTTCCGCGTACGAGCGCATAAATCAGTTTACGGATGAAGCCAGTTTCGAAGAATTTGATAAGGACATGGCCTCGGGCGACCCTTTAGGTTTTAAAGGCCCCAAGGCGTATCCCGTAAAGCTGGAAGAAGACCGGAAAGCTACGGGCATGACCGATGCCTGCGTAATAGGCAAAGCCCTTCTTGAAAAATTGCCGATCGCTCTCGGCGTAACTGATTCTCGTTTCATAATGGGGACCATGGGCCAGGTTGTGGGCGAAAAGATCACCAGGATCACGGAATACGCCACCGAAAATAAATTACCTTTAATAATAATATCAGGCTCAGGCGGAGGCGCCAGGATGTACGAAGGCATGATTTCCCTGATGCAGATGGCAAAGACAAGCGCCGCCCTCGCGAAGCATAATAAAGCGAGCCTTTTGTATATTTCAATACTCACTAATCCCACGATGGCAGGGGTCCTCGCGAGTTTTGCCACTCTGGGCGACATTATAATAGCCGAGCCGAAGGCCCTTATCGGATTTACCGGCCCGAGAGTTATAGAGCAGACCATACGCCAAAAACTTCCCGAAGGCTTTCAGACCTCGGAATTTCTTTTAGAGCACGGCCTTATTGACATGGTTACTCATCGCAAAAATCTCAGAAGCGTCGTCTCTCAGCTTATCAGCTATCTGACCACCCCCACCGCGTAGGCGGGAAGTAAACTGTTTGACATTTTTGCTGAAATTAGATAAGATAAAAATCTATGGCGCAAGTAAGTTTAAAAAACGTTTATAAGGTCTATCCGGGCAATATAGAAGCTGTCCGCGATATAAGCCTCGGAGTCGAGAACAAGGAGTTTGTGGTCATTGTAGGCCCGTCGGGCTGCGGCAAGTCCACCACGTTAAGAATGATAGCAGGCCTGGAAGACGTTACAAAAGGCGAGATCTGGATAAGCAATAAAATGGTCAACGACGTGCCTCCGAAGGACAGGGACATTGCCATGGTCTTTCAGAATTACGCGCTGTATCCCCACATGACTGTTTATGAAAACATGTCATTCGCCCTCAGGCTCCGCAAATACCCTAAATCAGAAATAGAAACCAGGGTTAAAGATGCCGCAGAAATTCTCGGCATTGTCAAACTTTTAAACAGGCGGCCCGGGGAACTTTCAGGCGGCCAGCGTCAGAGAGTGGCGGTCGGCAGGGCCATAGTCCGCAAGCCGATGGTATTTTTATTTGACGAACCCTTGAGCAACCTGGACGCCAAGATGCGCGTTCAGATGAGGACAGAATTAAATAAACTGCATATCAGGCTCCAGTCAACCATGATATACGTTACCCATGACCAGACAGAGGCCATGACCATGGGCAACCGCATAGTCGTGATGAAAGACGGCATCATTCACCAGGTCGCGGACCCTATCACGCTTTACGATAAGCCGGTCAATAAATTTGTGGCGGGTTTCATGGGCTCGCCTCCCATGAATTTTGTAAAAGGGAAGATAATCAAAAAAGATTCCAAGTTTTTCTTTACGGAAGACGGTTTCATCGTAAAGATAGTTGAGGATATGCATAAAAAATTGGCCGCGTATGAAGGCAAAGAAATTTTCTTCGGGATAAGGCCTGAAGACATATACGATAAGCTTTTTACTTCCCAGGCGTCCTCCGAAAACACCGTAAAAGCCGTTGTCGAGATAGTAGAGCCAATGGGCGCGGAAGCATACTTATATATCACAGCCGGCAAGAGTTCGCTCATCGCAAGGGTAGGCGGGCACGACAGGCCGGAAGTCCACCAGGATATGGACCTTGTATTTGACATGTCAAAGGCCCACTTTTTTAATAAAGACACGGAAGAAACCATAGTATAAAATCCTCCTTGATTGCTTATGCAATCAGAAAATAAAAATACTCTAATAGTAATATTATTATGCAGCGTTAGTTTCATAATCTTTTCCTATCTTGTTTTTCGGACGTCTCTTCCTAAACTTCCCAATATTTTTTTATATAATCTCATTATAATATTCAGCATGCACGAACTCGGCTACCAGAGAACCTTCTTTTTCCTTGGCACCAGCATTTTTCTGTCCATCCTTATATCAATAACAGCTCATTTTTTGTATGTTTTGAACATCCCTGTATTTTTCATTACGTTTCTGATCGCTGATAATGAATTAAAAAAACATAACTACCATTCCCTTATCGTAACGACCAGGATTGAAGAGATAATGGAAAATATCAACGTCCTGAAGGATGAACATAATAAACACAAGAAAGAAGCTGTGTCTTTGGAGAAGAAGAAAGGCAGGTATAATTCCCTGAAGGATGTCGTCTCCACCCTTAATTCTACGTTATCCCTGGAAGAAATCATAAAAAAGATAATGGACAGCGCTTTAGATATTGTCGGTAAATCAGATTCAGGCCTTTTATTCCTGGTGGATACATCAAAACAGGAACTGAATCTCGTTCTTTCTAGAAATAAAACGCAGCAGGATAAGGTAAAGACGAAAAAGGGCGATATGTTGGATGAATGGGTTTTTAAAGAACGCCAGGCCCTTTTAGTGGAAGACATAAAAAAAGATTTTAGATTCAGCGAGGATAGATTCAGCGAATACGAAAGGTCGTTTCGTTCCGTTATTTCCTGTCCGTTAATGGAAGGACATAAAGTTATAGGCATTTTGAGGCTTGAAAATCTCCATCCTTACCATTATACTTCCGAAGACCTCAGGCTTCTGGATATCGTATGCGATATAGGCGCGGTGAGCATCCAAAACGCGATGCTTTATAAACAGACCATGGACCTCGCTGTTAAAGACGGGCTCACGGGATTATATCTCAGAAGATATTTTATGGAGAGGATTAAGCAGGAATTGCCTAATTGCTATCGCAATAATTTTCCGTGCTCTTTTCTCATGATAGATATAGATAATTTCAAAAATTATAACGATGAGTATGGTCACATGGCAGGCGACATGGTCCTCAAATTGATTTCCAGGGTGCTTTTAAATTTTGTGGACGGCGGGATAGCGTGCCGTTACGGCGGAGAAGAATTTTCAATGCTTCTTCCGGATGTTTCCAAACTAGACGCGGCGCGGATAGCTGATAATATAAGAAAGGCTTTGAAGAAAGAAGGCGTAGAGCTCCGCAGGATAAAAACTCATGTTACGGTTTCCATCGGCGTGGCTGTTTTTCCCGAAGACGCCAAGACCCATGAAGGATTGATCATGAAAGCCGATGAATGCCTCTACAAAGCCAAGCGCGAAGGAAAAGACAGAGTAATAATATTATGAACCCTTTTGTATATTTTATTTTTTACGCGATATTACTGACATTAAGCTACAAGGTGGAATTGCGCTGGTCTCTGGTGTGTTCTATTTTAATAAGCGCATGCGTGATCATAGCTCAATTTAAGCATATATCGTACGAGACGATTCTGTTCGTTATATTTTTCAGCGTTATTCCTTTTATCGCGGAAAAATTCAAAAGAAATTTCAACGCCTATAAGTTCAAGATGCGCAATGAGCTTGAATCAGTCAGAATGTCTTATGATAATCTGATGGGGGCTGATAAAAAACAGCTGGAATCAAATCTTGAGATAGAAAGAAAGACTCAGCAGGTCTCGTCCTTATATGAGATTTCCAAAGAAATGTCCGAGTGCCTGGCGTTTGAAGACATCTTTGACATATTTTCCTCTGTCCTTAAGAAATCCTTCAGATTCAGGCTCGCGAGGCTCGTGCTTTTAAAAGAGCCTAATAACCAGGTAGACTCTGTTTATGAGATTGAGCTTGGCCGCGCTTATGCCAAAGTCGCTCCTGATAATTTTGACAGGGAGCTTATAGACGTGATTTTACAGGAGCGGAAGGAAATCCTGATCTCTTCCATGGAAGATCCGCATTTTTCCAGGAGGCTTTTCATCATAAAAGATTTTGACACCCTGATAGCCATGCCCCTTATATCCGAGGAAAAAATATCCGGCATCTTATACATAGAGAATATCTCCAGGGTGTATTTTGAAAATTTTCTTATCCTGGCGGGCCAGTTCGCGATACAGCTTCATAAGGTCATCTTATATAAAAAGGTCCAGGAAATGGCGATAACCGATTCGCTCACGGAGGTTTCTACCAGGCGCTATTTCCTGGAAAGGTTCAGGGAAGAAATCCGGCGCTCCATGCGCAGAAAATCCAGCATGTCTTTTCTCATGATAGACCTGGACTATTTTAAAGAAAAAAATGATAAATTCGGCCATCTTGTAGGCGATGTTATACTGAAAGAAATCGCGGGCGTCCTTAAATCAACCCTTCGCGAAATTGATATAATAGGCAGATACGGCGGCGAAGAATTTACTGTTGTCCTGGCCGGGATCGGCAGGGAAGGGGCATTGCAGGCCGCGGAACGTATCCGTTCAAGCGTTGAGCATTCCGTATTCAAGGCGTACGATGAAAAGGTTTCCGTTACCATCAGTATAGGCATTAGCGCCTTTCCTGAAGATGGAGTGGACGAACACACCCTTATAGAATCAGCGGATAGAGCTCTTTATAGAGCCAAGGAAAAAGGCCGCAATCGCGTGGAGTAGTTCTCCAAAAATCATTTGCATTCTCCTCTAAATTAATGTAATATAATTATCTATGTATACTATAGGCATTGACCTTGGTGCAACTTTTGTAAAAATCGGCCTTGTGGATAATAGGGGCAAAGTTTATTGCAGGCGCAAAATCGAGACCCCTCCGGGCGCCGATAGAACCCTTCTCATTGATTCCATTGCAGATAAAGTAAAAGACATCATGAAAAAATCAGGTAAATCTGTCTTTGGCGTCGGCATCGGCGTTCCCGGCCCTGTGGATTCCCAAAAAGGCATTGTCCATTATTTTCCTAATATAAAAGGCTGGAAAGAAGTCCCACTTAAAGCTATACTGGAGAAGAAGTTGGGTTTACGCGTCATGCTTGATAACGACGTAAATGCTATGACTCTCGGAGAATTTATATTCGGCGCCGGCAAAGGTTCAAGCAGCATAGTCTGCCTTACGCTCGGTACAGGCGTAGGAGGAGGCATTATTATAGATGGTAAACTTTATAGAGGCGGTTCCATGACAGCCGGCGAAATAGGCCACATGCCTATCAATGAAACCGGGCCTCTTTGCAATTGCGGCGGCATTGCCTGCCTTGAAAGATATATAGGCAATAGATACATACTAGAGAGGGCTAAAAAGATCTTCGGCAAGAATACCACTCTCGAAAGAGTTACTGAATTAGCCGGATCCGGCAACAAGAAGGCTGCGGCGATATGGCGGGACGTTGCTAAAAAGTTAAGCGTAGCCCTCGTTCAGGTAGTGAACCTGTTAAACCCGGACAAGATCGTGATTGGCGGAGGGGTGAGTAAAGCCGGGCCTTTTATCTTAAACCCGCTTAGAAAAGAAGTTACCAGGCGCGCCATGAAAGATCAGGCCCGCCATGTAAAAATAGTTTTGGCAAAGCTTGGAGCTGAAGCGGGCATCATCGGCTCCTCTCTTTTATGCACAGCATTGTAGTCGCAGAGCCTTGCTCTGCCTCTTTAAAATAAGGTTACACTTCTGACAATGTCAGAAGTGTAACCTTAGAGAGAATTGCATGAAAAAATATATAGTTTATAGCATATTTTTGGCATTATTTCTATTCAGCGGCGTTTCTTACGCATTGGATGAAAATAAGCCCATAGAAGTCAACGGCGATCAGGTGGAATTTTTTCCTAAAGAGAAGAAGGTAATAGGTAAAGGCAATGTCTCGATTGACTACGAAGGCATGAAACTCACCTGCGACACAGTAGCTGTTAATACTGAAACCAAAGACGCGGAAGCAAAAGGCAATGTAATATTGCAAACCTCAGGGACTGAATTAAAAGGCGAGAAAATAATCTATAATTTCGGCACGAAAGTCGGCACTATTTTAAAAGCCAGGGCTAGTTCAGGAGAATGGTATGCGTTCGGAGACAAGATAGAGCTTTTGTCAAACAGCACCTATAAGGTTATAAATGGATACATAACAAGCTGCTCTCTCATGAGGCCTCACTATAAAATATCAGCCAAGACTGTTACGATCGACCCTGTTAATAATAAAGTAGCTGCCAAAGACGTTACTGTTAAAGTCGGAAATACGCCTATCGCGTATTTACCCAAGTATCATTTCGACTTGAAAACAGGCGGCTGGCCTACCGTGAATGTTATCCCCGGCAAAAAAAGTAAATGGGGAGTTTTCGCGTTAAATAGTTACAGGTATGAGATGGAGGGCGGCAATAGTCTTACCCTGAGAGTTGACGAGAGGTCTAAATGGGGACTTGCGGAAGGATTTGATTATAAATATTATTTAAACGGCTTCGGCGAAGGGCTTTTAAGGACTTACTATACAAACCAGCGCAACGTGGATAGAAATGAACCTGAGAAGGGCGAACAGCAGAGGTACAGAGTCCAGGCTCGCCATCGCTGGGATATAAACGATCACGCGATGGCCATCATGGAATACCACCGCTCAAGCGATACGAACATGACAAAAGACTATTTTTACAGGGAAGAATACGATAGAGAGTCTTCGCCTGAGTCTTACATATACGCTTTGGACAGGGAATCCGAATATTCCCTGAGCGTTTTAGCTCGTAAAAGAGTAAATCATTTTCAGACTGTTACAGAACGGCTTCCCGAAGTGAGATTTGACCTTAAAGACCAGAAACTTTTTGACCTGCCGATTTATTTTAAAACAGATACCGCTTTTACCAATCTCAATAAAAAGACAAGCGCTAATACTGATGACCTGAATGTTACCAGATTTGATACGTATAATAAATTATCCGCTCCGCTTAAGCTTGTAAATTTTTTAAGCGTGTCTCCGTTCGTGGGCATGAGAGATACGGTTTACAGCAGGGATTTAAACGACAGTGAAGACGAATTCAGGACCGCTTTTTATACAGGCGTTGACATGAGCACGAAATTTTCAAAGACGTATGAAACCACAGGCAAATTCCTGGGAGTTGATTTTAATAAACTGCATCATATTATCACGCCTACCGTAGAGTATAAATATATTCATCAGCCGTCCATTGATTATACAAAACTGGAACAGCTGGACGATATAGACGCCATAGACCAGAAAAGCGCTTTTACGCTTGGGCTGGAAAACAGGCTCCAGACCAAGAGAAAAATAGGCGAAAGTTTAAGCACGGTTGACCTTGGTTATCTATTGATAACCGGCGATTATCTTTATAAACCCGAAGGCCGCGGCAGCCAGTTTTCCACAGTAAAAGGCGATCTTGAGCTCACGCCTTTTAAATGGCTCAGGTTTGAATCAGATACCAGGTATGATTCTGATACAAGAGATTTTCAGACCTGGAATACGGATTTATACATTAATAAAATCGAAGACTGGCAGTTTGGCCTTGGCTCCAGGTATGAACAGAACAAGATCAGCGAGCTTACTTCGGAATTATCTTACAAGCTGAATAATGAATGGGCGTTCAGAGTATTGTCCAGGTATGACCTGAAAGAAGTGGAAGATAACGGCCATAAATATGTTAATAGATTTAAGAATAAAGAGCTTACTGTCATAAAAGATTTGCATTGCTGGCTGGCTGAGATGAGCATTAGCTCTGACAGGGACGGGGGCGCTACGTTCTGGATTGTTATGAAACTCAAAGCCTCGCCTAAAGTGCCGTTTGATTTTAAAAATTACTACCCTCATCCTAAATAGGAGTTAATATGAACATTGCAATCATCGGAGCCGGTTACGTCGGCCTGGTAACCAGCGCGTGCTTCGCGGAACTCGGCAATATTGTAATCTGCGTTGACAATGACCCTGAAAAAATAGCCCTTCTGAAAAAACTCAAGATGCCTTTTTTTGAAAAAGGCCTTGATAAGATGGTTAAGAAAAACGTAAAACTGGGCAGGCTGGTTTTCACGGATAGTATTGAATATGCGGTAAAAAAATCCCTGATTATTTTTATCTGCGTCGGCACGCCTCCTAAACATGGCGGAGAAGCGGATCTTTCATATGTTGAAAACGTAGCCGCCAGGATCGCGAAAAACATGCCCTCATACCGCCTCATAATAGAAAAAAGCACCGTCCCTGTTGAGACAGGCGGTTGGATTGAGCATACAGTTAGAATAAATAATAAAAGAGGCGTAAAATTTGACGTGGCTTCAAATCCGGAATTCCTAAAAGAAGGCACTGCCATAGAGGATTTTATGCGTCCTGATAGAATTGTAATAGGCGTGGAGAGCAAAAAGGCAAAAGCCCTGCTTACACGGTTATATAGCCCTATCAAAGCCGAGATAGTAGTTACCGACATAAAAAGCGCCGAGCTCATAAAACACGCTTCAAATTCTTTTCTTGCCGCAAAGATTTCTTTTATAAATTCCATTGCCAATATCTGCGAAAAAACAGGCGCGGACGTGGAAAAAGTGAGTTACGGCATAGGCCTGGATAAGAGGATCGGGAGAGGTTTCTTGAAAAGCGGCATAGGCTACGGCGGTTTTTGTTTCCCCAAGGATCTTGACGCGTTTATCCACATCTCGGATAAGATGGGCTATGATTTCAGCATCCTGAAGGCTGTCAGAAAAGTCAATGAACACCAGAGGCAGATTTTTCTTAAAAAGATTGAGAAAGAACTTTGGATTATAAATAATAAGACTATCAGCGTCCTCGGACTCGCGTTTAAGCCGAATACAGACGACATGCGTTTTGCCCCTTCTGTGGATATAATAAATTCCTTGATTCATGCGGGCGCCAGGGTCAAGGCCTATGACCCTCAGGCAATGGAAAAGGCAAAAGACATTTTAAAAGACGTAATTTTTTGCAAAGATCCTTACGAAGCAGCCAAGGCCAGCGACGCGCTTTTGATACTTACGGAATGGGACGAGTTTAAGGTCATGAAACTAAGCCGCATAAAAAAGCTGTTAAAGCATCCTTTAATAATAGACGGCAGAAACATGTTTGACCCGGTAAAAATGCAGAAACTCGGCTTTAAATACATCTCCATCGGCCGCTAAGTTTACACTCTGACAATGTCAAAGTGTAAACTTACGTTACATAGAAAAGGCATATGATAAAAGACGTAGAGGTAAAAAAACTTAAGATAATCCCTGACGATCGCGGCAGGCTAATGGAAATCCTTCGCTCTGACGAGCCTATTTTTGAGAAATTCGGCCAGGTCTATATGACTACCGCGTTTCCGGGCGTAGCCAAAGCGTGGCATTACCATAAATTGCAGGACGATTATTTTACGTGCATATCAGGCGTGATGCGCCTGGCTTTATACGACAGCCGCGAGGATTCACCTACTTATAAAGAAGTAAATGATTTTACGGTTTCTCTTGATAACCCGATACTCGTTAGAATACCAAAACTTGTATATCATGGTTTTAAATGCGTCAGCGATAAAGAGGCCATGATCATTAATGTCCCTACAATGCCTTATAATTACAAAACTCCGGACGAATACCGCTTGGACGCGTTCGATAACGATATACCGTATGATTGGAGCAAGTAATAATTAGTTAGTTGACAAACTGACAATGTCAGTTTGTCAACTAACGTGTGGATAATGAGGTGATATATGAAAGGTGTTATTCTAGCTGGTGGTTTGGGCAAGCGTCTTGAACCATTAACCCGCATAACCAATAAGCATCTTCTTCCTGTATATGGCAAGCCGATGATCTATTATCCCATAGAGACCCTTGTAGAAGCCGGGATAAAAGACATCCTCGTAGTTACCGGCGGCAATCACGCGGGCGAATTTTTACGCCTCTTGGGCAATGGCGCGGAATTCGGGCTCAAGGCCATAAATTACACCTACCAGAAGGGCGAGGGCGGCATTGCCGAAGCGCTTAAACTCGCGGAACATTTTAGCGACAACGATAAAATCGTGGTAATCCTGGGCGATAACCTCATTGAAAAATCAATAAAGCGCTATGTGCAGGATTTTGCCAAACAGCCTAAAGGCGCGAAGATTTTGCTAAAAAAAGTAGATGACCCCGAGAGATTCGGCGTGGCTGAAGTAAAAGGCAGCCGTATAATGAAGATAGTGGAAAAACCAAAACGCCCAAAATCAAATTACGCTGTTACAGGCATTTACATGTATGATAAAAAGGTCTTTGATATCGCCAAGGCCTTAAAACCTTCTAACAGGGGAGAACTTGAGATTACAGACGTGAATAATGAATACATAAAGCGCGGGGAAATGACATTCTCGATCCTTGACGGCTGGTGGAGTGATTGCGGGACGCACGAGGCTCTATTACGCGCCAATAATCTTGTAGCCGGGATAAATAAAAAATGAAAATTCTTGTAACAGGCGGATGCGGATTTATAGGCTCTAATTTTATAAAGCGCATGCTTAAAAAATATCCTGCCTATAAAATTGTAAACCTGGATAAACTCACATACTGCGGGAATCTTGATAATTTAAGAGATATTGAAAGAGATTTGCGCTACACTTTTATAAAAGGCGACATCTGCGATAAAAAGGCTGTGGAAAGCGCTATAAAATCCTGCAATGCAGTCATTAATTTCGCTGCCGAGAGCCACGTGGACCGCTCCATTGAAGACGCGTCAGCTTTTATCCGCACAAATATCCACGGCGTCTATACTCTTTTGGAATCCGCCAAAAAACACAATATTAAAAGATTTATTCAGATCAGTTCGGATGAAGTTTACGGCAGCATCAATAAAGGCTCTTTTAAGGAAACCAGCCTGCTTCATCCTAATAGCCCGTATTCAGCGGCAAAGGCAGGAGGGGATCATCTGGCACTAGCATATTATACGACATTTAAACTGCCTGTTATCGTGACACGCTCAAGCAATAATTTCGGACCATACCAGTATCCGGAAAAAGTCATCCCGCTTTTTATCACAAATCTATTGGCAAATAAATCGGTCCCGCTCTACGGCGACGGCCTCAATGTCCGTGACTGGCTGTATGTCATTGATAATTGCTCGGCCATTGACCTTATTCTTCATAAAGGCAAGATAGGCGAAATATATAATATAGGCGGCAGTTTGGAGATCCCGAATATAGAACTCACAAAGATTATATTGAAATTTCTCGGCAAAACCGATAAGATGATTTGCTATGTTCCTGACAGGATGGGCCACGACAGGCGCTATTCACTTGATTCAGCAAAGATTAAAAAATTAGGCTGGCAGCCGTCCAAAAACTTTAATACAGCTATAAAAGAAACAATAAACTGGTACAAGGCAAATACCACCTGGTGGCAAAAACTAAAATAAGTTTACACTCTGACATTGTCAAAGTGTAAACTTACAACATATGTTTAATAAGCTGAAGGCGAAAATTGAGAATAAAAAGGCGAATATCGGCATTATAGGCCAGGGCTACGTCGGCCTGCCTCTGGCAGTGGAATTCGCGAAAGCCGGATTTAAAGTCACAGGCTTTGACACTGACGAGAAAAAGGTCTCCGGCATTAATAAAGGCATATCTTATATACTCGATGTCCCAACAAAAGACGTAAAAGAACTTACAGCTTCAGGCAAATTAAAAGCCACTACGGATGTCAGGCTTCTGAACAAAATGGACGCTATCATCATCTGCGTTCCCACGCCTCTTCGCAAGACCAAAGAACCTGATATTTCTTATATACTTTCAGCGAGCGAGGCAATAGCCAATAATATTAGAAAAGGCCAGCTTATTATCTTAGAAAGCACCACTTATCCCGGCACAACCGAAGAAATCATACTCCCTAAACTGGAAAGCGACGGCTCAAAAGTCGGCAAAGACTTTTTCCTGGCGTTTTCTCCTGAGAGAGTGGATCCCGGCAATCCTAAGTATAAAACAAAAGATATTACCAAAATAGTAGGAGGGGTTACCCCCAATTGCACGGAACTCGCGAGGCTTTTATACTTCCAGGCAATAAAAGAAGTTGTTGCTGTTTCTTCCACGCGGTCCGCTGAGATGGTAAAACTCCTTGAAAACACATTCCGCAGCGTCAATATTGCCATGGTCAATGAACTCGCTCTCATGTGCCATAAAATGAACCTTGATGTCTGGGAGATCATCAATGCCGCCAAAACCAAACCATTCGGTTTCATGCCTTTTTACCCTGGTCCCGGCATAGGCGGTCACTGCATCCCTCTCGACCCGTTATATCTTTCCTGGAAGGCGCGCCAGCATGGGTTTGAGGCGAGGTTTATCGAGCTCGCGGACGAGATAAATTCCTTCATGCCGCACTACGTGGTGGATAAAATAACCTCTATTTTAAACAGTAAGAAAAAATCCCTCAAAGGCTCCAATATTTTAATAATAGGCGTCACCTATAAAAAGGACATCAATGACGTCAGGGAATCTCCGGCGCTTGAAATAATAGACTCTCTTATTAAAAAAGACGGCCGCGTTTATTGCCATGACCCGTTAGTAGCCGATTTCCGGATAGACGGCAAAAAAATAAATACAGTAAAACTCACGAAAGAAAATATTTCCATAAGCGATTTAGTGGTCATTATAACGGATCATTCCGATGTTGATTATAAACTTATCGTAGATAATGCCAAGCTTATTTTCGACACGCGTAATGCGTTGAAAAATTTTAAAAACGCAAAAAATATAATTAAGTTGTAGCAAATAGCGACTCCGTTCGCCGAACGTAAAATTTTCCGTTCGGCGAACGGAGAAGGTGAGAGGTAAGTTATGAAATTTTTAGTAACCGGCGGGGCCGGATTTATAGGTTCGCATATTGTTGACGGCCTTGTGGGTAATGGCGATAAAGTTAAAGTCCTGGACGATTTCTCTTCCGGCAAAATAGAGAACCTGAAAGAAGTTTTTAATAAGATAGAGCTCATAAAGGGCGACATAAGAAATAAAGACATTGTCTGCGCCGCGATGGAAGGCGTAGATTACGTGTTTCACCAGGCGGCATTAAGAAGCGTTCCAAAATCTCTTGCGAATCCGGAACTTTATAACGATGTAAATATAAACGGCACCCTGAATATTCTTACGCTAGCCAGAGACGCCAAGGTCAAAAGAGTAGTCATAGCTTCTTCAAGCTCTATCTATGGAGATATAGATAAGTTTCCGGAAAGGGAAGACTTTTTGCCCCAGCTTATATCTCCATATGGCCTTACTAAACTCGCGGGAGAATACTATTCCAGGATTTTTTCCAAAATCTACGGCCTTGAAACAGTAAACCTTAGATATTTCAATGTATTCGGCCCGCGCCAGTCTCTTGAAAACGAATACGCGGTAGTAATACCTAAGTTTGTAACATGCATGCTTAAAGACATTCAGCCGCCCATCCACGGCGACGGCAAACAAACGCGCGATTTCACATACGTAAGTAATGTTGTCCAGGCCAATATAAAATCAGCTGTCACCCCGGGCATAAAATGCGAGGTTTTTAATATTGCCTGCGGCAAGGCTTACAGTGTCCTGGATATAGTTAAATATGTAAATAAAATTCTTGGAAAAAGCATATTGCCCGCGTTCGGCCCCATAAGAGCAGGCGACGCCAAACATACCCTGGCAGATATCTCCAGGGCCAAAAAACTCATCGGCTTCAGGCCGGAAATCGGATTTGAAGAAGGGCTTAAGAGGACTATAGAGTACTTTAAAGGAGTAAAATGAAAAAAGCTTTAATCACCGGTATCACAGGCCAGGATGGGGCATATCTATCAAAATTATTATTAGATAAAGACTATCAGGTTCACGGCATAGTGCGGCGCGTGGCATTGGAAGATCCTGAACATAGATTATGGCGCTTAAGGCCTATTCTAAATAAAATAAAACTGCACGCCGGTTCTTTAGAGAGCTACGCCAGCCTCTTTAATATTGTCCAGAAAGTAAAGCCGGACGAGTGCTACCACCTGGCGGCCCAGAGCTTTGTAAGTTATTCATTTGAAGATGAGTTCTCCACGATAAACACCAATATCAACGGCACCCTCTTTATGCTTTCAGCCATAAAACACATGGCGCCTAAATGTAAATTTTATTTTGCCGGATCCAGCGAGCAATTTGGCCATGTAAGAGAAATCCCACAGAAAGAAACCACGCCTTTTTATCCTCGCTCCCCTTATGGCATTTCAAAGGTGGCAGGGTTTGAACTTACAAGAAACTACAGGGAATCATATAATCTTTTTGCCTCTAACGGCATACTTTTTAATCACGAGAGCTTGCCAAAAAATTCCCCCGTGGTTATTAAAATAGACAGATTGATAGATATCTTGCCTATTGAGGAATTATTTCACAGGGGAGAAAAACATTTTTACGAAGGTATTAAAGGTGAATATAAAAATCAGTTAATTTGGAATGGAAAAGAGTGGACCAAGATTATAAATGGAACAAGTTATATTGATAGAAAAAGAAGATTAAATCTTATTCAAACCAGGGAAGCGGTTATTGAATTAACTGATGGGCATCTTTTATTTGATAAAAATAATTATGAGATTAAAGCCGAAAACATAAAGAAAAAAAATGAATTATATAAAGTCAAATTTCCAAAAGAGAAAAACCAGCTAAATGACATAGATATTGATTTTGTTTATTTTATCGGCTATATAGTTGGAGATGGCCATATTGATGAAAGAGGAAGGATTAGAATAACGGGAACGAATAAAAATCAGATATTAAAAGTAGGAAAGTTTGTTGTGAATAAATATGGCTGGACCTATAGAATAAAAACATGGGGAGCTGGCAAATGGAACGGATGCCGGAAGAAAGTTTGGCAATTAGATATTAATAATGATGTTGAATGGGGGTTATGGGTAAAAAAACATATTTACACTTCTTCTAAAGAAAAGAAGATACCCAAGTTTATTTTAAATAATAATTCGAAGATTAAATTAGCTTTTTTTAATGGTTATTATGATGCGGATGGAAGAAGAGGAGGGCATGAAAGTTATCAATATAAAGGATGGACAACCAAATCTGCCGTATTAAATCTTGGCCTGATCTTTTTGATAAATGAATTAACCGGGCAAAAAGCAAAAACTAAAATGGCATATGTAGGTAACAATAGATATTATTATACGCAATTAAGAAGTTCAAAAACAACCAAAGGAAGACATTTATTAAAAGACCTTAACGAGGTGATTAAGATTAATAAAATATGTAATTTCAAGGAAGGGACTTTTTTTGATTTACAAACAGAATCTCAAACCTTTGCTTCTGGCGCAAATTTAGTTAAAATCCATAATAGCCCATACCGGGGCTATGAATTTGTAACCCGTAAAATCACTTTGGGAGCCGCGCGAATAAAAGCAGGCCTTGCTAATGAATTAAAGCTTGGCAATCTGGATGCCAAGCGCGACTGGGGTTTCGCGGGCGATTTTGTAGAGGCCATGTATCTCATGCTTCAGCAGAAAAAGCCGGATGATTACGTGGTAGCCACAGGCGAAACTCATACAGTAAAAAAATTTGTCGAGCTCGCGTTCGATTACGCCGGGCTCGACTGGAAAAAATATGTGAAACAGGATAAAGAACTCTTCAGGCCGGCTGAAGTAAATCAGCTCATAGGAGACTACTCAAAAGCAAAACGCATTCTGGGCTGGAAACCAAAGGTAAAATTCGAAGAGCTTGTTAAGATGATGATGGAAGAAGATTTAAGAAGAGTTGGGTATTCAACTGCTTCCAAACACGTCATTGCGAGGAACGAAGTGACGAAGCAATCTTTATAAGATTGCTTCGCTTCGCTCGCAATGACATTTTATTATGAAAACAGCATTAATAACCGGCGGAGCCGGATTTTTAGGCTCCCATCTATGCGATAGATTTTTAAAAGAAGGCTATAAGGTTATTTGTATGGATAACCTTATAACAGGAAGCCTTGCTAATATTTCCCACCTTGAGAAAAACCCTGATTTTAAATTCATAAAACATAATGTCTCTGAGCATATAGATTTAAAAGACGAAGTTGACCTTATCTTGCATTTCGCCTCGCCTGCGAGCCCTATAGACTATCTGATGTATCCTATACCGACGCTTAAAGTCGGCTCATTAGGCACTCATAATACCCTTGGCGTAGCAAAGGCCAAAAAAGCAAAATACCTTTTAGCCTCCACTTCCGAAGTGTACGGCGATCCAAAGGTAAATCCCCAGCCGGAATCTTATTATGGCAATGTAAATTGCGTTGGTCCGCGCGGGGTTTATGACGAAGCTAAGCGTTTCGCTGAAGCCATCACCATGGCGTATCATAATGTCCATAATCTTGATACCAAGATAGCCCGTATTTTCAATTCTTACGGCCCTAGAATGAGAAAAAACGACGGCCGCGTCATCCCGAATTTTATAACCCAGGCATTAAAAAACGAGCCTATTACTGTCTATGGAAAAGGCGGACAGACAAGAAGCCTTTGCTTTGTAACTGACCTCATAGAAGGCATTTTTCGTCTTAGCCAGTCTGATATCCATGACCCTGTAAATATCGGTAATCCACATGAACTAAAAATCATAGACCTGGCAAAGCTTATTATTAAACTTACCAAAAGTAAAAGCAAAATTATTTATAATCCTCTTCCCATAGATGATCCAAAGGTTCGCCAGCCGGACATAACAATAGCTAAGAAACTCCTAAACTGGTCGCCAAAGGTTGAATTGGAAAAAGGTTTAAAAGAAACTATAGATTATTTTAGCTCCGTTCGCCGAACGGAGTCAACCGTTCGGCGAACGGAATAAGTCTGGTAACCTATTTGGTTAGGGGGTTTTTTGAAACTAATTTTAATCTTAATTTTGTGTTTTATTTTCTTGACTCCATGTATCCTTGAAGCATCCCCTTCAGTCGATGTCCCATTGCGCCACTGGAGCTACGACGCCATTGAAAAACTCGCCATCATAGGCCTCTGCGATATAGCTGATATCGGTATCCGTCCTGTCTCCCGTATAAAGATGGCTTATATCGTAAAGACAGCCATTGATAAAGCCCGCGATTACGACAAGGAGTTTGACTGGAACGAGCAAGATTATTTAGAAACGTTATTAAATAAACTTATAGGCGAATTCAGGGTTGAGCTTGTTAGTATAGGCGTTGAAGTCGCGAGCACTTTTGACAAGCCTCTTCCAAAAAATACAGTAAGGCTTTTAAACGATATAAAGGTTGAGAAAGTCTATGCCCGCCTTGATTCAGACAGAATGCTCTTTGAAAATAAGGACGGCTGGGTCTTAAGAGATGGCTTTAATGTCAGGATCAAAGCCGTCTCATGGGCTAAGTTTTCCGATATATGCGCTGTTTCAGTTACTCCGGGTATAAGATATTCAAAAGAAGACACTGACGTTAATATTGAAGACGTTCATTTGAGGCTTAATCCTACAGGCTGGAATACAGAATACGCCATCGGCCGGTCTTCTATGTGGTGGGGCCCGGGTTTCCACGGCTCAGTTCTTATGACTGACAATGCGTTTCCTATGGATACATTGAGGATAAATAACATCTGGCCTTTCAGACTGCCCGGAATTTTTAAAAAAATGGGCCGCTGGAGCGGCACATGGTTTATCTCGAGACTTGAGAAAAAATTCAATCCTTCGCATGCCATGATTTCAGGATGGAAACTTGATTATATACCAGCAGGTTTTATGAAATTAGGCATTGGCCATATTCTTCAATTCGGCGGTAAAGGCGTTAATAAATATGGTTTTCATGATTTTATCGGCAACAGCTCTCTTTTCTTCAGTTCAGGCGGCGGAGCAGATGAACCAGAAAACCACATCATGTCATTTGATGCCCAGGTTTTCTTAAGGCGCCTAGACAGGTTCCTCCCTATTGCTACAGGCGCCAAGCTTTACACAGAATGGGGCGCGGAAGATGAATCTAAGAGTATTCCCGTGGATCTTGCGTCTATAACCGGAGCATATTTTACAGATGTTTTTAAAATCCCTGGCTTTGACGTAAAGGCTGAAATCGCCAGGTTTCATAAGATTTTTTACGAGCATTTTAAATATATATCCGGATTTACGCATAAAGGTAACTTTATCGGCCATCATGCAGGCGGCGACTCGGAGGATATGGTGCTTAGCGCAATATTTAATTTTCCGGACGAATATAAAGTCAGCGCCACCTTCAGCCGCATGCACTCAGGCCTTACCAAAGCCTTTATTGAGACCACAAACCAAATAAGATTAGAATTCAGCCTCATAGACGCCTTAAAAATGTACAACATAAATGATGTAGAAGTAACACTTTTTTACGAATTAGATGATATTCAAAATTTTGACAACACCGGCTCTAACGCCAAAAACCACCTCGTCGGCGCAGAAATCACCAGGAAGTGGTAGCGTCCAAAATTCCTATTGCATTTATTTTTCCCATACGCTATAATCATTTTAATCGTATTAGGTAGGCTCATTTATAAGTAGGAGGTTTCCATCATGTCCAAAAGATTTTCTTTTATAAATTTCTTCATTGCTCTAATATTTCTTATATATGCTATATATCCAGTTTCGTTATTTTCTTACCAATCTTCTTCCAAGGATTCTGACCAGATTGATAAATGGGTAGATGAGTCCCGGGGCCAGGATATAGAGACCTTCAAAAAAATCCGCTGTCCCAACTGTCTCATGGAATTTTTCTATATCCCGGGTAAAGACAGCCCGCATTCCCACTGGGTTCAGTATGAAGTTAAGGAAGAATTAAATGTAAATAAAGAAGACGGCCTGAATATTGAGGATAGTTTAAAAAATGCCCAGGATAAGGTAAAAGAATTAAAGAAACAAGACAAGCTTTTCGGACTTTTTAAGCTTGGGAGCGAGACCAAAGATAAAAATGTTAAAAAAGAAGAAGCTGTTAAAACTGCTTTAACTACCCAGGAATTAAAAGGCCAGGTTGAGTATAAACTCCGCCAGCAGTTAACCTGCCCTTATGACGGTTATGTATTTTTCCCTGAAGGTGATCTCCCTGACCAGGCCAAGTTTAAGTCCAAGGATCTCTTTTATCAGGAGCCCTCGTCCATAGAATCAAGTTTTTCAAAATCTGTCTCTTTTGGTGAGCCTAAAAACCTTAAGCAATTCGGCTATGAATTATTTATATTAGCTGATAAGGCTAAAAAAGATGAAAAAGAGGATGCGGGAAAAGAGACTTCGGCTAATAAATCTATAGAGTCGCTTGTATCCCTTGGTATGTTAAAGTCAGTGCTTGGTCCTGCGGCGCAGGGTTCCACATTGTCTTCTCAATTCATAGGTTCAGAAGATACAGCTATTGTCCCTGTAAGCTCTGATTATGTTATCGGGCCGGGCGATACGCTTCTTATCAATATCTGGGGCAGCGTCCAGGAGAGTTTTCCTGTAGAGGTTGACAGGGAAGGTAAAATCATGCTCCCCAAATCAGGCCCTCTCTATATCTGGGGCATGAAACTTAAAGAGACAGAAGAGCGCATTACCCAGAAACTCAATGAATATTATACGAATTTCAACGTAGAAGTCTCCATGGGTAAGCTCAGAAATATCCGCGTTTTTATAATGGGCGAGGTTAAAAAACCAGGAGCGTACTTAGTAAGCTCCCAATCAAATATCTTCCAGGTGCTCTACGTAGCAGGTGGACCTACTAAATTAGGCTCCATGCGTAAAATAAAGATAATCACGCCTGACGGTAAAACAAGAGAATCTGATCTTTACCAGTTCATGTTAAAGGGCCAGTCAGGAGACAGCTCTATTATCCAATCAGGCGATACTGTATTTGTACCTCCGATAGGAGATGTGGTTGCCATCTCGGGTAATGTTAAACGCCCCGCTATATACGAAATAAATAGCGAAATCCCTCTAGCTGATTTAATAGATTTCGCGGGCGGTATCACTCCCACAGCTAATCTCCAGCGCCTTCAGGTTGAGCGCATTAAAGACAATGAGCGCCGCATAATAGTTGACATAGAATTAAAAAATAATAACTTAAAAGATATTTCCTTAAGTAACGGCGACCTGGTGATAGTATCTCCCATAGTCCGCCTTAAGCATAATTTTGTATCCATATTGGGCAATGTTGAAAATCCGGGCGATTATGGCCTTAAAGTAGACATGTCTATAAAAGACTTGATAGGCATGGCAAAGGGCATTATGCCCGGAACGTATCTTTATAGAGCTGAGATAGCGAGAGTCACCAAAGACCGTTCACGCGAAATCATTCCTATTAATCTGGATAAAATGATACTAGGCGCTAGCGACGAGAACATCGCTTTAAAAGAATGGGATATTCTCCTGGTTTATTCCGAGGCAGAAGCTTCTAGCCCTTCGTTTGTAGAAATAGACGGCGCAGTCAATAAGTCCGGTAAATACGAGCTTACGCCGAATATGAAAGTTTCTGACCTTATTTTCAGGGCAGGAGGCGTTACTTCAAAAGATTTTATAAGAGGCGCTGAGTTATTTCATATTATCCCCGGAGAACAGCCTGTTGTGAGAGAGATCGGCGTTAAAAGGATTTTCGGCTCAAATATTCAAATAGATAAAGATATCATTCTCCAGGCCGGAGATACGCTTTTTGTAAAGAGAGAACCCAAACTTACGGAAAAAAAGATGATTACCATAAGGGGCGAAGTTAGATTCCCAGGCATCTATCCGATAATTGAAGGTGAAAGGCTCAGTGATTTAATAGAGCGCGCGGGCGGATACACCAAGGACGCGTTTTTACCAGGAGCAATATTCACAAGAAAATCCATAAAAGAAGTCCAGGAAAAGATGAGAGCGCGTTTCATGGAGAAAGAACAACGCACTATCATGGAAGAACAGCAGGCAATGTTATTCAGGGCAGGGAGTTCCGCGAACGCGGATGCTATAAACCAATCTGTCCGAGCCAGAATGGACATGATGGAGATGATTTCAGGAGCTGATATAGAAGGCCGCATGGTTATATCGCTTTTACCGCTGGACGAGTTAAAACACTCTAAATACGATATCTCCCTTGAAGACGGAGATTCTATTACTATACCTGAATCTCCTTCAGCTATTACAGTGATAGGCAGTGTCAATAACCCTACCTCAGTGCCTTTTGAAATAGGTAAGGGCATAGACTACTATGTCCAGAGAACAGGCGGCCTTACAAAGCACGCTGATAAAACCGGCATATACGTCATGCGCGCTAATGGCGAAGCTATTAATAAATTCATGATGACCAAGTTTGTAGAGCGAGGCGATACCATAGTCATACCCCAGGAATTTAAATACTGGACTCCTCCCGGACAACTTCTTAAAGATACGGTCGAAGTCCTATCCCGCATAGCAGTCGGCGTCGGCATCATCGCCGCCCTTAACTAATCTTTCGCTTATGGCCCAAAAAAATCTACTTGACTAATATTACCCCACTATAATATACTATTGTTCAATGATTGAACAGACTCCCAGAGAAGAAGTTCTCCATATAATAAGGCATTTAGAGGATGACCCATCTGCTACCCAGCGGGCCCTATCCAATAGGCTTAATATTTCCTTAGGAAAGACCAATTATCTCTTAAAGGAACTCATCAAGAAGGGTTTTATCAAGGCCCAGAGTTTTTCACATAATTCAGGCAAGCTTCAGAAGGTAAATTATCTTCTTACCAAGGAAGGGTTAGAAGAGAGGTTGCGTTTAACCAGTTATTTTTTAAAGACAAAAGAAGAAGAATACAATAGAATGAAGAAAGAGTGGGAACAATTGACGAATAGCCCCCTCTAACCCATAGGAGCTATTATAAAAAGTCAAACATATGAAAATAGCATTAATTACAGGTTCAGCAGGTCTTATAGGCTCTGAGAGTGTTCGTTTTTTTTCAAAAAAAGGCTTCCGCGTAATAGGTATTGATAATAATATGCGAAAGATATTCTTTGGAGAAGATGCCTCTACTTTATGGAACCTGAATAAGCTCAAGGAAGAAATATCAGATTATAAGCATTATGATGCTGACATACGGGACCAGAAGACAATAGAGGTAATCTTTAAAGAATTTAATAAAGACATAGCAATCATTATACATACAGCAGCCCAACCTTCGCATGATTGGGCAGCTCGAGAACCATTTACTGACTTTACTGTGAATGCAAATGGCACCTTAGTGACGTTAGAAATGGCCAGAAAATATTGCCCAAAAGCAGTATTTATATTCACTTCTACCAACAAAGTTTATGGCGATAAGCCTAATTACCTGCCGCTTGTAGAATTAGATACCAGATGGGAAATAGATAAAAACCACTCTTATTATAAAAATGGCATTGATGAAACTATGAGCATAGACCAGTCTAAACATAGCTTATTCGGCGCTTCTAAGGTAGCAGCTGATATCCTGGTCCAGGAATATGGCAGGTATTTTAATATGAAAACTGCCTGTTTCAGGGGAGGATGTTTAACAGGCCCAAGCCACTCAGGCACAGAGTTGCATGGTTTTTTATCTTATCTGGTAAGATGCTGTATATCTGGCAAAAAATATATGATTTACGGATACAAAGGGAAACAGGTTAGAGATAATATCCATTCTTCTGATTTAGTAGATGCATTTTATAAGTTCTATTTAGCTCCGAGATGCGGAGAAGTTTACAATATTGGCGGAGGGAGATTTGCAAATGTTTCTATGCTCGAAGCCATAAAAATATGCGAAGAGGTCTGTGGAAAGAAATTGAACTATGAATATATAGATAAAAATAGGGCAGGTGACCATATATGGTGGATAAGCGATGTATCAAAATTTAAGGCTCATTATCCGGACTGGAATTTAACATATGATATTCGGCATACTATAGAAGAAATATTTGAACAGCAGTTAAAATTGCAGGAATTATATGAAGTATAAAAAAGTACTGATAACAGGAGGAGCAGGATTTGTAGGCTCAAATCTTGCGATTAGATATAAAAAAGATTATCCAACTGCAAAGATTATATGCCTGGATAATCTGAAAAGGCGCGGTTCAGAATTAAATATAAATAGATTAAAAGAAAATGGCGTAATTTTCATACATGGAGATATTCGGAATTATGAAGACATAGAATCTGTTGGCAAAATAGATCTTCTCATTGAATGTTCGGCAGAGTGCTCTGTCCTGGCGGGATATAACAGCTCTCTGAGGTATTTAATAGACACGAACCTGTTGGGACTGGTAAATTGCCTGGAATTCGCGTCCGGGCATGAAGCTGACGTCATATTTCTTTCCACAAGCAGGGTTTACCCGATGGAAAAGATAAATTCCCTCAATTATACTGAGAGAGATGCGCGTTTTGAGATTGACGGCGGGCAAAAATTCCAGGGCATTTCCAAAAAAGGTATTTCTGAGGAATTTCCATTGGATGGGTATCGCTCCTTTTATGGAGCCACTAAGTTAGCTTCGGAATTGATTTTGAAAGAGTACATAGCCGCAAAAAAGATAAGAGGCGTAATAAACAGATGCGGCGTTCTCGCTGGCCCATGGCAGATGGGGAAGGTGGAACAAGGCTTTTTTTCGCTGTGGATCGCAAGGCATTTTTATGGACAAAGGCTTTCTTACATTGGTTTCGGAGGCAATGGCAAGCAGGTCAGGGATGTCCTGCATATAGATGACCTGTATGACGCCGTGCAATTAGAGCTGGGAGACATGGATTCGCATAACGGCCAGATATACAATATCGGAGGCGGCTACAAAAATTCAATATCTCTGATGGAGCTGACAAAATTAAGCAGGGAAATAACGGGCAAGAGCATAAAGATAAACCGTGATCCTAGGACAAGGAAGGCTGATATTGTAAGTTACATTACGGATTATTCTAAATTTAACAGGGCAAGCGGCTGGTCCCCTAAAAATAATTTAAAAAGAACAGCCGGAGATATATTGAACTGGGTCATTGAAAACAAGAGGTCTTTAGAAAAAATTTTTTAATAAAATAAGGAGAACCGTATGACTTATGACTTTAACATCCTGTATTATATAGACATCTTAAAAAAATATAGGAAAAAAATTATTTTTTTAATGGGCATCGCAGCGTTTATAACTATTATAAGCGGCTTATTTAAAACGCCTGTATACACTTCAAGATGTTCTATCTTGTTAACAGAAACTCCTTCCAACCCTTCGCTTACTAACCTGAGTAAATTTATGGGTTTTCCGGGATTTTCTTTTGGCAATTCCTCTGCCAATGTGATAATTTCCCTTGCAAAAAGCAGAAGAATGGCAGAAGGAATCTATTCAAATTTCCCGGAATTAAGGAAAAAACCAAAATTTAACCTGAAATTAGAGGTCTATGATACTACGCAGGGCACGCTTATTGTTGAGGTAAAGGGCAGTGAACCAAAATTAACCTCAGATATTGCTAACTTTTGTGTCAAAAACCTTGACGCAATAAATGCCGAATTAAACATAACCTCTCAACGGCCAATTGTTAAAGTGCTTGATCCTGCGATACCTGCCACAAGGCCGGATTCAAGACAAATCCTTAAATATGCAGTTCTGGCAATAATAGCTGCGTTTTTTATCGGAAATTTTATTTTCTTTGGCCTGGAATATTATATAACCCTGACCGCAGGCAAAAAATGAAAGCTAATGCATTAGAATATATAAGTCATGAGAAAAATATATTAATTTTAGTCATAGCGGTCTGCGCTACGATTTTATTTAATATATTCCCGTTAGAATACACTTTCCCCTTTCTTATAATATTCGTGGGATTATTATTGGGGGCTGTAATAATACTGATCGACAGCCCCAGGGAATTTAATACTATTTTCTTTTTATTTATCGCGGGTTTTTCAATAAGGATACTACTTTCCGTATTCTTATATTCTGCCATGTCTATTATAGGCAAGGACGAGGGGTTTTTTATAGGAGACGGCTGTAATTACAGCTTGAATGGATGGGTTATTTCCAGGCTCTGGGAAGTAGGGGTGCATGTAAGCAAAGCAGACTTTGTTTCAAGGTTTGGCTCTGCAAGTGGCACAGTAAGTAATTACGATTTTTTGAACGCCTTTATTTATTCTATCTCCGGCTACAGCCCTGTCAGTTTATTTTTTGTAAATTGCCTGGCAGGAAGCATTCCAATCATCCTTATTTTTATTATTTCAAAAAACATATTTAATAAAGAGGTTGCGCTGGTCTCAAGCGCCTTGTGCGCTTTCTGGCCATCATTTATTTTATGGTCTTCTCAAAACTTGAAAGACCCTTTGACTAATTTAGGCATAATAGGTTTTTTATATTTTTTAATCAAACTGAGGCACGATCTCAAGATGAGCACGATTCTATTACTTTGTTTTTCCGCTATAGTTTTATATTACATAAGGATGATTACGCTTGTGCCTCTTGGTGCGGCATCGCTGGCTTATTTTTTATTTTGTTTCAAACTTCCCAAAATATTCAAGCTGGCGTTCATATTTTTTCTGGCATTGACAGCTTTATTTCTGCTAAAGGATGTTTTCTTTCCTTATCTAAGGGCCGGCCTTTTAGAAGAGATCAATGCAAACAGGGTTGCGAGGGCGTATGGCAGGCTTGCTTATTTTTCAGGTTTTAGATTTTATTCATGGTGGAGCGTTTTGATATATCTGCCATTGGGATTTTTTGCAACATGGTTTTTGCCCTTTCCGTGGCAGGTTTTCAGCTTAAGCCAGATTTTTGCTGTTCCGGAAATATTGGCATGGTACCTGTTTTTACCTTTTTCCGTAAGGGGGATATATCTTGCAATAAAAAATAGATCGAAAGACAGTTATCTGCTTATAGCTACTATTATAATCTTTGCTATATTTTTAACTATTTATGAAGGCAACATAGGGACCCTGTACAGGCATAAGGCTATTGTAACAATGCTGGTTTTTATATTTATAGGCGCAGGCTGGCAGTCAAAAACTTGTGTAAATTCGGCGTTGAAATTTTAAAAGGAGAAGATGAAAAGATGCAGATACCATTGCTTGACCTGAAAAAGCAATACCTTGATATCAGAGAGGAAATAGATGCGGCTGTTCAAAATGTTCTGGAGAGCGGTTCCTTTATCCTTGGCCGGAATGTCCAGGCATTAGAAAAAGAATTGGCTGAGTTTTGCGGTACCAGGTTTGCAGTAGGGGTAGCGTCTGGTACAGACGCGTTAGAGTTATCATTAAGGGCGTTAGGCATTGGCAAGGGCGACGAAGTAATTACTACGCCTTTTACTTTTATTGCAACAGCCGAGGCCATTAAGCAGGCAGGCGCCAAGCCGGTTTTTGCCGATATTGATCTGGATTCATACCTTATAGATTTTAAAGAGGTCAGAAAAAAGATTTCAAAAAAGACAAAGGCAATAATACCTGTTCATCTGTACGGCCAGTCCTGCCGGATGGATGCGCTGCTGGAAATCGCAAAGGAATATAATTTAAGGGTAATAGAGGATTGCTGCCAGGCAATAGGCAGTGAGTATAAAGGGAAAAAGGCGGGTTCTTTTGGTGATACAGGCTGTTTTAGTTTCTTCCCCAGCAAGAATCTGGGCGCATACGGGGACGGCGGGATGGTGGTTACCGATGAAGAAGAGATAGCAAAGAAAACCAAGATGTTGCGTGCCCATGGCAGCGTAGATAAGTATAATCACATAGTTGAAGGCCGCAACAGCCGGCTGGATGAATTGCAGGCCGCAATTTTACGGGTAAAATTAAAACATCTGGGCGGATGGAATGAGGCCAGGCGCAGGAATGCAGGGATCTATAATGATTATTTCAGCAGGGCCGGCTTGGACAGCAGGCTTATACTGCCGAAAGAACAGCCAAACTCAAAACATACCTTTCACGTTTATGTAATAAGGGTTAAGAATAGGGATAGATTGCGTGATTTTTTAAGCTCTGAGGGTACGCAGACAGGGATTCATTATCCCATACCACTTCACCTTCAAACAGTATATAAAAAATTAGGTTTTAAAAAAGGAGATTTTCCAAACAGCGAACTGGCTGCAAACGAGATTGTTTCCCTCCCGATGTATCCGCATATCAGCGAGGAAGAGATTTCACATGTCACAGATCTGGTTTTAAGGTTTATTTCGTCAGGAGAGAAAGGAGCTAAATAACATGGTAAGGGTCGGAGTCATTGGGTGCGGGTATTGGGGACCTAATATAATCAGAAATTTTAATGAGATAGAGGGAGCAGATTTGGCATGGTGCTGTGATTTAGACAGCAATAAATTAAAAGATACAAAGAATAAGTACCCCTATATCAAGGTTTCCGGCGACTATAATGATATTTTAAACGACAGGGATGTGGATGCGGTTGCCGTTGTAACGCCGCCCGATACGCATTATAAAATTGCAAAAGATTCTTTATTGAAAGGAAAGCATGTTTTAGTTGAAAAGCCTATTACCTTTGATGTCAACCAGGCTGAGGATCTGGTTGAGACCGCTAAAAAAACAGGCAGGATTTTAATGGTAGGCCATACATTTGAATTTAATCCCGCTGTTATCAAGGCGCGCGAATACATAAACACAGGCGCCATAGGCGATGTGTACTACATTGTTTCAAGAAGGGTCAATCTCGGGATCATAAGGTCGGATATAAACGCCATGTGGAGCATTGCCCCGCACGATATTTCCATTTTGATATTTTTACTAGGGGCTATGCCTTTAAATGTCAGGGCATGGGGCGCTTCATTTCTCAAGCAAGGCATAGAGGATGTAGTATTTTTAAATATACAGTTTCCTAAAAATATAACAGCGCACATACAGGTAAGCTGGCTGGACCCTCATAAGATCAGAGAGATGGTGATAGTAGGCTCTAAAAAAATGATAGTTTATGATGACATAGACAACGAAGGAAAATTGAAAATATACGATAAAGGTGTTGATAAGGTAGAAAAGAATCTACCTCAAAATTCCAGTTTTGGAGAATTCCATATCAGATTAAGATCAGGAGATATTTTGATTCCAAAGCTTCCAAACCAGGAGCCTTTAAGGAAAGAATGTGAGCATTTTATAGAATGCATAAGAGACAATAAAAAGCCGTTAACTGATGGAGAAAATGGTTTAAGAGTGGTTAAGGTTTTGGATGCGGCTTACAAGTCGCTTAAAAATAACGGCAGGCAGGTAGATATAATGTAAGGAGGTCAATATTAGAACCAATTACGTAATCCATAAAAATGTAGAAATAGGTAGAAATGCCAGGATAGGCGATTTTGTTGTAATAGGATTGCCGCCGAAGGGAATGCGCGACGGAGAGATAGGTACGATAATAGGGGAGAATGCCTTTATCCGTTCGCATTCAGTGATTTATGCAGGTAATGTAATCGGCAGCAATTTTCAAACAGGGCATGGCGCCATGATCAGGGAGGATAATACTATCGGAGACAATGTGAGTATAGGTACCTCATCTGTGGTTGAGCATCATTGCAGGATTGGAGACAAGGTAAGGATCCATTCGCAGGCCTTTATATGTGAATACAGCACCCTGGAGGAAGGATGCTGGATTGGCCCGGGCGCGGTTCTTTCAAACACGCTCCACCCATTATGCCCAAAGGCAAAAGAGTGTTTGAAAGGCCCTAAAATAGAGAAGGGGGCAAAGATAGGAGCCAATGCGACTGTCCTGCCGGATTTAACAATAGGCGAGAATTCCCTTGTAGGGGCAGGCGCTGTAGTCGTTAAAGATGTATCGAAAAATTCAGTAGTTGCAGGGAGCCCTGCCGCGGCCATAAAGGATATACATTCTCTTAAATGCCGCTATAGCCTGATGGATAAACCCTATGCAGATTTCTGATAAAAAGATTTTTATAACAGGCGGAAGCGGATTTATCGGCAGCTGGCTCTGTTCCAGGCTGATAAAGGATAATAAAATAATTATATACGATAACGAAACAAGAGATGCCCTGAAATTTTCTGATCTCAGGCAGCATAAGAATTTAACTTACATAAAAGGGGATATTCTAAACAAGGGCTTACTTAAGAAAAGCATACCTGATAAAGTAGATATCATATTTCACCTTGCTGCCATAGCAGGCGTCAGCAGTTATTATAAGATCCCGCTCAGGACTATGGAGGTTAACATCCTGGGCACTTACAACCTGCTGGAGGCAGTTAAAGATAAAGACCTGGAACTTTTTTTAGATTTTTCTACAAGCGAGGTTTACGGGAAAATTGCCAGGCACGTAAAGGAAAGAGACAATACCTCGCAGGGCGACACCTCGGATATGCGCTGGACATATTCGATCAGCAAACTTGCAGCTGAGAAATTATGCCATTGTTATCATGCAGAATACGATATCCCTGTAGTTTCCATCAGGCCGTTTAATATATACGGCCCCCGGCAGGTTGGAGAAGGCGCGGTTCAGATTTTTATTTCAAGCGCGCTGAAAAATGAAGATATATATGTGGACGGAAGCGGCTCTCAGGTAAGGGCATGGTGCTACATAGAGGATTTTATAGAAGGGACTATGAAGTGCGTCGAGAAAAGAGGGTCTGCCGTAGGAAATATATTTAACATAGGGAATCCCGGCGCCGCAGTAAGCGTATCGGAGTTAGCCGAAAAGGTTATTCAATTGTCGGGCTCCTCTTCAAGGCTGGTTTTCAGAAAGCAAAGCAGGACCGACATTGAATACAGGATTCCTGATATATCAAAGGCAAAAGAAATCCTCGGTTTTTCACCAAAGGTGGATTTAATCAAAGGTTTAGAAAGAACAATAAAATGGTATCGAGAAAACCTGATTTAAAACACATTCCTATTGCGCGGCCATACCTATGCAAAGAAGAAGAGAAGGAGGCATTGGAGGCGATAAGGTCCGGTTGGATAGGCCAGGGCGCGAAAGTGGAAGAGTTTGAGAGAAGGGTTGCGGGATATATCGGCGTAAAATATGCCGTTGCAACTTCTTCAGGGACCACTGCCCTGCACCTGGCGCTTCTCTTATTAGGTATAGGCAAGGCCGACGAAGTCATCGTGCCGTCTTTTTCTTTTATTGCGACTGCCAATGCCGTTGTTTACTGTGGCGCAGAACCGGTATTTATAGATATAAATGCAGACACTTATAACATAGATCCTGAAAAGATACGGCAGTTTATAGAAGAGGAATGCAGGTTTGACAGCAGGAAGAGGATTTTATTTAATACCAGGACAGGGGCGCGCGTCAGGGCAATCATGCCCGTGCATCAGTTTGGCCTGCCTTGTGACATGGATAGGATTTTTAAAATAGCTGGGAGATATAATCTGGCAGTATTAGAAGATGCTGCGTGCGCATTGGGTTCAAGATATAAAAATAAAATGATAGGCGCGATCGGCGAACTTACCTGCTTCAGTTTTCATCCGAGAAAAATCCTTACAACAGGCGAGGGAGGGATGCTCGTGACTAATAGCAGGAAGTGCGCCGAAGAAGCCAGGGCATTGAGGAATCACGGCATCGGCGCCCGCCTGCAAAAACATATTTTTTTAGGATATAATTATCGTCTCACTGATTTACAGGCAGGTATAGGAGCGGCGCAGATGTTAAAGCTGCCTAAAATTTTAGAGAGAAGGAAGACGCTGGCAGCATATTATAACAGGGCTTTTACAGAGGCAGGGGGGATTAAGATTCCCCATATCCCGCATTATGCCTCGCCAAATTATCAATCATACGTGATAAGGATAGAAAAGGATGTTTCTTTTTCAACAGCCGGCCTGGTTGAAAGATTGATGAGAAAAGGCATTTCAGTAAGGCAGGGAAACACAGCCATACACCTCCAGCCGTTCTATAAAAAGAAAAAGGTATTTAACCTGCCGGAAACAGAACGTGCAGAGTTATCCACGCTTGCCCTTCCGATTTTCTATGAAATGACGCATAACGAGCAGGACCGCGTCATAAGCAGCTTGGTTTCTCTGATGAGGAAATAGCCATGAAAAAATACAAAGCCAGATTATACAGGAGCCATGGGACAGGCGGTTTTAGGGTAAAGGATTTTAGAGATATAGGCAAAAATATAATATTTGAAAAAGGGGCTTTAGTTTTTCATCCAGAGAACATAACAATAGGCAATAACGTCTATATCGGCCACAATGCTATTTTGAAAGGGTATTATAAAAACCTGATGGAGATAGGCGATAATACATGGATTGGGCAAGGGTGTTTTCTGCATAGCGGAGGAGGCCTGAAGATAGGCAAATTTGTCGGGATAGGGCCTTTTGTGAAAATCCTGACGCACGTCCACAAAGAGGAAGAGGCCAAGAAACCCATACTCTTATGCGAACAGGAGTATAAAAAAGTTGTGATTGAGGATAATTGCGATATAGGAATGGGTTCCATAATCCTGCCGGGTATTGTTATTGGCACAGGTTCTATTGTAGGCGCCGGCTCGGTTGTTACCAGGGATGTCAAACCTTACAGCGTAGTTGCTGGAATTCCTGCAAGGTTATTAAGGGAAAGAAAATAGCGGCATGGTTATCAGCTCAGCTAAAAAAAAGATTCTTTCAGGCCATTATGCCTTTTTGCTGCTGTTTTTATTTGCTGCAGCAATCCGTATCTTTTTCATCTCAAGGGTCCGATACCCGGGCATGCTTTTTGCAGATGCCTTTGAATATGATATGGCCGCAAGGCAGGTTTTAGAATTGTTTAAAGGCGGAAAGCTCGTCCCTTTTCTCTTGGAGTTTTTTAAAGGAAACCTCGGCAATAGTTATGGAATATTGAATTCATTAGGTCTTGGACATATCAGCATCCTGCTGTCTAAAGGCCCCGTGTACCCTATTTTTCTCAGCGCTATATATTTTATATTCGGCCATACGCTCCAGGCAGTCAGGATTACTCAGATTTTAGGCAATACGCTGGTATGCCTGATATTATATTTGCTCGGAAAAGAGATCAAGGACGCAAGGGTTGGGATGTTTGCGGCTTTTTTGTGGGCGGTATATTTACCCGCGGCCTTTTTCTCCGGAACGATATTAGCCGATAATTTAAGCATATTTTTATTGGTATTGTCTATTTATCTGTTTACGGTTGCATTAAGGAGAAAGGATTTTAAATTTTTTATACCAGGGACTCTGTGCCTTGCCATGTTTATGCTGTCCCGCCAGATTATGGCGTTTATCTGGGTATTTTTTTTAGCGGGTATCTGGTTTATTGCAAGGAAAAGGCATGGTTTTAAATATGCCTTAAAAGCGGTTTTAACCGTACTTTTGGTACTCTCAAGCGTATACTTGCCTTTTTTGTTTTTAAATTCCTTTACCGCAAATAAAATTAACCCCATAAATTCTTCAAGCATTGCCAAGAGGCTATTTATAAGCAACCTGCCTGATAAAGCCGGCTGGATAACAACCGCTGATGACGGCACCCCAATACGTAGAAAAGAGGAGCGCAATGGATTTTATCTGGAGAGGCTTGGGAAAAACTATATAGAGCATCCTTTTATTATGGTGGGCCTATTCTTTAAAAAGCTTTACAGGCTTTTAGAAAAACATGAAGATTCCTACAGGATAAATTTTTTACTATCGCAAGGCCAGCAGTTAATCCTGCACCGGTTTATTATCTTTTTTGGCATGATAGGTATTTTTCTTGCCTTTCATATATGGCAGAAGTCCATCCTGATAGTTATCCCCTGCGCATATATCGCTTTTATTTACCCCTTATTTCATATAGAAAGCAGGTATAACCTGCCTCTCATGCCCCTGATGGCCCTTATGTCAGGGTATTCTTTAGATTTTCTTATGGGGCAGCGCAAATCTTTTAAAGAAGCAATTTTTAAAAAAAGTTTTTTTGTAAGTTTAGTTTTCACTATATCCCTGTATTTTCTCGCGCGCCATTTATCAATTCCCGCCTTGATTCAGATCTTTCCAAAAATTGCTCCGGCTTCTGCCAATGCCGCGCTGTATTTCGTAAAAGACCTGTTCGTGCTTTCCATGTCTCTGCCTCTATATCTGTTGATATCTGGTCAACTTGAGAAAAGGTATGCCGTATTAGCGAGCACAGTCCCTTTATTTATAATAATATTTCTTTTTAATATCGGCTCATCTGATTCGTCCTGGCATGAGTGGTCTGCGGCGCTGTCAAATCCAGGGCAGTATGTTTATCAGAAGATAACGCTTCCTCAATTGAACCCCGATAAAATAGACAAGCTGAATTTAAAGATAGACATGTCTTCCGGCGCAATAAGAAACTATGGTCTTGTCGTAGAGGTAAACGGCAAGGTGGCTAAAAGATTCAGGGGCCTGCCGATAAGCGAAGGCAAATTAGATTTTGCTACAGAATATTTTTATATGGAAATCAGGAGGATCAGAGGATTAAGGCCTGATGAGTTAAGACAATGGTTTACAATACCTCTTGACGCAGGCTTATTTAAAGGCGGCGGCGCCTTAAATGTTAAGATATTCCTTGAGAACGTATATCCTGCCGGACCCGGGAATTTTGTAAAGGTTTACGGGGATTACAGAGAAAGTCCATATAAAAGGATAGGCATCTTTAAAGGCCCGTCCTTTGCTTTAAATGAATCTGAAGTTTCTGATTATAAGTTTGCGTATTCAGGCGACTATCGCTTAGATTCAAAAACAAGATTAGAGAATATAAATGTTTACAGCGCTTTTTTTAACGGAGACGTTTTGGATAAATCCGATCTTTCGCCGGATCAAGGCATGCAGAGCGGAGAATACAGGATAAGATTGCAGTCAGTAGATAAGGCAGGCAATGTCATATTTTATTGAGGCCGCCTTTCTTTAATATCCGGAGAATCATATATTGAAGATATCACTAATATCGGTAGACGGCTGTGTGTCGCTTGGGATTAGAAGTATTTCGGCGAGGTTAAAAAATGCCGGCCATAAGGTAACATCTATATTCTTTCCGTATACAAATAGCAGGATTTATCCCGATGCCATATTGAAAGATATGAATGAGCTTATTGCCGGGTCCGAACTGATAGGCATCTCCTCAATGGCCTATTCATCGGAAAAGGCAATACAGGTAATAAAATGTCTTAAGCCGCTGCGCGTCCCCATAATCTGGGGAGGCGTTTTTCCTACTACCTGTCCGGAATTCTGCATTGAATTTGCCGACATGGTATGCGTTGGCGAGGGAGATGATGCTATCGTAGATTTAGCGGATAAAATCGAGCACGGAAAGAACTTCACTAATACCATGAATTTTTTTGTCAAGGAAAGAAACAGGATAATAAAAAATCCGGTAAGGCCGCTGATACAAGACTTAGACTCCCTGCCTTTCCCAGACTACGACTTGTCATCGCAATATACGGTAGAGAAAAGCAGGTTTGTTTTAATGACGGAGGCTCATCTGGCCGGGATAGACAGAAGATTCGGAGGGTTTACTATCTTTAATATCAGGGGATGCCCCTATTCGTGCAGTTACTGCATCAACGATGCCGTTAAATCCCTGTATGAGAACCAGCGCATAGTTAGGAAGAACAGCATTGATTATGCCATTCGAGAAATGAAAGAGATGAGAAAGCTGTTTCCCCTGATTGAACGGTTCAGGATAGATGACGATACGTTTTTTATAAGGCCGTTGGAAGAGATAGAATTATTCGCGCGGCTTTATAAAAAGGAAATAGACCTGCCATTTGAATGTAATTCCGATCCATTGACGGTTAACGATGAAAAACTGCGGATCCTTGCAGAAACGGGCCTCAGGCACATAGGGATGGGCATACAGACAGGCAGTAAAAGGATTAATGAAGAGGTTTTTGCCAGGCCGTTTACAAAAGAGGCTGCCTTGAAGGCTGCCAATATCATTAACAGGTATCACACTCAGGTGGAAGTAACTTATGACTTTATCGTGCTTAATCCTTTCGAGAGGGAAGATGATATCATGCAGACGTTTGACCTTATCAGGGAGCTTCCAAAGCCTTTTTATCTATCAATGAACTGCATGGCGTTTTTTCCCGGTTCCAGAATTTATAATGAGGCGTTAAAGAAAGGAATAATACACACTAAGAATTCTTTCTGCCAGAAAGGCCTGTGGACCAGATTCGGCGAGGTCAGGAATATAAAACTTTCGACGCAGAATAAATACCTCAATCTCTTAATACTATTAATTGACGGCGAGGTCAACAATACAAGGTATGGAGAGATCCCCGGAAGATTATTTTATTTATTGATGAATAAAAAAGTAGTCAGGCTCTTTAACCGCTATTTAAGCCTTGTCACTTATATCTTTATACTTTATTTTAAAGCCGCAATTTATGCGGCTGCGCGGCTCCTGTCTCGGAAGGCAAGAGAAGTTATGAGAAATATTATTTTTAAGTAAGTAAAAATGCGAAAGCCAAAAATTATAGATAACCTTTATAAGACCTATCGCTGCGCCATGGAGAATGCCGCTCATTTAGAGCCCTGGAAAGGCCATTTTCTGGTCAGAAGGGTTGAGACTGAGATCCTGGCCGATAAGTTTAATTTTAATAAAGATCATATAGGGCTGGAGCTGGGGTGCGGCAACGCGTTTCAGTCTGCATTATTGGCCTCGGTATCTAAAAAGATGTATGCCGCAGACCTTTTTAAAGAAAACAAGGGTACCCATTCTTTAGGGTTGCATAAGGCGCAGGATTTGATTGATGGATTAGATATAGAGAATATAAGTCTGGTGAGCTGCTCTGCCGTATCCCTGCCTTTTGTCGACAGCTATTTTGATTTTGTTTTTTTGTCATCTGTTTTAGAGCATATAGATGACAGAAAATCAGCATTGGCTGAGATAAAGAGGGTACTGAAACCGGGCGGTTATTTGATTTTAATAGTGCCTACGCATATGGCCGGTATCTGTGCCTTTCCTCATGTCTTTCTGTATTTTTTTGCAAGGGCCATGAAGCTTGTTTTTAATTGCGCAAATAGATCAGGCAGGGATAGCGGAAAAAAGCCGGATAAACCGCTGGCTGGGAGGTTTAAAAGAAATCACCCTTCTTTTCCTTTGCCAGAGCCGCATGGTGCATATGCAAATATTTTTAATGAGTTGTGCCGGCAGTTTCCATGCAGGTGGAATGGGCTGGTTGAGAGGTCTGGATTCAGGATTATCAAGGATTTTTCAATCTGTTTGTTGCCGTGGTTATTGATCGAGCCGTTTTCAACTAATGCAGGGGCTAATTTATATTGCTTTAGCAGGGGGCTGCATTCAATTGATTCCGGATGCCTATCATTTTTAGGGTATTTGAACTGCTCTATAGCCGTTAAAAAAGTATAAGACAGACTCCGGCCTATTTTTGAACAAATAATATGCGGGTTCTATTTATCTTAAAAGAATCGGTTATGCACGAAAGATTGGGGGTAATGTATTTAAGCTCTGTCCTGAAATCCCATGGCCATGATGTTCGCCTTGTCATGGTAAACCGTATCGGGGTTAAAGGATTATCGGAGTTTATGGATGCCTATTCGCCTGCCGTAGTAGGTTATAGCGCTATGACGGGCGAACATATGGAATTATTGAGAATCAATAATATGCTGAAAAGGCGCTATAAATTTCTTGCTGTTTTTGGCGGCCCGCACGCAACCTTTTTTCCCGAATTGGTCAAAGAAGAGGGATGCGATGCAGTGTGTGTCGGAGAAGGCGAGGCTGTATTTGCGGAATTCTGCAATAGGTTTGATAGTGGCGGCGCTTATTGGCAGACGCCAAATTTTATAGTCAAATACGATGGCGGTATAGTCTATAATCCTGTTTCGCCTTTAATTGAAAACTTGGATGAGCTGCCTTTTCCAGACAGAGGTTTAATGTATGAATCAGACCCTTCTTTGATAAATGAGACTCATAAGATATTTTTTTCAACGCGCGGATGCCCTTACAAATGCACTTATTGTTTTAATAGGAAATATAATGATATATATAAAGGCAAGGGGCCTGTTCTTCGTTTCCGTTCTCCGGAAAATCTGATAGACGAGATCTGTTCGGTGCGGGATCGTTATCCGCTGGGCGTGGTCTGGATAGATGACGACACATTTATCCTGAAGCCGGCGGGTTGGTTTGACCGCTTTTGTTCGCTCTACAGGGAACGTGTGAAGCTTCCCTTGAGCTGTAATGTCAGGGCAGACCTTGTTACCGATGCGCTTATCGCCATGCTAAAATATGCAGGCCTTGATTCAGTCTGGATGGGCGTAGAATGCGGCAACGAAGATGTATCTAACAGGGTGCTTGAACGTAAACTAAAAAATGAACAGCTTCTTGACGCAGCCAGGATTATAAAGAAATATGGCGTTAAGCTTATCACGCAAAACCTGATAGGCCTGCCGGTTGCAGAAAGTTATAAAATAGATCTCCAGACGCTTGATTTAAATATTAAAATAAGGCCGACATTTGCATGGTCGTCGATCATGTATCCGTATCCCGATACCCCTATCGAATTATATGCACGGGAACATGGTTTTCTGGAAGGAAGCTCGTCATCCCTGGAGACCAACAAACGGTCCTCGCTATTTAATTTTTCAAAAGCACAGAAGAGACAGATTGAGCACCTGCATAAATTATTCGGCCTGATTGTCCGTTTTCCTTTTTTGCGGAGGTTCTGCAATTTACTGTGCAGGCTCCCTTTAACCGGTTTATACAGCGGTCTTTTTTATTTCTGGTATGGATATAATTTCAAAATAAAAATATACCCTTTTTTATCTTTGAGAAAAGAATTGGGTAATTATATAGGGTTATGGTGGAGGCTTGTTAGAAAAAGCTGAATATGAAGATCTTATTAATAAACCCTCCTTTTGAGCGGTTACAGTATAAAAAGAGTATATATTTTCCTATTGGCTTAGGATATTTAGCCGCAGCTGTGGGGAAAATAGGCGCAGAAGTCAGTATATATAATGCGGAACTGCCCGGTAAAAGTGACGGAACTATGGAATATAACTGTAGCTATGAGTCCAAACTTAAGAGGCACCATTTTTATACAGAAGCATTGAAGTATGATGGGCATTATGTCTGGGGAGAGATAAAAGAGCGCATTCTTGATTTTCAACCGGATGTTATCGGTATAGGAGTTAAGACCTCACAGTATGGTTCAGCTGCGAAGATTTCAAGAATAGCAAAAGAGTTGAACGAAAATTGCTTTATAATCTGGGGAGGGCCTCATCCTACTTTGCAGCCCGAAAAGGTGTTAGAGGATAATGATATAAATTTTGCGATAGAGGGAGAAGGAGAAGAGACGTTTGTTGAATTAGTGTCAAATATCAAGAATAAAAATTTGTCCAGAGAAACTATGGATAATATAAAAGGGCTGGCCTTTAAAATAAATGGCCGGGTATTTCGCAATAAACCGAGAGACCTTATTTCCGATATAGATCTTTTATCATTTCCTTCTGATGAATTTAAGGCTATGGATGGTATAGCAAGCTCCTATGATATAATAACTTCCCGCGGGTGCCCGTTTAAATGCGGTTATTGCAGTGCATGGTCAACATGGAAAAGAAAGGTCCGTTACCGCTCTATAGATAAAGTAGTGGAGGAGATAAAGGATGTAATCTCAAAGTATAAAATAAGGGTATTTAATTTCTGGGACGATAGCTTTACGCTTGATAACAAGAGGACAACGGGATTGTGCAGGGCTATAATAAAGGAAAATCTGAAAATAAAATGGGCGTGCACGACAAGGGTTGATCTATTAGATGACGGTTTGCTGAGGATTATGAAAGAGGCAGGATGCGACCAGATATCTATAGGCGTGGAATCCGGCAGCCAGGATATCCTTAATGATATAGAGAAGGATATTACGGTTGAGCAGATTGAAGAGTGCGTGAGGATTATTAAAAAGAATGGCATAAGGTGTGAGGCATTTTTTATGGTAGGTTTTCCTAATGAGACATCCGAAGACCTTAAAAAGACATTTGACCTTATGAAAAAACTGGATGTTGAAATCTGTTTTAGCGTCTTTACGCCTTATCCCGGCACCCCTCAATTCGAGATTACAAAAAGGTATAATCTGATCCCCGCGAATCCTGATTGGAGCAGATTTTCGCATCAGAGCCCTGAAAATTATTTTGTCAAGGGCATCAATAAAGAAGATTTTACAAGGAGCGTGCTGGAGATCGCCAATTGGATAGATAAAAGGAATATCTCTAATTTGAGTTTCGGCAGATTATTTTGCCGGGCTGCATTGAATTTTAATTTATTATTCTCCAGGCCCGGGTTATTTTTTCAGAAGATATGCACGGTCATGGCTTTTTTCAACAGGAAGATAGGAGCAGTTTTCTCTAAAAAATGAATAATAAGATGTCTATTCCAGCGCGATTTAAAGGCATGCTGTTTTACGACAGCTTAAAGCCGGCATTGCCGAAAACAGTGATGGTGGAACCTGCGTCTGCCTGTAATTTTAAGTGCATTACCTGCTCAAGGCAGAATCTCAAAAGCAATAGAGACATCCGGCTCATGGATCTGCGGGCATTCGAGGATATAATTTCTCAGTTCCCTGAATTAAATAATATAATATTTTGCGGCATAGGAGAGCCACTTCTGAATCCTGATATAGTAAAAATGGCAGATAAGGCAAAGGAGAGAAGGATAGGGACTATCAGGCTGATCACCAATGGCTCGTGCATGAGCCATAAACTTATAGAGGATTTGGCCCCCCTGTTGACAGATATACAGATTTCCATAAACGGATTTTCTCCGCAGAGTTATGCGCGGTTTAACGGCGTAGGCGCAGAGGTTTTTGAAGAGATAGTTAAAAACATAAAAATGCTTGTTTCCATCAAGGATTCATCGGCCGGTAGTTTAAAGGTCGGCCTTAGCGCAGTATTGACCAATGTGAATGCTGCTGATTTTGATGTTGCGTTGAAATTTTGCGGGGATTTGAGGGTGGATTCTTTTATTGCTTTGCAGTTGAACCACTTTGACTGCCGTTTAGCCAGTTTAAGCTTGGCCGAAGATGAGCAGCGCAGGATAATAAAGAGATTAAAAAAAGACGAAAAGAGATACGGTGTTTTATTTAAATTCTTAGGTTCAGAGGCTATGGCCAGGTGTTATTTATTATGGAATGCAGCTTATATCAGCGTAGACGGCGCAGTAGGGCCGTGCAATGGCTACTATGATTCTACCCTGAAATGGAACATCCTGAAGGATGGTTTCAGAAATATATGGCATTCCGAAGATTTTATAAAGATGAGAAAATCAGTTATAGAAGGAAGATTTCCTTATTGCAGGAGCTGTTCTAACGGGCCGTCATCCGGCAATATCACGATACCTTGGCTTTACAGCAGGTATGCAAAACCGGTGCTGAAAAAATTAATATGCCGAAAATAAGCGTTATTATCCCGACTTACAACAGGGCTGGATACCTCAATGAATGCCTGGCCAGCGTATTTAACCAGTCATATAAGGATTTTGAGGTGATCATGGTGGACGACGGTTCTACCGAAGACACAGGAGGCATGATACTGAAAAACTATCCAGGCAGGGTTATATATTTGAGGCATGAGCTGAATTTAGGCAAAGGCAAGATTTTTCCCGCCTTGTTTACAGGGCTTAATGCATCAAACAGCGAATATATCCTCCTGCTCGGAGACGATGACTTGCTGGAGAAGGGGCACATGGAGACAGCTATGAGGATATTTAAAAGCATGCCGGATGCAGGATGTTTTTCCGCTGACATGATACAAATAGATGCCGATGGGAATGTGAGGTCAGGAGAAAGCCATTTCACCGCCTATCTCAGGGAAAGAGAGCGCGGTTTTAAGCTTACAGACAAGGTTGTAACAATAGAAGACGTCTTTATGTATGGGCTTGGCACAGCCAGCAGCGGCGCCATGTTTAAAAAAGAGATGATAAACGAAATAGGGTTTTACCGGGAGGAATACGGGGTGGCAGCTGATTGGGAATATGCCTTGAGGGTGGCCGCAAGCAGGTTTAAATTGTATTTTTGCAGCATGCCATCGGTAAGGTACAGGTCTCATTCAACAAATATATCAAAAGATTATTATGGAGCAGCTAAGCTAAAATTGATGATCCTGACCCATGCGCTTCAAGATTACCCGCAGTTAAAGAAAAACCTCGGGTATATAAAGATTAAAAGAAGGATGTTCGGTTTGATTAAAGAATTTGCGGCCTGCTCTTTTAAGGCCGGAAGATATAAAGAACCGGCAATTATCATTGCAAAGACTCTGTTAAAGATGCACCTTTTGTTTATGGGACGAGGGTATAATGAAAAGATTGTTTAAAATCACGACAACGCTTGGTTTTGCCAATAGCCTCGCCTTTATAGGCAGCCTGATTAAAAATAAATTAATAGCAATTTTTTTAGGCACAGCAGGTATGGGAGTTATATCTCAGTTAAACAGTTTTTTAAACCTGCTCAGCAATCTTGGCACGCTTGGGATGCAGCAGGGCGTGGCAAAATTTTCCTCTTCCTGCATGCTGAACGGCAAAAAAGAGAAGATTGGTTCAGAGAATATCCTTTCTACGGCCTTGTTTCTGGCAGGCGCCATAAGCCTGGTTTTATTAATACTGGCAATGTCTTTTAATAAAACCGTCTCTTCTTGGATATTTTCGGATGATTCATACGGCAACGGAGTAATTGTCGCAGCTTTTGCCGCTCCCTTTGTCGCCTTTGCAGCCATTTTTAATTATTATTTCAAGGGCGTAGGCAATATAAATTTGCTTTTTAAATCTGCTGTTTTAAGTTCTGCAATAGGATTAGCAGTCTCATTTTTATTAATCTTGGCATGGAAGGTTAACGGCGCTGTTTTTCAGATATTTACCACCGCGTTTATTTCCTTTCTTGTTTTTTACTTGTTTTTTCATTTTTTACCTGGCTGCAAGAAGGTGTTTAATATGCCTGAGTCCGGCTGTTTCAGGCCTGTCGCAAAAGAGCTTTTAAGGCACGGTTCTGTAATATACGTTTCAAATTTATTATTGCCTCTTTCACTGCTCATAGTCAGGAGCATGGTGATCAAAAATTTCGGGATAGAGCAGAACGGAATATTCCAGTCAATAGTTCTTATCTCGGCTATTGTTATCTCCTTTCCTTCAGAGGCCCTGTGGGCAGGGTATTTCCCGGAGATCAGCAGGGAGAAGAATCAAGAAAATCAAAAAAGGATATTGATGCATTTTATAGATTTTTTAATATTCATAGCTATACCTGCCATCATGTTCGTCGTAGTTTTTCAAAAAATTATCATAAACCTGCTTTTCTCGTCTCACTTTGCATCAGCTGTGCTGTATTTGCCCGTCAGGCTATTCGGTGATTTTGTTTACATGCTGGGATGGCCGGTCGGCCTTATTTTCTTTGCCAATTCTTTATTAGGAGAGGTTTTATTTTTCAGCGTCCTCTGGAATTTTTTACTGGTAGCTTTTTCCGTTTTTTTCATAAAGGTATTCGGTTTCAGCGGCATATTTATAGCATATGTTGCGGCATGTTTGATTATCTTGATTCTCCAGTTAATGTTCCTGGGCAAAAGGACGGGTATTGTTGTAGGGCATAAAGGGTTGTTAAGGATTTCTCTGGCGATTATTTCAGCCGGCCTGATTTGCCTTATTGCCCAGAACAGGCTTTCTTTCGGCCTTTATCTTTTGCCAATAACCATATGGTTCTATTTATTTCTACAGAAGTTTAAACTTGGGCTACAGAGGCTTTTTTATGCAGGGAAACAGTAAGATAGATATAATATTCATTCATCCGCATTTGGATATCGGCGGGGCGGAAAAACTTAGACTGCTGGCCCTTAAATATCTGGATAAGACAAAATACAATATGAAGGTATGCTGCATAGAGAGAAAGGGCAGGATAGGCGAGGAGATAGAAAGAAGGGGCTTTCAGGTAGACTGCCTTAATCTATCGTCTAAGCCTATTAATTTTTTGGCCACCTTTTCTTTATACTTATATTTGAAAAAGAATAAGTTTAATATTGTCCAGACAAGTTTATTTAACGCTAATTTTCACGGAAGGATAGCAGCTTTCCTTGCAGGGGCCCGCGTTATCGTCTCAGAAGAACACAGCGAGCATTATTTATACACCTCTCTTAAACACTATCCGTACATTTTAATAGACAGGCTGCTTTCCATGGTTACCGACTCTATAATCTGCTGCTCTGAAAAGGTGCTGTTTTCGATAAAAGAGACAGAGAACATATCGCAGGAGAAGCTGCTTCTGATATCAAACTGCATAGACCCGTCGGGATTGGTTCCGGGGAAGGCGAAAAAAGATATTTTAAATGAGCTTGGCTTAAGGGATTGTGATATAATAATTGGAAATATTGCCTCTATAGCCGTAAAAAAAGGCCATGAATATCTTTTGAGGGCTTTTCCCAGGGTTTTAGATATTTATCCCGATGCCAGATTGGTTATAGCCGGGGGAGGAGTAGCGGGTTTAAAAAAAGAGTTTGTCAAACTGGCAGAAGACCTCAAGATCTCAAAACGGACCTATTTCCTGGGTGAAAGAGAGGATATAGCTGACTTATTGAGCATATTCGACATTTTTGTTTTACCCTCGATAAAAGAAGGCATGCCTATAGCTTTGCTGGAGGCGATGTATTTTGATATCCCGGTGATTGCTACGGATGTGGGAGGCGTATCGGAGATAGTAAATGACGGGGAAACAGGTATCCTAGTAGCGCCCAGGGATACAGATGCTTTGGCTGATGCGATAATAGGTTTGATAAAGGACAGGGAAAAAGGCCGTTGCTTTTCTTTTAACGCGAAGAACGCTCTCAAAGATTATTTCTCTCCCGGGAGGTATGTCGCGGATATGGAGAAAGTTTATAACAGGCTATTGACCAGGAAACACAGCCGCAGCAATTAGAGTGAAAAGGGGAATATGAAGGTACTTTTGGCTAATCCGCCTTGCAAGCAGGCAATAAGCAGGCATTATGAGAAATATTTTATCCGCGCCGGCAGCCGATGGCCGCATTCCGGGGTAAAACGAAAAAGCCAGCTGCCGCATTATCTGCCTTTCCCTTTTTTTCTGGCTTACAGCGCGGCCCTTCTCCTAAAAGAGGGATTTGAGGTAGAGGTAATAGACGGAGTGGCCCTGGATATCTCAATAGACGTATTCAAGCGGATGGTAGACGAAATAGACCCGGATATCATTCTGTTCGAGACCACCACGCCCACTATCGACTATGATCTCGGACTGGTAAAGGCCATCAAGAAAAAAGAGAGGCCTGTTGTAATCCTTACCGGCACTCATGTGACCGTTTATAGCCAGAGCCTGATGGAGGAAGTTAAAGAGATAGATTATATTATTTTAGGAGAGTATGAGCAGACTTTTTTACAATTGGCTAAGCGGATCAGGGAAGGGGCCGGCACAGCCGGCTTGAAAGGATTGAGCTACAGGGAAAACGGGAAAGTCATCTGCACTGGGCATTCGCCGGCCATAGAACCTCTTGATTCGCTTCCTTTTCCCGCCAGGCACCTTTTCCCCAAGAATGACAGGCAGGATATCCATGTTTACTGGGATGGTTTCTGCCAGAACCGCCCCGCTCTCCAGGCGCATGCGTCCAGGGGGTGCCCTTATCGCTGTTCATTCTGCTTATGGAATCAGGTAGTTTATAATAACGGCAGATACAGGATGTTCAGCCCCTCAAGGGTAGTTGACGAGATGGAAGAATTGATTAAAAAATATAAAGCAAAAGAGATCTATTTCGATGACGACGATTTTACCGTCAATAAGAAACACGTCTTGTCTGTATGCTGGGAGATTGAAAAAAGAAATTTGAATGTCAAATGGAGCTGTATGGGCGATGCCATTAATTTAGACGGGGAATTGATCGAATCCATGGCTTCGGCCGGCTGTATCGGCATAAAATTCGGGGTAGAAAGCGGGAGTCCGGAGATTCTGGCCAAGCTGGGCAAGCCCATTGATTTAGACAGGGTGAAAGACGTTGTCAAAAGGTGCAATGATCACGGCATAAAGACTCATGCCACGTTTACCCTCGGTTTCCTAGAAGAGACCCCCGAGACTCTGAAAGAAACATATCTGTTTGCCAAGAGTTTGAATGTAAGCAGTATCCAGGTAAGCATCTGCACCCCATTTCCGGGGACAAGGCTTTTTGAAGAGGCCAGAGAGAAAGGGTTTTTGAAAGACGCCGAATGGAGCTGTTTTGACGGGAAGGCTAAAGAGATAATAGATCTTCCGCTGTTGGACAGCGCTCGGCTGGAAAGATACCGCGTAAGTTTTTTAAGGGGATGGTTCATCAGTAAGATATTCAATCCTTCATGGATGTTTTTCCAGTTCAGAAATTTGTTAAGGACTCTGAACGGACTGGGGCTGAAATTTTTTATTAAACAGGCGATTACGGTTTTTGAAGATGACTTACAATAAAAAAGCGCTTATCTCTACTCATGATTGGATTTATCCCGTTTACGGTGGCGGAGGCCTGCGCACCCTGAAGGTAGCCGAAGAGTTTAAGAAAAGGAACTACGAGGTAGTTATTTTGGCGCCCTCAAAGATAAATGAAATAAACGGCATGCGGGTTTATACATTAGCCCCGCCCACCAAAAAGCGCTCTCAACTGCTGAGCGTTGTCAAATTTAATATAAAGTTATTGATATATATCCTGAAATTAGGCAGGGATGCGGATATAATCTTTGTCCATAATACTATAGCCGCCTTAGGGTTTTTCCTGTTGAATAAGTTCCTGAGAAAAAAAATAGTTCTGGATGTGACGGATATCCACGTTGAGTACCTTTGCGGAAAAGACAGGCTGAATATTATCGAAAGGATATTGAGGCCGCTTCTTTTGAGGATAGAGTATGGAGTCATAAAGTCTGCCGACAGGGTTATCGTGGTTACCAAGGCTATGAAGCAGCGCTGCATACATAAGGGGGTAGAAGGCCGTAAGATAAAGGTGATCTATGACGGCGCAGACGTAGACAGGTTTAGTGCAGAAAAATGCGGAGGGGCTGATTTCAATTTAATACATCTGGGGCTGGTTGATAAACAGCACGGCGTCCCTTTTATCATCCAGGCCATGAAAATAGTATTGGAAAGATTCCCGAATACCAAACTTTATGTCGTTGGCAGCGGCAGGAACCTGCCTTATGTGAAAAAATTGGCGGATGAATCAGGCGTGTATCAGAGCTGTATTTTTACCGGGACGATAGATCATGCGGAGGTAGGAGAGGCATTGCGTAAAGCGGGCATAGGGATTATTCCCAGGCCGGACAATCTGGCTAACAATATGGTAATAACGTTGAAATTGCTGGAATATTGGGCCAGCGGCACAGCCGTGGTTTCCTCGCGCCTCAGCGGCATTTCGGAGATAGCCGAGGATAAAAAAAATATCTTGTTTTTCGAGCCCGGGGATCATTATGACCTAGCTTCAAAGATAAACTTTCTTCTGGCTAACCCTCAGGAATTGGCGAAGATGCAGAAGAACAGCAGAGAGGCGGCGACCAGGTTCGATTGGAAAAGGATTATACCCGAGATAGTGGACACATCTTTAAATTAGGAACGAGTCAAAAAGGAGACAAAATGAAGCTGTCTATCATAATACCATGTTATAACGAGAAAAATACGATATTAAAGGTCCTTAAAAAAGTAGAAAACGCTCAGATCGGAGAGATAGCAAAAGAGATTATTATAATTGACGACTATTCAAAGGACGGGACAAGGGAGCTTCTGAAAGATCCTTCCTTTGGTTTTAAGGCAAAGGTTGTGCTTCACGATAAAAATATGGGCAAAGGCGCATGCATTAAGACAGGCTTGAAGCATATAAGCGGGGATATCGTGATCATACAGGATTCAGACCTTGAGTATGACCCGGATGAGTACCCTCTTTTATTAAAACCTATCCTGGACGATAAGGCAGACGTGGTTTATGGTTCCAGGTTCGCAGGGTATCAGCCGCACCGGGTATGGTATTTCTGGCATTATGTCGTTAATAAGATAATAACGCTTCTTTCAAACATGCTGACGAACCTTAAATTAACCGACATGGAGACATGCTACAAGGTATTCAAGACCAGCGTAGCCAGTAATATGTCATTAAAGGAAAATGGCTTTGGTTTTGAGCCGGAGTTTACTCTGAAAATCGCAAAGATGCACTGCAGGATTTATGAGGTGGGCATATCGTATTACGGCCGCCATTACAGGGAAGGCAAAAAGATAAACTGGAAAGACGGGTTGTGGACATTGTGGTGCCTGCTTAGATATGCTGTTTACGATTGAAAGGCGGTAAATCTGTTTAGTTATCCCGACTTATTAACGGCATTCCTTAAATGGATGCGGATCTGGAAGGTAAAAGGCTTTATCAAAGGCAGATTCCTGGATATAGGCTGCGAGAGAGGGGATCTTGCCGCGCATTTCCACGGTTTCGGCTTAGACAGGAATCCAAAAGGGCCGAAGGGCAGGGCTGTGCAGTTTAACATTAAAGACAGCCATTTGCCCTACAGGTCAGACAGTTTTGATACCGTAACTATGGTGGCCCTGATAGAACACTTGGACAACATAGGTTTTAATTTGCGGGAAATTCGCAGGATTCTAAGCAACAAAGGCCAGCTTATAATCACTACACCGAGCCCGAGGGCGAAAAAAATGATAGAGCTGCTTTCTTTCTTCCCGTTTATCCTAGACCCAAGCGGTATAGACCATAAGTTCTATTTTTCAAAGGAAGATTTATACCGGCTTTTTGGAGATAACGGGTTTGAAATAGTTTGTTATAAAACGTTCCAGTTCGGCATGAATCAGATTATGGTCGCGAGAAAAGCGGACGGCTGATTATTATGAAAAAAGATTTGCGTTTTATGATGCTCGTTTCTGCTATAGCTGTTTTTGCGGGGACGTTATTTTATTTTTATTACCTCGATAAGCCCCTGACCGGAGATGCCCCGCAGTATGATAAGCTGGGCTGGAATCTGGCTCAAGGCAACGGTTATTCATTATCAGAATCCGGCCCTTATGAGCCTACAATGCTGAGGGATCCAGCGTATCCGTTTTTTCTGGCATGCGTCTATGCCGTATTCGGGCACAAGATATTTATCGTCTACATTATACAGATACTGCTGTTTTCTCTTACCTCTGTCTTGTTTTATTTAATAGCGCGCGGCATTCTAGATGAAAGATCTGCCAGGCGCTTTTCTTTATTCGTAGCATGCTGTCCTACGCTCGCTAATTACTCAACCTTGCTTTATTCGGAGAGCTTTTTCATCTTCCTGCTGGCATTGAGCATTTATTTTTTTATACGCGCAGGCTCCGGGAAAAAGGATGCGCGGCATTTTATTGTTTCCGCAGTCCTTTTGGGTTTTACGGTCTTATGCAAAACCATAATGGTATTCTTTTTTATTTTCTACCTTATTTTTATATACCTGAACAGCAGAACCGGAGGCCTCAGGGGGTTTTTAAGAAGCTATGGCCTCAGGATAGTTTTATTCCTTCTGGTATTTGTGGTAACGGTGGCGCCCTGGGTCATAAGGAATAAATATGTATTGGGCGTATCGAACTTTAACTATGCCGGGTCCACTGTTTTATTGGCAAGGGCGCAGAGGAGCAACTACCCTTATGAAAAGAAAAAAGCGGAAATAACTTATATCTTTTCAGAATATTTAGGCTCCAGGCTGTACCCGGATGTCTTTCGTGCCCCAAAGGACGCTGTTTTGGGAGAACCTTATCTTATGAAAGAAGAGATAGAGCGGCTTCAGCAGGAAGGTTTCAGCCCTGCGGAGACAAAGCGTATATTGGAAAAAGAAGCTAGGGATATGATTAAAGGCCATCCTTTCAGGTTTATTTTCAATACGCCCGTGGAATTTCTGAGGCTGATGGGATTTATGTACATCCCCGCTTTAAACGACACTGACATATTAGATAAAGCCAAAGAGAGCAGGGGCTTTGCTTTTACCCTGGCGTTAATCAAAGGGGCATACAGGCTCACGGCGTATCCGCTTGTATTTCTCGCTGTCTTCGGCATATGCTTATCCGGAAAGGAATGGCGCAGGAATTTCATGGCAATCGCGCCCATTTTATATATCAACGGGATGTACTGCGTTTTAAGCGGATACCCGAGATATTCCGTGCCTTTAATCCCGTTTTATCTTATGTTTGCGGCTTCAGGATTTCTGGATTACAGGAAGAGGAGGATGGCTTGAGAAGATTTTTGATATTATGCGCATTCACTGTCTTGGCAGGGTCTATATATGTCTATCCTGACGTTAGATTTATAGCGGAAGAAGCAGGTGATTTTAAGGGAATTACCCTGACAGGGACAGCTGACGAGGCATATTATCTCTCCAAGTTGAATGATGTATACAAGGGAGATTATCGGATGGCGAGCGCCGGCCTGTATGAACACAGGAACGACCCATGGCTTGTGCCTCCTTATTTTGAAACCCTGATAGGGTTGACAGGAAAGGCATTAGAGCTTCCGGTCCAATATTTAGATATTGTGCTTAGCTTTCTCTTTCCTGTAATAATATTCTGGTTAATCTATGCGCTGGTTTATTATCTATCCGATTCAAGGCAGCTGGGCATGCTTGGCGCCTGCGGTATGTTATTCGGATACGCGTTGTTTACGGGCAGCCGCGATATCTTTATAAATATCATGAGCTTTAAATACTCGGAGCCGTTATGGTTCCTGAGGCCGTTCTCTCCCCAGCTTATCTATATACCGTTTATAATCTCGCTCATATTGATATTCTTATTCATAGACACAAGGAAGAAATGGAGGCTTGTCCTGATAGCGCTTTCTATAGCCTCATTGAATTACCTGCATCTTTACCTGTGGGCATTTTTATTTTCTGGTTTAACAGTATGGCTTGTAGTGTCTATATTTCAGCGGAATCAGGTTGTATGGAAAAACATAATCATCATTCTTATTTTTACAATTTTTCTAGCCATTCCTTACTGGATAAATCATTATAGGGTAAGCCTTTTTCCAAGTTACGAGTTTCTCGAAAAAAACTTTGGCATGGAATATAGCCGCAGGCCCATACTACCTTTGAGTTATATTCTGGCATCTTCAATGATTCTCATTTTGAATAAAAAAAGAAGCCCGCCTAAGGTTTTTTATTTTTTATTAAGCTTTTTGGCAGGCGGTATTCTCTGTTTAAATCAACAGATTATCACGGGTAAAATAATGGAGACCGTTCATTTCTCAAATTATACAAATAAAACTTTTTTAATCATAGCCTTTATAAGCAGCCTGAATAAAGTCAGGTTAACAGGCAATATATCAGAAAGGCTGCCGGAAAAGCTCAAGAGACGCATCATTACCACTATTTTCAGCTCAGTTATGATATTTTTAGCTATTTCAGGCTTCGCTCAGCAAAATAATTACTACCACAAAGTCAAGGGCGTCTATTCTGAATTTCAATCTCTCAGATGCCCGATAGATTGGCTGAACAATAATACGGCAAAAGAAGATGTTGTTTTGACTGATTCTATAAAGTTCGGCTCATTCATATTTGTCCGAAATATGCTCCTGTATACCAGGAATTATTATTATCTCAGCATTGATTGCGCTTCTTTAATTTCTCGCGAAGAGAAAGAGAATAGAATTTTATTAGCCATGCGTTTTTTTAAATATCCTTTATGGGAGGCAGAATCTGTTTTCAATTTCAGCAACTGTATAATATTTTTGGGCATGAGTTCGCGTTACAACTTAGTAAAAAATGCAGGCGAATATGCCGCAGGATTAAAAAGCAGGTATGTATATTTTATGTCTAAGGATGGCATTGAGTTATTGCGCAATTATAAGGTAGATTATGTATTGGTAGGCAAAAAGGACCATCTTTTCAATGCAATAGAAAGGGAATATCCAGATTTAGCAAAGGTTTTTGATAATGCTAACTATAAGATTTTCAGGCTTAGGAGGATTTAGTTATGTACAGTATTTCAGTTTTTTTTCCATGTTATAATGATGCAGGAACAATTGCCAGCATGGTTGTGATAACTATTAAAACATTGAAAGATGTTGCTAATGATTATGAGGTAATTGTTATCGATGACGGAAGCACTGATAATAGCAGGGAGATTCTGTTGGAATTACAAAAGGTTTATCCAAAATTAAAGTTAGTTTTTCACAAAAATAATATAGGCTATGGCGGCGCGTTAATATCGGGTTTTAAAAATGCAACCAAAGAGCTGGTTTTTTATACTGATGGAGATGCTCAGTATGATCCCAGTGAACTTAAAATTCTCTTATCTAAGATGGGGAAAGGGATAGATGTAGTTAATGGGTATAAAATGAACCGTTCGGACCCTTTTTATAGAGTAGTTATAGGAAAGGCTTACCATTGTATTGCAAGATTTTTATTTAAATTAAAAGTCAGGGATGTTGATTGTGACTTTCGTCTTATTCGGAGAGATGTTTTTAATAAGATTAAGCTGGAATCAACCAGCGGAGTCATTTGCGTAGAGCTCATGAAAAAGATACAAGACGCAGGTTTTACGATTACCGAGGTCCCTGTGCACCATTATTACCGGGTTTATATAGGGTCACAATTTTTTACGATTGATAGAATCTTCAAAGCTATAGAAGGACTGATTCGATTTTGGTGGCAAATAAAATTTTCTAAATCTTAGCTGTTCTATGCCTGAATATGTTAAAAGTCAAAGAATGTAATTTGTGCGGAACTGGGGACTGGTCAATGTTGTATAAATTTAAAGGATACAATGTTGCCCAATGTAAAAAATGCGGCTTTCTGTTCCGAGATGTCAGGTTAACTAAAGAGGAAACAGAAGAGCTTTATTCTTCCAAGTATTTTTTAATAGAGCAAAAAGATTATTTTTCTCAATCTTTATCTATGGATGAGAAGGACTCGAGGGTGCTTGATTTTAGCAATAAGATTAAAAAGATAGAGGAATTAAGAGGGGCGGAAAAAGGCAAAATTCTTGATGTAGGCTGCGCTATGGGCATGTTTCTCGAGATTGCTAGAAAGAGGGGGTGGGAGGTCTTTGGGGTAGAGATATCCGAATATGCTGGAGGATACGCAAGGAAACAGTTTGGTTTGAATGTTTGCTGCAAAGAATTACCTGAAGCAAATTTTCCAGACAATTACTTTGATATAATTACGATGTGGGACACGATAGACCATAGCGAACATCCATCCGAATTGTTATTTGAAGTTAATAGAATTCTTAAAGATAATGGATTGCTTGTGCTTGCTACTACCGTAGAAGATAGCTTGTTATACAGAATCGTGCTCTTGGTTTGATACGTTTTCCTGTTCAAAAGGGGTATCCTTTGCATCATTCAGTTTTTTTACAACTGCGACTTTAAAAAAAATGCTGGAGAAAAATAATTTTAAGATAATCAGACAGGAAAGATTTGATTTTCCAGTTGATTTAATACCAGTAAATAGAATATTAAGATGTTTATTATTAGGTACTTCTTTTATAGCAAAATTATGCCATATCCCCTTAGAAGTAACGCTGTATGCTAAAAAAAGGATTATAACATGATATGTTATTTTGAGAAAGGATAAAATATGAAGGAATTACAGGTGCTTTATAGCAGAAAAAATATTTTAATCACAGGCGGGCTTGGTTTTATAGGCAGTTCTTTGGCATACAGGCTTGTTGAAAGCGGCGCCCAAGTGACACTGGTTGATTCGCTTGTGCCTGAGTATGGCGGAAATATGTTTAATATTAAAGACATAGAGGATAAGGTTAAGGTTAATATATCTGATGTAAGGGACCAGTTCAGCATAAATTACTTGGTCCAGGGCCAGGATTATATTTTTAATCTGGCAGGTACGCTAAGTCATATAGACAGTATGCGTGATCCATTTACTGATCTTCAGATTAATTGTGTAAGCCAGCTTTCCATATTAGAGGCCTGCAGGAAATATAATACTAAGGTGAAAATTATTTTTGCAGGAACAAGAGGCCAATACGGCGCAGCAAAGTACCTTCCTGTGGATGAAAAACACCCGACTGAACCTATAGATGTAAATGGCATTAATAATCTGGCAGGCGAATATTATCATATTTTATATAACAATGCGTATGGTATAAAGGCTTGTTCTCTGCGTTTGACTAATACCTTTGGCCCCAGACATCAGATGAAGCACCATAAACAGGGCATTATTAACTGGTTTATAAGACTGCTTATAGAAGGCAAGAAAATTCAGATATTTGGGGATGGGAAACAGGTAAGGGACATAAATTATATAGATGATGTGGTTGAGGCGTTTTTAATGGCTGGCGCAAGCGAAAAGACAAATGGAGAGGTGTTTAATATAGGAGGGACTGCATTATCGCTGGAAGACCTTGTAAAGCTTATGATTAAGATTTATGGCAAGGGAGGATATGAGCTGATTTCATACCCAAAGGAAAATAAAAAGATAGAGATAGGAGATTATGTAGCTGATTATAGTAAATTTTCAAATCTTCTGGGATGGAAGCCAAGGGTGAGCATAGAAGAAGGCATGAAAAGGTCGTTTGACTATTATAAAAAGCATAAACAATTTTACTGGAAATAAGACGCATTATGAACAGAGAAGAATATGAAAAATTATTCAGATTGGAAAAGGATTACTGGTGGTATGTCGGCTTGAGGAGATGCGTGCTGGATACCCTGAGGAAGGCCATGCCCCGCGATGAAAAAATGTCTATATTGGACGCGGGCTGCGGCACGGGATTTTTAATGTCCGAATTGAGGCGATTCGGGATTCCGTTCGGCATAGATATATCAAAAGAGGCCGTAAACCGGTGCGTGAAAAGAGGGCTTAATAAACTGGCACGGGGTTCTGTGTCGCGCCTCCCGTATCGTGATAATTCATTCAATGCCGTTATTTCACTGGATGTCTTGTATCATAAAGATGTAGGCGATGACACAGATGCGTTAAGGGAGTTTTACAGGGTATTGCGGCGTGACGGGCTGTTGGTCATGAACCTGCCTGCTTTTGAATTTATGCGCAGCCGGCACGACCTGGCTATCCATACGGTGAGAAGATATACTAAAGAAAATCTGAGGCAAAAAATAGAGAACGCGAATTTCAGGGTAAATAAGATAGCTTATAGAAACGCGTTTTTATTTCCACTGATAATGATTTTAAGGCTCTGCGGGAATCTGAAATCAGGCTCAGGCCATACCGGGTCTGATTTGCAGAAGCTTCCGGCGTGGTTAAATACTTTTTTGACATTCATTCTGGATATAGAGAGGTTATTCATTAGGAGATTCGATTTCCCTTTCGGCCTTTCTGTTTACTGCATAGCTGAGAAAGGGTAGGTGCGCGCATATGTCAAGGGTTTTATTTATTGATTTGATAGAGGATTTTTATGACAGGCACGCTATTTATTCGCTGTCAGCTTTTATGAAAAAGCATGATGTCGAGGTTTATTTTGTCAGGGATAAGAGTTACAAGAGGTTGTTGCAGAAGATTGCCGGGATAAAACCGAATTTTTTGCTTTATTCCACGGTTTCATCATACATGCCGATGTATATTGAGTTTGACAGGATGGCCAAAGAAAACTTTACAGTGAAGTCTTTGATCGGGGGGCCGGGCCCGACATTTGACTGGAAATGCATAGAGGGCTCCACCATAGACGCCGCGTGCGTAGGCGAAGGGGAATTCGCTTTGGTAGATTTTATCAAAGGGGGTTTTGCAGGCGGCAAAAATATATTCTGCAGAGGAGCCGATGCCCCTTCTGATTTTCACAATCTTGTGGACCTGGACAGCCTGCCTTTTCCGGACAGGGATCTGGTTTATCAGTATGATTCCCTGATAGGAGATACACCTTCCAAACAGTTTCTTTCCGGAAGAGGGTGCCCGTATGAATGCACTTATTGTTTTAACCATAAGTTTATGGATATTTTTAAAAAATACGGCCCTTCTGTCCGCAAAAAGAGCGTTGATTATCTGATAGAGGAGATACTCCTCGTCAAGAGCAGATATCCTCTGGCAAATGTGGTATTCAGCGACGATACATTTATCTTGAACAGGAAATGGTTCCTGGAATTCTGCGAGAGTTTTCCCAGGGATATAGGGCTTGCATATACGTGCAACATAAGGGCCAATCTGATGGATGAAGAGATAGTGAAGGCGTTGAGCCGGAGCGGATGCATTGGCGTGAACTGGAGCATAGAATCAGGGGATGATTTTTTGAGAAATACGGTGCTCAAACGCAGGATGAGCGTGGAACAGATATTGGATACTTCAAACCTGCTTACCAAATATAGGATCCCTTACCGGATCGGCAATGTCATTGCGCTGCCGGGAGAAAGCTTTGAGCAGATGCTTGGGACATTGGAATTAAATATAAAGGCCAGGCCTTCTTTAGCCCTGGCCAATATCTTTGTTCCTTTTCCCGGGCTGGAGTTGACAAGATACGCGATTGAGCGCGGGTATTATAAGCCGGATCCAAAGGCGGGCCTGCCTGCCAATCTCGCTACAAGATCAGTTATGGAGATAAGCCTTGCCGAAAACAGAAACATACAAAAACTCATGTGTTTATTCCCCATATGCGTCAGTTTCCCCTTTTTGTTTTACAATAGTCTTATGCGTAAATTTTTGTTTTGTCTTCCGGTATGCCTGTTAAAGATGATATATCAAACGATTTTTACTTTTAAGATGATGAAGATATACATGATAAAGGCGTCCTTTTTTCACAGGTGCAGGATGGCGGCGAGATATATTATGAATATATGATATGACTATTTATCCACACGTCAAATGAAACCCATGCCCTCCTTTTTATATAAGCTGTATTCAAAGGCAAGCCTCAGGGTCAAGGCCTACGCGAGGTTAAGATGGCGGTTCTGCCCATTCGCAGAGATAGAAAGTTTCGCTCCCAAAAAGGCAAGGGTTATCGATATGGGCTGCGGATTCGGGTTGTTGGCCAATTACCTGGCACTTACATCAGAGGATAGGGATGTGCTGGGCATTGATCTTTCGGAGGAGAGGATTACTTCCGCCCTGGGTACTATCGGAGAGAGGAAAAACATAAATTTTATACGTGCGGATATTAAAAATATGGATATTGCGGATTGCGATGTAGTTGTCATGACGGATTTTCTTCACCACATATCATTTGAACGGCAGGAGGCGCTGCTGAGGGATGTATTCATGAGATTAAAAAGCGGCGGAAGGCTGATATTGCAGGACATAGATTCGAGTTGTTCCTGGAGATATTTTTTTACCAAGGGGCTGGACCAGAGTTTGAATATGGGGGAACCATTATTTTATAGAGATAAAAATTCATGGGAGAAACTTCTGCGGAGGTTTGATTTTGATATAAAAGTTTTCCACAGGAATGTATTTTTCTTGTCGGATATACTATTTATATGCGATAAAAAGGAAGAATGACGCATGCCCCTGACAAAGGTTTTGTATATAAGCTATGACGGCATAGGCGATCCTCTCGGGAGGTCGCAGGTACTGCCGTATATCAAAAACCTGTCTCAGGAAGGGGTAGAGATATACCTTGTTTCCTTCGAAAAGAACATAGAGCGAAAAAATGATTTAGATAAGGAATTGAGCGGCCTTGGCATCCGCTGGATTCCTCTGAGGTATCATAAAGGCCCTATTTTTGCTAAGATATGGGATATAGCGGCCGGCATGTCCTCCGCCGGTACAGCCATACGCAAAAACAGGATCAGGATAGTCCATTCCAGGGGTTATGTAGCAGGCTTTATAGCGATGTGCTTAAAGAAAGTTTTTTCCCTGAAATTTATTTTTGATATGCGCGGCCTATGGGTTGACGAGATGGTGGATGCGGGGGTCTTGATTAGAAATGGCTTGAGATATAAAATTGCGAAATGGGTCGAAAAAGCGCTGTTGCTTTCAGCGGATGAGATAATCGCGTTGACTCACGCGCTGGAGGACAGAATAAAAAGATCCTTATATCCAAGAGGCGGCACATTGCCTATTACCATAGTGCCTACCTGTGTGGACTTAGAGTTATTTTATCCTGCCCGCCGCAAAGATACGGCCGATGCCCCCTTTAAAGACAGATTCGTGGTTTCATATTTCGGCAGCATCGGCACATACTATAATCTTTCAGCCGTCCTGGATTTCTATAAAATACTGCCGCTTAGATTTAAAAATGCGTATATCCTTATCATGGCGAATAATTCGCACGCGTCGGTAAAAAAGATGATATGCGAAAAAGGTATCGGCCCGGATAGTTATTATCTAGGTTTCGCCGCGCATGAGGAAGTGCCGGGATGGCTCAGAAACGCTGACGTTTCCATTATTTTTTACAACCGCAAATATTCGAAAGAAGGCTGCTGCCCTACTAAATTAGGAGAAAGCCTTGCATGCGGAGTACCTGTAATAATAAATGACGGGGTAGGGGACTGCAGTTCTATTGTAAGAGAAAGAAATATAGGTGTTGTCATCAAAGATTTTACAGAAGCTTCTTATCTTAAGGCCATAGATGAGGTTAAGCAATTATTTAAAGACAGGGAAAATTTAAGTAAACGCTGCAGGATTGCGGCTGAAGAGCTTTTTTCACTTGACAGCGGGGTTGAAAAATATTTAGCAGTTTATAATAAACTTGTATGAATATACTATTTTGGGTTCCTTATCCCGTGGAAGGCCCCAGCAACAGGTTCAGGGTCAGCCAGTATCTTCCTTATCTGGGCCTGCATGGTCATCAGTACCGCCTACGGCCTTTCTGGAACAGCAGGGCGTATAGCGTACTTTATAAAAAGGGCCGTTATATTGAAAAGATTGTTTATTTCCTGTGCGGTATTTTTAACCGTTTTATAGATCTGTTCAGCATATTTAAATATAATGCAATATTTATCCACAGGGAGGCATGTCCTTTCGGCCCGCCTTTTTTTGAATGGCTGGTATATAAATTTAAAAAACAAATTATATTTGATTTTGACGATGCTATTTTTCTGCAAAATGTTAATCCTGCCAACAGCATGTGCAGTTTTTTAAAAATCCCCTCAAAAACCAAAAAAATAATAAAGATGTCTAAATCTGTTATTGTGGCTAATAGATTTCTGGAAGAATATGCCCGCAGATTCAATGCTTGCGTCTATTTGGTTCCAACGCCTATAGACACAGAGAAATTTACGATGTCAAAAAAAGATTCGGGACAAATTATAATAGGATGGATAGGCTCTCCCACGACTGCCCCTTATCTGCGCATTGTATTTAACGTTATGCAGGCCTTGAGCAGGAATTACAGCTTTGTTTTTAAAGTAATCGGAGCAGGAGAACCCGTCTCTATCCCCGGCGTAAAGGTTGAGAATCATAGCTGGTGCTTAGAGAGAGAGGTCCGGGATTTTCAAGGCATAGATATAGGGATTTATCCGCTGGCCGATACGCTATGGGCGCAGGGCAAGGCTGCTTTCAAGGCGATCCAGTATATGGCCGTAGCCGTGCCGGTTGTAGCTTCGCCTGTCGGCATGGCCAGGGAAATGATCGCAGATAATATAAACGGCTTTATGGCCGGTTCCGAAGAGGAGTGGATAGAAAAGATTTCAAGATTGATAGAGGACCCTGAATTAAGGAAAAAGATAGGGCTTGCGGGCAGAAAGACAGTAGAAGAAAAATTCTCTGTCAAAGTCAATTTACCAAGGTTTTTGGATGCAATAAACTTGAGGGCAGGATAGACAGCATAAAACCGTAACAAAACAATTTAACCAAAAATTTGCAAATGAAAAGAATAGTTATTATAGGCGCCGGGCCTACAGGGCTCGCGGCGGCATATAGATTAAAAGAGCTGGGGCATAATAACTTTACGGTTTATGAACAAAAAAGTTATGTCGGCGGCCTTTGCGCAAGCTTTAAAGATGATAAAGGGTTTATATGGGACCTGGGAGGCCATGTCTTATTTTCGCATTACTCATATTTTGATAGATTATTAAAGAAACTTTTAAAAAATGATTTACTGGAACATAAGAGAAAGGTATGGATCCGTATAATGAATAAATGGGTGCCGTACCCCTTTCAGAATAATCTCAAGCATTTACCGGAAGACGTTGTTTTTGAATGCATAGAAGGATTGAGAAACTCGGGTCAAGATGGCGCGGAGGCAGTTAATTTTGAAGAATGGATAATCAATAATATGGGCAAAGGGATTGCCAGGCATTTCATGCTCCCTTATAATTTTAAGGTCTGGGCATATCCGGCAAACCTGTTAAGCACGCATTGGATTGCAGAAAGGGTAAGTAAGGTAAAATTAGAAGAGGTTATTACTCATTTAGCAGGCAATACCGATAAGACTGACTGGGGCCCAAATGCCATGTTTAAGTATCCTCTTTACGGAGGCACGGGGGAGATATTCAGAAGGCTGGTGTTATGCTTGAAAGGCAGGATAGAAACAAAAAGAGAAGTGGTAAGGATTGATCCCGGGCGCAGAAAGCTTTATTTTTTAAACGGCAGGCAAGACTCTTACGATATCCTGATAAATACAGCACCTCTGGATAAATTTTTAAGATTGATTGAAGGCTGCGGGAAGGATTTATTAAAAGCCTCTTTAAATTTAAAGCATAACGGCGTATTCGCGGTTGGCGTGGGTATTAATAAATCTATTCATACTGGGAAATGCTGGATGTATTTTCCGGAGGCCAACAGCCCGTTTTTCAGGGTGACCTATCTATCCAACTATTCCCCCAACAATGTCCCGGACAAGAACAAGTATTACTCATTACTCTGCGAGAGCGCATACTCTAAGTATAAGAAAGAAAATAAGGATGCGATAGTTGAAAAAACCATAAAGGGGCTTATAAATTCAAGGCTCATAAATAAAAATGACAGGAAATTTATAGAGTCCATTTTTTTATTCGATATAGACTATGCCTATCCGGTTCCTACGATTAAAAGGGATGCCGCCTTAAAAAATATCCAGCCGGGATTAGAAAAAATGGGGATATATTCCCGCGGCAGATTCGGTGCCTGGAAATACGAGATCGGCAATACGGACCATTCTGTTATGCAGGGAAAAGAGGTAATAGACAGAATCTTGGAAAAAAAGAGGGAAAACGTATGGAGTTTATAAAGGATGTGCCGGTTTCTGTTGTAATGCCGTGTTATAATGAAGATGCGGTTATAGAAAAGGTTGTCAGGGCCTGGCATGATGAGGTTATTTCCAGGATAGATGGTTCGGAGATGATTGTCATTGATGATTGCAGCAGGGACAACACGCATAATATCCTGGAAAGGTTAAAATCAGAATTCCCAGGCTTAAGGGTTTTAAAGACCGTTGTAAACAGCGGCCACGGAAAGGCTATGCGCCTGGGCTATGAATCCTCTGTAAAAGAATACGTATTCCAGGTTGACAGCGATAATCAATTTGAAGCCGGAGAGTTCTGGAAATTGTATGCGTTAAAAGACAGCTATGATTTTATCCTGGGTTTTCGCAAAAAAAGGCAGGACTCTATTACGAGGCTGATATTAACAAGGATCATACGTTTTATGAATCTCCTGCTTTTCCGGGTTTGGATAAAGGATGTCAACTGCCCGTTCAGGCTGATAAAAAGAGAAATCCTTTGCGAGCTTCTTAAAGGCGTAGATAAGGAAGCCCTGGCGCCTAACATCATGATTTCCATACTTGCCAGGAGAAGAAAAATTAAGATGGCAGAAATTCTAGTAGCGCATCATCAGAGAAAAACAGGGGTTGTGTCGATTGCCAACTTGAGGCTGTTTAAGTTTGCCCTGAAAGGTTTTAAGCAGCTTATGGCAATGAAAAGATGTTTTTAATGAGGCAGTTATTATGGCTGAAGCCAGAAAGATTACCTTAAATTCAATCTCCTTGATAGCCGGCCAGTTTTTTCAACGTCTGATGGGTCTGGTCCTTGTCATAGTTATTGCCCGCAGTTATGGAAAGACTTTATTGGGCCAGTATTCCTTTATTATGGCCTATATCACGGTGTTTGCCATGGCGTCCAATTTCGGGTTTCAGACGCTTATAGTCAGGGATATAGCCAAGGATAGAAACAGCGCAAAGAATATTTTCCCTAATGTGGCTGTAATCCAGTTTTTATTCGGTCTTTTTCTGCTCGTTCCGATGATATGGTTTTTAAAGATGACAGGCAAAGAATTAAGCCTGGCAACAGTACTTTTATTCGCATTTTCATTGGTATTCATGGAAAATGCCATTAATGCCGCAGCCTCTATCTTAGAGGCCATGGACAAGATGTATATAAATGCAATTTTTTTATTTTTTAAAAGGGCATTTATAACATTGCTCGTTATCGCGTTTGTTTTTTTTAAAAAACTGGATTTGGTAACATTGGGTTTTACGGTATTCAGCGCCTCTTTTTTCAGCTTACCCGCTTATTTATTGATTTTAAAAAAAGAGGGGTGTCTTGATAATTTTTATGTACAGATAGGTTTCTTAAAGGATCTGATCCGGGCAGCGTTTCCTTTCTTTATATTAAAAGGCGTTATCATCATGTTTAACAGGGTGGATATTCTGATGCTTTCTTATCTAAGGGGCGACGAGGAGGTCGGTATTTACAGTGCTGCCTACTATATCGTTGAGAGCTTGATGGTCATGGCCGATAGTTTTGCCATAGCCTTTTTCCCAACAATGGTGCAGAATCTAAAAGAATCAAGGGAAAAACTTATAGCTTTGTATGACAAGGCCTTCAAACTGCTTTTTTTAATGGGCCTATTCCTCGCGGGTTTTATATCTATGACCGGCCAAAAGACAGTATTGCTTTTTTACGGCGCAAAATTTCAGCAGAGCGGGGTTATCTTAACTGTCCTTGTCTGGGCATTGCTTTTCTTCTCAATGAATTTGCCGAGCTCGCGTTTATTGATAGGCATGGATAAGAAATGGACATTGATTTCCATTTTTGGCTGCGGACTCCTTATAAATATAGGCATGAACTTTTTGCTTATCCCGAGAATGGGGGCCATAGGCGCGGCAGCGGCCAATGTGTTTTCCATATTTTTTGTTTTTGCCGTTACCCTTGGTTATGTAAATGCCAGGCTTTTTAATGTAAGGCTGGTTAAAAATTGCACTAAGCCGGTTGTCTCAATCGGATTGGTTATGCTTGCCGTCAGATTCGCGGATAACTGGAATATAGCAGCGCTTATATTTCTTTCCTTTCTGTTATATTCGGGATTTCTTTATCTATTTAAGGTTTTAGGCGCCGAAGATATTGAATTTTTTAAGGGCTTGATGCTAAAGAGAAGATGCCCTCAAATATCATGCAGCCCAAATGAATAACGAAAAATACCAGGAAAATATAGAGCAATATTATAAAGCAAGATTTCAAAATAAAGCGCATAAGTATTTTTATCAGGGAGACCTTGTTTCCGAAATCCTCTATAACAGGACCCGGCGGTACATAAAAGGCAGGATTTTAGACATTGGGGCAGGCACCGGGGCTTTTATTAAACTGCTGAAGACAAAGGGTTATTGTGATGCCAGGGGGATAGACCTATGCCCCAAGTCGGATTTTGTAGAAAAAGGCAGTATCACTAATTTGGAATTTGAGGCATCAGTGTTCAATACTATTCTGTGCACAGAGGTCCTTGAGCACCTGGACGCAGCGCAGCTTGAAAAAGGACTGAAAGAGATGTACAGGGTGTTAGCCAGAGGGGGCTGTTTGATTATAACAGTCCCTTACGAAGAGCTGTTAGAAAAGGATTCTGCTATGTGTCCTGCATGCGGCCACAAATTCCATATAGTCGGCCATGTCCAGAGTTTTGATAAAAAAAGAATTTCAGGGATATTGATGCGGAATGAGTTTTCCGCTGTTCATATGGAAGTCTTGCCTCTGCCGATTATGTCTAAGTTACCTTTTTCCGGTTTTTACTGGAGGCTTCTTATGCTGTTTGATAAAAGAATAGATTTTTATAAGACCCTAATAGTTGTGGCAAAAAGGCATAGGACATGAAGAGACAGCTAAAAAAAAGGATATGCATGGTTTTGGGCGCATTTTACCCTGATATATCAGGAGGCGCTGTGCAGTGTTTTAATCTTATAGAGGCTTTAAATGATAGTTTTGATTTTTATATTATAGCTACATGTAAAATATCTTCAAATAAACGTCGGACAAAACGAATCTTCAGCGAAGAGACAATAGGCAGGATCAAGATTTTCAGGATCAACCTTTATCCTGGTAATATCGTTTCTGAAATACTGTCCTTTTTTGCAATACCCTATATATTTTTTAAAATAAGCCGCAGGGTGGATATATTCCATATGCACGGTTATACCAGAAAAAGCTGTTTAATAACTATTCTCGCGAAAATTTTTCAAAAAAAGATAATAGTCAAAACAACCTCGTTGGGGATAGACGACCCTCTTTCTATAAAAAAGAGGCGGTTTGTTTCGCCGCAGATTTATTATCTTATTGATGCCTATGTGGTTACAAGCCCTGCGCAAAAAGAAAGCTGCAGGATATCCGGGCTTCCGGAAAATAAGATTTTTATGATTCCGAACGGCGTAAACTTGAACAGATTTAACATCCCTTCCGCTCAGGAAAGGTTAAACCTGAGGCAGGAGATGGGCATCCCATATTTATCCGATGTAATTTTATTAGTCGGTTTTTTCTCACAGGATAAAGGTTTTGATATTTTTGCAGAATCGCTTTTATTGTTGCGCCCGGATGAATTGAGCAATCTGTTCCTGATTTTTATAGGTTCAAAGGATGACGGAGAATTGGAAGTTGATGTAAAAGTAGTTAAGAAAGTATATAATATTATAAGCAGTCTTGAAATGGAATCAAGGTGCCTTTTTGTAGACCCAACGCACGAGATAGATAAATACTTTAAGGCCTCGGACATTTTTGTCCTGCCTTCAAAAAGAGAAGGGCTCCCCAATGCGCTTCTTGAAGCCATGGCCTGCGGTTTATATTGCATCGCCAATAAGCTTGAAGGCACAACAGATTATATAATAGATTCGGGGAAAGACGGACATTTGTTAAATGCCTTGACACCTGATTCCATTGCAGGCGCTTTGAAAAATGTTATAGGCAATAAACAGCTTCAATCCAGGATTGGCGCTGAAGCGCGCCTTAAGATTAACAGCATGTTCAATATGGATAATGTAAAAGATAAGTATAAGGGGCTGTACAGTTATATTTCATAGACAGGGAAGGCCAGGGCATATGTGCGGCATAGCGGGGATTATAGATTCCAAAGGAAATAATATAGACAGGCCGTTATTAAAGGCAATGTGCGATACTATGGTACACAGGGGCCCGGATGATGAAGGAATCTATATTAATGAGGTTAAGAGTGAAGGGTTAAGAGTGAGGGTGGGGCTAGGGCATAGGAGACTTAGTATAATTGATCTTTCTCATGCAGGGCATCAGCCGATGAGCAATGAAGATGGTTCTGTTTGGATAGTAATGAACGGAGAGATTTACAATTTTCAAGAATTAAGAGCAGGATTGGAAGCCAAAGGCCACAGATTCAAATCCGGAACCGATACAGAAGTTATTCTGCATTTATATGAAGACAAAGGCGAAGATTGCGTTAGTGATTTGCGTGGAATGTTTAGTTTTGCCATATGGGATGAGAGGCAGGGGAAATTGATTCTTGCTAGAGATAGGATAGGTAAAAAGCCTTTATTATATGCACTTGTTAATGAAAAGCTTGTTTTTGCCTCAGAATTCAGGGCATTGCTTAAACACCCTGATATTGGCCGGGAGATAGATTATGAGGCAATACATCATTACCTTACCTATTTATGCATTCCTGCGCCATTGACCGCATTTAAGAAAATAAGAAAATTACCTGCGGCTCATATACTCATATGGCAGAACGGCAAAATAAAAATTCAAAATTATTGGGAACTAGATTTTTCTAAAAAAATAAAGATAAATGAACATGATGCTTCGCAGGAAATATTGCGGCTTTTGAGAGATTCTGTTAGCGTAAGATTGGCAAGCGATGTTCCGCTGGGGGCGCTTTTAAGCGGCGGCGTGGATTCAAGCTGCGTTACGGCTTTTATGAGCCAATTAAAAGGCAAAGATGTCAGGACATTTTCTGTTGGTTTTGACGATAATCAATTCAATGAATTACCATATGCTAAGTTAGTTGCGGATTATTTTGCTACAAGGCATATCCAGGAATATGTAACCCCTGATATAATGAGAGTGTTGCCTGAAATTGTCGGGCATTATGGAGAGCCGTTCGGAGATTCTTCGGCGCTACCCACTTATTATGTATGTAAGGCAGCAAGCAGGAAGGTTAAGGTGGCGCTGAACGGAGACGGAGGCGATGAAGTCTTTGGAGGCTATAGAAGACATCTGGCAAATTACATGGCAGAGGCCTATGGCCCTATGGCAAAGGCGCTAAACAGAAGCCCTCTTAAGATGTTTTTCAGGATGTTTCCTGATAGGCCTTCAAAGCCAAACTCCTTAGGCAGCGTAAGGCGCTTTTTAGACGCGGCAGAGCTTGACAGGTCTCAGCGCTATATACGCTGGATAGGTTTCTTTTCGGAAGAATTTAAAAGAGATATATACACGGCTGGATTTAACGCTAAAACCAGGGCCATGGATTCCAGCGTTTTTCTAACAGAACTGTTTTCTAAGGCTAATGGGCTGGACAGCATAGACGCGGCATTGTGTATAGACACTCTCTTTGGCCTGCAGGCTGATTTACTGGTTAAAATGGATATAGCCAGCATGGCTAATTCATTGGAAACAAGGTCGCCGCTTCTGGACCAGAGTATTATGGAATTTATGGCGTCCCTTCCGTCTGATTTAAAGATACATAATTTTAAACTGAAATATATCTTTAAGAAATCGCTTCATTCTTTAGTGCCTGATAGAATTTTGAAAAGGCCCAAGAGGGGTTTTGCCGTACCTGTTGACAGATGGTTCAGAAGGCCGCTCAGAGAGTATCTGATTAAAACAATTTTGTCTGAAAAGGCATTAGACAGGGGCTATTTTGAGCCGGACAAGCTTCGCCGGGTTGTAGAGGCGCATGTTTCTTACAGGAATGATTATGGCCAGCATCTTTGGGGATTATTGGTTTTAGAATTATGGCATAGGAGATTTATAGATGCTTAAAGGCGAAAATATAATCTGCATATCCAGTATTGACTGGGATTTTATATGGCAGGGCCATCAGGAGATAATGAGCGTTCTAGCTAAGAATGGCAACAGAGTGCTTTTTATTGAGAATACGGGAGTTCGGGTGCCTGGCTTAAGAGATGTTTCCCGTATAAGAGATAGGATTAAAAATTGGTACAAAGGCGTAAAAGGCATAAGAAAAGAAGCGGATAATTTATATGTTTTTTCGCCATTGGTTTTGCCTTTCCCTTATTCCATGGTCGCCAGATGGATTAATAAGCATTTAATATTATCTATTTTAGATAGATGGATAAAGGTAATGGATTTTAACGATCCTATTGTTTGGACTTTTTTACCAACACCTTTAAGTATTGCCATAGCTGATAATATAGCGAAAAAACTTTTTATATACTATTGTATTGATAATTTTTCAGTAAGCTCTACATATGCTAAAAAGATAAGAAAATCGGAAGAGAGATTGCTGAAGAGCATAGATTTGGTTTTTGTGACATCCGGAGAGTTATATAATTATTGTTCCAGGTATAATGATAAAGTTTATAAATTTCCATTCGCTGTAAATTTCAAAGAATTTGAAAAGGTAAGGTTGGAAGATGCCTCTATCCCTGAGGAATTTAAAAATATCAAATCTCCTGTAATCGGTTATGTAGGAGGAGTGCATAAATGGATTGACCAGGATTTAATAAAGTATTTAGCGGAAAAATATCCGCAGTATTCTTTTGTTTTTCTAGGGCCCGTTCAGACAAATGTGTCTAAATTGCAAGTTTTGAAGAATATTTATTTTCTTGGGAAAAAAGAGCATGGCAAGCTACCTTTTTTTATAAAATATTTTGATGTGGGAATTGTACCGTATCTTATCAGCGAATATACGAATAATGTTTATCCCACTAAGTTAAACGAATATCTTGCTTTAGGCAAGCCTGTTGTCTCTACGCAATTGCCGGAGATCGTAGAATTTAATAAAGAATATGGGAATATTGTGCATATTTCCGAAGGTAAAGAAAAATTTGGAGAGTATATTAATAAGGCTATAAACGAAGACCATCAGATTTCTAGAGCCAGGAGAATAGAAGTAAGCAGAGATAATAGTTGGGAGAGCCGCATAGAGAAAATGAGCCGATTGATACAGGAAGAAATAGAGAAGAAGAAAATAGATAGAGGGGCGAGATGGAAAGAAAATTTAGCCAATCTCTATAGAATTACTAGAAAAAAGATATGGAGTTTGGCCATAAGTTGTATTTTATTATATTTTTTGCTATTTAATACACCTTTTCTTTGGTTTCTTGCAAGTCCTTTAAAAATTTCTGAAACGCCGCAAAAAGCTGATGTCATTTTAGTATTTGGAGGCGGCGTAGGCGAAACAGGAAGTCCCGGTAAAAGTACCATAGAAAGAGCAAGATATGCGGCAGAGCTGTATAAAAATGGTTACGCAGATAAAATAGTCCTTTCTTCAGGATATACTTATATATATAATGATGCAGAGAATATGCGGCTTATAGCTATTTCTATGGGTGTGCCAGATGAGAATATTATTTTAGAGAAAAACGCCAACAGCGCTTATGAAAATGTTATATTTTCAAAGCAAATCATAGATAACAAAAAATGGAATAAGGTATTATTAATTTCTTCTCCTTATAATATGCGGCGCGTATCCATGGTTTTTAATAAATGGTGCAAGGATAAGACGATTTTTTATACACCTGTTAAGAAAAGCCAGTTTTATGATAAAATAGAAAGAACCAGGATGGAACAGATAAGGGCAATTATGCATGAATATCTTGGTATAGTTTATTATTTTATAAAAGGTTATGTTTAATAAAGATTTTCCCCAGAAAAAGCGGACACAGCGAAGAATTGGTGGTAGCATAATCGCCGGCTCATAATTAAGAGGTGTATTGTGAAAAATAGTAGACCAAAAATATTATTTGGCATATTTATAGTTGCTCTTTTTTTAAGATTATCAGCAGTTTTTAGCCAGGAAGAGATAGATAAGTTGCCGAAAAGCGATGCTATAGAATATGATGAAATGGCGGTAAATTTGGCAGCAGGCAATGGCTTGTCTCTATTTATAAATGGTTCCATAGACGGGACAAGAGAGATATTGGAAGGTTTGAAAAATGACAGTGCGCTAAAGGTAATTTTGCACCCCGAGAATCTTGGAGTGGGATATTCGGTATTAGAGGCTATACGCTTAGCCAGGTGCGATTATTTTTATAGCCCATGCGTAGATTTAGAGTACAGGATGGAAGACGTTTATAAAATGATAGAGAAATTAGAAAAGGAAAACTTAGACGCTGTTTTTGGCTCGCGCCTGATAGATAAAAAGCACGAGTCTAAAATGTCGCTTGTAAGGGAAAGGCCATACTGGCTGGGTACGATTATAGCCACAGCTTTAATAAACTTATTTTACCGCAAGAATCTTAGTGATGTTATTGCTACGAAGTTAATCAAGGTAGGCGTCCTCAGGCAATTAGGCTGCAGGGCTGAAAACGTAAGTTCTGAATTTGAGCTGGCAAGCAGATTATGTAAAAAAGGGTATAAGCTAGGCGAGGTGCCCGTGTCATACAAACCGCGTTCTCACAGGGAAGGCAAGACAGTCAAAGCTATTGATATGATTCCCGCGATTATAGAGATGTTCAAGGTAAAATTTTTTGAATAAGGTCGCTTAAAAAGGGGAAGGTGTTATGAACTATGAAAGGGGAGGAAGGCAAAAAAATTATTATAACATAGAAGAAGTCATCGGGCGGGGCTGCCCTTCCTGCAACAGCGAAAAATTTTCTGAGATTTATAAAGAAAGAGGGAATGTAGGGGTTGTTAGATGCAAGGATTGCAGCCTTATTTATACGAATCCAATGGTAAAGGATCCGGAAAAGAATTATTGGGGGGATGAGAATATATATTATGAAGAGGCAAGATTAATATTTAATAACCTTGCAGGGCATCACAGGGATAGAAATTATATAGAGGATTTAAGAATCATAGAAAAGCTGCGGCCGGAAGGTAATTTTCTGGACATAGGAACGAATATGGGATTTTTTTTAAGGCATACACGAGGAAAAAAATGGAATGTTTTTGGGGTTGAACCGTCTCCGGCGCTTTCTGAAATGGCGCGAAAATATTTTGGACTAAACGTAAGGACGTGTTATTTAAACGAAGCCGGTTTTAAAGACGAATTTTTTGATGTGATTACCATGACGGATGTATTTGAACATATAGCAGAGCCTAAGAAAATATTGGGCGATATAAAAAAGGTGTTAAAAAAAGGCGGCATATTATTCATAAAGGTCCCTAACGGAAATTATAGTTTATTGAAACTGTGGCTGGCCAGGGCGGCCGGGAACCTAAAAGGTTACGATATATTTGATTCTTATGAGCATGTTACGCATTATAGTCATAAGACATTGAATAGGATGCTTGAGGAATGCGGTTTCTTTGTGCAAAAAACCGTTATTACCAGGCCGATTCAAGTTCCCGTATGGCATAAGTATGTAGGCCATTATTATCAATATCCAAGCCCATGGTTATTAGATTGGAAAAACTATTTTTTACGAAACATGTTTTACTGGATTTCAAGGATAGAATTTTTATTGCGCGGCCGCAGGGCCGGCTATTTTGCTTCAAATATTGTTATCGTGGCAGCAAAAAGGCGGTAAGGAAGCCTTGATGAAAAAAATAGGGTTTTTTGTAGTTTTAGCTTTTATCCTGAGGGCAGCGTCAATCCTTATTTTAAAACAGCATTTGAAACCGGATGTCTGGGAATACGATACAATTGCATTAAATTTATTATCCGGAAAAGGGTATGTCTATCCTTATCTGTCCAATAATTCTTTTTCCTTCGGCTATCCTTTTTATGCCTATTTTAGCGCAGCCATTCACTTTATTACAAATAGAAATTATTTGATATTAGAAATCATCCAGGCCTTGATAGCCGCCTTTTCTGTTATACCGCTTATTGCCATAGCAAAAGCCTTGTTCAATCAGAGGACAGCAATGATAGCGGGATTATTGTACTGTTTTCATCCAGGTCTTATTGTCTATACCGGCAAGATTCATGAGCTTACGCTTGTTATATCATTTACGCTGATGCTGTCATACCTGATAATTTATCATGAGAGCAGAAAATGGCATCTTATTGCTATCGGCCTGTTAACAGGGTTTGGGATTCTTTTAAGGCCTACATTCCTTTTCTTTATCCCGGCATTTTTTATTTACCTTATTTTTAAAAGAATCGGGATAAAAAAGGCGCTTTTGAATTCACTTATAGTCACTTTATTAACAATAGTTGTTATCTCCCCATGGGTATACCGCGGGTATAAGATATACAATAGATTCATATTTATAACAACAACCTCCGGCGTAAACTTCTGGATAGGTAATAACCCAAACTCATCGGGCAGCGCATTGACCAGGGACAATAGGCCTGTTTTTTCAACAGCAGGTGATGCGTTTAAAAATAAGGTGTTGTCCTTAGGGGAAATAGATCAGGAACATTTCTTCAGGGATGAGGCAATAAGATATATTAAAGCCAATCCTGCAGAGTTTTTTAGGGCGGTCTTTAAAAAGTTTATCTATTTCTGGTCATTTTCTCCTCAAACAGGCCTGGAGTATCCTAAAGGCTGGTCAGCGATATACAAGGTTTTATATTATATTTTAGCCGTGTTTTTTATTTCAGGGCTATATTTTATGTTCAAGAGCCGTCTTTACATAAATATGCCTGCCGTGGTTTTTTTATTTTCATTTTTCACGATAATTTCAATGGTACACAGTCTTTATTATATTGATACAAGGTATAGATGGATGATAGAGCCGCTTCTGATGATTTTTTCTGCATACGGCATTTCAGAATTGTGGCATAGGATATTTGCCGGACGGTTAAAATGAAGAAACTGAATTCCAAAATTATATTTCTGTTGGTATTTTTATTTATCTTTGGTATTTCATATACGGTATATTCGAATTTATCAAACAGCTCTTTAAGATATGTTAATTATTTTTTAGAAAAAGAAGAATGCAGTTCAGTAATTCCTTTCGCAGTGGATTTATATGACAATATATACGGTTATTTTTTATTTCATGAAATAGATAGAGAAATAACCAAAGGATTGAAAACCGATAAGGAAAAAATGTTTGCTGTCGCAGATTGGGTTTTTAATAATATTCTTCAGAAAGAACTTTCGAAGTATTCGGATATAAAGAAGAGTTCCTCTTTGCCAATTATTGACGATAATTATTTAAATGTTGCATTAAGGGGTTATGGTTTCTGCGACCAGAGCGCTTATGTGTTTGCTACGATGATGCATTTCCTAGGATTTGAAACAAGCTTACTTATGTTGAAAGATGATCGGGGCATTTCTTTGCATACAGTTGCCCTGGTGAGAATAGAGGGAAAAGATGGCATCGTATCCACAACGTATAAATTTATTTTTAAGACAGCCGACAATGAGCTAATCCCTAAGGAAAATTTAAGATATTATCCTGATGTATTTGCGAAATACAAAAAGATTATAACGGATTCCCGTAACGAAAAACTATCTGATATAAAAATCGAATGGTTTGAAAACGGCGTTTATTTTAAGACATTTCCGTTTTGCGATAAGATATATTTAATTAATAAGGTTAAAGACAAATTAAAAGCATGTTTTTCTAATTTAGTTTTTGCCATGCCTGCCCAAATTTCAAAGCCGTCTTTATCAAAAGATACGCCAAAAGAAGATTCTTTTTTACAAGATAAATATCTATTTTCTTACAATAGGGCAAGGGTTTATGTTCTTTTGGGGCGTTTAAGCGAAGCGCTGGATGTTTTGAATAGTATAAAGATCGAAAAAGATCAAAGAAGTTATATTTATGTTTTATTTCAGAAAGCGCATATTCTATACAGTCTTAAAAGATATGAAGAAGCCAAGGATTATTTCAGTCAGATTATTAGTTTAAAAAGAAGCCATTTCTATACATTAGGAGCGAATTATTTTTTAAAAAAGATAGATAACTTATAAATAAAATACTGCAGGAGAGGGTAAAAGATTATGGGGCTTAAAAAATATTACGGCTGGATGCTGGGCAGGCCGGATCAGAGGGATTATTTATATAGGGCGCAAAGGTAAAGAGCTTAGTGAATCTAGAACTCTGGCATAGGATGCTTATAGATAGCTATTATCTAAGATAAAAAACATAAGATAAAAAATTTATTGACAATGAAGTCTAAAAAGACTACAATTGTAGTCATAACAGACTACAATGGAGACAAAGATGATTGAAATTACAAAATCAAAAACAAAGATTGCCATACTCGGGCTATTTTTTAATGAACCTAGAGGAGAGTTTTATCTCAGACAGCTTGAGAGTATTACAGGCTATTCTGTTGGCAATATCCGCAGGGAGATGATGAAGCTGGAGAAAAGCGGATTATTTTTAAGCCGCATTATGGGTAAAATGAAGCTTTACAGGTTAAATACAGCCCACCCGCTCTATAATGAGATAAAAAATATTGTGCGTAAGACGATAGGCGTAGAAGGCAGATTAAAAGATATTATTAAAAAATATCAAGATATAAAGTTCGCGTTTATATATGGGTCTTTTGCCGGAGGTAAGGAAAAGGCCTTAAGCGATATCGACCTGATCGTGATAGGCGGCATGGATTTTAAAGGCATAAAAACTTGCATTTATGAATATCAGTCTAAAATAGGAAGAGAGATAAACAGCATTATTTATTCGCCGGAAGAGTTTCTGAGTAAATTCAACTCAGGCAATCATTTTATCCGCACGGTAATAAAAGAGCCTAAGATATTTTTAAAAGGAGCAGAAGATGAGTTTGGAAGATTTATACAGATTCGGGAAAATACAAAAGCATAAAACAAGCCAGGAGGAAATTAAAAACCTTTTTGATGTGGCAGATAGATGTTTAAAGGATGCCTCTCAAGAAAACATATCTTTGGACTTAAGATTCGTAGCTGTTTATCAAGCAGCCCTGGCAGCGGCAGAAAGCCTTTTGTGCTGTAATGGCTATAAGGCCCCCAAAGGCAATTATCATTATATGACATGGGAAGGCCTGCGCAATATCCATGATGATTATATAAAAAAGTCTATTATTCTTTTTGATTCAGCCAGGCAGAAAAGAGGAGCGGCTTTTTATGACCATACAGATGTGGTTAGCGAGGTTGAATTCAATGAATTATTTAAGGAAGCAAAGGTATTTATAAACTACATAAGCTCCAAGATTAAAAAAGAATACCCTGATTATGGATTCTCTTTATAGGGCGCAAAGATATGGAGTTTACTGTTTCTGGAACTCTGGCATAGGATGTTTATAGATAAGGAGAATAGGGCATGATAAGACCGAAAAGAAGTTTTGGATGGGTGCCGGATAGGCCGGATCAAAGGGATTATTTATATAAGGCGATAAGGCCTGTGGTGAGATTGCCGAGAAAAGTGGATTTGAGGGAGTTTTGTTCTGTTGTGGAAAATCAGGAGACGCTTGGAAGCTGTACTGCGAATGCCCTGGCAGGGAATCTGGAATATTTAGACAGAAAAGGCGTAACCTTTCCGTTCGGCGATCGGAATAATTCCGATCGCCGAACGGAAAGGGATTTGGGATATACGGATGTAAGCAGACTTTTTATTTATTATAATGAGAGGGTTTTAGAAGGAACAGTGGATTATGATTCAGGCGCGTCTTTAAGGGATGGGATTAAGACATTGAGGAAACAGGGCGCGTGCTGGGAAAAGACATGGCCGTATTTAATAGAGCGTTTTGATAGAAAGCCTCCTAAGAACTGTTATATAGAAGCTAAAAAACACTGCATTGAATCTTACCACCGCATAAACAGCCTGCCTGAAATGCTTACCTGCCTTGCCGAAGGATATCCGTTTGTATTTGGCTTCACTGTGTATGAGAGTTTTCAATCTCAGAAAGTGGCGCGGACAGGCGTGGCTAGTATGCCTAAGAAGAAGGAAAAGGTTCTTGGCGGCCACGCTGTAATGGCTGCGGGCTACAATCAGAGCCAAAAACGGTTCCTTGTCCGGAATTCATGGGGCAGTCAATGGGGCAAGAACGGATATTTCACTATGCCGTATGAATATCTGGAAACTCTATCCGCAGATTTCTGGACAATAAGAAGGTAAATAGCTATAATAAGACCATGAAAATATTAAGAATAATTGCTAGGCTTAATATCGGCGGGCCGGCGAGGAATGCGGTGTTATTATCCGAGAGCGCCGGTTGGGAAACGGTCTTGGTGTGCGGGGAGGCGGGTGGGACTGAAGGAGATATGATGTTCCTCGCTCAGCAAAAGGGCATAAGGCCGATTATTATAAAAGAATTAGCGAGGGAGATTTCGTGGAAGGATGACTGGACTGCGTTCTGGAAAATATATAAAATTATCCGCAGGGAAAAACCTGACATTATTCATACGCATACGGCGAAAGCAGGAACGTTAGGAAGGCTTGCGGGAATATTATATGGTAAAGCTATTTTAATCCATACTTTTCACGGCCATGTGTTTAGCGGGTATTTTGGGAAGATTAAAACGCTGTTTTTTATATGGGTAGAGAGATTTCTAGCGCTCTTTACGGATAAGATTATTACGGTAAGCGAAAATTTAAAAGATGAACTTGCGGAAAAGTTCAGGATAGCGCCTGAAAATAAAATTTCTGTTATAGAGTTGGGATTTGAGCTGGAAGATTTATTGAAACTGCCCGAGAGAGAAAACCAGCAAACCATAAATATAGGTATAGTCGGAAGGCTGGTTCCGATAAAAAACCATAAGATGCTATTTAAATCAGTATGTAGGGGCGGGTTTCAAACCCGCCCCTACAGAATCATTGTAATAGGCGATGGAGAGATGAGGGGCGAATTGGAGAAATACGCGGAAGAATTAGGCATACGCGATAGAATAGAATTTAAAGGGTGGATTAAAGATTTAAAGGCGATTTATGAGGAGCTTGATATAGTGGCTTTGACCTCGTTAAATGAAGGGACACCCGTATCCCTTATAGAAGCAATGGCTGGCGCGAGGCCTGTAGTGGCTACAAATGTAGGCGGAGTAAAGGATATTGTGAAAGATGGCGTGAGCGGGTATCTTGTAGAATCAGGAAATGTAGAGGAATTTACCAGAAGACTCCTGGAATTAATTAAAGATTCTGAAAAGCGCAAGGCTTTTGGCCTGAATGGCAGAGATATCGTAAAAAACCGATTCTCAAAAGAAAGATTGATAAAAGATACTGAAAGGTTGTATAATAGTACCCTACAAAAAAATAAAAATATTTGAAAGAATTTAGCCTCCAGATGTGTCTAGTATAGTAGGAAGGAGGCTAATCATGGCCATGAACAGAAGAGAAGAAGGCGGAATAGCGGGATTAAAGAATGATGTGGGAGGGCTGAAAGGCTCCATGGGAGAGATGAGAAGTTCCATGGGAGAGATGAGAAGCTCTATGGAGGAGTTCAGGAGACATGTAGGTGTCTTGTTCGAAGGACTGCGGTCGGAAATCAAGGTTATAGCCGAGCAGCACGGCAGTATCATGACTAAACTCGAAGAGCATGATAGGAGATTTGATAGAGTAGATCTGAGATTTGACAGAATCGACTTAGAGTTTAGCGCTATGAAGACAGCATTGTTTGATACCAGCCACAGACTAGATAAACACGAAAAATCAGAATTCGCGAATTAAAGCGGAGGAGATTAGATGAAAGTTTTAATTACAGGCGGGGCGGGATTTATTGGGTCGCATCTTAGCGATGAATTAATAGCGCTCGGGAATGAAGTAGCTATATTGGACGATCTTTCTACGGGAAGGTTTGAGAATATCGCTCATCTGGACGGCAATAAATCATTCCAGTTTATCGAAGGCACCATACTTAATGAAACGCTTGTGGATAAATTAGTCGAAAGATGCGACGTGGTATATCATTTAGCCGCGGCAGTAGGAGTGGATCTTGTAGTAAAGAAACCGCTGGAATCTTTAGTTACTAATATCAAAGGAAGCGAGATTGTCCTTGATATGGCGCATAGATACCATAAAAAGATTCTTATTACCTCCACTTCTGAAATATACGGCAAGAATACAAACGGCCCTTTAAAAGAAGATGACGACAGGATTTTGGGCTCGCCTCTTAAAGTCAGGTGGGGATATTCTACCGCGAAGGCAGTGGATGAAATGCTCGCGTATATCTACTGGAAAGAAAAAAATGTTCCGACTATTATAGTCAGGCTTTTTAATACAGTGGGGCCTCGCCAGACAGGCGCCTATGGCATGGTAATACCCAGGTTTGTGAATCAGGCGCTCAAGAATGAAGATTTGACTGTGTATGGAACAGGCAAGCAGACGAGATGTTTTCTGCATGTTAAAGATGTCATCAAGACGCTTATCAAGCTCATGAGTAATAAAGACGCCCTAGGCCAGGTATTTAATATAGGCAGTCAGGAGGAAATCTCAATAGAAAATCTTGCCAAAAAAATCACAGAGATTACCAAAAGCAAATCCAAGTTAGTTTACATATCATATGAGAAGGCATACGAAGAAGGTTTTGAGGACATGCAGCGCCGTCTTCCTGATACCGCGAAGGTCAATAAGTTAGTCGGCTTCAAACCTACCATAGATCTGGAAGGCATCATAAAAAGCGTAGTAGAATATTACAAAAAATAGCGGAGTAGCGAAGCTTCGCGCAATATTATTATGCTCAAGTCTTACCTAATACCATTTTTATTATCTTTCAGCCTTTCAATGCTCATAACTCCTATTGTTAAAAGAATAGCTATAATAAAAGGCTGTATCGCTAAGCCGCGCGAAGACAGGTGGAATAAAAATTCCACGGCTCTTTTCGGCGGCATAGCTATTTTTCTAAGTTTTATTATCCCATATGTTATTTTTACAAAATTTACATTTCAAAATCTAGGCATTATACTGGCAGGATGTCTTATTTTCGGACTAGGGCTGTTTGACGATATCGCCCATATAAAGCCTTATACGAAGCTTATCGGCCAGATAGTAATAGCGGCTTTACTTGTAAACTTCGGCATAAAAATGAACGCGATACCTTATCCTCTGATAAGCATACCTCTTACCATACTCTGGATGATAGTGATTATAAACTCATTTAATCTTCTGGATAATATGGACGGCCTTTCAGGAGGCATAGGAGCTATAGTAGGAATAATCTTATTTGTATTTTCGTTTCTAAACGGAAATTTTGAAATAGGCCTGCCCGCATTGATTTTGGCAGGAAGCCTTTTGGGATTCTTAAGATATAATTTTAATCCCGCTCAAATTTTTATGGGAGATTCAGGGAGCATGTTTGTAGGATTTATGCTGGGGGCTATTACACTACAGGGAAGCTGGAAAGAATCGGCTCATCTGATAATGGTGCTTTTGATACCCATGCTTATTCTGATAGTGCCTATATTTGATACCGTGTTCGTCGCTTTGATGAGGAGCGTTAATTCGCGCAATGTTTTACAGGGAGGCAAAGACCACATCTCCCACAGAATGGTAGTCCTGGGGCTTTCGGAAAAAAAGACAGTTATTTCCCTTTATTTTATTGGCATAATTTTTGGCGCAATAAGTATCTTATCCATGTTTGTCAGCCCTGTTGTAACAGGTGTACTTATACTTTTAGCGATAATAATACTTGTATATTTCGCAGCCTTTTTAGGCAAGGTCAAGGTTTATGGCCAAGCAGAGATTAGTCATATAAAAAAGAAAAATGGAAACGTAATTTTAAATAGTATATTCCTTCATAAAAGAAGGATTCTGGAAGTGACTGCGGATTTTATTCTTATATGCGCGGCTTATATCTCTGCGAATCTTTTAAGATATGAGGGGATTTTAACTATAGACAGCCAGGATATTATAGTGAAGTCTTTGCCGCTCATATTAATTGTAAAGTACCTGGTGTTTTTTAAATTCGGGCTTTATAGAGGGATGTGGAGATATGTGAGCGTTCTGGATCTTGTGAATATCTTTAAGGCGGTTTCTTTTGCTTCACTTGCCTCAGCTGTGCTGATACTTTTTATATGGCGTTTCCAGGGGTTTTCAAGGACAGTTTTTATTATTGACTGGTTATTGCTTTTTCTTTTTATTTCAGGGTCAAGAGTATTGGAAAGAGTATATAAGGAGATGTTTGACCAGGCGAGCCTCAGCGGCAAGAAAGTCCTTATCTACGGCGCGGGCGATGCCGGGGAATTTATTTTGCGTGAGATAAGGAATAACAAGATACTTCATTATGATCCTGTGGGATTTCTGGATGATGACGAAGAAAAAATAGGCCGCCGCATACACGGCATAGCTGTTCTTGGCGCGAGAAAAGATATGGAAAAGATCCTTAAAACTAAGGAAGTGGACGAACTCATAATAGCCATACCCGGCATAGAAAAATATATCCTGGAAGAAGTAATGGCCGTTTGTAATAGCCTTGATATAAAATACAAAAAAATCTCTGATATTTTGCCTAAATAAAAACCCTGCAGGAGGCCTACGGCCACATACAGGGTTGTGGTGGTTTATTTGCGCAAGGACGGGTTTAGCGCGGGATCGTTATACATCTTGTGCTGTTTATAAGATTTGATTTTTTTCCTTCCCGAATAAATATCATCCATTAATTCTTTAAGGCATTTAAGAAGGTCAACTGACTTTTCCAGGACCTGCTCGAGCATTTTGGAGCATCTTTCTATGTGTGATATGTCAATGTCTTTGCGGTTAATTTCTTTTTTTAGATTATAGGCCCTGAGAGCGAGTATTGTCAGCCTGTCATAAAGGCTTCCTGGGTTTTCAGAGTTCATGGGCAGGTTTTGATCTATTGAACCAAGTTTTTTTTCTACGTCTTGGCCGATTAAAGCGTCTAATGTGTCTATGATATCATTTCTTCTCTGATTTTCCTTATCTATTTTTCTTTTCAGTTCAGCTATGTAGTTATCAGAGACGTTTTTACGCCTTGCCTCATCCTCATAACCCCAGAGCGTGAAATTCGCGGTTAAAAGATCCAATATAGTCTTTTCAATAGCCGTAGAACCTGTATTTTTAAAGCTTCCGTTATACAGCTCTTCCACGAGGTTACTTATAGATTTAAACCACTTTTCCATAACGAAAATATTATACCATATTTTTATATTTTATGGTATATTATAAATTCAAATGAGAAAGAATATCCTGGTCATAAACCCATTCGGCATAGGAGATGTTTTATTTTCAACGCCCTTGGTAAGGCAATTAAGGAAGGTTAACTCTAGTGGTTATATAGCATATATATGTAGCCTAAAAGTAAAGGATATCCTGGCTACAAACCCTGACATCAATGAAGTTCTTGTATTTGAGCGCGATGAATACAGAAACGAATGGAAGAGATCAAAGATCGCGGGCATAAAGAAGTTTCTTGAATTCTGGAGCGAGATCAAAAAGAAAAAATTTGACGTGGTATTTGATCTTTCGCTCGGCAAGGAATACGCGTTATTATGCTGGTGGATTGGCATAAAAGACCGCAGGGGGTTTAATTATAAAAATAGGGGCAGGTTCCTGAATCATAAAATAGAATTCGACGGGTTCAATGATAAACCTGTAGCTGAATATTATTTGGACCTACTTTCCGTTCGGCGAACGGAACCTCTGTTCCGTTCGCCGAACGGAACAAAGGTTTTGATTACAACAGATGAGGATAAAGCCTGTATAGACGCTTTTTTAAATCTATCAAGCGTTAAAAATAGTGATATTCTTGTCGGTATTGCTCCTGGCGGAGGCATGAGTTTCGGCCGGAAGAATCAGGATAGGCGCAGATGGCCTGCTGAGAAATTCGCCGTGTTAGCGGATAAGATTGTAGAAAAATTTAATGCTAAGATAATTTTGATCTGGGGGCCCGGAGAAGAAGACCTTATTAAAGAAATAGCGTCTTTAACGAAACAAAAGCCGTTAATTGCCTTGTCTACTAAGATACGAGAAATGGCAGAGCTGTGCAAGAGATGTAAACTGGTTATTTGCAGCGAAGGCGGGCCTCTTCATATAGCAAATAGCCAAGGCGTAAAAACAATATCCATATTCGGTCCTGTAGATGAAAATGTCTATGGCCCGTATCCAAAGAGTGATAAAAGCATAGTTATTGCTTCAAATGTGTCTTGCAGGCCGTGTTATAAAAAATTTAAATTACCAGAATGTGATAACAAGAAATGCCTGGAAAGCATTTCAGTAGACCATGTATTTAATATAATATCAAGCAAGTTGACAAGCTGACAATGTCACAATGTCAACTTATTTAAGGAGAATAAAATGAAAGTAGATATATTTACACTTAAAAAACAATATGAACAGATAAAAGACGAGTTAAAAGGCCCTATAGAAAAAGTCATGTCTTCCGGAGGATTTATCCTTGGCGAAGACGTGGGTCTTTTTGAGCAGGAATTCGCCGCATACTGCAACGTAAAATACGGTATAGGCGTGAATTCAGGCACAGATGCGTTATTTTTAGCATGTTTAGCCTGTGGTATTGGAAAAGGCGATGAAGTGATAACTCCGACTTATACTTATATAGCTACCAGTTTCGGGATCTCTATAGCAGGCGCAAAGCCGGTTTTTACGGATACAGAAGAAAGAACTTACAGTATTGATGTTTCTAAAATAGAAAAAGCCATTACCAAAAAAACAAAAGCTATATTACTTGTACATCTATATGGCCATCCTGCTGATATGGATCCTATTATGCAGATTGCTAAAAAACATAAGTTGAAAATCATAGAAGATTGTGCGCAGGCGCATGGAGTTCTTTATAAAAATAAAAAAGTTGGCAGCTTTGGGGACGCGGCTTGTTTTTCATTTTATCCTACTAAGAATCTTGGAGCTTTTGGTGATGGCGGAATGGTTATAACTAATTCTGAAGAAATTAGAGACAGAGTGCTTCTTCTTAGGGATTACGGAAGAAAAGGGAGATACGAAAATATAATCAAAGGCTATAATTCTCGGCTTGATACACTGCAGGCGGCAATTTTACGCGTAAAGCTTAAACATTTGGATGAGTGGAATGAAAAAAGAAGAAAAAATGCCGTGCTTTATACAAAGTTATTTAAAGAATCAAAATTAGATATCATTCTTCCCTCGGAAGCAGATTACGCAAGACATATTTATCATCAATATACTATCAGAGTTAAAAATAGAAAAGAAGTCATGGAAAAACTGGCTGATAAAGGCGTTCGCACATTAATTCATTACCCTATACCTGTGCATTTACAGGAATGTTATAAGGAACTTAAATATAAAAAAGGCGATTTTCCTATAGCAGAAAAATGCTGCGAAGGTATCATGAGCCTTCCCATGTATCCTGAATTGACAGAAGAAGAAATCAGATATGTGGTAGATGTAATAAATAATATAGTGGAGTAGCGGAGCAAAGCTCCGCGCAATAACTCGCTTAACAGCCGTTCAAATTTATGGCATACTTAAGTATGAAAAAAGTATTACTAAAAGGAGGATAACATGCCTAATAATACAGTGAAGATCGCCATAAGCCTTTCTAAACAAGAATATCAATTTTTAGAAAAGTTTAGGCAGCGGCTTGGTATTTCCCGCAGCGCAATAATTGACAAGGCTATAAGTTTCTGGTTGAAACGCCAGCAGGACGAAGAGCTTATTAAAAAATATGAGGATTCTTACAGGAAGAAGCCGGAGAATGTCTTTGAATCTATGGCATGGGAAAAGGCCGGCATGGAGGTTTTGTCTAAGGAGGATTGGATATGAAGCGCGGTGAGGTTTGGTGGGCAGATTTACTCGAACCTATAGGAAGAAGGATTGTTGTATTGCTTTCAAAGAACGCATTGGTCTTTTGCGCCAGGAAAAGATAAGTGCGATTAACTGTGCTATAAAGTTTGCTTTAGCTTTGGAGTAGCGGAGCGAGCTTTAGCGAGCTCCGTGCAACAAATATGAAAATTCTAATAATCGGCGCTTCCGGGGTTCTTGGGAGCAGATTATATAATGACACTATAAAGAAGAAATGGGATGTCACGGGAACGTATTGTTCCCATGAATGCGAGGGGCTTTCTTATCTGGACGTAAGGGATAAGGCCAGTCTTGAGAAAGTATTTAATTTTTTTCGTCCTGAAGCAGTAATAATGGCAGGCGGAATTACAGATGTAGATCTATGTACATTGAAACCAAAGTTAGCCAAGGATGTGAATATAAAAGGCACGCTGAATCTAGTAAAAAAGATAAAAGAGTATGGTTCAAAATTAATCTATGTATCTACTGATTATGTATTTGACGGGGAAAATGGGCCCTATAAAGAGACTGATAACCCAAATCCCATAAATAACTATGGCGTGACCAAGTTAGAAGCAGAAAATATCATAAGAAGTAAATTGAAAGATTATCTAATAATTCGCACTGCTCAGCTTTATGGAGTAGCGGAGCAAAGCCCCGCGCAAAATAGAAATTTCACAGTTAAGATAATCCATAATATGCGGAATAATAAGAAGGTTTACGCAGCAGATGATTTATATTCCACGCCCACTTACGCAGGCTCTCTTTCTAAAATGATAATAAAGCTTATAGAAAAAAACGCCAGCGGACTCTATCATGGCGCAGGTTCTGAATTTATAAACCGCTATGACTATGTCAATAAAATCGCGGATATATTTGGACTTGATAAAACTCTGATACAAAAGGTTAAGTTAAAGGACCTGAAACTAAAGGCAAAACGTCCTAAAAAAGGCGGATTAAAAATAGATAAAATAAAAAAGGAAAATATTGTTACGTTATGTAATTGTGAACAAGGTCTTAAACTGTTGAATGCTATATGGTCTGATATTTAAAATGCGGGAGGCAAAAGATGAAGATACTAGTTACGGGCGGTTGTGGTTTTATAGGCTCGCATTTGGTTGATAGATTAGTTAAAGAAGGTTACAAGGTAAGGGTTTATGATTTTTTAGAACCTCAAGTTCATTTTGGTAAAAAGCCGCCATTTTTGAATAAATATGTCGAATATATATACGAAGACATAAGAGATAGGAGTAAGCTAAAGAAAGCATTAAAAAATGTGGATGTGATTTTTCACGAAGCTTCTCAGGTAGGCGTTGGGCAGTCAATGTATCAAGTAGATAAATATACATCTCATAATATGGGAGGAACTGGTGTGCTTTTAGATTTAATAGTAAACACCAAGAATAAGATAAGGAAAATCATTGTTGCTTCAAGCATGTCTATATATGGAGAAGGTGCTTATAAGTGCAAGAGATGCGGAATAGTTTATCCTTTACTTAGGGATGTTAGTCAGCTAAAGAAAAAAGATTGGGAAATGAAGTGCCCTAGCTGTAAAAATAAGACAGAATCTATCCCAACTTTTGAAAGCAAACCGCTGTTTCCTACTTCGATATATGCTACCACTAAAAGATCTCAGGAGGAGATGTGTTTAGAAATAGGGCGCGCTTATAAAATACCTACGGTTGCTTTGAGATATTTTAATGTATATGGGCCTCGTCAATCTCTGAATAACCCTTATACTGGGGTAGCTGCTATATTTTTATCAAGGGTGAAAAATAATAAAGTGCCTTTATTGTTTGAAGATGCTATGCAGACAAGGGATTTTATTTATGTTTCTGATATTGTAGAGGCAAATATTTTAGCTATGATCAAAGAAGAAGCCGATTATGATTTTTTTAATGTAGCTACAGGTATCAGGCATACTATCCTGGATATAGCCAAAGTTATAATTTCTCTGTATAAAAAAGATTTAACGCCATTAATTTTAAATAAATTCAGGTCTGGTGATATAAGGCATTGTTTTGGAGATATTAGCAAGATTTCTCAAAGATTAGGTTTAAAGCACCAGACC
>Ga0315293_10000034_pt1 | contig 109559 bp, 98 predicted proteins | sample YL17G13_20_MG_FD_203071 | JGI IMG/M metagenome (GOLD analysis project Ga0315293, IMG submission 203071) | Sediment microbial communities from Yellowstone Lake, YNP, Wyoming, USA - YL17G13_20 | ecosystem: Environmental > Aquatic > Freshwater > Lake > Sediment | place: USA: Wyoming | collected...
ACATGTTGATACTAAAAGGAAGATTTACAGAAATGCTCCGCATTTTCCCGTCGCAGCCCTTCGAAGTATCCCGGAGAATGACTTTTTTATAATTGCGACACAGCCTGGAGACACCCGCTCCCGCAAAGAGGTATTTTTATGGATTATGACACAGCCTGCGGAGACTTGAATCCGCAGCAGATTTGACGGCACAAGGAGCCAGTGCCCTTTTGCTCCAGCTAATAGTATCTACTCCTGGAGAAGCGGTTTTATATCATCCTCAATAAATTTTGAAAAAGTCTTATCGGAAGGAGTCAGGTCGTTCGGCTTTCCCCAAAATTCGGTCAATTTTTGCATACCTGCAATTATAAGAATACCCTTTCCATTTTTTTCAAGAAGATAGGCATTGCCCATATAATTCATTTTAATATCATATTTCTCAGTTTTAAAATGAAAGGTAAAGGAACATTTTGAAGAGAAGCCGTTATTATCTTTCTGAATATCGTGCAAAGTGGAATCTTCGATAAGCAATTTTGTTTTATCGGTATTGAATTCTCCCGACATAGACTTGGTGAATTTCTCCTTAAACATTTCGTTTGAAAGCGTTCCGTCATAGGCAAAGTCTTCGATATGAACGAATTTCTCCGAATCGGTCGGCAAGGTCCAAAGAGAACCGTTGGTATCGGTTAATCCTTTCGGAAACCAGGCAGAGTCCGAGTAATCGCTGGTGCGCCAACTCGACGGTATGTAAAACGACAGATTGTATGTGTCCGATTTATACTTTTCGCTAAGAATGGGATTTTTATCACCGGGTTCCTGTTTATGGCAAGATACTGTTTTCGCGATATCCTCCTGGAGTTTCAATAATTCCGCGGGCGTTCCCACGCTCTGGTTGATGTTGGTATCCGCAATCATCTGCCGTCCGGTCTCCGGGCAATTCCAGACGATGAACCTCGTTTTCACCGCTCCCTTGTAAATGGAAGCATCAATGTAAAATGCCTTGTGTCCCGCAATCTCCATTTCACCTTCCTGCCCTGTGAGCTCGAAAGGCATATTCGGACCCCAGAAATTAAAAAGAAGTTTTCGGACATAATCGAGATTCAGATTCTGTTTTTCCTGATCGAGCGGTCTCCAGTGAAGAAAAAACATAAGCCAGTAATCGTTGTTAAGCCTGTATATTTTCCCGTTTTCTGTTGCAAACTGCTCCTTCAATTCCCATCCTGTTTTTTTATCCACCAGCTTCGAGACGGCCCTTTCAATATCATATGCCCCAGCCGTTAACATTATTAACAACAGCACGCATATCGTCAGGCCTATAATTATTTTTATATGCATTGTACACCCCCCTAATTATTAAACGAACTCCGAGCTTTTAAGTTCTTTGTTCTGGAAAGGTTACTCTGTGTCTGCTACAAGCCTGACCCTAATATTTTCTTTCTTTTCAGAGGCGATGTCGGTGGATTTGCCGTGTCCGGGATAGACCTTTGTGCTGTCGGGAAGCGTCCTGTACAGGCGCTTGATGGATTGAGCAAGCTCGCTTTTCGAGCCTCCGAGCGAGTCGGTCCTGCCGGCTGTCCTGTAGAAGAGAAGGTCGCCGGAGAAGAGCATGTCTCCCACAAGAAAACTCGTTCCGCCTGCCGAATGGCCCGGGGTCAGCAAAGTAACGATCTTTGATTCTCCGAGGGTGTAAACCTGGTCATCTTCGAGGTATATATCGGGGACGGGGAAAGCGGACAGGTCGTATTCAAACCATTTAGCTATCTCGGGATTTTGCTTCATCGCTTCACGTTCTTTTACGAAATCTTTATTGTCATTATTCTTTGCCATCCATTCCTTAAAAAGGAAAAGGTCTTCCCATTCGTTCCTGTTTATGGCGAACAACGCATCGGGAAACCGTTTTTTCAGATCGGGAATGCCAAAGATGTGATCCATATGAGAATGGGTGGCAAAGATATATTTCAATCGGAGGCCGTTTTTTTCAATAGTCTCGATCAGCGAATTCACGGGTCCGACAGCGTCGAAAATCGCCGCCTCTTTGCTTATACTGTCATAGATAAGATAGCAGTTTGTCTCAATGGGCCCCGCCACCTCTTGCCGGACGATAATCTCTCCCGCTAAAAATCCCGAAATGCCGAAAAAAGCTGCAATGACAAATAGCAATGACCTTGGAAAATAATTTTTCATGGCATGTTCTTCCTGATTAGTATCCTTATAGATTATAAAAATCCCGCTGCCATTATTATAAACCTCACTTGCAGCAGGCGAAAGCTGTTTTAAGCGTTTGTTTCAGCGCTTATTTTTGCTGAAATGAAGATGCCCGGTCGCATCCCTTCGAAGTAACACCGAGCATGACGGTCTTTTTTATTTGCTGCCGCCCCTCGAAGTTGCTCCGAGCATGACGGCATTTTTTTGGTGGGAGCGGGCCACGACCCGCGATCTTTGTTTGCGGAAGCCGGTAACATCCGGCGATCAATAGTGGTTCAAGCGCGGAGACTTGAATCGGCCTGAAAGACCTCAAACGAAGATACCCGGTCGCAGCCCTTCGAGGTATCCCCGGGCATGACAATCATATCTACCTTCGAAGCATACCCAAATATGACAATCTTATTATTGCTGCGCGATTCGTGAGACTTGAATCAGCATACTTGAACCCGTAAAGACGCTCAGAATTTTCCGGGAGCATATGGGAGACATATGCTCCCGATCAGATTTGAAGAACACTTGGCATTTCCCGGCAGCATCTATCGAAATCTTCCAGTGAATAACAATCTTATAAATGCAACACAACCTGTACAGGCTGTGTCGCAATTATAAAAAAGTCATTCTCCGGGATACTTCGAAGGGCTGCGACGGGAAAATGCGGAGCATTTCTGTAAATCTTCCTTTTAGTATCAACATGTTATGAACATTAAAAAATCTCATACAGCAGCAAATTTGAATTATGACACAGTCTGGTAAGCCCGCTCCGGCAACAAAATTTTCACTCAAAGAGGGATATCCTCTAATCTGGGTGGATTATCTATTTTTTCTGGAATAACTTATATTTATGAATTAGAATTATTTTGAGATTTTGTACTAAAATCTTTGCATCGTGATAATGTCATTATAAATTCCCTAACCATTCAGCTCAATTAAAGGAGGTTATAATGTCAAATAAAAAAATATTGGGATTAAGGCTACTAGTCGTGTTTCTTCTTGTTCCGGCTTCGTACGTAAATGCACAATCAGAACAAAACGAAATGTGGGAGAAAGCGCTACTGGATGCAAGGGCTGCTCATGAAAAAGGGAACCATGAGAAAGCGATTAACAGTTTATCATTACTTTTGAAGATGAGCGGGCAAACCGGAATCATGGAAGAAAAATATCAGGCGGAAATGTATTATCTGACAGCCAGGATTTATTTCAAGACCGGAGCAATGAGCAAAGCTGATGAGAACTTGAAAAAGCTCTTCGATACCTCTCCGGATTTTGTAAAAGACGACTCCGATATTGATTTCAAAAAGAAAGTTGATGCCACACGAGAAAAAGCAAAGAATAAGGACATGATGCTGCAAATTGAGGTTTTAGACTCATATAAAACAAATAGTATGATGGATGTAGCAAAATCTGCAAGCATCAAAATATCCACTATTCCAGATGAAGCAGGCGGAATCATCGGGAATATTGAAACAATGAAGATAAGCCAGCCCGGATATATGTTTGTCAGAATGAGTGTAAATCTCGTAAACAACAGCGATGAGGAATTATTCTTCAATTTTAATCGTTTGAAATTGGCAAGTTCAGATAAAGATGAGATTCTCCTATTTCTTGCAAAATTCGATGATGGCCGTAAGGGATACACAATTTATAATATCAATCCACCTAAAATTTTACCAAAAAATAAAAACAGGATTGAGCTGCTGTCGATTATTCAGGAAAAATGCCAGCTGGTTAAACTGCGATACAAAGATGGGAATCCGGTCCCCATTGAACTTTCATCGATAGCTGTCAAAGAGGATATGAAAGAAACTGAAAAGAAAGATAAAGCGACTGGTGCAACTAAAACACAGACGGTACTTATCGGTGAAAAAATATCTATTGAGTACGAAGGAGAAAAGATCACAGTTTACCTTACCAGAATTATGCCAGAATCTGGTTACAATACATATCTTACATCGACCTATTTCGACAAGCTTCCTCTGAAAGCGCAGGAAAACGCCCGGAAACTTGGTTACAGTGAAGGTGATATTGTGAGAATTATCCTTACTGACAAAAAAGGATCAGCGAAGATGCTCCCTCCGGTGGAGAATGATATTAAATAAAGACTGACAAGAAAAGTTGTCTTACTTTCGGATAATTCTAACGCTTAAGCTAATTAGTTATACCCATTATGTCAGATATCGTTTCGGAAGTAGACCCTCTTGGTTGGTTCGTGTCTCCGCACCTGCACTGGCTTCTTCTTTGGCTTATGCTGGATTGATTTTCAGGACAGATGGATTGAATACGCTTGATTACATCAAATGCTCATGCATCTTTCATATCTTTCCGGGTTTGTATGCAAGGAATAGGTTTAAAGGCGGGACTCAAACGAAGATGCTCGACTGCCGCCCTGCGCAGCATCCCTCAGGATGGCAGAGCTGATGGACCAGGTGCTCTGAAGAGACACTTGCTCCCACAGAGAATCTCAATATTAATGCCAAACAGCATTATTAGACATTAGGAGGAGGACTATATATGGACAATTTAACGACAATCTTTTTTATTTGCTGCCCCTTTTGAAATTTCCCCTAAAGTGACAATCATCTTTACCTTCGAAATGTCCCTCATAATGAAGGAAATATTTGTTTTTAGAAATGAAAAATAAAGCTGGACAAGCATATAATTTCCTGTATTATTGTTTCTTCGGTACTGCGCTTTTTACGAAGCGCGCTGCCGGAGAGCAACACCGCGTTTATATGAAGCGCGATGTTCGGACTGCACGGATCTTTGAAACACCGGGGGCGTCATGTTTTGAACGGGAACGCATGATGCTGCGGTAGCATGTCGAGGTTCCGCCAACTCGCTGATAATGGCGGAATGAAAGGGGCTGCACGTATTGGGCCCTGGCGGCTGTCGAGCCGCCGCTTCGTCCTGGTTCCGGCCTGCGGGGGAATGGACGAAAGCGAATTTGCGCAGGCTTGCGATGCTCAAGTGTTCGCGTGAGCTTTTCTACGCGAGATAAGTAAACGAACTGGCTATGTTCTGTTCCTGCCGGTAGGGTGAGGGACATGGTGAGATATAGATGTTCCGGCTAAGCATGTAGAGACCGTTGTTAGTGTTTTTCGGGCGGGACAAGACCGCCTGCCTCCAAGGTTTGAATTCTTTTGTCCGAAGCAAATCCGCCGTAGATTTCATTTCGATGGAATGCTGGGTCCGGGTTTGGCTTTATCGGCGGAAGAAAGAGCAAGTGCGTCTATGGACGTTAGTCGGGATTTTCCTTCAATCGCCATGTGGGAAATTCCGGGTTGGTTTACATGGCGATAAGTTTTTAACTAAGTGAAGTATTAAATGAACATCTATGTAGGCAATTTATCTTTCGAAACGACTGAAGAAGACCTCCGCACCGCATTTTCCGCCCATGGCGAAGTTGCGTCGGTGCAGATCATCATGGACCGCGATACCAACCGCTCCAAAGGGTTCGCTTTTATCGAAATGCCGGAGAAAAAAGACGCCCTGGCGGCGATCCAGAATCTGCACGAGACCGAACTCAGCGGGCGCAAGCTCAACGTGAACGAAGCCCGTCCTCGCGAAAACCGCGATGGCGGCGCTCGCCGTTCCACCGGTGGATACAACCGCAGCCGTTATTAATATCTGAAAAGATTAAGATAAACTGGATGCCCGTGAGCAGAAAGCTCACGGGCGTTTTTTTTGTCCGGGGATGGAGCAATCGCACAATCTGATAAGGTTCAAGTATTGTGGTTATTTATAACTAATTATTTCTTAAATGAAGATTATAGAATGCTTCGCATTTACAGAATGCTCCGCATTTCCCCGTCGCATACATTCGAATTATCCCGGAGAATGACAGTCTTATTATTGTGGAGCACCCGTTTCTCAGTATCATGATAAGTCGAGGTGCAAATGAAGATGCTTGTCTGACGTCCTTCCAAGTAACTCCGATCATTAGAGTCATTTTTTTACGGCACAACCTTCCCGGCCGCTGCTCTGCGAATTTTCGCCGCAGATGACGGTTCATAATAATTATAATTTTTCAGCAGCCGGGCGCGGGCATTTCGGGCAAACCGGCTTGAACAGGCATGTGCTGAGATAGCGGTCTCCCCTGTCCGGCAGGATAACGACTATTTTCGCCCGCTCGATTTTTTCCGCGAACTTCAGGGCGGCGGCGACGGCCGCGCCGCTGGACATTCCAAGAAGCAGTCCTTCCTTCTTTGCAAGGAGTCGGCATTTTTCGAATGCCTCTTCATCGCCGACCGTAATCTTTTCATCGAGACAATTCAAATCATAAATCAGCGGCACTTTGGATTCATCCAGATTTTTCAATCCCTGTATTTTATGTCCGGCGGTCGGTTCGACACCTATAATTTTCGCTCCGTGCCTTTTTTCCTTCAAAAACCGGCTGATACCCATTATTGTGCCGGTTGTGCCCAGCCCGGCGATCACCGCATCGAAATCCCCGCCGGTCTGTTTCCATATTTCCGGCCCCGTCGTCTCGCTGTGGGCGAGTATGTTATCCGGGTTTGCGAATTGATTCGGCCAGAAATATTTCTCTTTTTCATTCTGATAAAGGCTTTCCACCTCTTCTATCGCTCCATCCGTTCCCGCTGCCGTCGGCGTCAGGCAGACATCCGCCCCGTGAGCCTTAATGATGTTTATTCTTTCGACGCTCGCCGTTTCGGGCATATAAAGCCTGATCCGGTAGCCCTTTATTGCCGATATCATTGCCAGTGCGATGCCGGTGTTGCCGGAGGTTGCCTCGATGATCATTTTTCTTGGGCTCAGTTCACCCCTTTTTTCCGCCCCCTCGATCATATAAAGGGCGGTCCTGTCCTTTATCGAACCGCCGGGATTGCAGGCTTCAAGTTTTCCGAATATTTTTATGTTTTTATTGCCGGGGTATATATTCTTCAACTCCACGAGCGGAGTGTTACCGATTGCTTTCAGTATATTCATTATAAACCTTCATTATTTTCGTAGTTAATGCGTTAAGAATAACGTCCCGCTTTGGAGGACGGACGCTATATTTCTTCGAACGAATTCAGTTAGAAATGATTTTTAAAAAGAAACTGAATTGTCCGTCAGAACGGACAACAGCAATTGAAAGGAAGGCCGCAACAACAGCACGTTGCGGAGGGCTTGAACTGTTTAGCGAAGATGGACGATTTTACCAATTCAGCAATGAAAGCCTTTTTTGTGCTTACCGTTAAAAACATCTTTTCAACCTTCCATATTGTGTGTGATGAATTTATATATCAACCAATCTCTGATATGTCAATACCGATTTCGAACAGGACCGGCAGTCGCGATTGATTGAAATAATGAAGTATTGAGATCAAACGAAACCGGCAATCTATGGATTGAGACAGTCGCATAATATTTATTCCGGTAATCAAAAAATCAAACGGCGGCATTTATCAGCGGTGATGGCGTGTTCGGCGAGACGGTCGAGGAGTTTGGGGTAGGGGAGGCCTGCTGCTGCGGCAGATTTAGGATACAGCGAGGCGGAGGTGAAGCCGGGGATGGGGTTCACTTCGAGGAAGTACGGCTTTTCGTTCCAGATGAGGTCAATGCGTGAGAGGCAATCGCAGCCAAGCGCATAGTAGAGCAGCAGCGCGTCCTTCTGGCAGCGATCGCGCACGGCGTCGTCTATCGGAGCGGGGACGATCTCATCCGTGATAGTGTTGTCGTATTTCGCTTCGAGGTCGAAGAAGCGGGTCTTTTTCGGGACGATCATAATGACCGGCAGCGCTTCGGCGGTTCCATCGGATGAATTTCCGAGGATCGGAACGGTCAGTTCCGTGCCGGAAATATATTTCTCCACTATGATGCGGGTGTTCTTTTGAAGCAGGTCGTTACAGATATTCTCCGCATCGCCCGCGCTATCCGCGACGCCGATGCCGTAGCTCGAACCGAGGGTGGGGGACTTGATGAAGACCGGCAGACCGAGGTCTTTTTCGATTTTTTCGACAAAGGCTTTCCTGTCCTGCTTCCAATCGTGGCTATGGATCACGATATAGGAAGGGGTCAGCAGCCCGATCTGTTCGATGATGAGTTTCGTCAGGATTTTATCCATCGCGGCTGCGCAGGCGGTGGCGCCGGGGCTCGCGAACGGTATGCCGGCGAGTTCGAGCATACCCTGAATCTTGCCGTCCTCTCCGCCGGGTCCGTGCATCATTATAAAGATGGCATCCGGTTTGAGGTTTATAAGCTTGTCCAACCAGATGCCGGCGTTCGTTTTTTTGTATTCAAGGCGCCCGGCGAAAAAGTCGTTGTATTCGAAATCTTTTTGTTCATCGGCTCCGGCAGGTTTTTCAGCGAGGAGCCAGGCTCCGTATTTCGTGATCATCGAAGGATGGATAAGGTATCTATCTGCATCCAAGTTGCGGACAACGTTCATCGCCGACAGGAGCGATATATCGTGCTCCGGGCTGACCCCGCCCGCCATTACAATTACCCTTGTTTTTGCCATATTTCGATCCTCGCCCTATAAATAGCAATTTTTATGCCGCACCGGTATCTGAGAAATCTAACTCAAATGTCTTAAAAACGCCTCGATATCGCCCTCATTATTATAATAATGGGGCGCCACACGGATCATTCCCTCCCTGAGGGAGACAATGATGTCTTCTTTCATCAGTTTATCGTATAACGCTTGTGTGTTTTCACCCACAGTAAAGCTTACAATGCCCGACTTTTCTCCGGTATTCCTCGGAGAATAAATCGGTATATCTTTACCGGCGATTCCATCAGCGATCAAATCCGTAAGATATAGAATCCTTTCCTCGATATTTTCCGGGCCTATTTCGAGGAAGGTTTGCAGCGCCCTGCGAAGACCTATCAGGCCAGCCTGGTTAAGGTTCGAATATTCGAAGCGGCGCGCGCTGTCTTTGAGAGGCTGTGATAGATTTTGGAAATCGAACGGTTCCTTCACGCTCATCCAGCCGAGGCGGCGGAGGCGCAGGCGTTCGACCAGGTCTTTGCGGCAGTAGAAGATGCCGGTGCCGAGCGGGGAGAGGAGCCATTTCGGGCCACCGCAGAATAAAAAATCAATCACGCACTCTTTGACGTCGAGCTTGAGAGCGCCGAGCGCCTGGATGGCGTCAATCGCAAAGAAGACATTTTTTCGTCTGCAAAGTTCGCTGATCTCCTTTAGGGGAGCGCGAAAACCGCTGAGGAACTGCACCCAGCTGATTGTGACGAGGCGGGTTCTGCCGTTTATTGCTTTCTCGATGTCCTCTATGCGGAAGCGGACGCCGTCTTGAGGGATGAGCTTCAATTCCACGCCGTCCGCTTTGAGGGACGTCCAGGGGTAATAGTTCGCCGTGAATTCGCGCTCCACGGATACGATATTGTCCCCCTGTTTCCAGTCCAGACCCTCCACGACATACATAATTGCATCGGACGTGTTGACAGCAAACGAAATCTCGTCCGCGGTGCAATTAATCAGCCTTGCCGCGAAACCGCGCGCTTCCTCCACTTTATTAAACCATTTCTCCCATTTCAGCGAGCCGTACATCGAATAATCTTCAAGGAGTTCCCGGATGTCTGCGACAATCGTCTTTGAAAGGGGCGATAATGCAGCATGATCGAGAAACACCCGTTCTTTAACGATGGGGTATAATTCCCGGTATTTATTCCAATCAATCTTGTTCATATTTATAGAGATAGATTATAAGAACGTAAAGCACAAGGCAAGAGTTGCTTCGAGGAGGGAAGAAAATTTTTTATAAATCGGCATAGGAGGGTTTTATATAGTGCGGCTTGATATCCCGGTAACCGTAAGGGTGTCCTGTTTCCAGAGCCTCTTCGGTCAGCAATGCTATCGAATTCACTATTGGGGACGAGGATTCGATGACGGCACGCGACGGTGATACGGTTTTCAGTTTTTCCGATACCTTCTCCAACTTTTCTCCGTAGAGGATCACAGGCGCATCCGGAGGCAGATTTTTTTCGAGGTTATCAATGTGAATGAGTATGGCGGGCGAGAAGGAATCGTTTTTATACGGATCAGATAAAGCCTGCATGTAGAGAAAGCCTCCGCCGGCGTTTATGATTATATAATGATCTTTCTTCAAGCCGAGCTGATGCGATATTGCCTGAAAGGAGTTGACCGGTACGACGGGTATGTCGAACGGTCTCGCGAGCCCTTTTGCGAGAGCGATGCCGATGCGGATTCCCGTGAACGACCCGGGGCCGGTGTTCACACCGATTGCACAAAGGTCTTCGATCCGGACAGCGTGTTCCTTCAAAATGGAATCAATCTTCAGAATCACGCCCGATTTTCGAATGGTTACATCGAATTTGTCTTTGCAAAGATGAATCTTATCGGAGATTTTCAAAGCGACGGCATTGCCCAACGCTGTTTCGACGGCAAGAATCGCTTTATCGGTTTTCATAATTCAAGGGGTGAGTTTTATCGGTATCGGCATGAAGGTCAGAATGAAGATGATCAGGGTTGCGAGCGCGAGGATTTTTCTCTTTCCGTCCAACGCAGAGGAATCATCGAGCGTCGGGGGGTGGCCTTTACGCATCAGGAAATAAATGATGAGTATCCACAAAGCCCAGCCGAAGAAGCCCTCTATATAAACGGCGGAGATAGCAGTGATGCAGGTCAGGGCGAAAGCGTATTTGTATATCTTTGTGGCGTTTTTTGTGAACAGGGAATAGATGATATGTCCTCCGTCCAGCTGGCCGACGGGGATAAGGTTGATCGCCGTGGCGAGGCATCCGAACCATGCGGCGATATAAACCGGATGCGCCATTACGTCATAGCCCGGGGGGATTTCGAATCCCATTATTTTGACGATCAGATTCGTCAACAGTGGATCCTGCATTATCAGCATGGATTCGGTGTGCTTTGCCACGGCAACCTCACTTAGACTCATTCCAATGAACATCCAGGGAACGACGAGGACAAACCCGGCGATGGGGCCGGCAGCTCCGATATCGAAAAGCGCCTTCCTCGATGTAATGGGAGATTTTATCTTGATGAAAGCGCCCATCGTCCCGATCAGAGTCGGGAATGGAATGAAGTAAGGCAGGGTTGCGTTGATTCGGTACTTCCGGCAGGCGATATAGTGCCCCATTTCATGGGCGAGGAGGATGGACATAATGGCGAGCGAAAAGAGTCCGCCGCTGAAAAGTATCTTCGGCTGAAGAAGGATTTTCCACATATCAGCTTCGCCGTTGATCCCGATATGCGCATTGATATCACCTTCACCTATGGAGAGCAGCATACCGGTGTAGAAAGTGCTGAGAACCGTAAGAATAAAAAGCAGGATATTTGTTTTATGCTGAGCGAAGAAAGATTTATTTTCAAACGGCAATGTATTTGGGATCATGGTTTAAGCTTATTATAAAATTTCAAGGAAAAATATGGAAAACTGAGGTGGCTATAATTTTATAGCTCCAGCATTTTTTTACCGGGTCTGAATTTTACTTTTTTCCCCGGGGTAATATTTACAGTAGCGCCTGTCTTGGGGTTTCTGCCGATACCGGTCTTACGCGGTCTGATTTCGAATACGCCGAAGCCCCGCAGTTCGATTTTTTCGCCTTTCAAGAGGGCGTTCTTCATTTCATCGAATATCTTATCAACCGCCTGCTGGATTTTGACTCTGGGTTCTTCGGTGATTTTCTCTGAAGCTTTTTCAACAATATCTTTTTTAATCATAGCCCTACCTTGTAACCGCAATTGTATTTATCAGAACTCATGTTGTCAAGTGTCCACGCTTATAATCTTACATTTTTCAAATAGTTAGGACGTTCGGTCATTTTTCGTTCATACCTATACCCCTCTCTTTGAGGAGAGCAAGGGCCTTGCGAAGAACCTCGGTCTTCGTCATCACCGTCGAATCGAGTATCACTGCATCCACTGCCGGCTTCAGGGGCGAGCTGGCCCTGTTTATGTCCGCGTTATCCCGCCCTGCCTGCTCATATAATATTTTTTGGAATTCGCTTGAAGAGATATCAGGCTCTTTCTCTTCTCCAAATAGTTCCTTGTACCGTCTGATTGCCCGGGTTTCGTTGCCGGCTTCGAGAAATATCTTCACATCCGCATCAGGAAAGACGACGGTGCCGATGTCCCTTCCGTCCATCACGACACCGCCTCCAGCCCCGATCTTCCTCTGAAGGCCGATCATTTTTTTTCGGACAGTCGGGATTGCTGAAAAAACTGATGCGGCTTTTCCGGCCTCAGGAGTCCTTATCCGGCGCGTAATATCTTTTCCATCGAGGAAAACCCTGAGTTCCCCGCTCAGAGATTTAAATTCGATGATCGTTTTTTCCAGAATCGAGGTTATTTTGTCAATGTCTTCGGGGCTGATGCCGGCGATGATACATTTCAAACCGAACGCGCGGTACATTGCGCCGCTGTCTATATAAATCAATCCAAGCTCTTTCGCAATGGTTTTTGCCAAAGTGCTTTTTCCGGCGCCTGCCGGTCCGTCAATAGCGATGATCGGTTTTTCCATCATCCATTGATATAATATTACAATATTTCCTCGAGGGCCTTGATTAACCTGGTGTTCTGTTTCATCGTGCCGATGGAGATTCTCAGGCTTTTTCCGCCGAGGCGCGCGATGATACCGCGTCTCTTGAGTTGCTCATCCACATCTGTTGCGGATTTCTCTGGGAATATCATTATAAAGTTTGCATATGACGGAATGTATTTAATTCCGAGCCGAGTGAATTCTGCTGAGAGATAACGCAATCCTTCGTTTATCGCCTTGCGGGAGCGGACGACGAAATCGTGGTCATCGAGCACCGCGAGCGCCGCCGCCTGGGCGATTGCGTTTACATTGAAAGGTGAGCGGATTTTATTCAGAGCCGAAACAATCTCTTTGCTGCCTATACCGTAGCCGACTCTCAGCCCAGCCAATCCATGAATCTTGGAGAAAGTACGCATTATAAAAATTCTCTCTCTACTGTCGAGATACTCCAGGCCGTTGGGATAATCGGGGTCTTCTATGAATTCATAGTATGCCTCGTCGAGTACCAGAATCGGTTCTGGCGGAAGCTTCGCGATGAAAGCGTCCATTTCCTTACGTTTTATTAACGTTCCCGTCGGATTGTTCGGGTTGGCGACAAAGACGATTTTTGTTTTATTATCAATCAGGCCGAGAATGGCATCGAGATCGAACCCAAAGTTTTTTACAGGAGCGGCTTTAAAGTTTGTGTTCACCATATATGTCGCAATTTTATATGAAGGAAAACTCATTTCAGATGTAACAACATTTTCGTCGTAGTCAAGGAATGTTCTCGGCAGCATTTCTATCAGATCAACCGATCCCGAACCGCATATTATATGGTCCATCGGTATCTTATATTTTTCTGAGAGTTTAAGCCTTAGGAAATAGCTGTCTCCCGTGGGATACAGATTCACTTTTTCCGCAGCTTCGCAGATTGCCTTGATTACCTTCTCGGATACGCCGAGGGGGTTTTCATTGGAAGCCATTTTAATGGAATCCTTGATTCCATATTCTCTTTCCAATTCTTCGGTGGGTTTTCCTGGTATGTACGGATCAATGGCCGCTATATGGTCTGGCAGCAATTTAAGCATTAGTTCGTACTCCTTTCAAGGATTTGTTTGAGATGATGATCTTCCAGAAAGATGTACTCGCCGGGTTTAAGCCTTGGGGCTTTGAGATTGCCGATTTGGATTCTTTTTATTTTGACGACCGGGTGTTGAACCTCGTCGAAAATTTTTCTTATTTGCCGGTTCTTGCCTTCGAGCAGGGTTACACGCAGCCATGAGTTGTTGACAGCTTTGATTATTTCAACTCTATCCAAGTGCATCTTTGTGCCTTCGACATCAATACCATATTCAAGTTTCTTTTTCAAATTCTCGTTCAGTTGTCCCCTGATTTTAACATCGTAAACTTTTTTTATCTTTTGCTTGGGCTTCATCACTTTTTGCGCAAAATCGCCGTCATTGGTCAGAATGAGCAACCCTTCCGACTGGAAATCCAGCCTGCCGACGGGAAAGATCCTGCCTTTTACCTTTTTAATGAGATCCAGCACCGTAGGCCTGCCCTGGGGGTCCACGGTGGTCGTAACATACCCTTTGGGTTTGTTAAGCAAAATATATATTTTCCTGGCGACAGGTTTTACGAGACGGCCCTTTACCTTGATATGATCGGTGTCAGAATCCACCTTCAAGCCAGGCTCCATCATAACTTCGCCGTTTACTGTGACTTCGCCCGCCTTGATCAGTCTGTCGGCTTCACGGCGGGAGGCTATTCCTGCGTCGGCGATGATCTTGTTGATTCTTATAAGCATTTTAGATTTAGCGCTTTATAAAATTGTTATCCGCCGGTGCCCCGGGTATTGTTATACAATAGGTTCGGCGGGTTTTCCGGTTTCGTCCGGATTTTCGGATACCCGTTCGATGTCGTCTTCCCGCATCTTGTTCTCTTCGGTTTTACCGAAATGCTCAGAAAACTCTTGTTTGAGCTTGTCTGGTTCAATTTCGCTGCCGGTGAGATGGAGGAATTCCTCGAAATCCGGCAGGTCCTCGACCGAATTCAAGCCGAATTTCACAAGAAATTGCTTTGTCGTTCCGTAGAGAAGAGGTTTGCCAACGACTTTTTTTCTTCCGAGTATTCGAATCAGGTTTTTCTCCATCAGTTTCTGGATCACTCCGCCCGAATCCACCGAGCGTATTTCGTTTATCTCCGGAGCGGTTATCGGTTGTTTGTAAGCGATTATGGACAGTGCCTCCATCGCGGCTTTTGTCAGCCTGGAGCTTTCTCTCGCTTTGTAATATTTTTTTAATGCCGGAGCGTACGTCGGATCCGTCTCAAACCTGTACCCTCCGGCCGTTTCCACCAGTCTTATGCCCCTCGGATACTGCCGGTAGTGTTCCATCAGGGCTTCGAGTTTTTGCTTGATTAAAGAAGGGCTATCCCCGCTAAGTTTCGCAAGCTGGTCAATCGCAATCGGTTCCTCGGCGACGAATATTCCGGCTTCCAGCAGAGCGCTCAGGTGATCGAATATGATATCCTTCGATGTTTCGGCCGAGGCGGTTTCTTCGAAGGAGTTCGTTTCCGTCTTGTCATTACTCAATTCTATGGCAAATTCCTTATCTTCGCTCACGATGCTTCGCACCCTTGTATTATTGAATCCGGTTTCCCGCGCTATTCATCTCGACAGCCCGAGCATCTCCGGTTTTCATTATCAGAATATCAGAAAAGAGCGATTTTTGAACGCAGAAAATGAATTTTTCTTTAATCATCTCGAGGATGGCGAGGAAAAAAGTGATTGCCTCCGCTTTATTGCGGCTTATCTCGAACAGGCTTTTAAGGTTGATCCTTTCAGACTTTTCAAGCAGCTGTTTTATTTGAATGATTTTATCCTCCACGTGATATCTTTGAACTGAAAGCGTTATTTCTTTTCGGATGCTCAGTTTCTCAAGAACATCTTTGAAAGAGGCAAGAAGGTCAAAAAGCGAGACTTCAAACAGTTCCTCGCCGGTATCCGTTATTACTTTCTGCGGTGGCAGGGGAGGTCGGACGAAAATTCCTATCTGGTCTTTGTCTTTGCGCGACAATCCCTCCGCTGCCATCTTGAACGCCTGGTACTCAATCAGCTTGCGGGTGAATTCCGCCTTCAAATCCTCCATCTTTTCATATTCCTCCCCCGGTGGCGGAGGAAGCAATTCGCAGGATTTAAGATAAATCAGCGTGGCAGCAACTACAATGAATTCGGATTCGAGGTTGATATTCAATTCTTCCATAAGATTTATGTATTCCAGGTACTGGTTCGTGATCTGGGCGATGGGGATGTCATAAATATCAATCTCGCTGACCTTGACGAGATGAAGAAGGAGATCGAGAGGACCCTCGAACAGCTCAAGATGGACGATGTAAGAACCCTGAACGGACATATGGTTTTAATAAATTTTTATTCCCGTGGCAATCTCGAGGGAGACCAGAAATGAACCGGCCAACTCGAATATAAACCTGAAGACACCCGACAGCATCAGAACATAAATCAGAATGAATCCCATATATCCCCTCAGCAGATCATATTTTTCAGTCATCTTATCTGTGAGGAAACCCCTCACTATTCCGCTGCCGTCAAGAGGAGGAATCGGGATGAGATTGAAAAAAGCAAGGTAGATGTTTATCAATAATGCGAAAAAATAGAACGTGAATATTACGGGAACACTTTCCGACAGGCCGGACATCACCGGAAAGAGAGAGAAAAGCAGAAAAGCAGCGAACAGATTGCTGACAGGTCCTGCCGCCGATATTAGAATGTCATCACGCTTAGCATCCCGAAGATTGATCTCGTTCACCATCACCGGCTTCGCCCAGCCGATGACGGGTATATGCATAAAGAAAGCCATCAGGGGAAATATTACAGTTCCGAAAATGTCTATATGCGCTAAAGGATTGAGGCTTATCCGTCCCTGGTTCTTCGCAGTGTCATCCCCCAGCAAGTGGGCGGATAAGGCATGGGCGGATTCATGGATGGAGATGCAAAGCAACAGGGCAGCGTACTGAACAGCAAACTCCATATACTTCGGCATCTGCATCATTTCATTCATACTGAATCCTTCTCCTCCATAACGTCATTTTAATAAGGGAAATCAATATAGCATCACGAATTATCACAGTCAAATGACAGGCTCCGCTTCTTGTTGACCGAAATCCTGAATCTTCGCGGTACAAAACGAATTCAACCAATGGTCTTGTTGCAAAACGGGTTCATGGAAACCTTTGGTTTTAAGCATAGCGCTCAACTGCTGTGTTTTCTTAAATTATCATGATCGCTGAGGCTAATCCTCGATTTTCTTGTCTGCGTCCTTTTTATCGGATAGAGCGATTCCCAATTCCTTAACGAAAGGCTTGATGAGCTCGATGTCCTTAGGGTGAACGCTTTGTTTAAGGGCCTTGCCCTGTGTTCTCATCATCTGCTGTGAGGCGGTGAGCTGCTGTTTCAGCTGTTTTTTCATATCCTGCGATAAATTAGGGTTGGCATCTATCTCCTTCAAAGACCGGCTCAGCTGATCGTCAACGGAACCGAGCTGCTCGCCGTATTTGATGACCGAATAGCCCGTGACGATTGCCTGTGCCTTTCCAAAATATTTTTCATCCCAGTTATATTTTTTCAGAATTCCCTGAGCCTCCTTGCTTGCCGTCATTGCCTGGGGGAAGGATATCTCGCCTTTGCGGGCATTGTATTTCGACCCCAGTTTGCTGAAATCCTTTGATAACGAAGGAAATGTCTTAACAAAGTGATCAACATCGCCTGTTTTTAAAACCGGCTTTGCAGGTTCATCGGATAGGATAAACACTGTGAACAGGATTGAGATAACCAATAAATACGTTGTTTTCTTCATTGCTCCTCCTTTAAATTTTTCCCGAAATTTGGTTTTCAATAATAACCACTCGCTGTTTAATAAAAATCTTTTTTCCATTAGCTGAGAAAAACGATGCTGTCCTCGCCGACGACGGCTTCGATTTCCTTGATGAATTTCTCGCTCGGGTTCACCTTGAAAAATTCGTTCAGTGTGACGCGGGCGGCGATGTCCTGGGGCCGGACAAGTTCGAGTATTACCCGGGAATTGCCGCGGTATTTCATAAAAATATGTTCGAGACTCTGGATGACATTATCGTCCAGGCCAGGAAGCATCATTTTAATCAGTATCTGTTTCGTCTCGGTCGCTTTGATTTTCGAAAGCAATGTGATTTCCTGCGCGATTATCTTTGGCTCGTTTCCTTCCTTGTCGAGTTTGCCTTTGATAATCACCGGTTGTTCGGATTGAAGGAATGAGCTGCATTTTTCGTAGATGGAAGCAAAGATGAGGACGCTTATATAAGAATAAAGGTCTTCGAGCGACGCGGTTGCCATTTCACGTTCGTTCCTATCGAACCGGCGGGTTAGATTGAGAAGCATCCCGCCCACCGAGATTTCATCTCCTGTGTTAAGATTCCTGGCGTCCAGCAGGTTGACGCTGGTGAATCGTTTAAGATCTTCCTCGAATTTGCTGAGCGGATGGCCGGTCAAATAAAATCCGAGCGATTCCTTTTCCTTGCTCAGGACTTCCTTTTCATTCCATTCCTTGAAGTCTCTGGGGAGCAGGGACTTGAAAAACGACGAGTCGTCGTTGACTTCCGAAAAAAAACTGAGCTGGCCGGTCTCCTGTTCATCCTGTAGCTTTTGGCCGAGTTCCATTGCTTTGTCCAGAACCTCCATCATCGCGGCGCGGGGCCTGTGGGCGAACTCCATGGCGTCCATTGCCCCGCAGCTGATGAGTTGTTCAATAACCCGCTTATTTACAGCGCGAAAATTGACCCGCCTGCAAAAATCGAAGATGTTTTTAAAAGGCCCTCCGCTCTCCCTTTTCTTCACGATATCTTCCACAGCCTTGGGTCCGACGTTTTTAATTGCGCTCAGACCGAAGAGTATCTTTCCATTCTTGACTGTAAAATTGGAAAAGGAATTGTTGATTTCAGGCCTTTCAATTTCGAGATTCATATCCTTGCATTCTTTGATATACTTGGCGACCTTCTCTATGTTTTCCTTTTCACTTGTCAGCAGCGCGGACATAAAAAATACTGGGTAATGGGTCTTGAGATATGCCGTCTGATACGCGAGGAGGGCATAGGCGGTGGAATGAGACTTGTTGAATCCGTAGCCGGCGAAGTGAGACATCAACTCGAATATTTTTTTCGCAAGCTCCGGTTTTATCTCTCTTTTTTTTGCGCCTTCGATGAATGTCTTCTCCTGCGCTTCCATTACATCGTGCTTTTTTTTGCCCATCGCGCGGCGGAGAAGGTCCGCCTCGCCCAGCGAAAAGCCCGCCAGCTCCGACGATATCTGCATAACCTGTTCCTGATAGACGATTATGCCGTAGGTTTCATTGAGATACTGTTCCAGGCTGGGATGCAGATAGGATATGGGCACCTTGCCCTGCTTTCTGTTTATATAATCGTCAATCATCCCGCTGCCGAGAGGGCCGGGCCTGTAAAGAGCGTTCAGGGCGATCAGGTCCGTGAATTTCGTCGGTTTCACTTTTTTAAGGATGTCCCTCATGCCGGCGCTTTCAAACTGGAAAATGCCGCTTGTATCGCCTTTCTGGAAAAGCTCATAAACCTTGTCGTCCTCGAGGGGCAGGCGGTCGAGATCTGGGGGTACTGCGCCATCGCTCTTTATGAGTTCCAGGGCGTCGTTTATCACCGTCAGCGTCCGCAGTCCCAGGAAATCCATCTTGAGCAGACCAATCGTTTCGATGTCGTTCATCGCATATTGAGTCGTGATTTCATCTCCTGTTCCCCTGTAGAGGGGGATATGATCGGTGATGGGACCCGGGCTGATAACTACTCCCGCGGCGTGAATGGAAGCATGGCGGATCAATCCCTCCAGTTTTTTAGCGATATCCACGACTCTTTTTATCCGTGAATCGCTCTTGTAGAGCGCGCTAAGATCGGGAGACTTTGCCAGGGCGTCTTCTATCGAGATATTAATCTCATCTGGAACCATTTTTGTAATCTTGTTGGATTCATCGAACGGGATGGACATAACGCGCGCGACATCTTTCAGCGCCGCCTTGGCGCCGAGAGTTCCGAATGTAATTATCTGGGCGACGCTTTCCGCGCCGTATTTGTTCCTGACATATTCAATAACCCTGGGCCTCTCCCGCCAGCAAAAATCTATATCAAAATCCGGAGGCGATACGCGCTCCGGATTGAGGAACCTCTGAAAGAGAAGACCGTATTTGATCGGGTCTATATCAGTAATTCTCATCACGTACGCGACAAGGCTGCCCGCGCCCGAGCCGCGCCCCGGTCCGACCGGGATGCCGTTATTCCGAGCGAAAGAAATAAAATCCCATACGATCAGGAAATACCCGGAGAAACCCGTCTTACAGACCATCGCGATTTCTTCCTGAAGCCTTTCGGAATATGCGCTTCTTATATCGCTTTCTTTCATGTCCGGATTATTCAATTGAATAAGAGGCATCCGTTTTTCGAGTCCTTCGGCTGCGACTTTTTTGAGGTAGCTGTCGAGGTCGTATCCTTCCGGTACCTGGTATCTCGGAAACATCAACTTGCCGGTTTCGAGCGCGACATTACAGCGCTCGGCGATTTTGACCGTGTTCTGACAAGCCTCCGGGACTTCGGAGAAAAGATGCAGCATCTCTTCGGGGGATTTGACGAAAAATTCCCGCGTATCCATCTTCATCCGGCCTTCATCGGTCAAAAGCGAACTGGTCTGGATGCAGAGCAAAACATCGTGCGCGTCTGCATCGTTTCTCTCCAGGTAGTGGCAGTCGTTGGTGGCGACGAGCGGAAGGCCGTGCTTGCGGGCGATCTCCACCAGCTTTGGATTGTTTTGTTCCTGCTGTTCTATTCCGTGCTTCTGGAGTTCTATAAAGAAGTTATCCGCTCCCATTATTTCCTTGTATTCTCCCGCCGCTTTATCCGCCGAGAGAAAATCTCCCCTTGTAAGATGGATATTCAGTTCGCCATGCAGGCAGCTTGAGAGCGCGATTATTCCTTTCGAATGTTCGGAGAGAATCTCCTTGTCTATTCGCGGTTTATAGTAAAATCCTTCCGTATAGGATTTTGATATCAGCTTCAAGAGATTTTTATATCCGGTGCTGTTCTCCGCAAGCAGTACCAAATGATATCTCTCTTCGCGATTGTTCCCCTCTTTCTTTTCCAGGCGAGAACCAGAGGCGACATAGCATTCGATTCCGATAATTGGCTTCACTCCGGCTGATATCGCTGCTTGATAAAAAGGGATGGTCCCGAACATAGCGCCATGGTCAGTCATCGCAACCGCATGCATATTTTTGGTGAGAACATATCTCATCAAATCGTTGATGCGGATTGCGCCGTCGAGGAGGCTATACTGGGTGTGAAGGTGAAGATGCGTGAATTTATCGTTTGTTAACATTATACTTATTGAGATGTCTCTTACTGCAAATTAGAGGCTCGATTCGCCCTGTTGCCGGCATCAAAAAACCGTCGGATTTATAATACACTTATCTTAAAAACCTTATTCCCATTCGATTGTGCCGGGTGGTTTCGATGTTATATCGTAAACGACCCGGTTGACACCCTTTATCTCGTTTATAATCCTGTTCGATATCCTGGCAAGAACCTCATAAGGAAGCTTGACCCAATCTGCAGTCATACCGTCAACCGAATGAACGGACCGGATTGCGACGACGTTTTCGTACGTTCTTTCATCACCCATAACCCCAACGGATTTTACGGGAAGGAGGACAGCGAATGCCTGCCATATCTTGTCATACCAACCGGCTTTCCTGATTTCACTGATGAATATATCATCCACTGCCCTGAGAAGGTCCGCCCTGTCTTTAGTTATTCTGCCGAGGATACGCACGGCAAGCCCAGGGCCAGGGAATGGATGGCGGCCCAGGATGTCTTCCGGAAGCCCCAATTCTTTTCCAACAGCGCGGACTTCATCCTTGAAGAGCTCCCGTAGCGGCTCTATCAACTGCAATTTCATCTTCTTCGGCAGTCCACCGACATTATGATGCGACTTGATCACGACGGAGGGTCCTTTGACGGATGTGGATTCAATGACGTCGGGATACAGCGTGCCCTGAGCGAGATAGAGGACATCGCCGATCCTGCGGGCTTCCCGTTCGAAACATTTGATGAACAGAGCGCCGATAATCTTTCTTTTCTTTTCCGGATCCGCTGTCCGCCCTAGTTTTTTTATAAAGAGCCTGCTGTAGTCAGCTGTAGTGATATTTATACCCAATTTCTCTTCGAAGATTCTCACAACATCAGTTGCTTCATCTTTGCGCAACAAACCGGTGTCAATAAAGATGGGGTGAACCTTATCGCCAATCGCTTTGTGAAGGAGCATAGCGGTTACGGAGGAATCAACGCCTCCGCTCAGTCCGAGGATGACATTTCCGGACTGTACCTTTTCCCTGATCGCGCTCACGGTTTCCTCGATGAAAGACTGCATAGTCCAATCGGGTCTCAATCCGCATATATCGTAGAGGAAATTTTGCAATATCTTCAAACCCTTCGGCGTATGGTGGACTTCCGGGTGGAATTGAATGCCGAAGATCTTTTTCTCCATGTTCTCGACAGCTGCGATTTTCAGCGTTGAAGTGCCGCCTATAATCTTGAAGCCGGAAGGGGGTTCGGTCACCCGGTCTCCGTGGCTCATCCATACCGGTTCGACCTTTTCGAGACCCTTGAAAAGAAGTGAATCGGTTTGAATGTTGAGGTCCGCATATCCATATTCGCGCTGATGCCCGCCTTCGACTTTTCCTCCCCCTTTATGAGCCAAAAGCTGCAACCCGAAACAGATGCCGAGAACGGGCACGCCAGGAGCCATAAAACGGATGTCGGGGATGGGAGCTGTTTCCGAATAAACGGAATCTGGACCGCCGGAAAGAATTATCGCTCCGGGTTTTTGCGATTGAAGTTTATCATATTCAATATTGTAAGGAAAAATCTCCGAATAAACGGAAAGTTCCCGGACTCTTCTTGCTATCAGCTGCGTATATTGGGAGCCGAAATCAAGTATTGCAACCCAATTGCCAGTTTTTTTCATAATTCATTCTCTTTTGAAATTATATCCACACTGAAACTTAAAGCAACTTTTACTCTCGGCTTCTGCTTGACATAAACATTTATATATAATATATTAAGAATATGATTCTTGCGTAGAGGAAACTAATATGCCAAAAAGGTTACTGCTGGCTGATGATAGTTTGACGATTCACCGTGTTGTCGAGTTGACCTTCGCGGATGAAGATTTTGAAGTTATAAGCGTAAGCAACGGGAATCAGGCGATCGAAAAGATAAATGCAACAAAGCCTGATATAATCATAGCTGACGTAAATATGCCCGAAAAAGACGGGTATGAAGTATGCGCGTTTGTTAAAAACACGCCGCAATTCTCCGCTGTTCCTGTCTTGCTTCTCAAAGGAACCTTCGAGCCTTTTAACCAGGAAAGGGCGGATAGCGTCAGGGCGGACGGGATCATCCAAAAACCGTTTCAATCACAGACTTTGATAGATAAGGTAAACAGTATTCTGGGATTGGCCCCAACGCATCGGATGCCTGGAAAAACGGCGGAAAGGGTTCAATCGGAAAAGGTTACGCAGCCTCAACCGCCTTTTCTCCCGAAAACCCAGCAACCGCCTCAGCAGACTTCGCCGATAAAAGATTTCATACCATTTTCACATCCGTCCGGCCAGCCGTCACAGGTTCCCAGACCGCAACCTGTGCCCCCACAGGGCATCCTCGAAACACAAGCCGGCATTCCGGTTTCCCAGCAACTCCCGGGTGTTTCTCCTTTCATGGCTCCAGGTAACCAGCCCTCCCGTGAAAATATAAGACCGCATCCTCCCGCGCCGAAGATTCCCAACATTCCGCCTTTCCCGATAAACCAAACAGCCGGCGGAGGCCAGGATTTCCTGAAACCTCTTCAACCTGTCCCAGTTCCTCCAATCCAACCTAAACCAACACCACCCGCTGCTCCAGTGATGGATGATTCGCCATTCGGATTCACAACCGCGCATCAATCTCAAAGACCTGGGCCGACGATCAAATCGGAAGACCAACTCTCGAAAGATGCTTTCGAGGCTGGAAAGGATATCTATCAGACTTTCGCGGAACCACCTTCCGCGCCGGATGCGCACATTTCTTCAGCGCAGCAGAAGGATATTGCAGGCGCATCAGATCTGGGATGGGGTAGAAGCGAATATACGATGGAAACCCCGGCTGCCATTCCTCCGAAAGCTCCAGTCAGACCAATGCCGGAAAAAAGTGAATCAAGTCTGCCCGATTTCTCGGATGCCTTATCGGATGTTTCGATGGCATTCAATTCAATGATGCAAAAGCCGGAATCAAGGCAGGAAATTCCGACGCCGATCGAACAGCATAAACCCTCACACCCCGATACAGTTCCTGATGGGGCAGAACCTGGACAATGGGATATGGGAATTCAGCCTGAGATGGGCAAAGCCGGTGAGATAATGTTTGATCCTGAGTCCCTCGAAAAAGAACAGCAGGCGGATCAATTTATCTCTCCATATGAAATGGAAGACACAGGCGGAAAGCAGCTCAAAGTTACAGAAGCAAAGCAGGAAACCTTCGAAAACAAGCCGGATTTTGATCAATTCAACATACCTTTTATAGGTGAAGGACAACAGATGCATGTGGAAAAACCGGACATACCCGCCTTTCAAAGCTCTGCCGGAGCAAAACCGCTGTCATCTGAACCAGCGCGGAACGATGTAAATCTTTCTCCCCAAGCATTTGCGAAGACGGAAATTGATGATCTTGCTGAAAAGGTCGCATCCAGGATAGTAGAAAAAATTTCTACTGAAGCGATCAAGGAAATCGCATGGGAACTGGTGCCTGGCATCATAGAGAAAATACTGCGCGAAAAATTGGATAAGAGTTAATTAACCATTCAGAGTTATATGGCAGGACAGGACGGAAGAAAAACGATAATGATCGTCGATGACGACGAGAATATAAGAAATCTTCTCAAAGATTTCTTCGAAGAGCAAAATTTCAATACTCGGATCGCTTCATCATCCTTCGATGCGATACAACTGATGAATATCGAATATCCCGATCTTATTCTTCTGGATATTATGATGCCGGGGATGAACGGAATAGAATTCGCAAAAGTCCTGAAAAACAAACAGGATACTCAGCGAATACCGATATATTTTATAACTGCCATCAGCGATACCGAAGAAAATATGCAGCAGGCATACGAAACAGGGGTGGAAGGGTATATCAAAAAACCTTTCAAACTCTCAGAATTGATCGAAATGATTCGGGTTTCTTTGGAAGATTGATAAACTCTACAGGCGTATATTACTTGCCGGTTTTTAAAAAAATCATCTTATTAGAAAGGGTGAAATCTATTCTTATATAAAAATCACCACGCCGGACTTGCAGGTTTATTGAGCCGCCAATTCTCGTTCGACATTGGCTTGAATATTGCTATAATTTCAGCCGAATAGATAAAAAGGAATAGGAGTTGTATCAAATGAAAAAACAGCGCTTGTTTTTTTCGGTTATTATTTTTCTTGCCGTGCTGCTTGCCGGAAGCAGTGGCAACGATCAGACAGATACAAAGAAGGACAGCCGGACACCGCAGGTCCAATTCAATGTAGATGTAATCCTTCGGATGATAGATGTCATAGTTTTGGATAGTGACGGGAATCATGTAGAAGACCTGACCATAAATGATTTCGAAATATATGAGGGAGGTAAACTTCAGAAGTTGGCGACATTCGATGATGTTTCCTACAAGATCACTAACAGGATAAAGACAGCAGAAGAAGCCAAAAAGGGGGGGGTGAATGAACCGCCTAAACCAGCAGAACCCTTAAATGGGAACAAAGAAATTCCTGCTCAGGTTGTACTGCCGGCTGGAGAAACTACTTTAATCGGTAAAGTCTTGCCGGCTTCCAGGGATGCGGCTGGAAGGTCTATAGTCCTGCTGTTCGATAACTTCAATACTCATCAGACGCATCTTGTTCTGGCAAAAAACGCCGCAAAAAAATTTGTAACGGATGATCTGTTGCCCGAAGACAGGGTCGCCGTTATTAAATATTATGGTTCGGCAAAGGTTTTACAGGATTTCACCGATGACAAGGCAAAGATTTTCGAAGCGATAAACAGTCTTTCTGTAAGTCTCGGCGATGCGGTAGGCAAACCGGAGATTGCGGATTACCGCAAGCAGGAATTATCCGAAGGCGGAGGATATCAAGGAAATGCAACACAATGGGATAGGGATTATACGCCATATGAAACAGATAAATATTGGGATAGAGAAGAAAAAGCCTACAATGTTAAGAATTTTGTGGATGTATTAAAAACAATCGGTTATGCATTGAAGGATGTTCCCGGGAGGAAAACGATAATCTTCCTTTCTCCCGGTTTTTTGGGGGCGAATCCCATAACCACACCCTATCTGTTTGTTAACATGGGAAGAGTTCTGGAAAGGCTGAGCGGATACAACATTACCCTATATTCCGTCGATGTATCCGGCGTGGCTACAGACCAACGAGGCAAGAGAGAGGAGAGATGGGATTTTCTTACCTACGTTGCGGATAAAACAGGCGGGAAGCTCTTTAAAAATAAAAATGACCTACATGGGCAGCTGCGAAAGGTAAATTACGAAATCAGCCGATATTATATGCTGGGATATTATTCCAGCGATGCTTTTAAGGATGGCCGTTTCATTGAAATAGATGTTAAGTGTAAAAGACCGGGGACAAAAGTCCGCACGGTTAAAGGCGTGTATGCCACCCGCGCGTGGGATAAAATACCTGAAGATGAAAGAAAAAATAATCTTCATCGTCTTTTGCAACAAAGCAATCTTTATACCCAGATTCCAATCAAGATTGAGAACACTTCGGCGATACCCGCCGAAGATGGAAAGATTATTTATCCGCTTACCGTGAGATTCCCGGTCTTTGCATTATATAAAGATTATGATTATTTGAGCTATGATCTATACCTCCTGATTAAAGATTTAAAAAATGAACAGGTGGACAATTATTTCCAGGTCATCAGGATTGATAAGCAAACCCTTGTCGGGAACGAGTTCGTTGTAAATTTCCCGCTCGCCTTGAAAGGAGGGGAATATACGATTCAGATGATCGTTAAGAATAATATATCGGAAGAGTTGGGATCCTCCTTGTACAAAGTGAAAATTCCATCGGAAATAAAAGGTTTTGCTGCTTCCGAGCCAAAGATATTTACGGATGAACAGAACGCCACGATCCTTTTTCCTGAATCTTCAGGCATTCTGAATTCCGAAGCATATTATCCGCATGTTGGCAAGCATTTGTTACCCGTATCCGGCAAGAAGCTGTACATCGATAAAGAAACCATGATCCATTTCTGCCTGGTAAATTATGGGATGGATATAAAGAAAGAGCAGGCTGATGTGGAAACGGAGTTCGCGATGATGAAAGATGGGAAGGCGATAACCATTCCTCTCGATATTAAAAAGTACTTGGAGGGTAAAGATAAAGATATAATGACAATTCTTATCAAAATACCGCCCGGCGTCCTGACACCAGGCAGATACAATCTCAGAGTGTATTGCAAGGACAATGCAAGTGGGCAGATTCTTCAAAAGCAGGTGCCGCTGAACTTCACGAGCCGGCAGAGAAGCAAAAGAGCGGAAAAAGCAAATGAAGCAATGTCGGAAAATTGAGATTATACTGTAATCTGGAATACAGTTTTAATCATAGGATAGTGTTAATATCATTTGAACGTATGGGAGATCAGCTATGAAAAAGCGGGCGTATTTTTCAATTCTATTCTTGTTGATGTTATCTCTTGATTTTCTTGGATCTATGCCGGATGTTGACCTTGAAATCTTCGGGCCTGCCGTCGTAGCACCCCAGGAACCGGCGGTCGGCGGCAAGGTTACCATCACACTCTTCATATATAATTACGGCCCCGATGATATTAGCGGCCCTGTGAAGATTGACTGGCGGGTGAACGGCAAGAATATCGGACAGACGATGATTATGGGGATTCTCTCTGATGAACAGAAGGAGATCAAGAATACTTTCAAGGTCAAAGATAAGATAAATAAGATCAAGGTGTCTGTTGTCACGAAAATGGTGCCGTATGCCGATAACAACATAGACAACAATCTATATGAGGAAGAAGTAGCTTTTGCCAACCTCGCGCCGGAGGACGATTCCGCGCAGGGAGGACAAGGGAATGCAGTGATAGGACAAGAAAATGACGGAAGTCAGACCGACGGACAGGGAATCCGGCATCCTGGAAGCCGCTCCGGGAGGGATACGGGCCAGGCCGAAACTGCCGGTAACGGAAACACTTCTCCGCAGGGACAGACGGGAACTACTGCCGGATCTGCCGCAGGCAGTAATTCGAGCAAAGAGCAGGGCAATCCTCAAGCGACTGGAAATAACAGTGGGAATACAGGCGGCAACTCGTCTGATTCCAGCAATCAAAACGCTTCCGCGCGCGAATCCAGCGGAAATTCCGATACCCCCGCTGCGCTGACTTATGTTGACAACGAATTGAACCAGCTTTTTACCAGCTATATTATGTCTTATTTGAAACTCTATGCGAAACTGACTGAGACCTGCGCGAAGGAGGGCAATTCGGACAGGAAAGCTGCGTTGACGGTTTTAAGGCAGGACGTGGATAATCTTCATACAAATTATATCGCCATTAATAAATTCAATGTAAAAAGCGCGCATTCTGGCTCATCTGCTTTAAATATCGGCTGGGTTGCTCTTGAAGCCTTGCTAGTGAAAATAGACGCCGGATTGGACGCATTTGACGAATTCGAACCGATGAGAGATGAATACATAGATAACTCCGAAGACTATCTTGCAAAAGCCAAACAGGTATTAGGCGGATAGATTCTGTAGCAGCCAAAGAATCAACGCCTGAAAATTATTGTAATACACAGCGGATTTAACTGTATTTATCATAACAAGTCGAGACCTTTGAAAAATCATGGTTTCTTGTCATTCTAAAGAAGACCTCTGAAGGAAAACTCCTGAAGAATCTGAACAGATTCTTCCAGGGCTTCCCATGAGTGTTTGCGTCAGGATGACAAACTTGCAGGTTTTGCAAAGCTCTCAATCTTGAAATATTATCAGCTGTTGTTATGATAAACATGCCTTTTCTCGGAGAGTAAATTTATTATGAAAGAATGCGCAAACCATCATAATAACATGTCAGTATGCAATTGCAGCTATGAGCCTTGTTCACGCAAAGGGCATTGCTGTGAATGTATTATATATCACAGAAAGATGCGGGAGCTTCCGGCTTGCTATTTTTCAAAAGAGCAGGAAAAGACTTATGATCGTTCAATCACATTTTTTTTAAGTGAGAATAAATAGGTGATGAAATGAAAAAAACCGTTTTAGTTTCTCTGATGCTGGTTATATTGCTTTCCAGCTTGTCTTACTCTTCCGGGTTTTTTAATCTCGGAGAGTATGAGAAAGCTCCCAGCTTTTTCTTCTCCGGGGCATATTATTACAGTTCCAGGAATATCAACCTTGGAACTCAAACTGATGTGGCATATGTTTTGGAATTTTTAAGCTATGATGCTTATATGGGATTTGCAGTATCGGATTCGTTATCATTATACGGCGGAGCAGCATTCACCGATTTCAACCTGCAGGATAATATAAACGGCGAATACGATATGAAATTGACCGGCGGACTCCGCCTGAAGATTTTCGAGATAGTCAAGATCGCCCTGAAAGCGGGTGAATCAGAGAGCAGAACATTCGACCTATCCTTTGTCAGCGATTTTAAGATATCGTATTTCAAGAGCAACGGAACGACCGTCCTGGATTCCTCGGCAATCGAGGTTGACTGGCTCGAATATCAGGTGGCGCTTGCCATGACTGTCAATATAGACCCATTCAGATTTTATCTTGGCCCGAAACTATCATTCATCGAAGGCAATTTCGTTCCTTCATTCGCCGATGAGCTGGAGTTTTCAAATGACGGATTTTTCAGCCTGTTCATCGGGAGCAGCTATGACCTGAGCAAAGGCGTCAGACTGCAAGCCGAGGCTTCGGTTTTTGCCGAGACTTCAATCGGAGCAAACCTGCAATTCTATTTTTAATCGAAAGGCGAATGCTTGATGACGGTAAGGGTGAGATTCGCTCCAAGCCCCACGGGTGAGCTGCATATCGGGGGAGCGAGGACGGCTGTCTTTAACTGGCTATTCGCGCGCAGAGATGGCGGCAGGTTTCTGCTGCGTATAGAAGATACTGATACCGAGCGCTCGTCCGACGCGATGACAGAGCATATTTTAGCGGGGTTGAAGTGGCTTGGACTGGATTGGGACGAAGAACCGGTCTATCAGCTTAAAAATATAGCGATTCACAAAGCGAACGCGATAAAGCTCCTGGAACAAGGCGTAGCGTACAAGTGCTTCTGCGATCCAGCGAAATTGAACGAAGAGCGCGAGAGCGCCATTAGAGGCGGGGCGAAGAGCTGGAAATATCCAGGTCATTGCCGGAATTTAGCTGAACAAGAGATAAAGGACAGGATTTCGGATGGACAGCAGTTCTCGCTGAGATTCAAAGTCCAACCTGGAAAGACCGAGTGGGAGGATTTGATCCATGGACAGACCTCGTTTGATAATGACAATATCGAGGACTTCGTCCTCCTAAGGTCAAACGGTTTTCCGACATATCACCTTTCAGTTGTATCCGATGATATTCTTATGAAAATCACCCATGTCATCAGGGGAGACGATCATATCTCGAACACGCCGAAACAGATATTGATTTATAAGTTTCTCGGAACCGAGCCGCCTCGTTTCGGCCATATCCCCCTGATTCTCGGTCCGGATAAAAAAAGATTGAGCAAGAGGCATGGCGCGGCATCGCTGCTGGAATACCGCGAAAAAGGATACCTGCCACGGGCCGTTTTCAATTTCATTTCACTGCTCGGATGGTCTCCGGGCGATAACAGGGAATATATGCCGATACATGACCTCGTCAAGGCATTTACGCTGAGCGGAGTGAACAGGTCCGGCGCCGTCTTCGACGAGAAGAAGCTCGAATGGCTTAACGGCAAATATATTAATGATCTGTCATTCGAAGAGCTGGTTCCTTTTATCAAGCCTTTGTTTGAGAATGCCGGGCTCTGGAATGATGCCTTGATGAGCGGCGAAAGAGAAAGATTCAGAAAGATAATTGATATCGTTAAGACGCGATGCAAAATCCTGACCGATTTTCCGAGGGATGCCAAACCTTATCTTGTGGGCGAAATTGAATATGATGAACGCGGAGTTAAAAAATATCTTCAAAGAGATGGCATTATTGAAGATATAATTGATTTGAGGGACAGGTTCGGCGCGATAGAAAATTTTAACCAGTCAACAGCTGAAGCGACATTGAGAGCGCTCGCCGAAACAAAAGGGAAGGGGGCTGAGCAGTATATCCATCCGCTTCGTATGGCTCTTGTGGGCGTTCCGGTGAGCCCGGGTGTTTTCGATGTCGCCGGGATCATGGGCAAGGAAAAGACGTTAAGCAGATTGAACAGGTTGAGCGAATGGTTGAAAGAATACCGATGACCTCCGGGGACGCATCCGGGAAATTCATAGACTATCATACCCGCGTCCGCTACGGAGAAACAGACAATATGAAAGTAGCTTATTATGCCAATTATCCCGTATGGTTCGAGGCCGGCAGAAGCGAGTATGGGAGGAATATGGGGCTGCTATATTCCGATTTCGAAGACAGCGGATATTATCTTGTCGTGGCTGAGCTGTACTGCAGGTATATACACCCTCTGAGATTTGACGATGAAATAATCGTTCGGACTTTTATCGAAGATGCTGGAAGCCGGCAGCTTAAATTCGGATACGAGGTATACAAGATGCCTGATAGGATTCTATCAGCCAGAGGCTTTACGAATCATATCTGCGTTTCAAAGGACGGCAGAACTGCCAAATTACCGCCCGCGTGGCAAAATCTTAACAAATCATTTTCGACAGTCCCCTTATGATAGAGCCGGACAATATCCCCGCAAATGATGAATAGTATATTGAAATGTTAGACGTTTCCAGAAGCGGAAACGCTTTCCGAGAAGCCAGCTTACAAAATAATAAATATTGCAGACAGTAATGATATGCGCCTACGCATACATTTTATTTAATAAGAGATATTAGCTTATTTTTACGGATTATTCGGGTTCTTCGCTGTGCACAACCGGAACGGAACGAGTTACCCTTATATCCGCTTCTATTTTAGCGGAAAGTTCGGGATTCTCTTTTAGGTATCGGCGCGTGTTTTCCTTGCCCTGTCCGAGTCTCTCTTCACCGTAGGAGAACCATGCACCGCTCTTTTTTATGACCCCGAGATCCGATCCCATATCTATCAGGCTTCCCTCGTGAGAAATTCCCTCGGTGTAGAGGATATCGAACTCCGCTATTCTGTAGGGGGCAGCGACCTTGTTTTTGACGACTTTTACACGTGTCCTGTTGCCGACAATCTCTTCGCCTTCCTTGAGCGAGGCAATTTTCCTGATATCGAGACGCACAGAGGAATAGAATTTCAGTGCGTTTCCGCCGGTTGTCGTTTCCGGGTTGCCGAACATTACACCGATCTTCATACGCATCTGATTGATGAAAATAAGGCAGGTTTTTGTTTTGGAGATTATCCCGGCGAGTTTTCTGAGAGCCTGGGACATCAATCTTGCCTGAAGCCCCATATGCGGATCCCCCATCTCTCCGTCAAGCTCCGCGCGAGGGACGAGGGCAGCAACGGAGTCAATGACGATAATATCGAGAGCGCCGCTTCTTATAAGCATTTCTGTGATCTCAAGCGCCTGTTCACCGTTGTCGGGTTGGCTGATGAGAAGGTTGTTTATATCAACTCCGATTTTCTGAGCATATTCGGGGTCAACTGCATGTTCAGCATCTATGAATGCAGCCATTCCGCCGGTTTTTTGGGCTTTGGCGATGGCATGTAAAGCTAATGTGGTTTTCCCTGAGGATTCCGGCCCGAATACCTCGACAATCCTTCCTCTGGGATAGCCTCCGATTCCCATTGCAAGATCAAGAGCGATGGAGCCGGATTGGATGATACCCACATCCAGCATATCAGCCGATCCGAGCTTGTAAATCGCTCCCTTGCCAAATTGCTTTTCGATCTGGCTGATTGCCATCTCAACAGCTTTGAGCCTAAATTCATCATTCGGCTGGGACATTTAAGATCTCCTTCGAAAAACTGATTCTTTACCCGTTTGATATTATTTTACTGAGCAGTGGTTTCAGCTGGTCGTAAGCATCATTCAAATCTTGAGGGATCAAGCGGACATCATTTAATACGGTCATAAAGTTAGTGTCGCCTTCCCAACGCGGGACGATGTGAAGATGATAATGGTCATCTATTCCCGCACCTGCGGTCCTTCCCAGATTCATTCCAATGTTGAACCCGTTCGGCTTATAGCTTTCCCTGAGAGCTTCAAGGCAGTTTTGCATCAGCACTAACATTTCAACAAGCGTATCAGATCCGCTCAGCTCCGGTGAAGCGATATGCTCATTTGGAGCGATCATGATATGCCCGTTGGAATAGGGATAGCGGTTAAGTATAACAAGGTTGTATTTCCCACGATGTACAACGAGAGATTTGGAACTCTCTGTGTTTTGCAATGCTTCGCAAAAAACACACCCGTCACTTTTATCTGAAACAATATACTTGTACCGCCACGGAGTCCAAAGATTTTCCATAAGCCTTTGGTACCGAACCCGGTGTCCGGGTTCACGAATTTAACAGGTCCTTCAATTCTTTGCCCGGTTTGAAGCATGGGATCTTCTTCGCTGGGATATCAACCTTCTCTCCCGTTTTGGGGTTTCTTCCGACCCGCGCTTGTCTATCCCGAATTTTAAAACTGCCGAATCCCCTCAATTCCACTTTTTCACCTTCTTTTAGTGTCGAAATTATGCTGTCGATGATGGTGTTGACTACAATCTCGGTGTGCTTCTTGGAGATATCCATGGATTTCGACACATTTTCGACCAATTCAGCCTTAGTCATAGTACATTCTCCTTGTAAAGTGTTAATGGATTTTAATTATCACTGCCTTCGGATGTTTCCGAAGGTGTATCAGAGGGTGTTTTCGGTACAGCTGTCTGTTCTTTGGTTTTACCGGATTCGATGGACTTTTCCCTCAAGGACGAGAGCTTATCGCCTATCAGATCTCCGATATTGATAGTGCCCTCTTTTTTCTCGGCTTTGGCTTTTGGCTGTTCAGTCTTCTTCGGTTTCGGTTTGCGCTTCTTTTTCTTATTTTCATCGAAGAGAATAGCTTTTATGCTTAGGCCGATTTTCTTCTCATCTCGGTCGAGGTTGATTATCTTCATTGTATATTCAGAACCCTCTGTAAGAAGGTCTTCGGGTTTTTCGACTTTTTTGATATTTATTTCCGAAATATGGATCAAACCTTCGACATCGGGAGCGACTTCGACAAAGGCGCCGAATGTGGCGATCCTTGTGACCCTGCCGGTGATAATATCGCCGACCTTATGCGATTCGAAAAATTCATCCCATGCCGCGGAAGCGAGCTGCTTCAGGCCGAGGGATATCTGTTGATTTTCGGAGTCTATGTTCAGAATCCTGGCTTTAACGACATCTCCCTTCTTCAATACCTCGCTCGGATGGTTTATGCGTTTGGTGTAAGAGATATCCGATACATGAATGAGACCGTCAACGCTGTCCTCGATTGCCACAAAGGCCCCGAAATTGGTGATATTCCGGACTTTGCCCTCAATGATCTGGCCAACTTCGTATTTCTTCGCGATCTTTTCCCATGGGTTGGGTTCGGTTTGTTTCAGGCCGAGGGAGATTTTTCTGTTGTCTTTGTCAATCTCAAGCACTACCGCCTGGATATTGTCGCCGATCCCGACGATCTTGGACGGATGCTTGATCTTTTTATCCCAGGACATCTCGGAGATATGTATGAGGCCTTCGATTCCTTCCTCCAGCTCGACGAAGGCGCCGTAATCGGTGATGCTTGTGACCTTGCCGTTCGCCTTCTCACCCGCGGGATATTTTTCCTGGATCTTTTCCCATGGATCAGCGGTTTTTTGCTTATAGCCGAGCGAGACTTTTTCCTGCTCCCGGTCGAACGCAAGCACCTTAACCTCGATTTCATCGCCGACTACAAAGAGCTCAGACGGATGTGCTATTCTTCCCCATGACATATCGGTGATATGCAGAAGACCGTCAATGCCGCCGAGGTCAATGAAAGCGCCGTAGCTTGTGATGTTCTTGACAGTGCCTTTGAGGATATCGCCCTCTTTGAGGGTTTTCAGAGTTTCCAGTTTTTTGACTTGGTTCTCTTCGTCTAGAATTATTTTACGGGAAAGGACAATATTGCCCCGTTTTTTATTTGATTTAATGACTTTTACATCGATTTCTTTGCCGATAAATGAATCGAGATTTTTCACTGGATGCGTATCTATTAAAGATCCGGGCAGAAAAGCACGGATGCCGATATCAACAGCCAACCCACCTTTGACTCTTTCAACAACCTTGCCTTTGATGATGTTGTTGTTTTTATATGCTTCTTCGATCTTTTCCCAAATTTTCATACTCGCGGCTCGAGAATGCGACAGCCTGATTCTGCCGTTCTGATCTTCCTTGAGTTCGACAAGAACCTCAACTTCGTCGCCTATTTTCACCCTGAGATTTCCGCGATTATCCGTGAATTCATCCTTAGAAACTACACCTTCGGACTTGTACTTGATATCGATAATAAGGTCAGTACGAGTAATCGCGATAACCTTACCGTTCACCACATCGCCTTCTTCGAGGGCGGTTTTTATTTCGTGGCACTCGTCAAGATACTTGGCGAAATCAACGTTATCTTCAACTTCGATTATAGAGGCCATTTTCAAGGAATCATCTTCGGTTTTGCCATTTATTGATAATAAATCCTTTTTACCTCCTTTTGTTTTCAGTTCATGATGGTTGGCATTTTCGTTCATCTAAATCTACCTCCTAAGTGATGTCGTCTGCTGAGGAGCCTACCCACAGCGCTGGGGTATTTCTTCCAGTGAAAGCCACAAGCAAAGAAATCCGGCAATAGTATATGTTCCGGAACGTCAATTGTCAAGAAAAATCCTTAAAATATAAGGACTTTCCGGTATTAGTGCGTAAATAAATAGGATTTGCGATTCCTGTGGAATATAAAATAGTATTTACATTTCATAGAAATCTGTAATGTTCTGTCTGATGCAAGGGCTTGATTTAGAAGAATTAATGATAAAAAACGCCGGAATATTTTATAAAGTCCTGGAAAATTTCTTTGAGATAAAACAGCTGCTGTATTTGGATGCAATATTTTGATATTATTTGGATATCAGCTGATCATAAAGTTTCATACACGGTGTCGTATTGGAAAAAATAGTAATCAGTAAGAGACGATTGCAATGGATGCTTTTAGTCCGGATTCTACTTGTCACTACATTGCTTGGCAGCGCCCTCACGGTCCAGATTGTTTATCCTGACGCTCCCGCCTATGGCGTTCTCTATACGTTCATCGGGTTGACATATTTGTTCACTATTTTTTATAGTCTTTTCTATAAGCTTCTGCAGTCCACAAGTTTTTATATCTATATGCAGTTGATCATAGATGCATTGATGATAACCATTCTGATTTATTTCAGCGGTGGTATCGAAAGCCGATACAAGCTTCTCTATACGATACCTATAGTCGCAGCCGCTTTGCTGCTATACAGAAAGGGAGCTCTTATTCTCGCGATAGTGTCATTCTTTATGTATGGTATTATGTTAAACCTTCTGTTCTACGAGATCATCTCTCACCCCAGCATAAAGCCGATGAGCCTCGTTCCCTTGAATACCCTTATCTATGATCTCTTTTTTCATCTGTTCGTATTCTCGACAATAACCCTTTTAATCGGATACCTTGCGGAGACACAGCGACAGACAGGCAGAACGCTCGAACATACGAGCGTGAAACTGGACGATTTGAAGGTGTTTAACAGGAATGTCATTGATTCCATGAACGCGGGATTGATGACTACGGACCGAAATGGAAATATTATTTCATACAACAAGCTCGCATGGGAGATCGCGCACAAGATTGGCAAAAAACCGGATGGCGAAAGAGTCACTAAATTTCTAAATATTAAACGGAATGAATTCGGAAAGATAAAGGATTTGCTGATGCTGAATAATATACATGTGATGGAGAAATCTTTTAATGTTAAAAACGGACATAATCTGGTGCTCACTTTCAATATCTCCATACTTCCGAACAGTAAAGGCGAGATAATCGGCTATATTTTTAGTTTTCAGGATCTGACCGAGCTTCATAAGCTGAAAGATGAATTGAAGATGAAAGATAAAATTGCCGCCCTCGGCTCAATGGCGGCGGCGATCGCGCATGAGATTAGAAACCCCCTGGCATCCATCAGCGGTTCCGCCCAGGAATTAACGTTAAGCGCCAACCTGCCAGTACACGATAAAACGTTGATGAATATTATCGTCAAAGAAGCGAAGAGATTGAATAAGATCATTACTGAGTATTTGAATTTTGCCCGTCCGCATCCTTTCACCCCAAGAGAGACCGATCTTGCAGGGTCAATCAGGGAGACAATCCTTCTTGCTATAAAAAATCCAAGTTATCGGGAGAATTTGCACGATATCGAATTTCGATCTGATTATGATAACAGGAAATTCATCGGAGACGCCGATTCTCTTAAACAGGTTTTCTGGAACTTGATACTCAACTCCCTTCAGGCAATGCCGGGCGGAGGGGTTTTAAGCATAAATTTAACAGAGAAACGGAACCCTCATGAAATAGTACTAGCCTTCTCAGACGAGGGAAGCGGCATCCCGGAGGATAAGCGAGAAGAGGTTTTTCATCCTTTCAAAACCTTCAGCGGCGAGGGTTTCGGCTTGGGGTTGTCCATAGTGTATAGAATAGTAGATGAGCATGGTGGAAGAGTGACCATTAAAAATAACGTTCCGAGGGGAACTCGAATCGAGATTTCCCTTCCTTTTAAAGAATATGATTTGAGCCATTCCTGGAAGGATCAGAGAAAATGAATAAAGATCTAAGGTTGCTGGTTGTTGACGATGAAGAAAGTATGCGCGAATTTCTGCGCCTTATGTTCGAAAAAGAGGGATACATCATTTTTACGGCGGAATCGGCGGAGAAAGCAATTCAATTATTTAATGAAGAGATATTCGATCTTGTTGTAAGCGATATCCAGCTCGGACGCGGGATGAACGGGGTGGAGCTGCTAAAAAAGATTAAAAAGATAAGCCCAGAAACGATTTTTTTGATGGTTACCGCATATGCCACCCTGGAAACGGCAATCGAAGCGTTCAGAGAAGGGGCATGGGATTATATATTGAAACCTTTCGATATCAATGAAATAAAAATAAAAATCGCCAACGCTCTCGAAAAAAGAAGCCTCGAATTGGAGGTTATAAGGCTAAGGCGGGAATTGTCGGAAAAATACCGCTATCAGAACATAATCGGAAAGAACGAGAAGATGCTGCGGATTTTCGATTTGATCGAGAGGGTAGCTCCGACTGATGCCGCCGTTCTCATCACCGGGGAGAGCGGCACGGGAAAAGATCTAGTTGCGAGAGCGATTCATTATAGTTCGCATAGAAAAAATCATTCATTTGTTTTTATAAACTGCCCGGCAATGCCGGAGCAGCTGCTCGAGAGCGAGCTCTTCGGTCATACCAAAGGATCTTTTACAGGCGCGATCAGAGATAAAGAGGGTCTTTTGGAGCAAGCCAACAACGGAACAGTTTTCCTTGATGAAATAGGGGAAATGCCTCTTCAGATGCAGGTGAAGCTGTTGAACGTTTTACAGGATAAGAAATTTCGGCGCGTCGGAGGAAACAAGGAAATCAGCTCGAACTTCCGCCTGATAACGGCCACTAACCGGAAATTGCAGGCTGCGATAGAAGACGGAAAGTTTCGAGAGGACTTGTGGTATCGAATCAACGTTATCCAGATAGATATGCCGCCGCTTCGAGAGAGGCTTGATGACATTCCTTTGCTTATCAATTACTTCCTTTTAAAATTCAGAGAGCAAACCAGTAAAAAAATAAAAGGTATCAGCTCTACGTCTGTCAAAGCGCTTGAGAGTTATAATTGGCCCGGGAATGTCAGGGAACTGGAAAATGCCATCGAGAGAGCGGTGACCCTCGAAACATCGGATCAAATCACTTTGGACGCTTTGCCTGATAAAATTACTCAACACTTTGAAAATGGCGGAGCCGTTCAGGTTGGGGAAAAGGGTTTTGACCTTGAATCCCATATCGAAAATGAATATAGGAAATATCTGGCTGCCGCGTTGCTTCAGGCGAAAGGAGTGCAGACAAGGGCCGCGCAATATCTGAAAATGCCTGTTCGTTCTTTCAGGTATCTGATTGATAAATATGATATTAAGGCGGAGGATTAATAAGCGATTCAGGCTGTTTTTTTTATCATTACGAGGGTCAGATCGTCCTGAAGTTGCTTCTTGTTGCTGAATTGATATACCGATTGAATGATTCTCTGATTTATATCCGCGGCGGTTGAATTTATATTCTTGCTTAAAATATCATTTAATGGCTCTTCTCCGAAATAGTCATCTATTTCGTTGGTTTGTTCTGTTACTCCGTCCGTGTAAATGAGAATCTGATCGCCTTTATTAAACGCGAGTTCCTGGGTTTTATATATACTCTCTTTGAACATACCTATACAGAAACCGCCCTCGGTGAGTTCAATCTTGCGGTTATCACCCGTCAGCATTATTGGAGGGTTATGCCCGGCGTTAATATATCTTATCATGGATTTAACGGGATCTATTTCCAGGAAGAACGCGGTTGCGTATTTTCCGGATGTAACGCTTTGATATATTGCCTTGGACAGAATTCCAATCATCTTCATAAGATCGTAATCCTGGTCAATTTGTGCGTATAGAACCGAATTAATTGAAGACACGAACAGGGCAGCAGGAACACCTTTTCCTGAAACGTCTGCGACAGCTATCAAGATCCGCCCCTCTGGCAGCTGGAAATAATTATAGTAGTCGCCGCCGACAGTCCTGCAGGGGATGCATACGCCGCTTATATCATATCCAGGTAATGCCGGGAAACTTTCAGGAATAAGACTTTTTTGTATTTCCGCGGCAAGCTCGATCTCCCGCTGTATCCTTTCCTTTTCCAACGAGATTCGATACAGTCTCGCATTTTCTATGGCGACTGCCGCCTGGTTTGCGAAAGCGGAAAGGAGCTTTTTGTCATCTTCATTGAAATTATCTTTGGCTCCTCTGCTCTCCTTGTCTAACAAAACGAAAACACCTTTTACTTCATTTTTATAGATGATGGGGATCGCTATTATTTCCGAATCGGGAAATGGATCGCTCTCAGCTGCCTGGTTCGACCTGATCGAGCTTGTTTTTTCGTTGAGTGCGTAACTGATGACCGGGAAGTTTTCGTTTATTTCCTTAAGATCCTCTGGGCTGATATTGATGCTGGCCGTAGGTTCAAGTGTTTTTCGCGATTCATCATAAAGGAAGAGCGCACCCGCCCGTGCATCGAGGAGTCCGACTGCGTTTTCCAATATCTTGTCGGCGATATCTTTAAGCGATTCGGCCAGGAATGTAACTTCAAGACCGACCGCATAGAGTATCTCGAGCTCCAGCTTTCTTTTTTTGAGCTCGGATTCATTTTTTATCAGCGCGCTGATTTTTTGATTTAAGGTTCTGATTAATTTAAAATTCGAGAAAGTCAGAGCGATGCTCCGCGATATTATTTTCAAGAAGTCCGTGTCCTGCTGTGTGATTTCCTTTTCCATGAATTTTCTGCCCAGTATGAGAACGCCGAGGAGATCTTCTTTGAATTTCAGGTTTATCCAGAGCTGGGCTTCGGGGAATGCGGCTTTCAGTTTTTCGATAACCTTTTTCGGTATTTCGGATTCGTTTTTTTCGAGGTCTATCCTGAAGGGAATATCAGTTCGCGCAAACGTTTTTTTTTCGTTTTCATTGATTTTTATTCTCAAGTCTTCGCATTCGATTCCTCTGCTGATGTAGCAATACAGGCAATTATCGGACTCGTCCAACAGCAAAATAAGGCTCTTTGGGATGAGCAGTATTCCTGATATCTGATGAAGGATTGCTTTCGAATTGAGCATAAAATCCTCGGGCGAAAGCATGGATTCGCTGAGTTCCACAAGGGAGGAGATGGAATACAGCAGTCTTTCGATGTTCGTTTCTTGTTCCTGGGGCATAGAATTATTTGTTAATTTTCATCACAATCAAGGTCACATCGTCAACTCTTGGCGTATCTTCAGCGAAATCATCTAATTTCAATAAAATGTTGCGGAGCATTTCTTTTGCGGAAGACCCGACCTGTGATTTTATCGTATCTTCAAATCCCGTAAAGCCGAATAGATCCATATTCTTATTTGTTTGTTCTATTATACCATCGGAGTAAAATATTATTATATCTCCTTTTTTCAAATCGACGGACTGTTTTTTATAGTTACCGTCTTTTCTCACACCGAGCGGATAGGATGGATATTCCAGGCTTATGAGGTCGCCGTTTTTTCTGAGAAGGTAGGGAAAATGGTGTCCGGCGTTGCTGTAAACGAGTTTTTTCGAGGATCTGTCGATTATTGCATATAAAAATGTCATAAACAGACGTCTTTGCACTGTATCGAATACCATCTTGTTCATAGCATTCATAACGTTTATTACATCGGTGGAATGTTGAGCCTGGTTATGGATGCAGCTCTTTGCCATTGCCATCAGCAGTCCAGCCGGAATGCCATGCCCGCTGACGTCTCCGATCACCAAGCCGATGCGATTTTCGTCTTGAAAGACATAATCGTAAAAATCGCCGCCCACCTCTTCAGCCGGTTTGATGTAACTCATAATTTCCAGTCCATACTGGTCCGGGTCATATTCAGGCAGAATTGATCTTTGAATATTATATGCAGTGTGAACTTCGCCTTTCAGCTTTTCTTTCTCAACACGGTCTTCCATATAGGATTTGATGTCTGATGTCATCTCATTAATTGAGGTCGCCAGCCAATAGTATTCATCGCGACTTTTCAGTTCAATCTTGTAATCGAGGTTTCCTTCTCCGATCCTTCTCATTCCCAGGATTATTGTCTGAAGGGCAAGGCGGATGCCCCGGTTAATTTTCAGGGCGATAAAACCGAGAATTCCGATAATGAATACGAACAGCAGCAGGACGGAAAAAGTCAGGTCTCTCAGACCGCCGACGAAACGGGTAAGAGTGTCGCTGCCGGCAAGTTTGCCGAAGATGATCTGGTTGATCGATTCAAAAAATGCAAAATGCAGCGATCCGGTCGGCTCGCCCGAAGAGAGCTCGCGGATACAAAAAGAAGCGGCAAGGGGATCCTTATCCAGATAGGCCGACTCGTCTCTCTCCTCTGATTGTATGCCGAAATCATTGTATAATTTATCCGCGACGGTTGTGCTCATCGGCATAAAAAGTGCTAGCTGTATTATCGCGTCCCTGTCCTCATATGAGCTTATCGTATAGAAAAAAACCTCATTTCCGGCTCGAATGAACATCCTGTCGGCATTTTGGATTTTCTTGGAAAATATCTTGTTCAAAATCTCTTTTATCCCGGATTCTCCCTGGCTTGTCTCAGCGGTATAGTACCATTGCGGCAGCTGATCTTCAGGGTTCAATGATTGCGGAAATCCGCCGGAAGTCACTTCATACGTTGAAGCATTTTTTTTATATTGGAGTTTGAAAAATGGTTTTTCCCCCAATTCGTTTCGCAGAAGCTCTCCATACTTTTCCAGCGCGAGCCTTTCCTTTAAAGACTCATTTGATTGCGAATATTTTACGATGTTGATAAATCCCGGCTGCCGGAGGAATTGGGCGTTGTACCTTTTGATTTTATCTATGAACTTGTCTTCAAGGATGTAAGACTTGAAGAAAACCGAGATATTGATATAGCTCAGCACGAAAAGAATCAGGATTGCGGCGATAGGAATAAAAGATGTAAGAATATATATAAGCACATTTTTGCTCCGGAGGGTTCTGCTTGTCTCGATCAATGAAGAAAAAAGGGAAACAGTAAACACCGCCGTTATTATAAGGACAATGCTGTTTAATCTTAATTGTGTAGGCGTTCCGATAAGAAGTCTCGGGGCTTCGGGAAAAGGCTCGAAGGATTCGAGCATGGGCAGATGAAAAACGAAAAAAAACACCCAGAAGGAGAGAAGAAACGCGAAAAGTATTTTGCGGTAGCTATGCGAAACAGCGATGAGCCAGGGGATTTTTGCGAAGATAATTATACAAAGTAGATATAAAAGCCAGGCCACGATCGGCATTTCGATGGATACGATAAAAAGGAAAATGATGAAATAAAATGCAATTTTCTGAAAAAGATTGAATTTGGCGAAGAAATACACAATGAAAAGGTAGATTAATACAGCTGTAAGAATCATATAAGAAATGTCGACGGCGAGGAATCCCAGCCGGCGTCCCTTCAGCGAGGCTATGGCGCCTAATGACTTCTCACTGTAAACGATACTTAGTAAAAAAAAAGCCCCGAGGAAAATGGAGAAAAAAGTGAGTTCATTCTCGAACTGTTTGAAGCGAAAGAGCGGCTTTGGGGAGAGGTATATGATTATCGAGGCAAACAAAACTGCGGATACGATTCTGAGTATCCCAGAGGTTTTTTCGAGTGAGTAGAGAAGAAAATAGGATAGAAAAAAGTAGAAGACGATGCATAGAACTGAGACGGACAATGCGATCCGGCTGATATTTTTTTCCCAATTCATATTTCAAACCGCGAAGAATTATATGTCTGATATCGCATCTTCTTCTTTGGGATAGACTTTTGCGTATTGGGTAAGCCCCATGATCTCGAAAGTGCGTGATATAACCGGAGTCAAATTGCAAAAATAAATATGTCCTTTATCGGCGATGGTTTTTTCGATAATTTCTATGAGGATCGAGATACCTATCGAATTTATTATCTTACTGTTTTCAAAATTAAATATTATTTTGAGATAGCCTTCTTCCACGAGCAGATTAAACTGTCTTGATAATTCTTCACCGCCGATATTATTAATATATCCCTCGGTGTAGAGCACGGCATATTTTTCTCTTTTATCCGCTCTAACGGTAAGTTTGGAGTCCATTTACAGCGCTCCTTCTTGAGTTTTGTTGACGGTTTTCTTTCTTTTAAATAAAGTTATAATTGTGCCTTCATTGTTCGAATCTATCTTTACTTCATCCATAAGTGAACGAACAATCTTCAAACCCCATCCTCTATGGCGTTTCTCCTCTCCGGAAATGATCTTCCGAATGTCCGGCGCGCTCACCTTGGAAGCATCAAAGCCGATACCCTTGTCCTGAATAGTGATTTTCAATCCATCATCCTGGGGTATAAATTTCACGATGATACATTTTTCAATACTCTTACTGTGCTCAAAAGAGTTCAGACACACTTCGATGACAGCCATTTTGATCTCATCCGCCTGTTCATTTGTCAGTTTTGTGCTTGCTGCGATCGAAGAAGCGACCTCGGAAACTACAAGCTCCATTTCAGGAACATTTGGTGCCGTTAGTACAATCTCGTTTTCCATTTTCGTTACCATTATAATACAAATTTAATCTTCTTTTTCAAGTTTATTAACGAGTTCTGGGGACTACGGGTTCATTCTTACTCGTAACTGATTGAATTTTTTATCTATTATGGAAAAAAGGATATAAGTTGAAAGGAAAAAACCAAATAAGGATTGCAAAAACGGAGGGTTATCGTTAATATCATTTAGAATATATTCAAAGGAAAGATATTTGCCTTTCGCGGATTAAAATCATTCAATGACGCCTAAATACTTATGGAAATAGTCAGACTCAATGCACTCTCCTCCGATAAAATGCAACCGCTTTTGACCGAAGAACGACTCTACCTGCATCAGAAATTCCAATGGGATACACAATATACATTTAAGTTACGGATTCAACTCCTCAAATATGGGCGCATGGATGGTCTGGCGGCGGTTTTGCAAGGCAAGCCGGTAGGGTACATAAATTGGCATCATTTTGAATCCGAACTCTATCTGTCCGGTTATTACTTTTCGAAACAATCGAATCTCGAGTATGAACCTGATTTTCTGGATTACGCGGCCCGTTTCATCGCGAGGAACTATGATTCTTCGTTGATTGAAGGCCAGTTATTGTGCGTTGATGATTCGTCAAAGAGTGAGATATTTGAGAGGAACGGCTTCATGACGGTCGAGCGGGATTATATGGTTTTGGAGCTATCTTCTTTCAAGAAAAAGGGTGAAATGAAGAACTTGCCGAAAGAATTGATTTTACGTAACCTCGAAAAAGACGGGTTCGACATTATCTCCGATCTATCCGACTCGATGTACAAGAGTTATAAAAGGACGATGGATGAATGGATTACCAGCAGCTTCGGCAGCTTCCAGGGGTGCCGAAATTTCATTAATAATCTCTTTGAATTTCCTGTCTATGGCAGGCTTCAGGAGAATCTGTCATTGATAATCAATGATGCATATAATCAAATTGCAGCGATGATATTAGTCTGCAAATCTTCAAATTCGGCAGCCCATATCGTTCAAGTGTCCGTGACACCGGAGCATCAATCGAAAGGGATCGGGAAATTCATTTTGAATGAATGCATCTCGAAACTCAAAGATGCCGGTTATAAGAGCGCTGTCCTTATGGTTACGGCACAAAACTTCAGGGCATGTAATCTCTACAGGAAATTTGGTTTCGAATCCATTTCGAGTTTTTATTCCATTAATTATAACAAGTTAAAAAGATAAACGCCCCTTGCGGGGGCGTTTTTTGGTGCGGCCTTCTATTCGAGGAGATTATTTATCCGGCGTTTCTTTTTCCTGAAGCTTCTTCTCAAGTTCCTTCATCTTTACTTCCAAATCTTTGATCTTTTGCTCCAGCTTTTTTAGAATATCCGATTCGAGCTTCTGGTTTAATTCATCTATGTTTTTAACTTTCAGTTCGATTAACCGGCCCTTCATTTCCGCCTGAATCTCTTCCTGGCGTTCTTTCAGTTTTGCCAGGGCTTCTTCTCTGACCTTTTTTGCTTCTTCGGTTCCCAGGCGTTTTGCCTCTTCTTTGATTTTTTGCATTTCTTTTTCTATTTGCAGCGCCTCTTTCCTGGCTCTTTGTTCCAACTCATCCACTCTACTTCTGGCACTTTCTTCTGCAATGATCTTGTAGCTTAGAGGGTACGTTAACCATTCGAGAGTAGCTATCTCGGCTGAATCGGATTTCATTTGCAGCATAAGTTCTTTATTCTTCCTGATGATTTTAAATTTGAACTCTTTGCCGTCATCCGTGGTTTTAAAGATTTTTTCGAAGTCGCTGTTGTTCACGATAGGTTGATTATCTATGGACTGCAAGACATCTCCGGGTTTGAACCCGGCCTTACCGGCGCCGCTGTCTTTAGTGATACTGACGACCAGGTATCCATCTTTGACACCGAAATATTCGCCGAGATCGGAATTCAGTTTGTGCAGGTACATACCGGAGATCGAGATCGACGATTTATCCTGCGCTCTGAATATCGGAGAGCGGGGAATGACGGTTATGACATTTTCCACATGAGGAGCATCTGGTGCTTTCATCTTTATCGTGATGCTCTCGGGTTTTGTGGAAAGAACAGCTTCAACATTAAAAGTTTTTCCGTCCCGCATAACCTTCAAATTGATTTCTTCGTCAGGGTCTTTATCAGCGATCAACTCCCTGAACATCAACCCATCTTCGATTTTTTGATTATCAATTTCCAGGATTATATCCCCCACTTTTATGCCAGCTTTTTCGGCTCCCTTTCCTTGTAATACATTCGTAATATGTACACCATAGGTAACCGGCAGGTTGTTTTCCTGGGCATACTCGGCCGTAATATCTTCGAATTCAACGCCCAGATATCCAGGAACGCTGAACAGCGCTGTGGCTGTCATCGAGAAGATGACTGTCAGGAGATATCCAAGGTTTCTTTTGATAATTTTCATCATTTTATCCTCCATTAAATTATGCTTCATTGATATTAGACGCGTGGGAACCGGTTTTAGACGAATTTGATGCAAAGACGAAATATGGAGATTATATTTAGAGATTTTAAAAAATTGCCGATAGGCGTGATCAGCGCTTTTTCCGCTGAACTTCTTTCATCTCGCGCTCTTTCAGATATTCCTTGCTGTATTCGGGCAGAGACCACCACTCATTGATCGCGAGAAGGTCTTCTTTCTGGAGAAAGAAGTCTTTCCTGTCGTATTGAGAAAACTCGTAATTTGGTGTCAGGTTGATGGCGTTTTCCGGGCATGCCATTTCGCAGTAGCCGCAGAATATGCATCGCAATTCATCAATTTGAAATTTTTCCGGATATTTATCCCTGTCCGGCCAGGGAGCTTTTCCAGCTGTTATGGTTATACATTTGGAAGGGCAAGCGGAAGCGCACATATAACATGCCACGCATTTCACCCGTCCTTTCCAATCCTTATTTAGTCTGTGTATGCCTCGGTAACCCGTATATGGATATCTTTTTACCTCAGGATATTTTTGAGTAAAAGGTTTTTTCCATATCCGTTTGAAGCTATGCCATAAGCCTTCAATTATCCGTGGAATGAATAATCTGTCCCAAAAACTGAGTTTTTTATCTTTGAGCCGGAGGATCCTGTTCATCTTGCGGTCTCCTGCTGTAATAACATTGGATTTACATCCGGGCTCAAGATCAGCAACCCCACAGCCACTATGAATATCCAGATTAAAATCGCTGGTAAAAGCCGTTTCCAGCACATATTCATCAATTGATCATAGCGGAAACGAGGCAATGTCCAGCGGACATGGATAATGAAGCTGATCATAATGAACAGCTTAAAACCGAAAACAATCATACTGATAATGGCCGCCAGGTTTGGGTCTTTCACTCTCAAGGCATGGTAACCGGGGTACAGCCATCCGCCGAGGAACAGGCATATAAATACCATGCTCGATGTAAGCATATTCATATATTCTCCCATATAGAATGCGGCAAATTTCATCGAGCTATATTCAAGGTGCACGCCCGCTACCAATTCCTGTTCACACTCCACCATATCGAAGGGCAGCCTGTTCAGTTCTGCAAGCATCGCGATAAAAAAGATGACGGCGCCCGGCAGCATAATAATCAGGTTCCATCTCGGCATAAAACCCAGATAGAGTCCCGCCTGGTAATCGACGACATCCTTCAGATTCAGCGATCCCGCGGCCATAAGGGGAGGCAGACAAGCCAGAAGCAGAATGACCTCGTAGCTTATCATCTGAGCGGCGGACCTCAACGATGAATACACCGAAAATTTATTGTTGGAAGCCCAGCCCGCCGTGATGATTCCGTAAACGCCGAGCGAGGCAAACGCGAATACGAAAAGAATTCCTATATTGATGTTTTCGGCGACGACGATGCTAATGTCCTGTCCGAACATTCGTATCTTTTCGCCGAATGGCACAACCGCAAAGATCATAAGCGACGGAGCAAGGAAGAGCAGGGGGGCGAGGAGATAGAGCGGCTTGTTTACCTTGTTTGGAATCACTTCCTCTTTCATAAACATCTTAATTCCATCGGCGACGACCTGGAAAATGCCGAAAGGTCCGACCCTGTTGGGACCCAGTCTGTCCTGAATAAAGCCGGCCAGTTTGCGTTCATAAACCGTTGTAAAAGCGAAGATGATCATCAGCCCGAAGGCCACGATGACCATTTTAACGAAGACTATTAATATGAATAACAGGGTTTCGTTCACTTCATCATTCCTTGCAATACATTCCTTTTAAGCAAATCAGACTATAATCCGAATTTTTAAAGAATTTTACTTTCTTTGCCATTTCAGAATATATTTCCGAAGGGTTAGTTGCCTTTATTTCCTTGTGCCACCTTTCGGCAATCCTGAGCAGTATCTTCCATTCAGGTTGCGAGTCCAGAGGTTTGAAAACCGCTTGCCTGATTCTTTGCGTGTACTCGTCATAATTGGTGAAGGTTCCGTCTTTTTCAGTAGGCAGATTGCCGGCGAATACTAAGTCAGCGGAACGGCTGAGGCTGCTTGGAGCAGTCTCGCATACCGCAACGAACCAGGCTTTGCGTAGCGCGATAGTAATCTCGTTTGGGAGCGATAGAAGCGGATTTCCGTTGAAAACGACAACGCATTTGATTTTTCCTGATTTTGTATCCTGAAGGATGCCGTCGAGTTCCCGTCCTTTTTTCCCCTTCAGTCCCATCGCAATCCTCGCTCCCCGCGCGTTCGGAGCCTTTTCAGCTCGAATGGTGAATCCGCCCGGGAAAGGTAGATCCTTCCCCTCGATCCGCGCAGGCAACACGGCCAGTCTCGCGCCGAGCTCGGAGCCGAATATTTGGCGTATGAGATAGTTTTCTTCGTTGGTAAGCCAGGGGGAGCCGATCGCCGCAATGGATTCCACGCCATATTTATCAACAGTCTTTTCGATGGTATTGATCAGTTCCTCGATTCCCTCGTCCAGAGAAATCTTTTTACCGCGTAATTTATGTTCCTTAAACCTGTCTTCTCTATCCGTTAATTTATAAGACCTTCGACCATTGTTGCATATCCAGTCTATGTTGACAGAGGCGTTGTGCCTCGGGGTAATCCGCTTCAGCCTGTTATCGAGGTCCCAATATTCGATATTACATCCCGCAGAGCAGAGGGCACAAACGGATTCCGTCCTTTTCATATCCCAAATCCTTGCCTGATACAGGAAATCCTTATCGAGCAACGCTCCGACCGGACAGATATCAACGATGTTCAATGAAATTAAATTATCAATCGGTTTGCCGGGGAATACGTCAAGTTCGGTTTTTACACTGCGGTTGAAAAACCCGAGTTCACCTGTTCCTGAAATTCTGTCGAGGAACCGTTCGCACCTGCTGCATTTGATACATCTTTCCGTCCAGAGATAGATATCAGGCCCCAGGTCCTTGACCGGGAAATGTTCTTTGGGGTATTCGAGCCTGCTGTGCGCGTAGCCATGCTCGTACGAATAATTTTGCAGAACGCATTCGCCGGCTTTGTCGCAAACGGGGCAGTCGAGCGGATGATTAAGCAGTATGAATTCGAGTATACCGGCTCTCCCTTTTTTCACTTTTTCAGAATCGGTGAGCACCTTCATCCCTTCCATCGCGGGCGTTGTGCAGCTGGTGACTAATTTCGGATTTCCCTCGATCTCGACAAGACATATCCGGCAGTTACCGTCAATTCCCAGAGTGTGGTGATAGCAAAAATGCGGTATGTCAATGCCGTTTTCAAGAGCGGCTTGAAGGATGGTTTTTCCATCATCGGTGGATATCTCTTCGCCGTTTATGAAAAAGGTCACTCTCTTCATCTTCTGATGCTCCTGTCCTTATTAACCGGACATTCTCCCGATTTAATGTGGAGCTCGAATTCCGCTCTGAACTTGCTGATAAAACCCTGAACGGGCCAGACCATTGCATCTCCGAATGGGCATACTGTCCTTCCCTCGATCTGAGAGCAGACATCGAGAATTAGGTCAATATCTTCCTTTTTTGCCGCTCCGGCTTCGATGCTTTCCAGCATTTTCAGAAGCCACGTTCCGCCTTCGCGGCATGGAGTGCACTGTCCGCAGGATTCATGGCAATAGAACCTTGTTAGGTTTATCGCTGCGTCCACCATGCAGACGGATTCGTCCATTACGATCACTCCGGCTGAGCCGAGCGTGGTCTTGTATTTTTTAATCTCATCAAAGCACATGACCGCGTCAATCTCGTCCGACGTCAGCACCGGTGTTGAGGAACCGCCCGGTATTACGGCCTTCAGTTTACGTTTTTCATCAAGCATTCCGCCGCAGATGTTATATATAATTTCCCTCAATGTTATGGACATCGGCAGTTCATATACGCCGGGTTTCTTCACGTGGCCGCTCACCGCGAAGAGCTTCGGACCTTTGCTTTTTTCAGTCCCGATGGATGAGAACCATTCGGCGCCCTTGAGGATTATATGCGGCAGGCAGCAAAGGGTTTCGACATTATTGATGATCGTGGGAGATTCGTACAAACCAATAATCGCTGGAAACGGGGGTTTTACCCTGGGGTAACCCCGTTTCCCCTCGATGGAGTTGAGGAGAGAGGTCTCTTCTCCGCAGATATATGCGCCAGCCCCTCTGTGTATGATTATATCAAGCTTCTTGCCCGTACCGAATATCTTTTTACCGACGAACTTTTTCTTTGTGGCTTCCTTCAGCGCTTCCTGGAGTATCCTCGCGCCGAGGGCAAATTCGCCGCGAATATATATGTATGCAGTTTCAGATTTTACCGCCTGACAGGCGATGATAATGCCTTCGATGAGCTGATGAGGGTCGCTCTCGATGAGGAGACGATCTTTAAACGTTCCGGGTTCGCTTTCGTCCGCATTGACCGCGAGATATACTGGTTTCCTATTGTCTTTGGGGATGAATCCCCATTTCAATCCCGTCGGGAAACCTGCTCCGCCTCTTCCTCTCAGGTCGGATTTTTTTACTATCTCTATTATTTCTTCAGGCGCGAGGTTCTTGACGGCCTTCTCCGCGGCTTTATAACCTCCATGTTTGATATAAGAGGTGATCTTTTTCTGTTTCGGGTCGTGCGCAAATTTTGTCAGCATCGGTTCAAATTTCACGGCCATTCTTAGTTCTTACTCCAACAAATCCAATATTTCTATTATCTTCGGTTCAGTCAGGTTTTCGTAATAATCGTCGTTTATCTGCATTACCGGCGCCGTACCGCATGAGCCGAGGCATTCCACTTTAACCAGAGTGAACCTGCCGTCCGGTGTCGTCTCTCCGACATCTATGTTCAATTTCGTTCGTATTATATCAACAACGGTATGAGCTCCCATAATGGAGCAGCTGAGCGTGTGGCAAACCTGAATCAGGTGTCTTCCGCATTTTTCACCGCGAAACATAGTGTAAAATTCCACGACACCACGGACTTTCATCGGCGGCAGAGACAGCAGGTTCGCTACCGAGCGCTGATCCTCGATGCTGATGAAACCCTTCTCATTCTGGATAAGGAAGAGCAGCGGCATCAGCGTTGATCTGATGTCGGGGTAGTAGCCGATTATCTTTTTTATCTCCTTTTGTCCGGTGGCGGACAGCCCCAGGGTTATATCTTGCTTGCGCTTCATCTGTCCAGCTCCCCGGCAATAATATTCAGGCTTCCCATAACAGCCACGAGGTCGGATATCATAGCGCCTTCAACCTGTTTCGATACGGATGAAAAGTGCACAAGGGATGGTGAACGTGTATGGACCCTGTACGGATACTGGGTTCCGTCGCTTACGATATACCAACCGAGCTCGCCGTTCGGGGCTTCTATTGCGGAATAAACCTCTCCCCTCGGAGGCTTCGGGCCGTGCCCGAGCATCGTCAATTTGAAATGATGGATCAATTCCTCCATTTTCCCATAGGTTTGATCCTTTACCGGATAGATGATCTTGGGATTGTCAATGTTGATTGGGCCATCGGGCATATTATCAACGCACTGGCGGATGATTTTATTGCTCTCCTTCATCTCCTGGAGCCTGACGAAATAGCGGTCGAGGACATCGCCGCTTTCACCGATAGGGATATCGAAATCCAATTTGTCATATATGAGATACGGAAAATCTTTTCTGATATCGAAATCCACGCCGGCGGCGCGCAAAAGAGGACCGGTCATTCCCCAATTGACGGCATCAGCTGCTGATATTTTCCCGACGCCGAGCGTCCTGTCATGCCATATCCTGTTCTTATTTAAGAGCTTTTCGACTTCATTAACGGCCTTCGGGAATTTCTTAGTGAACTTCCGTATTTTTTCCAGCCAGGCTTTATTCGGAATATCCCTGGTTGCTCCGCCGATTAGGGTCCAGCTCGTGGTCATCCTCGTTCCGGTAAGCTCCTCGATTATATCGTAGAGAATTTCCCGTTCTTTGAAGAACCAGACGAACGGCGTAAAAGCACCGAGATCAACTGCCTGCATCCCTATCTGGACAACGTGATCCATTATCCTGGCTATTTCAAGCAACAGCGTGCGCATACACTTGCATTTTTCCGTGGTCTCGACCCCGAAGAGCTTTTCGACCGCAAGATGATAGGCGATATTGTTGGCGATGGGCGAGAAATAATTCATCCTGTCAGTCACGGTTACATATTGGTTGTATGTCCGGTGTTCGCCAAGTTTTTCAAAACCGCAATGGAGATATCCGATTATTGGCGTACACTTAACGATGTTCTCACCGTCCAGTTCGAGGATCGCATGAAGGGTGCCGTGCATCGCGGGATGCGATGGCCCGTAATTGATCTCCATCTTATCGCCGGTGAGGGGAGGCAGGATGTCGCTCATTTTACAGGTCCTCTCCGTAGTTTTTAAGCGGGTTGTGTCTTTCGCCCAAACCTTTAAGGGGATAGTCTTTCCTGAGAGGATGGGAATCGCCATAATCCTTTTCATCGAGCAAGATACGTCTCAAATCGGGATGACCGTTGAAGAGTATCCCGTAAAGATCAAATATCTCGCGCTCCTGCCAATCCGAGGAATGCCAGAGATCGAACACCGAATCGACCCGGCAGTTGTTCTCCGGGATGCGAACCCGAACGTTAAGGCGGATTTTGTTGGTCAAGGAGATTAGTGAATAAATGACCCCGAAACGCCTCTCATCATCGTCGTATTTGCTATAATCTATTCCTGTCACTGACGACAGCATATTAAAAGCCGTCGCTTCGTTCTCCTTCAGAAACATCATAAAAGCCTTCAATCCTGATGGCTCGATTTCGTAGGTATAGTCGTCCCTGAACAATTCCTTTTTTAGGATAATTTCCTTTTGGTTTTCATCGATCGCCTCTACAGCTTTCTCTAGCTTGTCATTCACTTATGAAACTCCGGAAATCTCGGATCCTGGTCGCACAGGGGATCAAATATTTTTTTCATTTTCCGATCCGGCTCTTTTTTGACACTCTCGTCCTTGATCTTTTCCTGGAGCATCATCAGGGCGTTGATGATATCTTCAGGTCTTGGCGGACAGCCAGGAATATAAACGTCAACCGGAATAAACCTGTCAACCCCCTGGATCATCGGGTAGGTGTCGAATATGCCGCCGGATGACGCGCAAGCGCCCATGCTGATGACCCATTTCGGTTCGGACATCTGATCGTAGATGCGTTTCAGGATGTACAGCTCTTTCCGTTGAACCCTGCCACCGACGATTAACAGGTCTGCTTGCCGGGGCGAAAATGAAACCCTCTCAGACCCGAAACGTGCTATGTCGTATCTGGAGGCGAGAACGGACATTATTTCTATACCGCAGCAGGCGGTTCCGAATGTCATCGGCCACAAGGAATTTTTACGTGCCCAGTTAATGATGAAATCGGTTACTGATGTCAGCGTTTTGCCGGGAGTATATTTTTCTATTCCCACTTGAACGCTCCTTTTTTAACGGCGTAAACAAGCCCGAAAATCATTAACGATACAAATATTCCGATTTCCATCAGGCCCAGCCATCCCAGCTCCCGTACGAGAAGCGCCCAGGGGATTATGGATATCCCGTCCAGGTCAAAAATAATGAAGAGAATCGCAATGATGAAATATTTTATATGTATGCGTCCACGCGCATCGCCGAGGGGGTCCAAGCCGCATTCATAAGGAGCCAGTTTTATTCTCTCTTTTTTTCGCGGACCGAACATATGCGACAGAAGAAGTATAATAAGCGAAAGTCCTCCCCCTACGGCGATTACTATCAACAACGGAAGATAACTTCCCGGCATAATATAATTAACCTCTATCAGCTATCGAAACTATATTCGCGGCACTAAAAAAGTCAAGGAATGTCATCATGATGATCGATTCGCGCAGGAGTTTGAATGTGAATCTTATCGGTTAATCAGAACATCGGGAAGAAATATATTGAGAAAATGCAAAGAAATTCCAGGCAAAGAGTAAGAATCGGCAGATATCAGCGGTTAGATTCTCTTTTCTTTTTTTAGAATTTTTCCCAGCGCTTCGACTATATTTGGATCGTATTGTTTGCCGGAGTAAGCCTTTATCTCTTCGAATGCCTCTTTTTCCGGCAGCGCTTTTTGGTACCTTCTATCCATCGTCAGATAAGTATAACCGTGAGCTGCCGAGATTATCCTGGAAAATTGCGGAATATTTTCCCCTTTTATCTGTTTTGGAAAGCCTGTTCCGTCAAACCATTCGTATATATTTCGAATAATGTATAAGATGATTTTAAAGACAGTAAAGGCCGTTGTCGTAACAGAGCCTCTTTTAACGTCATCCAATTGTTCCTCTTCGGGTATCTTCCCCATATCATAAAGAAGGGCGGCATATCGAAGTATCTTCATATCAGATTCGCTTAGTTTCATCGCGCTGCCAAGTTTCAAGGCGAGCTCGGTGATTTGGAAGGAGACGTTTTCAAGGACGCTGGATTGTTTCTCAAGAGTGGCGATAAGCGAAAAGATGGAAGAGAATTGGAAATTCTGTCCTCCCTCCATCATCATTTTTACGTCCTGTATGAGGAGGGTCTTTCTCTTGCTTATCAGGTATCTCTCAATAGCGGATTGCGTGATCTCCCTGGCGAAATCAATTCTGAAAGGCTTGGCGATACAATCGAGGAAACCGTATCTCAAAGCCTCGTTTATCAATTCCGCGCTGGTGAATCCAGTCATCGCGATAAGTTTCGCCTCTGGTTGACGGTCAAGAATGTGCTTCGACAGCTCCGTTCCATGTGAATCCGGTAGAATAATATCTATCCATCCGCAGACAGGTTTCAATCCTTCGCGTATCTTTTCGACTACTTCTGCGGCTGATTTAAACCGGACTATGTCGTACTCGGTATACTGCGCCGACAGGGTTTTAAGCAGAAGATTTCCGAAATCCTGATTGTCCTCAACGATTATGATGGATTCTTTGGGCTTCGTCATAATCCTTCATTCCTGCACTTTCATAATCGGCTTCCATAACCCCATTTCTAAAAGGATGGAGCATCACAATTTAGAATGACTTATTCGACCCAGTGAAAAAGGTTTATATGAAAAAGATTTCATTAATATTAGGGATGTCTTGTATTCCTCCTTGTAAGCCTGAACTCTATTTCTTACAGATCAATCTATCAAAAAACATAAAATTGATCAAGAAAAAAGGAAGCCGAATACACGCAGTATAAAAGGCATAGTTTCTTTCGATTCATCCACTGTTTCGAGTGTCGCTCCGACTCTACGGGGATTTTTTACCTGATTACTTCATAGGTTTTATCATGCTTATTTTTCTTCAAACCTGGCATTTCTATCTTAAACTTGCTGAGGGCTACGCCTGCCAATACAAGAATGCTTCCGATTAATTCAAAGATTCCAAGTTTTTCCATCAAAATGAATAATGACACCAGCATCGCCCAGACAGGCGTGAAATTGGAATAGACGGACGTTCTGATATTACCTGCCAGTTTTACCGACGAGTACCAAACAATGCTGCCGATGGCAATGGATAACAGGCCGGACATGAAGACAATGACTATTTCGGCAAGGCCGATGCTACTCCAATCCTGGTTCTTCAGCTGGGGTATGGCAAAGGGGAAAAAAGCGAACGAGACGAAAATCAGCGGATAGGTGGACACGATAGTCGGAGAATATTTGCTAAGCAGAGGTTTCATTGTCAATGTAAATAAAGCCCATAGGATTGCTGCTCCCAGGCTGATGAGATCGCCGAGGAAGTATTCGCTCTTTAACAGAGAGTCCCAGGTTATTTGCCCTTTCATCAGTATCAATAGGCCGATAAAAGATAAAATTACGCCAAGCCATACGACGAATGATGCGATTTCATCTTTTAGGAAGAAAGCGAAGATGGTTACAAATATCGGCATCGTCCCCATCATTATCGAAGCCTTCCATGAAAGTGTTCCCTTGATTCCGAACAGGTATGCGAAATGATAGATGAGGAGGATCAGGCCGCCGCAGGCAAACCTTAGCCTGTCCTGCTTCGCAATCGGTTTTGCGCTTCGAGTAATAACCAGGTAGATGATCATCACTATCGCGGACAGCATCAAGCGGACGGCGTTCATAGCCATCGCCTCTATGCCGTTCATCACGAATTTCATTGCGGCGTAGTTTGCACCCCATATCAGCGTGCAGAATAGCATCAGAATATCTATTTTGCCGAATTTTATGCTATTATAGCTATGAACCATCGAATTTCCTTCTATATCCTTTCTGCGATTTCAAAGAATCAGTATTATGCTTTATTGAAGCTAAAAATTCCAGTTGAATCGGAATGGGGAGAGATGTATGAATGCAACGGAAGAGCGACTACAGAAACAGCGCGTTATCAACTGTATATTTGTCGGTTTTATTATATTGAGCTGTTGATTTCGAACAGCGGGTGCCTCATCCACCAATCGAAGATAATTTCACCCCAGAATAGGCAGATGATCGCGGCAAGCGCGAGGAATGGACCGAACGGCAGCATCTCATCCATTCTTTTCTTTTTAGTAATAAGATACGGAATAGCTATTATTAGAGCGAGAATAGTCCCGATTAGAATGGTAAGCAGCGCCAGCTTAGGGCCTAAATACGCGCCGACTCCCGCCATGAGCTTTATATCACCGCCGCCCATCCCGATCTTTTTGCGAAAAAGATAGTAACCTGCAGAGAACAGAAATATCAATCCACCTCCGGCTGCAATGCCCATCAGGGAATCCACAAGAAAAAAATCATTTCTGAAAAAGATTGTCAAAATACCGAGCGGAATCAGCGCAAGCGTGAACCTATCTGGAAGAATATAATGATCAATATCTATGAAAGACATTATTATCAGAAAGGATATGAATATCAGGGCGAAAAGAGTGAAAAGATGTAATCCGAATTGAAGAAAGCAAAGGCAAAATAAAAGGCCGGAGAGCAACTCCACGATGGGATAACGGACGGAAATTTTCAGCCCGCATTTGCGGCATTTCCCCTTGAGAATCAGAAAACTGAAAACCGGGATGTTGTCGTACCATTTAATGAGGGTATCGCAGGACGGGCAATGCGATGGGGGTTTCACGATAGATTCCTTCCGCGGGATTCTCCAGATGCAAACGTTGAAGAAGCTTCCGAGGATGAGCCCGAAGATGAAAAATGTTGATGCGAAGAAGTATTCCGGCAGATATTCGATCACTGAATCAGTTCCTTTATTAATTGAAAGTACCGCGTTATTATACCACTCGAAATTTTGCTCTCAAGGCGATATATGAAAAAATGACGTTGCGGAATCTGCAGATATGAAATGACGGCTCCTGAACCGCCGGAGATTTGCCCGATGTGCGGAGCTCCCAAAGAAGCCTTTGAAGAATTCGAATAGCCCGCAGCTGTCATAATCCTTATTATCCCAGCGCCTTGCCGGGCGGCTGCAGGCGAATAATCAAACCTCGACGCCCCCTTTTTTTCGGTTTTTTCTAACTTTTCTTTTAAAAAAGTACTTTTATTTAACAATTTACATCTTTTTTCTTAAAACCACTTGACAGGTTCGTTCCCAGACCCTATATTTAGTTGTGGACTAAAGTGGACTAATATGGAAAATCGAGGTACGAAGGTGTCCATTTTAGATATTTTTCGAGCAGGGTGGTATGTTCCGAGGTACTTATACCGCTAAAATTGATGAAAAAGAGAGACTGAAGCTCCCGGCTGCCTTCAGAAAATTACTTTCTGATGAGCACGGGGATGATATTTTCATCACATCTTTCGACGGTAAAAAAGCGCTTCTCTATCCATTGAAAGTCTGGAACGAGATGGAAGAGAGAATATCCAGGCTGCCGAAAATGAGCCCCAGGAAAGAGAGGTTCCTCAGGGTTACCAATTATTGGGGGCTCCAGTCCGCATTAGATCCTCAAGGCAGGACAAGTCTTCCCGCGATCCTGAAGGAAAAGGCGGGGTTGAACGGCGAGGTCGTGGTCATGGGTATGCAGGATCACTTCGAGATATGGAATCACGAACGCTTCGCTCAGGAAATGGCGCAGAAACCGTTCACCGAACAGGATATGGAACAACTTGCCGAAGAGGGGCTTTAAAAGGGTGATGGTTATAACGAAAAAAAATGTCTGCTTCGATTTCACAGGAGGGAAAAGGCCATATTCCGGTAATGCCGGAAGAGGTGATGAATTATCTTGCGCCGGAGAAAGGCGCATTCATCATAGATGCGACAGCCGGGGAAGGGGGCCATTCGTTGCTGATTGCCGGGCGGATCGGTCCGCAAGGCAGGCTTTTATGCTGTGATGTTGACAGCGAGCTCATTGAAATAGCCGAAAAGAACCTGTCGCAGGTTGAACCGGCCGTAAGCTTTATAAGGTCTGACTACAAAGCGCTTCCGAAGATAATCGAAAGCGAATATAAAGACCGGCCGGATGGAATCCTGATTGACCTTGGGGCTTGCTCAAGGCACTTCGATAGCGCCGAAAGGGGGTTCAGCTTCAGGCTGGAAGGACCGCTTGATATGAGATTCAACCGAGGGACAGGCAAAACGGCTGCCGATCTGGTCAATTCTCTCACCGGTCCGGAATTGGAACGGATCTTCAGGGAATACGGCGAGGAAAAAAAAGCGAGAAGCGTTGCGCGGGCGATTGTAAATGAGAGGGCAAGTAACCCGATTGAGACAACGGTTCAGCTGGCAGGGATCGTGAGGGGGGCGACTGGAAGGCCAAAGAGCAATATTGATACGGCTACCAGGGTCTTTCAAGCGTTGAGGATAGCGGTTAACCGTGAGCTTGAAGGATTGAGAGAGTTCATAATGGAAGCCGTCAGGTTGCTGAAACCCGGGGGGAAAATGGTGGTTATCAGTTTTCATTCGCTCGAGGACAGGATAGTAAAAGATACGTTCAGGTATCTCGCCTCTGATTGCATTTGTCCGTCCTATCTTCCCGTTTGCATATGCGGGAAGAAGCCTGAAGTGAACATCCTCACAAAAAAACCTGTGATCCCCACGGAAAGAGAAGCTAAGGAAAATCCTCGCAGCAGAAGCGCAAAGCTTCGCGCCTGCAGGAAGTTGGACCAGGCAAGATGAGATATAAAAAGGGAAACGAGAAGAAGCGCCTGATAAACAATGAAATTGTCAGGGTGCGTGACAACAAGAAGAGAGATCTCTTTTTAATTTTCGTCATCGTCTTCGCCGCCGCCGCTTTGTTGCTCTTCTATCTATGGCAGAGGCTCGGCAATGTGGAGCTGGCATATAAGATTGATAATCTGAAAAAAGAATATTCAGCGGAACAGGAGAAGAACAACACTTTGCGGCTCCAGTACGAGAGTCTGGGCGATCTGAACCGGATTTTACAGATTGCCTCGACAAGGCTGGGTATGGTTGTTCCTCAAAAAAATGAAATTTTTATCACGAGACGTGTGAAGATCAGAGTCGAGTCCGCCGAAGCCGGTAAATTGGCGTATGCCCCGAAGCGCAGTGAGCGCTTCTTCCAGACAGGAAACGAATAGATGGAAGGCAAAAAATCAGGGCTGGTGACTACAAGGATTGTGATTATCGTATTGTTTTTCTTTTCCTGGTGCGCCGCCATCGTCGTCAGGCAGCTGGACCTTCAGGTTCATAAACGAGAGTTTTTACTGGCAAAGAAGGCGGAACAGCAGAAGGGTTTGATAAAGCTTATACCGAGACGAGGCATCATATATGACCGGCACGGAAAAGTGCTGGCGATGAGTGTTGATGTGGATTCAATTTATGCGACGCCGTTCAAGATAAAGAATATCGAAAAAACCGCGTCGGAACTCTCGCGTAAGTTGAATCTCGGTTACCGTTTCGTTCTGTCGAAATTGACCTCGAATAAAACTTTCGTCTGGATAAAAAGGAAGGTCGAGCCGGCGGAAGCGCGGGCGGTGCTTGAAGCGGGGTTGGAGGGAATTTATACCTACAAGGAGAACAAGAGATATTATCCACATGGGACTCTTGCCGCATCATTGATAGGTTTCGCCGGGGTGGATAATGACGGTCTTGCCGGGTGTGAATACCAGTTCGATAAAATTCTAAAAGGCAAACCCGGTGCGATCATCACGATCAAGGATGCAAAAAGGAACTGGCTGAGCACCGGTCAGCTGATAAAAGCGGTTCCTACGGCGGGCAGGAATATATACCTCACGATAGACAGTGTTATCCAGCATTATCTGGAATATGAAATAGACGCCACCGCCAGAAAGTTCGATGTGAAACAGGCATTCGGCATAATCATGGATCCACGTTCGGGCGATATATTGGCGATGGCATCATATCCGGGATTTGACCTGAACAAATATTTCCGTTTTTCCCCGGACGTTCATCGCAACAGGGCGATTCATATAGCTTTCGAGCCCGGCTCGACATTCAAACTTACTACTGCTGCCGCCGCGATCGAGAACAATCTGGTTGCCCTCGATGAAAAATTTTACTGTGGCAATGGATCAATTATCCTTGCATCGCAACAAATCAAGGACCACAAGCCTTTCGGGATATTATCATTTGAGGATATCCTTGTATATTCAAGCAATATTGGAATCATCAAGGTAGGGTTAAAGATCGGCAAGGAACCCTTTTATCGCAAACTCCATTTTTACGGTTTTGGGGAAAAAACCGGCATTGACCTGCCGGGTGAAAATCCCGGAATATTACGCGATGTCAAAGAGTGGAGCGGTGTCTCAATTGGTTCGATTTCATTCGGTCAGGAGTTAAGCATCAACGGATTACAAATGACCTCATTTGTTTCAGCCATCGTCAATGGCGGTTCAATGGTTAAACCCAGGATACTTGCGGGCGCAGGTAATATAGGTGAAGTGGAGACCAATAGCGACGAGCCTGAAAGAAAAATTATGAGTAAGCACACTGCCAAGATTTTAGCCGAAATAATGGAAAAGGTGGTGATCCGGGGAACAGGAAAGAAAGCCCGGCTGGATGAATATATCGTAGCCGGAAAGACGGGAACTGCTCAGAAAGTTCTGGAGAACGGCCGGGCCTATGAGGAGGGGAAATATGTCTCATCATTCATCGGTTTTGCCCCGGCTGAAGATCCGCAGTTCGTGATGTATATAGTTTTCGATGAACCAAAATTTCTGAGTGACGGCGGAGACGTTGCAGCCCCGACATTTCGAAATGTTGCGCTTAAAGTATTAAGATATATGAAAATTCCCTCAAGAGAAGAAACACATTTTTTTTATGAATATCCATGGGCAGAAGGCCCAAAAAATATGGATTATTTTCTTGCGGATTTCAGATCGTTTGACAATGGGAAACGTAAAATTGAGTTCACGAACTACAGCAGGGAAAGAATCTCATCGGAACGGGACATCCGGTATACGGATATGGTCATTCCGGACTTTACCGGCAAGGGTTATCGGCAGGTTTTAGAAGCGCTCGTCGTGATGAATCTTATGCCCAACCTAAAGGGCACTGGTGTCGCTTACGATCAATACCCCAAAGCCGGTTCTCTCGTCAAGCCGCATTCTTCCTGTATGGTACTTTTCCGAAATGGGGGAGGTTCATGAGCATTTCGAATATTTTAGCAAACGGCGGTAAAAAATTAACCGATCTCCTAAAACCTTCCGACTTTTACACGATTTATATGAAGTCAAATCCGACAGTAACCGGCATCAAATACGATTCCCGGAAGGTCGTTCAGGGTGATCTCTTTTGTGCAATCAAAGGATTTGCCACAGACGGCAACGCGTATGTGAAAGATGCGAGAAGTCAGGGCGCGGTTGCCATTGTTTCCGGGAAGGAGCCGGATAAAAAACAGGCGGAATATTGGATAAAGGTCCGGGATATACGCCTCGCGCTAAGCAGGATATCTGGCGTTTTTTATGATTATCCCTGGAAGGATTCCCTGATGATTGGAATTACGGGGACCAACGGAAAAACGACCATAACATATCTCCTAAAATCTATCTTCGACAATGCCGGTCACAATGCTGGTGTTCTTGGGACGATAGGCTATCTGGTAGGAGATGAGAAGATTCGCGCATCCCGTACGACACCTGAAGCGCCGGAGATCAACACTATGATACGCTCTATGCAAAAAAAGGGAGTCAAATGCTGCATTATGGAGGTTTCATCGCATTCCCTCGAACTCAAGCGGGTTGCGGACCTGCAGTTCGATTCGGCGATCTATACAAACTTGACAACCGATCATCTGGATTATCATCTGACAATGGAAAACTATTACCAGGCAAAGAAAAAGCTTTTCAGCCTTATCAAGAAAGAAGGATTCGCGGTAATAAATGTTGATGACACCTATGGTGCCCGCATGGCTCGGGAGGTTCAGGTTTCTGGCGAGAAGGTGATCACAGTCGGCAAAAATGATGCGGCAGACGTGAGAATCATTGACTATAAAATGAACGACAAGGGGAGCCGGATAACGCTTACCGCGGGCAGCGAAGACGTGAGAGTGGATACAAACCTATTCGGCCTGCCGAATGTTTATAATGTCACAACGTCTTTTGCTGTGGCATGGGGGATGGGACTGAAAATTCCAACGATATTGCAGGGTATTGCTGGACTCGAAGCAGTCGAGGGAAGGATGGAACGAGTGGATGCCGGTCAGGATTTTAAAATTATCGTTGATTATGCGCATTCACCTGATGCCTTGATGAATCTGTTGGTTACAGTACGGCAAATTACAAATGGAAGGGTCATCACTGTTTTCGGATGCGGCGGGAACAGAGATAAATCCAAGCGTCCGATGATGGGGCAGCACGCTGCGTTGCTGAGCGATATTGCAATCGTGACAAGCGACAATCCGAGAAATGAGCCGCCCGGCCAGATCATCAGAGATATACTTGTCGGTATCAATGAAGTAAAGAAGACAGTCAGATATAGGGTGATTGAAAACAGGCGGGAAGCCATAAAAGCCGCCATTATGACCGCACAAAAAGGAGACGCCGTAGTGATCGCCGGCAAAGGGCATGAGGATTATCAGATAATCGGTGGGAAGGAACTCCCCTTCGATGACAGGAAGACATCATGGGAGTTCGCGAAAGCTAAAATCGAGGGCAGGCTGTAAACGATGGATTTTACCGTAAAAGAAATATCCGAGATACTGAAAGCCGAGCTGCACGGCGGTGACGATTTTGCGAATCGAATTATCAACGGTGTATCAATAGATTCCAGAACCATATCAGGCGGTGAAATCTTTTTCGGAATTAAAGGTGAAAACTTTGATGGCGGCGATTTTATTGCGGAGGCCTATAGAAAAGGCGCTTCCGCGGCGGTTGTTGGACGGAATCAGGGTGTAAAATTCTCAGGAATTGAAAATTACCTTCTGGTCAATGACAGCGTTGAAGCTTTGCAGGTTCTCGCCAAAACAATCAGGACGAATATTGCCGGTCTTAAGATAGTCGGCATCACGGGAAGCGCCGGAAAGACAACGGCTAAGGAAATGTCTTTCGCCCTTCTCAAAGATTCTTTCAACGCGGCGAAGACAGAGGGAAACCTTAATAACCTTTATGGGTTGCCGCTATGCTTGGGCAGATTGAAGGGTAATGAGGATGTATTTGTGGCGGAGATGGGTATGAGCTTCGCCGGTGAATTAAAAAAACTTGTTGAAATAGCCAATCCGGACGTCGGAGTGCTGTTGAATGTTTACCCCGTGCATACGGTGAACTTTGATTCAATAGAAGACCTGGCGAATGCGAAGGCTGAGCTCTTTCGAAATATGAGAAAAGATGCGACGGTAGTTTACAACCTCGATAATATGTGGAGCGCTCGGATCGGGGATCAATATGCAGGGCGCAAAATCACATATGGAATCGAATCGGAAGGAACCCTTTGGGCGAAAAATATCGAATTCAATGGATTCGAGGGAACTGATGTCAATCTGGTCGTTGAGGGAAGTGAATATAAAATATCCATTCCCCGTTTCGGTACGGGGAATGTATATAACTTTCTTGCGGCAGCAGCCGTTGCGTTTGCAATGGGCGTTGACCCGCAGGAATTTGATCGGAGGATAAAAGGTATGGCTTACGCAGCCGGCAGAGGGAATATCTTTAAACTTAGGGAGAATATTACCGTGTTGGATGATTCGTACAATTCGAATCCTGTGGCGATGGAAATGCTTCTCGGTTTTCTGGAGCGATACCGCGCCGACGGGAGAAAGGTGGTCATTGCCGGGGATATGCTGGAACTCGGCAGACGGGAGCTTGAAGAGCATTTCAGGATCGGAAAAATCGTCGCCAAGTCCGATATTGATCTTCTTATTACTATCGGCAAGCTTTCGAGGAATATGATCGAAGGCGCCCTCGAAGAGGGGATGAAGCAAACCGCAATCCTGCATTTCGAGAACTCGTCGGAAGCAGCAAATAAAATTGCCAAACTCATCGAGAAAAACGATCTGGTGCTGGTTAAGGGCAGCCATGGGATTCATACTGAAGTAATTGTTGAAAAACTTAAAAAATCTTTTGAATGAGACACTATGATAGCTACTCTGTTATATAAGCTTTCGGATCACTGGGGAGCATTTAACGTATTCAAGTACATCTCGTTTCGGGCAGCGCTTGCCGTAATAACTTCCTTGCTTATTTGCCTGTTCCTGGGACCTCGGATTATTAAAATGCTGAAGAACCTTCAAATAGGTCAGAATATCCGCAAGGAGGGTCCGGAATCTCATCAGAAAAAAGCAGGCACACCGACTATGGGAGGACTGCTGATAATTGTATCAGTATTAATTTCGGTGCTCTTCTGGGGGGATTGGAGCAACAGGCTGTTATGGGTTGTCACTTTTTCCATGGTTGGCTACGCGCTCATCGGCGGCGCTGACGATTATATAAAAATTGTCAAAAAGCGCTCGAAAGGTCTTTCGCCCTCGGCTAAAATTTTAAGCCAGACGTTCATTGCATTGGCAATAGGGATTTTTTTGATAATCATCTCCGCGTCCGGGGAATTCGACACGAAGCTGCATTTTCCTTTCTTCAAGAATCTTGTTATGGAACTCGGATGGTTCTTTCTGGTTTTTGTAATAATAGTGATCGTAGGCTCATCGAACGCCGTGAACCTGACCGATGGCTTGGACGGCCTTGCCGTCGGTTCCGTGATGATAGCAGCCTCCACGTACACAGTCTTTGCATACACTGCGGGACATAAAATTGTTTCGGAGTACTTGAATATAGCTTATGTACGAGGAGCCGGAGAGCTTGCCGTCTGCGTCGGAGCTGTTCTGGGCGCTTGTATAGGATTTCTCTGGTTCAACTGCCATCCGGCGCAGGTGTTTATGGGCGATATCGGATCGCTTGCGCTCGGCGGAACGATCGGCACAGTGGCGGTTTTGTGCAAACAAGAGTTATTGCTTGTAATCGTCGGCGGTTTGTTTGTGGTCGAAGCTCTGTCAGTAATCATCCAGGTTCTTTCATTCAAGCTGACAGGAAAACGCGTTTTCAAGATGGCTCCGCTGCATCATCACTTCGAGCTATTGGGATGGAGCGAATCAAAGATCGTCGTAAGATTTTGGATAATTGCGATTCTCTTTGCCCTTTTAAGCCTTGCAACATTGAAACTTAGGTAAAAAGAAGAAGGCCGGGAAATACATTAATGATTATCAGGACTGAAGAGATCAAAAACAGGAGATATTTGGTAGCAGGCGCGGCGAGAAGCGGCGTTGCGGCGGCGGAATTCCTTGTCAAGTACGGCGCCGAAGTAACCGTATCAGATATTAAAAAAGAGTCCGATATTCCTGAAATGGCGGATAGGTTGAAATCGCTCGGGGTTCATTTGGATTTGGGCGGACATACTGAGAGTCTTTTTCTGAATTCCGATTGCATTGTTCTCAGTCCGGGAATTCCCGTCGAGAACCCTGTCATAAAAAAAGCGATCAATTCCGGCGTGGAGGTTATCAGCGAAATTGAGCTCGCCTTCAGGCACACGGACGCATACATTATCGGAATCACAGGCTCGAACGGCAAGACAACCACTACAGCCCTGACAGGAGCGCTTTTAAAGGAGGGAGCTTTAAACTCGGTAACCTGCGGTAACATCGGAAACTCGTTCATCGGTGAATTGTTGAGGAATCCCGGCACTGAGTACTTTGTAATAGAGCTAAGCAGTTTTCAACTCGATACGATTAAAGGTTTTAATCCGAAGGCTGGGACGATTCTTAACATTACCCCCGATCATCTGGACAGGTACGCGGGATTGGAGGAGTATGCCGCCTCAAAGTTCAGGATATTCCTTAATCAGGGCATCGGGGATACGGCAGTCCTGAATTACGATGATCCGCTCCTCAATATGCTTTCCCGGAGGCTGCAATCCAAAGTTCTCTTTTTCTCGATGAAGGCCAAGGTTGATAACGGCCTGTTTTTGCGAGGATGTGAAATCATTTATGCTGAAGGCGGAAAAGAAAGCGTTTTTTGCCCTAGCAATCTGCTTATCCTCAAAGGCAGGCATAATATAGAAAACTTTATGGCAGCCGCTCTGCTCGGGCTTTCGGTCGGCTTGAAAAAAGAAATAATTTTAAAAACTGCCTCTGAATTCAAGCCGGTGGAACACAGACTTGAATTCGTTAGAGAGGTTAACGGAGTCGCTTATTACAATGATTCGAAAGCGACGAATGTTGACGCGACGATTAAGGCGCTTGAAAGCTTCGATGGGAAACTGATCCTGATCCTCGGAGGAAAAGACAAAGGGAGCGATTATAATGTTTTAAAAGATCTGCTTGTGGAAAAAGTTGAATATTTAATCATCACCGGAGAGGCATCAGCAAAGATTGCAAAACAGCTTGGGGAAAAAGTTCCTCATATTATAGAAATCAAATTCGATGACGCGGTCAAGACCGCAATTCAAATTGCGGAGCATGGCAACATAGTCCTCCTCGCTCCCGCGTGCGCGTCGTTCGACCAATTTAAAAATTTCGAGGAGCGTGGCAGAAGGTTCAAGGAAATAATCAACTCTTACAACGGGGTCAAGAAGGAAAATGGCTAAGAAGCTGGCGCTGGACAGAATATTATTTTCAGCTGTGCTGCTAATCCTGGCTTACGGATCAGTGATGGTTTACAGCAGCTCCGCCGTTCTTTCCATGAATACTCATGGAAGCTCCTCCGCCATCTTCATCAAACATCTCGTCATTTTGGTTCTTGGATTCTGGCTGATGCTCTTCGTTTCAAGCTTCGACTTCAGAAAACTGACGACGACTGGATTTGTTGCGGGTATCCTGTTATTGTCGCTTACCCTGCTCGTGGCCGTCCTTTTCATGCGTCCACTGAACAACACTTACAGATGGATCAGGTATGGAATGTTTTCATTCCAGCCATCCGAACTTGCAAAACTTGCGTTGATTTTATTCATTGCGCGTTTTCTTGCAAAAAAATCTGAGGATATAAAGAAAAGCGGCGTAAATGCCATACCGATTATGTTCGTGGCAATCCCGACCCTGGTATTGATAATGATCGAGCCGGATATCGGGACCGGCCTGACATCCCTGTTCATCATCATAATAATGCTTTTCGCCGCAGGAATGTCGATATGGTATTACATCATAGGGGCGGTAATCACATCCGGAGCGTTTTATTATATCGTCATCGGATCGAATTACAGGATCGCCAGGATGCTAGCCTTTTTAGATCCCTGGGCGGATCCGCTCGGTTATGGATTCCAGCCGATTCAATCAATGATAGCCTTCGGAAGCGGAGGATTGTTCGGGACGGGACTGGCGAAAGGGACTCAGAAGTATTTTTATCTTCCGACTCCGTTCACGGATTTCATTTATTCGGTGACCGGCGAGGAGCTCGGATTCGTCGGCAGCATGGTGCTTGTCGCTTTGTTTCTAGTAGTCTTATGGCGGGGCTTGAGAATAGCCCTGCGGGCGCCGAATGATATAGGAAAATACCTCGCTCTGGGACTTACTGTGATGATAGTAGGCCAGGCATTTATAAATATGAGCGTCGCGATAACCCTTCTTCCGACGAAAGGGATACCGCTTCCGCTTGTGAGTTACGGCGGAACATCAATGCTGATAAATCTTGTTGCGGTCGGAATGCTTTTAAACATATCAAGGTATACGACGTAATTATGGATCAAATATCTCAAAATCTGAAAGTGTTGATCGCGGGCGGCGGGACCGGTGGCCATATTTACACAGGCATAGCTCTCGCGGAAGAACTGAAATCGAGAATAAGTAACTGCCAGTCGCTGTTTGTGGGAACGCGCAAGGGTTTGGAAAGAAGGATTGTCCCGCAGGAAGGATATCCGATCAAATATATCAATGTTCGTGGCCTTAAAGGAAAAGGGCTAGTCGAGACTGTTCGAAATTTAATAGTATTACCGGTTTCCATATTCCAGTCTCTTTTAATACTTTTAAGGTTTAAGCCCGGCTTAGTTATCGGAGTCGGTGGATATGCCTCCGGTCCGGTTTGTTGGACGGCGGCAAAGTTGAGAATTCCGGTTGTGATTGTGGAGCAGAATTCTATTCCTGGAATAACAAACCGTATGCTCTCGAAATACGCGTCGTTTGCGGCTATAGCATATGAAAAAGCGAGACCTTACCTCAAATGCAGATGCGAGATGACAGGTGTGCCCCTTCGCGCAAGGTTTTATAAAGATGCCGAAGATAAGAGATCATATGAGGAAATAAAAGACGGCTTGAAAACGGTGTTGATTATAGGTGGAAGCCAGGGGGCGCATGGAATAAATAAGGCGATGATAAATGCGGCCAGCGATCTGAGGGATTTGAAAGATAAAGTAAAAATCGTGCATCAGACCGGTGAAAAAGATTACGCAAATACAGTGAGCGCGTATAAGGCTGCAGGTTTAAACGCAGAAGTCTATGATTTCATTTTCGATATTCAGAATTATTTCCGGACTGCGGCATTCGTGATAAGCCGCGCCGGGGCCATTGCGACAGCCGAGATAACATATATGGGTGTGCCGGCAGTGTTTGTTCCTCTTCCGAACTCCATTTACGACCATCAGCTGCATAACGCCGGTGAACTTGTCGAAAGAGGAGCTGCTCTGATGATAAAAGAGGAAGATTTTACGCCTGAAAGAATCGCAAATCTTTTCAGAGAGTTCATCATCGGCGTGAGCCTTGAGACTTTGCGCCGTGGGATGAGCGAAATATCGAAGATCAATTCTTCAAGATTGGTTATTGACAGAGCTATGGAACTTCTGAAAACAAAAAAAAGGGATGCAAGAAATGCTTAGACGGATGGGTAGAACGGAAAGGATTCATTTCGTAGGCGCAGGCGGGATCGGTATGAGCGGTATTGCCGAAGTTCTGATCAATATGGACTACAAGATTTCCGGATCGGATATAAAAAGGAATTCCATCATGGACAGGCTCGTGTCTCTCGGCGCAACAATGATCGAAGGACATAAAGCAGAAAACGTTCACGAAGCGGATGTCGTCGTATATTCTTCCGCCATCAAGACCGATAACACAGAGCTGCAGGAGGCCGCTCGGCTGCAAATTCCGGTCATCCCTCGCGCGGAGATGCTCGCGGAATTGATGAGAATGAAATATTCGATCGCGATCTCCGGCGCACACGGTAAGACATCAACCACATCACTCGCAGCGAATATATTCCATAAAGCCGGTCTGGATCCGACGGCTGTCATCGGCGGCAGGCTGAAAATATTCGGATCGAACGCCAGGTTGGGACAGGGTGATTATCTTGTAGCGGAAGCCGATGAAAGTGATAAATCGTTTTTGAAGCTGCTTCCAACAATTGCGGTTGTTACCAATATAGACGAAGAACATTTGGATACTTATTCCGATATCGAAGACATTAAAAAAGCCTTCGCCGAGTTTGTAAATAAAGTTCCGTTTTACGGCGCAGCGATCCTCTGCATAGATGATCAACACACGCAGGAAATAATTCCACAGGTCAAACGCCGGATTATCACCTATGGCTTGAGCAGCCAGGCCGATGTTATCGCTCTGAATATCCAGATGGATAAATTTAAAACATCATTTGATGTTGTCATGTTCGGTGAGCAAAAAAGCAGGATTGAACAGAATATACCCGGCCTTCATTCGGTTTATAACTCTCTTGCAGCCCTGACTGTGGCTAACGAAGTCGGGATTGATTTCGAGACATCGCGTAAAGCTCTCGCGGAATTTGAGAATGCGGAAAGGCGGGTGGAGCTGAAAGGCGATATCAAAGGCATCATGGTTCTCGATGATTACGGACACCACCCGACGGAGATCATCGCCACCCTGAAAGGAATCAAGGAAGGATGGCAGCGGAGGTTGATCGTGGTTTTTCAGCCGCACAGATATTCCAGAACGCAGGCGCTGATGGACAGATTTGAAAGGGCTTTCTACCAGAGCGATGTGGTAATCGTCACAAATATCTATGCAGCAAGCGAAAAGCCGATCCCCGGCGTAAACGCGGAGGATATTGCTGAAGGGATTAAGAAATACGGTCATAAGGAAGTTTATTTCGAACCGGAACTTTCCGCGATCCCTTCGAAGTTGCTGCAAATAGCGAAAGAAGGGGACGTTGTATTGACTCTCGGCGCAGGAGATGTCTGGAAGGTCAGCGAGGAGTTCGTGAAACTCCTGAAAAAGGATTAAGGTTTCGAAATGGGATTCAATCAGGAAAACAAGTATTTCAGAGCGGATGAACTGAAGCTCGTAAAGGAGCCTAAACTGAACATGAAGGTCAGAAAATTTTCCAGACGAATAGTGGTTAGAATATTGTTTGTCTCCATAATAATCATTTCGATGTATCTGCTATGGCTCCAGATAAAAAAGAACGATAATTTTAAAATAGAGAAAATCGAGATTGTCGGGTGCGAATTTTCAAATTCGAGGGCGATAGCAGAGCAGTTGAAAGGTCTGAGAGGCAGGAATCTTTTCGATATAGATATCGCGGAGATCAGCGGAATTGTGGAAAGAAACATCTGGGTAAAGCAATGCACAACTGTCCGCTCGCTTCCGGAAAAGATAAAAATATATATTGAAGAATACACTCCCATCGCTATTGCGAATATTGCAGGCCGATATTTTCTTGTCGCAAAAGAAGGCGATATAATAGATTTATACAATTTTTCCTCTTCGATGGTTTATCTGCCGGTCATCAATCTTTCCGAGGAAACGAAAAACAGCGAAGCGCGATATAAGATAAGCCTTATCGGCCAGCTGCTTGAGAGAATAAAGACAAATAACCCGCAATTCTTTGCTGTTATTTCGGAAGTAGTCGTCGGTGAAAAATCGGAAATAGGGCTGATTCTGAATAATGACAACAATGTTCTTATCATAAATTCCGATGACGACGGAACGAGCCTGAAGAAATATTTTGGATTATGTAAGGAAATCAAGAGCGGATACCAAAGTGGGACGGTGGTTGATCTGAGATTTAACAACCAGGTTGTAATAAAACCTGATTTTAGGAATTTATAAAAAATGGGACTAAAAAGGAAAAGAGAATATCTGGCTGCCATTGATCTCGGGACCAGCAAAACTACCTGTATTGTGTGTGAAATTAATGATCTTGACAAGATCGAGGTCATCGGGTTCGGTTGTTCGCCGGGAAAAGGACTGCGGAAGGGGATGATTATCAATCTCGAAGAGGTTTTGTCATCTATCAAGAGAGCTGTCGAAGAGGCTGAAATGATGTCCGAAATAACCATCGGAGAAGCCTTTGTCGGTATCGCGGGAACACATATAAAAAGCTTTAACAGCACAGGCGCGACCACGGTCAAAGGAAAGCACGGAGAGATATCGGAAGCGGATATATATGATGTCATCGAAGCCGCTCAGACCGTTCTGATTCCTGAGGACAGGGAAATAATTCATCTTTTACCGATGGAATTCATTGTGGACGGACATGAGGGGGTGACAGATCCTCTCGGAATGAATGGCTCGCGCCTTGAAGTTAGAGTCCATATTATCACCGGATCGATTTCGTCTATCAAAAATGTGATCAGCTGCATCAATAAAGCCGGGATCGAGGTGAAAGATGTCGTATCAAACCAGCTTGCTTCCGCCCAGGCGACTGTATTCGATGATGAAAAAAATCTTGGCGTGGCAATTGCTGATATCGGCGCTGGGACGACAGACTTATCAGTTTACGTTGGCGGACATCTCGAATATACCACTGTTCTTCCTTTGGGAGGAGATCATTTTACGAATGATATCGCGGTGGGACTCAGAACGACGGTTCATACTGCGGAGAAGATAAAGAAAAAATATGGGAACCTCGATTCAACTGAGCGAGAAGATGAGACATTAATCAAGATTGATGGTATCGGCAGTGTCGATTCCTTGAGAAAAGTACCTGTGCACCTATTGAACGAAATACTGATGCCGAGAGCCGAAGAATTGGTCACAATAATCAAATCCGATCTTGAGCGTATGGGACATTTTAAAAATATCAATGCCGGAATGATTTTGACTGGTGGCGGATCATTGTTGAGAGGTTTTCCGAATCTTGCCGAGAAAATCATTAACTTGCCGGTCAGAATCGGCACACCGGCGAACATGGTGGGCCTTTCAGAAGTTACCGATAACCCGGCATATGCAGCATCAGTCGGAATTCTGCAATACGGCTATATGAACTATGAGAAGAGGAAAATGAATCCGTTCTTGCGAAGAAAACCGATTCAGAGGATTAGGGAAAATTTAAAAGAAGTATTCAGCAGTTTATTCTAAAGGAAATAAAAGGAGGGTGTATGATTAGCTTTATAGAAGAAAAAAAGAGTCTGACGCTGGATGATGATTTTACCAGCGGAGCGAAGATCAAGGTCGTCGGAGTGGGAGGCGGCGGGGGAAACGCGATCAACCGGATGATAAGCGCCGGTTTGAAAGGCGTGGAGTTCATCGCCGCAAACACAGACCTTCAGGTGTTGAAGCAAAACCAAGCCCCGATCAAGATTCAGCTCGGCTCAAAGCTCACAAAAGGACTGGGCACGGGTTATGATCCCGAATTGGGAATGAGGTCTGCCCTTGAAGATGTGGACCGGATTATGGATATTCTCGATGGAGCGGATATGGTTTTTGTCACCGCCGGAATGGGCGGAGGAACTGGCACCGGAGGAGCACCGGTATTTTGCCAGCTGGCGAATTCTCTTGGCGCGTTGACTGTCGCCGTCGTTACCACTCCGTTCAAATTCGAGGGTAAGAAAAGAATGCGCGTATCATCGGAAGGAATCAGAAACCTGAAAGAATGCGTCGATACCGTAATAACAATTCCGAATGAAAAACTTCTGAGCATCACGGAGGAGAACACTCCGATGGTGGAAGCCTTCAGGATTGCGGACGAGGTTCTGCTACATGCGGTCCGTGGCATATCAGATCTCATAACCACACCTGGCTTCATCAATCTAGATTTTTCCGACGTGCGTCGGGTGATGGAAGGGCGTGGAATGGCGATAATGGGAACCGGAATCGGCACAGGCGAGAACAGGGCGATAGAGGCAGTACAGCAGGCGATATCGAATCCCCTTCTCGAGGAAACTTCCATCCGCGGAGCGAAGGGTATACTTGTCAATATCACGATGGGCGAGGATATCTCGATGCGAGAAGTGGGAGAGGCGATGGAACTCGTGGAAAACCAGGCGGATGCGGAGTGTGATATCATCTTCGGCCAGGTTTTCGATAAAAATATGAAAGGCAAGATGAAAGTCACCGTAATCGCCACCGGTTTTTCTCCGAAAGCTAATTATAGTGATGAAAGGGTAACCTGGGTTGATTTCCAGGAATCCGCTCCGGAAAGAAGAAAGCAGGTGGTAAATTCGGAAATCAGAAGTTTCGGGTCACTATATAATGAGAACGTCAATGAAGACGAATTAGATGTACCGACATTTATAAGGAAACAAGCCGATTAAATAAGAAACCACCAACCACCCTAAATAGAAAAAAAGGTTTGTTAGACGCCAGCCCTCCAGCGTCGACAAACCTTTTTCAATTCTTTAATTATTTTTATCTCAATAGAATCTCGAAGACTAACAAGGGAAGAATAATGGTTATCAGATATGGAAAGAATGCCACAAATGTCGCCTCCGGTTCGGTGATCTTATGGAATTTGATGCAGCCATTTATAACTATTTTTATTGAACCGATGAGAGATAGTAGCCAAAGGATGATAAAAGCCCATGTCGCAAGGTCTTTAAAGTAGTTGTCAGCGGCGGTAGGGATACGTGCGATCATCAGATAGATACAAAGGAAAACCATATATATCTTTGAAGATTCGGCGTAAGCGGCGATTTTCAGCGTGGTCTTAAACCTTTTTTTCGGTTTTTGTGGGATGAGTGCGAGATGATACATCAGCGCTTTGAGAATAAATAAAACAGCTGCAATGAAGGGAGCAGCGATTAAAAACCAACCTTTATATAAGGGAAAAACCGGAGATATCTTGCCGAGAAGGTCATTGAATTCGGCGAGAAAGAACGTCGAGTCTTTAAAAACATATGTGGAAAAAATGTGAGCTACAATGATCAGGATCAAGTTTATCGATAGGGCGAACAACAGAGCTGTCATTATCTTCCCATCAGCTTTTATACCGTTCATGGTACGTTTTGTGTCGTAAAGAAAGCCCTTGACGTTTGGCAAGAAAGATCGAACCGCACCGATTCCTATCGTATCCTCAAAAGGCACGGCAAGCGCTTTTTTTCGGTTGTCTTTTTTTCCCTGTCTTTTCAATCCGAATTTCATTTTAGAGCCTCTATCCTCTCAATGTCTGTATCGAGTGTTCGTCTTCCAATTTGATTACATTTTTATTGACATTATGGCGAAAAATATCAAACCAATGGCCAAAATTGTCGGGAAAAGCGCGACGAAAATTGATTTACCCTCTGTCAGATTATGAAGCTTAAAACACCCCTGTGTGACAAATATTATTCCGAAGATGAATGAGATGAGTGTTCCCAACAGCGGCACAGGTATTAGGACGATGCTGATGATCTGCGCGGAGATGGAATAGCAAGTTATCTTAAAAGTCGTCGAATATTTCCCGCCCCCCTTCACTATCAGAATCGCCAGATGATATATTGCCGAAAGAATAATCAATCCAAAAACTGTGGCCAACGGCGATAGTATGACTGAACGGAGGGTCGGCGCGGTATAAGAATTATAGATATCCTTGAGTATGGGCGGTAAATCTCCGGACGGTTTCTCCGTGGCAAGTCCGAAGTAATTGACTGCAAGAAACCTTGCAAGGTCATATATAAAAGTGATTATTATTCCATAAACAGCTGCGCGTCTGATATGCGTATTTTTCCCTGTGTTGTCGTAAAACCTCGCATAATCGAGAAATATCTTTTTAACAGTGTTTAAAAACGAATGGAAATAACCGTCCTTTTCGGCATTTTCAAGCGGGATTGAAGACTCTCCCGGTGCTGGATTTTTATCTTCCCCTGGGGCTCTCACTGATGCGTTTTCTTGAATCTTGCGGATGCATTCGGCGCAGAAGTAACTGTTTTCCAGCCGGATCGAACAGTCTTCGCAAATCAGATCCCCGCAATTACGGCATGTCCTCAGCGCCTTTTTACCCGGATGCTTGCGGCAGAATGCGGAGGGTGAATCGGATTCAGGTTTTGTTGTGGGGTTTGCAGCTGCGCCGCGAAGTTGGTCTGCGATCTTAACCGTCTTCGCTTCAGGCAATCCTTCAGCGCTTATACCGGATGGAATCTCAGCTTTGGCTTCTATTATCTCTCTACAGTTATGACAACGATATATGCCGGGCGAGGGCACCTGCACCCTCGTCCGGCAATTCTGACATCGAATTACAATCATATTTTATATTACGTGTTATTTTTTCGGCGGTTCGATGGAAGGCTTGGATTGAACCGATGTGTCCATTCTTTTTGGTTTCTCTTCAATAATGGTATCTTCGTGAGAAGTCAGCCTCTCTTTGAAAAGTTCCACAATTCCACCGAGGCTCCCGAGAAGACACGAGGCTTCAAATGGCAGGAAAACCTTATTCGCTTTACCGTCGGCGATTGCCTTCAAAGCCTCCATATAGCGGATAGCGATAAGATCATCTGTCGGCTTGCCTTTGTGAATTGCGGCAAATACCTTCTCTATCCCCAGGGCTTCGCCTTCGGCGAGAGTGCGAATCTTATATCCGTCGGCCACCGCCACTCTTTCGATCGCCTGGCCTTTACCTTCCGCGACCTGGATCGCGGCTGCTTTTTCGCCTTCCGCTCTAAGGATCGCGGAGGTTTTTTGACCTTCGGCTTCGAGGATAGTGGCGCGGCGTTCCCGCTCGGCTTTCATTTGCTTGTGCATCGAGATCTGTACGTCCTGCGGTGGTTCTATCCTCTGAAGTTCAACGCGGACTACCCTGACGCCCCACTTATCGGTCGCAACATCGAGGATTGCTCTCAGCTTGGAGTTTATCGTCTCGCGCGAAGTCAGCGATTCGTCCAATGCGAGGTCGCCGACAACGTTACGAAGGTTGGTTTGAGCCAGCTTCGTTGCGGCAAGATGGAAATTTGCAACGTTATATCTCAGCTTAACGGGGTCTGTTGCCTCGTAGTATACAACCGCGTCAACCGTTACGACGACGTTGTCCTTCGTGATGACTTCCTGCGGTGGGATATCCACGACCTGTTCGCGCATATCAACACGGTCCAGCTTTTCGATGAAGGGGACTATGATATGAAGGCCGGAACCGACGGTACGGCTATACTTTCCCAGGCGTTCCACGATACCACGTTGCCAGGGGCGGACGATCTTGAACGCTGATGAGATGAAAATAAAGATAAAGAAAACCAGTATTATAAGACCAAGAATATCTGGTTGCATAGAAACCTCCTCATGACTTTTGTTTTTTAACATTCAGGTGGGTACCATCCACCTGTACGACCGTAATCTTCTCGCCTTTTTCGATTGTCGTTTCGTCCTCGCTTTTCGCTCTCCATTCCTCTTGAGTCACGCGAACCAGGCCCGTATTTTTTGCAGGGTCTATTCTCTCCAGGACGATGCCATTAAGGCCTATGAGACGTTCAGCGCCTACCTTGATATCAGGATCTTTGGATATTTTATTTGCCAGTTTCTGCCCGAAGAAGATGAGGATGATACCTGCGACGATGAATGCCGCAAGTTGCGCTCCGAGGCCGCTATCAGGCAGCAGCTTAGCTATCAAACTTGAAGCGAGGGCTGCCAGTCCGAGAGGCATCATCACGAAACCGACAGTGAATATCTCGGATACTATAAAGATGACACCGATTATCAGCCAGATTATCCAAGCATCCAAACCAAACATAGAACCACCCCCTTTTTATCTTATACATATCATAAGTACGCTTAACAATCCTCAAAGTTATAACGGGCATTATAACTGTAACTGGGAAAAAAGAAAAATGGTTTGCCGAAATTAGACAAATTGCCATCGAGCTGTGCTTCATGGCATTTTCTCTCGAAATTACGTCCTTGATGGACAGTGTCATAAATGATACCATTCAATGGAGGTGCTTTTTGAGTTGATAATTATACTGAGACCCGAATCCAAAGAAGCAGAGCGGAAGGAATTGAAAAAGTTCCTTGAAGATACAGGGATCAGGTATAACGAAACAGACCTCAACGGTCTTCCGGTTATTCATATCATCGAAAACCAGCATCTTCTCGACTCGCGTATCGCCGAGGACTTTTCCGCAGTCAGCCGCGCAGTAAGGCTTTCGTCACCTTCGCCGCTGGCGGTGCGGGACAAGCTGCGTCAGAAAAAAAAGACGATCTCAGTGAAGGGCCACGTTATTGGTGGTTCTTCCCTTACTGTTATAGCAGGTCCCTGTTCCATCGAAAGCTATGATCAATTACGAGACCTTGCGTTGCTTCTCAAGAGAGCCGGCATCAATATCCTGCGCGCAGGCGCTTTCAAACCTCGAACGAGCCCATACAGTTTCCAGGGCCTGGGCAAAACGGGCCTTGATGACTTGAAAAGGGTTGCAAATGAAACAGGAATGCCGGTTGTTACCGAGATTATGGACACGAGGGATCTGGATATTGTTTCTTCCGCTGCAGATATCTTCCAGGTGGGGATGAGGAATATGCGCAATTACCCTCTTCTCAAAGAATTAGGGAAAACGACGAAACCGGTTCTGTTGAAACGGGCGATGGATGCACCTGTGGAAGAATGGCTCCTTTCCGCGGAATATATTTTAAAAGAGGGAAATGAAAACGTGATCCTATGCGAGAGAGGGGTCCTGAACGCCCCATCCTGCAATGGCCGCACGATTATGGATTTGAACGGAATTCTCGATGTGATGGAGCGGTCAGCCCTTCCGGTGATCGTGGACCCAAGCCACGCGGCGGCCGAGCGGAGCAAGGTTGCTCCCCTCGCAAAAGCGGCTGTCGCCGCCGGTACGGACGGAGTGATGATCGAGGTTCATCCTAATCCCCATCGGGCTCTTTCGGACGGTTTTCAGGCGCTTTTTCCCGCGCAGTTTGAAGTATTGATTGCGGATTTACGTAAAATCAGGGAATTAATACAAAGTCAGGAAAAACAATGACTCTCAGGTTCAGCGATCGTATGATCAAAGTTCTGATATTCATATTTTTTACCATCGTTCCCCTTATCGTTATGCTCAGCCTCGACCGATTCGATTACTACTCTGCGTTCGACGAGCTTAAAAACGCCACAGGAATTCCCCGTGAAAATCTTGAGATAATGAATTTCTGGACGCGCGGCAGGGACTATGTCGTGAAGGTGCGCGTCTATGGTGAAAAGGAATTCAAGGTGAAATTTATCAAGCACGGGGATTCATACAACGCGGAGCTTGGACAATTTTATGACGAAGGATGGCAACCCCTTCCGAAATTTCTCGAAAATAATAAGATCAAGCGTGAAATAAATGCTTATAAAGCAGGAAGAACTCCTCGCAGGTAAGGTAGCGCTCGTAACCGGGGCGACGGGATTGCTCGGCAGCGCGATTGCAGAGAGGCTTTATCAGCAAGGCCTAAATGTAATCCTCAACTACTGCAATAACGATAAACGCGCTCAAGGGTTGCATATATTCGGCGAGACCTATAAAGCCGATGTCAACGATTATCTCCAATTTGAAAATATGATCGGATATGTCCGAAATAAATACGGGCATCTCGATATCTTGATAAACAACTACGGCCCCATTCTTTACAAAGATATATTAGATATTGAACCTGGCGATTTTCAAAAAATAATTCTGCAAAACATAATGCCTGTCTTTCACGGATGCCGGCTCGCGGGAAACGCGATGATGGAGCAGGGGAGGTGGGGGCGGATAATAAACATAGCGGCGGCGGGCGCGGATGAAATAAAACCCAAGAAAAAAACCGCGCCGTACTTCATCGGTAAAAACGCAGTAATAATGCTCACCCGCTCCTTTGCGCTCGAGTTTGCTCCTTACGGAATCACCGTAAACGCCGTTTCTCCTGGAATCATCGAAGGCTCGGAAAATCCGGAAACAGGCAGCATGTCCGGAAAATTCTCAGGGTCTATGAATGGAAGAATCAAGCCTGATGATATATCTTCAATTATATGCTTCTTGTGCTCGGATAATGCCGGAACAATTTCCGGCGAAGACATCAATATTTCGTCCGGCATTCAATCATTATAATCGGTTTTAAAAGGTTTCGAGTTTTCAAAGATTGACCAGCTTCTTCACATATTCGCCGACGGCGGGCGCGAAAATTGCTTTGCAGGTCATATCGAGGATTATCAATAGGGCGGCAATCATCAGATAAGGGCGGGCGTCTTTTAATCTCCAGTTATATTTAAAAACCCGGTGAATTACAGGTTCGGTGAGGATGACGCCGAGGATCACAAATCCCGCTATTCGGAACAGAGACCAGAAATGCCAACCGACAATGAAGACAAGGACTTTCTGATCCGTTCGCAGCATCAGTTGCGCGACGTAAAATGCCATGTAATTCATAAGTATTGTTCCGAACAGGATGGATGCCGCGCTGAGTGTGACAAGGGAAAGTGCGATGAAGATGCCGAGATGAAGCAGATGCTCCGGGATAAACTTCGACGGTGTTGCTTCTTTGCCGATGCCGGTTTTTATCCAATCGAACATCTCGTCGCGGTATCCGCCCCCGTGGATTATCAGCCCTTCAGATTTTTCCGGGTAGAGGTAACAGGCGAATGTCATCACCAATCCCAGTATCAACGCCCACAAGAGCATATATGCCACAGCCTTTTTCCGCTCACCCTGTTTCAACAAGTGAATCATTAGTAGATAAATCGGGACCGATAAAAGTAATGGCAAAATAAAGAGTTTGGAAATAATGAATCCAAGAACTGTTCCGAAAACCGTTGCCAGGGCCAGATACAGAATGACAGGCAAGGGTTTGCCGAACAGCGTAAAAGCATTACGAATATTGGCCTTAATGTTTTTCATCAGTCTTCGGAGTCCGAATGATGTTCAGGTTCTTTAAAGCTTCCCGTTACGGCTCTTTAAAGCGCCGAGATCGATCCGCTTCAAGTCCGTATAATCCATCAGCTTGTTATATTGGTTTTCCACCTCGGCATAGCTCAAAGCCGCAAGCCTGCCCACGCTGAAATCCTGAACGGTGAAGGATGCCATAACGGTTCCCATCGCGAGGGCTGTTTTCATGTTTTCGAAGGAATAGTCTTCGGTAGCGTGCAGGTAGCCTATAAATCCGCCGGCGAACGAATCTCCTGCACCGGTGGGGTCAACGACCTCTTCGAGCGGGAACGCAGGAAAGATGAATATCTTTTTCCCCTGCATAATTACGGAGCCGTATTCGCCGCGTTTGATGACCACAGCCTTCGGGCCGTTTTCGAGTATCCATCTCCCGGCTGTGAAAATATTTTGGATGTCCGAGAGCTGGCTGGCTTCAGCGTCGTTGATAAACAGCAGGTCAACGCTTTTCAGCGTTCGAATCAGTGCGTCACGCTTGACGTTTATCCAGAAGTTCATCGTATCGCAAGCGACGAAACGCGGGTTCTCGACCTGTTTTACCACATCCATCTGGAGTTCAGGGTCAATGTTGGCGAGGAAAAGCGTTTTCGCCTTGCGGTATTTCTCGGGCAGGTTCGGTTTGAAAGATTCGAAGACGTTTAGATCTGTCTGCAGTGTAATTGCCTGGTTCAGGTCCTCGTATTTGCCTTTCCAGTGAAAGGTCTTGCCGGGTTTTTTTTCGAGCCCGCTGAGGTCAATCGAGAACTTCTCCAAAAGGCGGAGATATTGCTCATCGAAATCTTCGCCAATGACTGCGACGAGGCCGAGACGGGTAAAAAAGGACGATGCGATTGAAAAATAACTGGCCGAACCGCCGAGTATCCGGTCTCGTTTACCGGACGGGGTTTCGAGTGAATCGTAAGCGACGGAGCCGACTACAACTAAATCCATAACTTGCTCACTTTATATATTTGCCGATGATAATGTTAAGTTTCTTCTTAATATCCTCTCGGACTGCGCTTGGCGCGGTGAGAATGGAAGTTCGCAAAGCCTCCCTGCAGTCGCAATCCGGGATTTCCATTCCGATTGCCTTCACGGCGCTCTTGATGATCTTCTGAGCCATTGCAGAGTTTTTTCTGATCACTTCCACGATAATATCCGCGGTTACGTGTTCCTCGCCTTCGTACCAGCAGTCGTAATCCGTGACCGTGGCTATCGCGGCATAACAAATCTCCGCTTCCCGCGCGAGACGCGCCTCCGTCAGGCTCGTCATTCCGATGACATCCACTCCCCAGCTGCGGTAGAGTAGGGACTCGGCTTTGGTCGAAAATTGAGGTCCCTCCATATTCAGATATGTTCCGCACATGTGAATCTTTGCACCCGCTTTTTCACCAGCGAAAAAAAGCTTTTCTCTGAGGTTCTTGCAAATTGGGTCTCCGAATGGAATATGGACGACGATCCCTTCGTCGAAGAATGTATCGTCGCGGTGTCTCGTGCGGTCTATGTATTGGTCTATAACGACGATATCGCCAATTTTATATTCTTCCTTCATACTGCCGCAGGCGGAAGCCGATATGATCAATCTGACACCGAGCTTCTTCAATGCATATATATTCGCGCGATAGGGTATGTTCGTCGGATTTATCCGATGATCTCTGCCGTGACGTGCGAGAAATGCAACCTGATGACCGTCAAGTTCACCGACGACGATGTTATCTGAAGGCATGCCGAACGGCGTTTCGACGATAACCTCCGTGATGTTCCTGAGGTCTGCCATCGAATATAGGCCGCTGCCTCCGATGACGCCGATATTGATATCTTCCATGCTACCTTTCAACTCTCAAACCTCCGGTTTATAAAGGTTTCTTGTTCGAAATGAAAATTAGCATATCTTGGCGATGTTGTAAAAGAAAAGTTTGAATAGATTGAAACTCTAAACAGTACGTACGCTTTATTCCTCCTCTAATTTGAGACCGTTGAAAAACCATACATAGTTTGTCGTCATTCTGAATAAAGCCCCCGAAGGGAAACTCATGAAGACGAAGTCCTGAGGGATTCTTCAAAGGGCCTCAAGGGAAGGCGTAGTCCTGACGTAATCTTCAAAGGGATTCAAAGGAAGGAACTATCCAGATTCTTCCTTCGCATCCCCTCGAAGCATGCGTCAGAATGACATATTTGCAGGTTTTGCAAAGCTCTCAATTAGTTTCCTGGGGTATCTTCGGCTCTTTCAGCCTTGCATAAATCTCAATCCTCGATTTATCTCTGATGACGATTGTAAAAAGTCCGTTCCAGTCTTTGAAGATCAACCTGTTTTCTTCGTTAATAATTTTTTCGAGGTATGGGTCATGTCCGGCTCTGACCGCTTCCATAGCGCCGCTGCTTGCCTTATCATCCGGGTAGTCGCAATAAATCAGGCTATATATATCGCTTGCGGGCGTTTTATAGTCCGCGGCAAATGCATTCAGGTGTTCGCCTTTTTTGATTCCGTGCCAGAGCATCGGGTTCTCGCCGAGGGGATAGATGGTTTGGAGGGCGAGAGGTCCGCGCAGCAACCTTTCGCTTCCGGGGACTTTGCCGGCAGCGGGAAGCGTATCGAAACCGCTTCGAGCCTTATCCTGAAGCTTGGCCGCGATTGATTCTCCGAATTGAAGCATCTTTTCTTTTTGAGGCTCGGTTCCCGCAGCGGAACTGATCAGAATGTAATAATCGCCCCTGATGTATGACACCTGGTAGTTGTTTACGAGGTTCGGACGCGGCAGGCGTTGGTCGGGCGCGAGATTTGCGCTCTTGATGAGAAATAGGCCGAGCGCGGCATCGGGGTCCGCCATTTGGTATATCTCTATGGTCATCTCATCTTCGGAATTTACCGGCTTGACGATCCGCACGTCAACCTTCACGAAACCGAATTCGAAGAAGAGTTCGGCGCCGCCGTCAATATGTCCATAAAGAGCATCGCCGGTAAATGTCGAATCTTTGACAATTTCCCAACTAGCGAATACCGCGCCTGCGGGGAAGAGGTTTCGTTCGGCGGATGAGGCCGGTTGGAGAAAGAAAAGAAAAGATAATGCCGGCACAAAGACGCTGATAATAATATTCGATATTTTATGCATCCGTTTTTCCTATCAAACAGTTCAATGAAAATGAATTCTCAATCGGAGATACCCGGTTGAAGCCCTTCGAAGTATCCCCGAGTATGAGATCTTTTAATTCGGGCAGCAGCCCGTCAAATTCAACATAATCATCCGAGAACGATCTTTTTATGATCAATCTTGTCAGGATCGGTGATTCCAAGACCGGCCTTTTGCGCGGCGCGTAGGTATTCCGTGTTGCGCGGGCTGTCGTTTATCTTGATTGTGGGATCGGTCTTGCGCTTGTTCAAAATCTCCTGGAAGCCGACGTAATCCTGCGCGAAGGGATCGGTCGCGAAATAGAGCTTGTTCGCAACGTAAACGTATTTCGCGTTCGCCATCGGTCCGCCTTCATATTGCCCCTTGATGCCGTCGAGTATGTTGAGAACCAGCTTGTCGCGCACGCTCGGGAACGCCAGGACCTCGGTGTTGATGGCATAACCGAGCGGCTTGTGCAGCCTGCCGGTATTCGCGATCACGCCGTATGCAATATTCTTCGTCGCCTGTGAGATGCCGTTTCCGCTGTTCTTGAGAACGGAAAGGTTGATTATCTTCGTCAACCGCTTCGTTATCAGCTTGCCAAAATATGAATATTTCTTGATGAAGACATGCTGTTTCAGGTATTCGATATCCTCCGGGCCGTCCACGTCCGCCCAGTAGTAAACGTCCATATCGAAATTATCTTTGCTCACGTGCTGGCCGTCAACAACTTTCTGGCCTGCCTTGATGGATTCGTCCATAATCTGAAGGCCGGCAATCTCAACATCGGGGTAACGCTCTTTCGTGTATCCTGCGCTGTCCAGCATATCGCTGAATCTATCCCAGATGATGATGTTCTTCTTGGGAACTCCGGCTTTCACAAGGTTTTCTATGACCACATCCACGAGCTCGTAGCGAGGGCTTAGTATTTTCTCGCCTGCCGGATTCACCTTGATGCCGACGATATCGGAAGGCTCCACGAAGAGCTTCCAGGCATCCGCTCCGTCCTTGCCGGTGAGTTCTTTCATACCGCGCTCCACCATTTCACGGACAACGGCTGTGTCTGCGGAATCGCCCTTCCAGCACTTGCCGTTCTCCACCTCCACAACCTTGCCGGGGAACAGGCCGGGCAGGGAGTACTTGGTCCTGGGAATGTCCTTGACTGTATCGAAGTTCGTCTTTACGGGTTCCGGCGGAGTCTGCGGTGCCTGCTGCGCGAACGCGCTCTCCACGCCGAAAACTGCCTTAATTCCTGCGGCGACGCCCACGCCCGAAGCGATCCCTAAAAATTTACGTCTGTCGAGGTTGATGCTGCTTTCATTTTTCTTAATATTTGATGATTTGGAGCGTCTATCTTTCTTCATATTATCTCCTATGAATTTGGTTCATTATATAGCATCCGAAACAGGATTCCATAATAATTCATAACGAAAAAACTTCTTATATTTGACTAATGTTTTATAACTTCATAGAATTCATGCATGGTTAAAAAGGCTTCTTCCGCTAACAAATGCCTGAACTGCGGGGGAAAGATATCTTCTAAGTATTGCCCTTACTGCGGACAGGAAAAAGATACAAAAAGATTTGAATTTAAAACAATCTTTCATCAAATAATTTATGGAATTTTTAATTGGGAAAATTTCTTTTTTCGCACATTTAACCCACTTTTAACTCGGCCTGGTTATTTCATAAAAGATTATATAAAGGGTAAAAGAAAGCCCTACATTAAGCCTTTCTCTCTTTTTCTATTCTTTCTGACTATCAATGTCTTGGTTTTTCATTGGAATAGCGAAAGGTTTATTGCACTTATAATGAGTTCCATTAGTAACATTGCTTCAGACGTTGAGTTTACATCTATTGAAAATATCCGGCATTTGGTTGAGGCTAATTTAAACAACCAATATTTTCTTTTACCGTTTATTTTTGCCTTTTCACTCAAATTGTTACTAAGAAAAAGGACTGGAATCAATTATGCTGAATCGCTCGTTTTTTCTTTGTATTGTATCGCCATGTTTTTATTTTTAGATATCCTTATCATGTTTTTATCCATAATAAATACAAAGATTTGGCTTCTCAGTTTTATGGTAAGTTATATATACCTGTCGTTTGCAGTAATGCAGTTTTCAGGCTGTTCGAAAGTTAAAGGATTTACAATCGGGGGGATGGTTTTATTCCTCAGTTATATAATTCTTATGATTATCGTTTTCATACTTATGACAGGTAATACATTATTATTCGGTGTTGAAAAAATATTTCCGCTTTAATACAACAGGTGATTGCGAGACTTGAAAAAAGATTCATTTTTGGTTTTGTGGCTATAGTTCATTTATCAGATTCGTTATAAGTTTCTCTTAAGATACTTCTCGCTTCCTAGCGTTTTCAACGTTTTTGTTATTTTCCCCTGCTTTGTGTGTAATTATCAACAAGAATAAACGCTGGAAGAACTCCAAGAAAAGGAAAATCGTATGTCTGGTGGACGATATTGAAGTCCATCGGGGTTTTCTATAAAATACACAAGTGATTGAAAGCTGTTTTCCATAAACAATTCGCGCGGAGAAAGGTATGTCCATATCTGTTATATTCCTGATTGTTTCGGCGGCGTGGGTTACTTCGGAGATAATTCTTGCGGTTATGCTCCGTTCAGGTAGGGAAGATAAATCCAAGGACAAATCTTCTCTCAGTTATCTTTGGATTACGCTTACCATAAGCATCACGGCCGGTGTCATTGTCGCTTCCAAAGGGATAGGTTCCATTTCAGCGATTTTTCCCGTAACGACCTATGCTGGTTTATATTTCGTCGTACTCGGATTGATTGTTCGATGGTGTGCGATTCTGACGCTCAGGCGGTATTTCACGGTGAACGTCGCCATTCGTAAGGATCACATCATCGTTGACAAGGGCTTATACGGAATCCTCCGACATCCGGCATACAGCGGAAGCCTGCTCTCTTTCTTTGGACTCGCCGTATATTTCGCAAACTGGCTGACGTTTATCATAATATTTCTTCCGATTCTCTGCGCGTTTCTTCACCGAATCAGGATCGAAGAGGATGTCCTTCTTGCGCAGTTCGGAAAAAAATATCTTCTCTATAGCGAGAAGACAAAAAGATTGATTCCGTTCGTTTGGTAATCTGCCGAATGTAAAATTCTGAATCAGAGAGTTAAGAAGAATCTTACAGATTCTTCAGGGGTCTTCCTCCGCGGGCTTTCTTCAGAATGACCTGTAACAATCGATTTTCAAAACCCTTAAATTATGATAATTACCAGATTTCCGAATTTTTTTATTAAACCTGAGTCTGTACACAGTTCATTTCGCCGTGTCCGTGCATGTTAATGATTCGGGGTACATAATAAAAAAATCTTTGAACGGACCTATAGTTTGCTTCAAAAATTCGCATTCCGTTATGACTTTATCTATAAGCAGGCGGTTGGTTTCAATCGTATATGGAAAGAATAATAGCATAAGAATAAGGATTTTATGCGTATTCTGGTGTTGCTGTTTAAAAGAAATAACTAGCAGCAAAGCAGTCCGGAAATCGGGGGCTCGCTATAACGACTTTTACGGATAAAAACCTTGAAGCTGGAGATGACCAAATTGCAGTGTATTCTCAATGTTTTTCATATTCCGATAACACAGGTAATTTCTACAAACTGTTTCTTTAAATACATTATTATCAGTCATTTTTTTAAAACTCTGCCTGTATTCTTCGCTTTTCCTCATCATGGAAATATCCAGAACCTGAGCTTTTCGATTCAAGATATCCAGCTCGACAACGACAATTTCCGAATTATTCGCGGCAGGCTTTAATATAGAACCGCTTACAGGATCAAACAGCGCAAATGAAATGTAAGTCTTAGCGTTGCGAGAAGATTTATTAACGAGCGGGATCGAAAGGGTTTCGGAATAATATTTATCTGGCCGCCATCTGCTTGCAGGATAGACATCTCCAAATATTTTATGAGTGAGGTTGACGCCTCTGCTTTCTGGAATGACGGAAACCAGATATAAGTCACGCTTATCGTTATAATCATGATGTGTTTCCCATATCATTGTGATATCCGCGTATTCGCCGGTATCCTTCTTGTAAATATCGGAGATTTGTATGCCGGATAACGCGCAACCATTGCTGAAACGCAGATCAAGGTTTAAAAAATCTTTTTCTGCTTTCAGCTGTTTGTTTTCAGTCCTGGCATCCAGCAAAAAATACGCGTCCTTAAACTGATCAACAAGACGAAACTTTGACAGCAGCCAATTCATATTCTTGCATTCCGGAGGATTTGACGAGCCTCTCCCCTTTTTTATTTTTAGTGCTGCGATATATGAAAGACCATATTTCGATCTATATTTGTTTATAATACCTACAGCATCGGTATCCAGGTCTAGCATCAGACCGCACCTATTGGTTGCATATAATAATGAATTGCTCCAGACATCTTGGATACGGTCGCCGAAGAAGATGATATTGTCATCCGGTTTCGACTTGGCGGAAATTCTTTTCGAAATAGGTTCGATATAAGTGTTGATTTGGGATTTTTTATGTATTGCATCGGGCGTAATGTTGAAAATATAGAACAAGATAAAAGCCGAAAAAAATATAAATTCAGCATTTTTGATTTTTAATTTTTCCAGTTTCTTCGACAAAGCGGCGAGCGGCAAGGCTGTAAAAAATGACATTGAGAGGAAGAGCGGAACAAGGTAGTGTTGATGAACAATCACTTTTGACGCGATTAAGAACATTTGCAGTATAATTGATAGCATCCATAAAGCGACGAATCTATATTGCTTTTTGCCGGCATTAAAAAATATTCCGATGATAAGCATAACTGAACCAATGGCAGTAAAATTTTTGAAAAGAGATTTGAAAAGAAAAGAAATGAACTTAATAATGTAATAATGAGTGTTTTTGTTAAATATCCTGAAGGGGGTAAAATAACCGATATAAAATCCAGGAATGGTATTACCGGTCATCAAATAGCCATATATATACCAAGCTGCGGTCAAACCAAACGTAACAGCGAAGAATAAAAGAATTTTCGGTTTCAACCAGAAAAACCATCCGTATTTCTTCAACAGAAAAACTATAATTGGCAAGATCAATACAAGGAATATGGGTCTTTCAACAAAATTCAGCGTCGCGAATAATAACCATAGAATATAATTCGCAGTTGAATCTTTGAATAGAAACCTTGAGAAAAAATACAAGTGTAAGAGAAGCAGAAGGATATCCATCGACGTCGGTTGGAAAAAGTCATTGTAATAAAGCGAATAATAGGAAAAACTGAAAATGAAAACAGATAGCAGCGATGTCCCGATATCGCAAAAGCTCCGTAGTAATAAGTAAAAAACAACCAGTGAGGCTTGAAACAGGAGCAGAGCAATTATCCTTCCGATGATTTCATGCACGCCGAATATCTTATAGCCAATAACAACAAGAACGTTGTAAATAGGTAACTCTTCAGTATAGGTTATTTTTGTGCCACTGAAATATATCTTGGTATTAAAAATATTGTAATTGTTATTATAAAGATCTCTTGTTATTCCCGCGGTATGAATTTGTCTTGTAGAGTCGTTAATGGAATAAAGAGGCCTGCTGATAACAGGAAGTGTTAGTAGAATATTCGAGATAATTATTAAGATTAAAAGTATATACGCAGTCTTATTTTTATCATTTCTGTTCAATTTTTTGATTTAAGTAAATTTTCCGGGATATTATATAATACCCACGATTAGTGAGAATAATAGATGGGCTTGGAATGTCAAGGTTTTAACAATCCTTGAGAATTTTCATGACAATAGATTGAGCGAAGAATCGTGGTTGCGTCTAAACGAGCTGGTACCTATTAAAGATCATTAATGTTAAGGTTTGTTAGATATTTATAACTGATTGATATTAAAAGGAAAAATATAGAATGCAACACATTTCTCCACAGAGGCATTTGATGTTTTTATCCGCATTATCAAAAAATATTTGGGCACAGCCCTGTAAAGAAACAATCCCGATCGAGGCTATGGGTGTCGTTCAGCTGACGATATCTATATCAATTTGCGGCGGATGAGAAAGGGTAGCGTGGATGGGGCAGGCTTGGGCGATTTTTAAAACAGCTTTGCGCTTTTCGGGGGGGAAATCCTTCGGGAGCTCGATATCGAGGGTGATTACATCTATCTTTTTCGGCGTTCCGCCCATTTGGTAGGTAAGGCTGAGCAACACATTTCCATCGGTGTAGCTGTTTCTGCGGCAATACTCATCAACCATCAAACCGATACACGCGCCCAGGGATGCACATAGCATCTCTACCGGCAGCGGATCCAGGTTCCCGGCTTCAGTACCATCGGAATTCCAGGCGTTCACCTGACGGCCGCCAATCCTGATCTCTACCGCGCCGTTACCTTTTGTCTCAACGGTTATTAGTTTCATCGCGTTTCTACGATATATTTATTCATTATCATTGCGTTGGAAACACCAAGGCGTTACCTACCATTTCGACTACGGTCTTCGCTTCCACGGCTAACTTGTATTCCTTGTTCAGCTCGGTCAGCTGGTCAATGCAATTATGACAGGGTGCGACAACGACTCCTGCGCCTGTCCGGCGTATCTGCTCCGCCTTGATTCGCCCGGCCTCGATTCTTCGTTTGGCGAAACGGGTCATCGCCAACTGACCGCCGCCGCCCCCGCAGCAGTAATTTTTCTGACGGTTGGGGGTCATCTCGGTAAAATCTGCAACAGATTTTTTCAATACGTAACGTTGAGCTTCTATCACACCACCGAGGCGGACAAGGTTGCAGGGATCGTGAAGGGTCACAGGCTTCGGATTGAGCGATGGATCGAGGGTGATCTTTCCTTCGCGGATATAATCAGCGACGAGTTCGATCACGCTGACGACCGGGAAAGGAAATACTTTTTGCAGCCAATTGGGGGCAGCCCAGCGGTTGGAGTTGTACCCGTGCCCGCACTCGCCCAGCACCAGAGTTTCGGCGCCGAGTTCTTCCATCGCCTTCACCAAACGGCCGGAGATAACCGCCGCGTGGCTGTTATCGCCGGTATATAATCCATAATTCGTAACATCGTAGTATTTGCTTGAGAAGGTCCACGATTCTTTAGCTGCGTGGAACACCTTTGCCGCGGCAAGAAGAGACAGGGGAAAAAACTTCGGTTCGCGCGGATTCACCGTATAGAGGATTTTTTCCCCCTTTTGGTCAACCGGTATGACCGCCAGGGACTCGTTGGTTTCGTTTCGAAGCTCATCCTGGATCCATTCAAGGGTGTCAATCCATTCATCTGTAGGGATCCCCATATTGTTTCCGCTCTCGACAGCCATAAGCACCGTGGCCTGTAATTCCGGGGGAACGAGGCCGGCGGCCGCAAGTGCTCCGCGAGCTGCGCGGATCATCGCGGGAATGTTGATTCCAGACGTGCAGTTGATTGTGCATCGGCCGCAACCTGTGCATCGGCCGAAGAGGACATCAATCCATTCCTTCACCATCGCCTGATCCAGATTCTTTGCTCCTGTCCATCGGGGGGCTGCTTGTCCCATAAATGTGAAGTACCGCTTGAATATAGATAAAACGAGATTCAATTTATAAGCAGGCGTATTCTCCAATTGAGGCGAAGCCTGGTAATAATGACAGGAATCAGCGCACAGGCCGCAGCGTACGCAGGAATTGACGAAGGATGCCTCCGAAACGCCGATCTTGCTCCTCAGAGCTTTTATAATCGTTTGGATCTCTTCATCGCCGAGATTTTCGATTTTCTCCATATAAGGGTCTCTCGGCACAGCTGTTTTTTCCGTCATCTTTCAACCCCTCTGCGTGGTACCGGAAACACTCCCCGGCGGCCGAAGAATTTACCGAAGATTATCCTGGTTGTAAAAAAGAAGAAGCAATGGCGTATCTTTCCGAGCGGGATATAGATGAAGAGGAGTATGGAGCAGACGTACAATGCGGTTCTCCATTCCCGGTTGACGATGGAAAGAATGGCAAATACCAGGAATGCGTCGGCGAAAATATTTGCGAAGAAATCGTCCGGGCAGCTGAGCCGCCTCATCGTGGGGGACAGGATTCTCTTAAGAGCCATGGCGAATCCAGCCGTTGCGCCTGCGAGCCAGAGAATTTTCAGCGCTGTCAATACCAGCGAAGTCATGGGAAGCAGGAACATATCCCAAAAAATAAACAAGAGGGCGGTGAGCAAAGCGGAATGATAGACTATCCCGCCGATATACGTCGGAAGATGTTTCACCACGCTCTCCTTTTCCCAGGGCAGCATCCCCTTGCCAAATGCATAAATGATTCCACTCAGTCCGCTTCCTCTCGGCGTGGAAAGGTCTTCAGCTTTGCCGAAAGCACAGGTTTTTTTCCATAGGAAAACCAATGCCGCAATGGCATACAGGGCGGAAAAAAGCACAAGTATCTGAATAACTGAGATATTATTCATCTTGTCTATACGCAACCGTCCGGTTTGGGTAACCCTGCGAGTTTACATGCTCCCTTTGCGGGGCCGGAGGGGAACAATTCGTATATCTGGCGGAGAGGCAGGCCGGTGGATTTGCAGATGGCGCGCACCATCGGCGCAAGCTTTTTCTCGTTATAATGATTGCGGATGAAATTTATTATCGCCCAGTGCTCAGGGGTCAATTCATCCAGGTTCTCTTGATCTTTAGCGAGCATCTTCGCGATTTCTTCATTCCAATCCGCGCTGTTGATCATGAATCCTTCCTCATTCAATTCAACATTTTTGCCTTTATATTCTAAATTTGCCATTTTAATCTCCTTGATTTGTATTAGATTTCATTCAGACGCGGTTTTAATCCAATTAACGGCTATCGTATGTTTGTATGAACAAGATGCACCACATCGGAAAAGTAACCGGCAAATTTCTTATTGCCGGTTGTATAGAGTTTTCCTGCCAAAACTGTATATGAATCAACGGCTTTTCTTGCGTGAAGAGGCAATCTCTTTCACGGCTTTAATCGCGCGTTCAATATCCTCCTCTGTGTTGAAGAGGCCTATTCCGAAGCGAACGGCGCCGTGGATTTTAGCGGTTCCCAGCTGTTCATGAACAAGGGGGGCGCAATGCAATCCTGTCCGGCAGGCGATGTTGTAATCTACGTCGAGAATGGTACCCGTGTCTCCGGCCTCCATTCCATCTATATTGAATAATAGAACGCTGATATGGTCGGCAAGGTCATCCTGGCAGTAGAGCGTGACGCCTTCGATTTGAGCCAAACCGTCCCGAAGCCGCTCGGTCAATTTCATTTCATGCTCGAACAGCTTGTCCATTCCCTTGTCTAATATCCACTTGATTCCGGCGTTCAGGCCGGCGATGCCGGGAAGGTTCCCTGTGCCATATTCCATACGGTATGGGTATTCATCGAGGTGAGTGCGCACTGCCGAGCGGACTCCAGTCCCGCCGGCGCGCGTATGGCGGATTTCCACGCCATCCCTGACATACATTCCTCCGATGCCCATAGGACCCAGGAGAGATTTATGCCCGGTGAAGGCGACCACATCGAGAAAATCCTTCTCCATATCAATAGGGATTTTTCCCGCCGTCTGTGAGGCATCAATCAGGAAATAGATCCCTTTTTCGCGGCACATCCTGCCGATTTCTCTTATCGGTTGAATGGTTCCAATGACGTTCGAACCATGATTCACTGCGACAAAGCGGGTGTTCTTCTTGAAGAGCTTACGGAATGCCTCGGGGTCCACAAATCCCTTCTCATCGAACGGGATATAGTCAACTTCCACGCCGCTGTCCATGCTGAGATGATATAGGGGACGTAGCACGGAATTATGTTCCAGATTGGTGGTTATGGCATGGTCGCCGGATTTCAGAAGGCCGAAGATCGCCAGGTTCAATGCATCGGTGGAGTTGTAGCCGAAAACCAGACGATTAGGGTCCGTCCCGTTAAAGAACCTGGTGAGAATGCCGCGTGTTTCCTCAACGACTTCAACGGCCTGGATGCACATATCATATCCCGACCTCCCCGGATTTACGCCGTTCGCCCTGTAAAATGAATCCATGAACCGATAGACCTCTTCCGGTTTGGGATATGAAGTCGCGCCGTTATCAAGATATATCAATTTGCTCATTAATGCCTCGCTTCAGAATCCGTCAAATTATCAACCCATTTTACCAAGCTTCTAAAGTTTATGTCAAATCAGGTTTGCAGGAAGAAGATTGCAAGCATCTTAATAGTTCAATCAAAACTGTTTCATCAGGTTGTCATTTAAGTTCAGAATGGTATAATCCTGAAAAAGCGATTGCGGAGTGTTATATGAGAGGGATAAAAATATTATCGGCTTTTATTGCGATTATTCTTATAATTCTGGGGGTTGTTTTTATAATCGCAGCGTTTTCGGATCAAGCGAAAACATCTTCCAGATTGATAATCGGCGGCTCGATGGTCGTTATAGCGGTGGTGTTGCTGCTGCTGGGCAGGATGAGAACGGAACAAATTACTCATACGATTGAGCAGAAAATAGATCTATCCGGGGATGTCGACTTGGAACTGTTGAAGTGCACAAGCTGCGGCGGAACGCTTAGCAAGAAAAACGTGGAAGTTCGCGCCGGCGCTGTTATGGTGAACTGTCCTTATTGCGGAAGCACGTATCAAATCAAGGAGGCTCCGAAGTGGTAAGAAAGATATTTCTTTTTATAATTTTATCGGTCGCGTTAATAAGTCCGGCCGCTCTTTGCGATTATTTGTTCAATGTGGAAGTGCAGGAAACGCACGTATGGATTAAGAAAGACGGCTCGGCGGAGATTTGGTATTACATTGTTTTCAAGAACGACAAGAACGGGAAAACGATAGATATTGTGGACATCGGTCTTCCGTTCGAGTCATATGATATCGAAAGCGCTAAAGCCACCATTAACGGTTATCCGGCATATGCGATAAAAAAATCGGAATATATACCGATCGGGGTCGAGGTCCATCTCGGGGCTTACTCGATACCTCCCGGGCAGCGTGGGGAATTGAGATTCCAAGTCATTCAAAATGAAATGGTCTTTATGGACGACCAGGATGAGAATTACGCGAGCGTGGAATTCATCACCAATTTTTTTGGGGCAGCATACGTGACCGGCAGAAGCGAAATAGACGTTTTCTTCCATTTTCCACCCGGCGTTAAACGTGAAGAACCGCGGTATCATAAAGAACAGTTTACATCGGCCGGGGTTGACAAAAACGATCTCGCATTTTATCGATGGCAGATCAAGGATGGCGACATCTCTCTCGCATATCGTTTCGGTGCCTCTTTCCCCAAGAAATATATGGATGAAGGGGTAGTAAAAAAGGTGACACCCTTATCGAGGATCGGACTTTTTTTCGGGAATATATTCAGGAACATCTTCCCAACCCCCCTTTTGGCGCCCTGTATTTTCCCGTGGGGAATAATCATTTTTTTCGTTCTCTTAGGAATTATGTCCGGGAGAAAGAGGCGTTTCAAATACTTCAAACCGGAGCTCTCGGCGAGGGGGGTAGGAATCAAGAGAGGATTGACAGCCGTTCAGGCGGCGGTTTTGTTGGAAAGACCTCTCGACAAAGTCCTTGCGATGATAGTGTTCGGACTGCTGCGCAAAGGCTACCTTCAGGTCAAGACTGAAAAGCCGCTTGCAGTTGAAAAGATTGATGTGAAGGATGCATCATATCATAAATACGAACAGGGTTTTTTCGACAGTCTTAAACAGGAAGGGATAGCGGATCAGTTAAAGCTTAAGCAATGCATGGTGGATTTGGTGAAAGATGTTCAAATCCAGATGAAAGGTTTTAACCTTTACCAGACGAGAAAATATTATGAAGAGATCGTTACTACAGCCTGGAAGCATGTGAAGAATGCCGATCTCGATACCTCGATAGACTGGGTTATGGTGGATAAGGATTTCGATAAGCATTTCGAGGACAGGCTCCCGAAGGATAGGTCTATTCATGCTCCGAGCTGGTACCCTTACTATTATCACGGCTATTATGGCCGGCCGTACTATTCTGGTGGCGGCGGCGGCAGCGGAGGTGGTAGCGGAGCCGGCAAGGCTACCCTGTCTCTGAAGCAATTTACGAATACGGTCGCTTCGAGCTTTGAAAATGTATCGCACAATGTCGTCAGCGCGGCGGATAGTTTCACGGCAAGTGTTACAAGCGTCACGAACCCTCAACCGGTATCCACAACCAGCAAAGGCGGCTGGAGCAGCGGCAGAAGCGGGGGAGGCGGTGGATGCGCCTGCGCGTGCGCATGTGCAGGATGCGCCTGCGCATGTGCCGGAGGCGGCCGCTGACAGGGAATCCGCCGGATTTGTATTTTTCAATAAAATGTTTAAAGACTATTTAAAAATACTTCTGATCCTTGTCATCCTGTTTATCGGGCTTGCCTTTGGATATTTTTTTTATTGGAAAGCATCCGTTCAGAAGGCGTCGAGCCTCTATAAATCTGGGAAATGGGATGAAGCGGAAAAAAAAATGATTCACAATATCGAGGTTTTTCCAGGCTTTTTATTTGGTCGGGAGACCGAATACATGAGACTTGGTGAAATTTATTATCAACGCGGAGATATTCAGAAATCAGAGCAGTATTTTCTTCAGACCTTGAACATTGACAGGGAAATAGCTTTGCCGTTGTTCAGATTAGGAATCATCCGGGATGGCGAGGGCAGACATTCTGAAGCTATAGACTATTACGAAAAAGCGCTGCGGGCAAAGATGGATGATCCTAAGACGGTCCTTCAGATCCAGGAAAGGCTTGCCGCGGTCCTTTACAGATATGGTTTGCAGCATCAAATGTATTCCGACTGGGACACCGCGCTTCGATGCTACATGAGGCTTCTCGAGATATATCCGGACTTCCCAGAGGCTCTTCATGCCATAGGCACAATTTATATGCAGCAGAAAAAATATAAAGAGGCTTGGGCATATTTCAGCAAGGCGCTGGAAATGAATCCAGATTTGACGATACTGTACGAGGACTCTCCCGATCTGTTGATCAAGCTGGGAAGACCTAAAGATGCCAAACGCTATAAGGATAAATATGATTCTTTGATGAAAGAAATCGTATCCTTGGGAGAAGAAGAAGTCTTGAAAGAGAATTCGAATTAGGTGAAGGAAGATAAATGAACAAAGAAAACGATGATATCGCGCGGGAACATCTGGTGAAACACCGGAACACGGTCGAAACGCTATCCGTTGACAATTTTTATAATACGGTCCAGGAAATAGCCGATATCTGTAGCGAAGCCATATCCAGCGGCAATAAAATCATTTTTATGGGAAACGGCGGAAGCGCGGCTGATGCCCAGCATCTTGCGGCGGAGCTGATAGGGAGATACCTCGAAGAGCGCAGGCCCCTGGCTGCTTTAGCATTGAACGTCAATACGTCCGTAATAACGGCCGTGGCGAATGACTATTCTTATGAGGATATCTTTGCCCGGCAGGTCGAAGGGATCGGCAGGGCAGGTGATGTCCTTATCGGCTTGAGCACAAGCGGGCGCTCAAGAAATATAATAAAAGGCCTGAGGATGGGAAGGAAATGCCGGTTGAAGACAATCGCATTCGTTGGGGATTACAAGGATGATGTGATGGATATCTGTGATAATATATTATCTATTCCGGAGAGACATACTCCAATTATTCAGGAGATGCATATTATGGCCGGGCATATCATTTGCGGGATAATAGAGCGCAATATCAAGTTGAAAGACGAAACCGCCGGTTATGAAGTGATCAAGGAATAATTCATTTTTAAAATCGGCATTTAATAAAGGTGGGCATATGATTAGAAGAAAACTTATTAGGCCATCGCTTAAAAAAATCATGGACGATAAACTTGGCGAAAAGCCGGAAAATGAAAGAAGAGGCCCCCGGTATACCGGGAGTGGGCCGATAAACGAGGAGGTTCTTCCTCCAGAAAGAACGAGCAGGGAAGCCGACTACTATCAGGATTTGATAAAGAATAAAACGTGCCTTAAGGTTTTATTAAAAGATGGAAATGTGATTGAGGGTAATCTGGAGTATTATGACAAGACTTTCCTAAGAATTACAAGAGAAAATCAGCCAAACGCATTTATCTACAAGACTGATATAAAATATTTTTATGAGGCAGGCGGCGAGAAAGCGGATAAATCCTGATAGGATATATCAAGCCATCAGACGGTATCCAATTATATTAAGAAGATGAATTTATTTTTCAAATCTGTCCTCAAAACCACATTCGCGGATTCGGCACTTTTGGTTTTAGTGTTGATTACCTTTGCCCGCGCTTTATCCTTTGGCCTGGTATGGGACGACCATCTTTTTATCAACGAACCTTATAATACAAATATAATGAAGAGCGGCCTTGAAAGCTTTACACAGGGCTATATTCGGGTCTCAGGACAGAGCGATGCCGAAGCGTATTACAGGCCGTTGACCTCGCTTTTTTTTAAGATCGAGAATTATTTTTTCAGAGGCGAACCGGCCGGGTATCATTTGATTAATATCATTTTACATCTCTTGAATGTTCTTCTGCTTCGGCGACTATCGGTTTTGATCACAGGCAGCAAACAGATTGCTTTCCTCGTGGCAGCCCTATTCGCTGTGTTTCCATTGAATGCCGAATCCGTCGTATGGATATCCGGCCGGACAGATTTGTTGGCGACGACTTTTATTTTATCTGCTTTGCTTTATCATACCAGGCAGATCGGCATAAGGGAAAACAATGAGACGAGGTTTTCATCCTGGATATTAGTGTTTCTGTTTGCTTGCGCCGTCTTGAGCAAGGAATCCGGGTACGTTCTTTTGCTGTTGCTGCCAGCTGCGGGTTTTTTGATTTCAAAAGAGAATGTTTCATCATATTTAAATAGATTCAAGCTGTGTTACATATCACTCGTTCTTTCTACGCTGATTTTTCTTGCAATCCGAACCGTAGTCCTGCCCGAGGGTTTCGCCGGTCATTGGTTCTATCCGAGTGTCCCGATATGGCTGATGTCGGCTATCGCGGCAGTATTTAAATATTTTCTGAAACTTTTTTACCCCTTCAACCCTGAACCTTATATCATAAATACCTATGTGGATTCGTTCGTGAATGTCTATCTGATCTTCGGATTGGTTTTATTGTTCGGGCTCGGTTTTATTGTCGTGAAATATTTCAGAGGGAATCGAACCGTCTCCTTCGGCATTCTATTCATAATTTTCTCCCTTCTGCCAGCGTTCAACATTTTGCGGGTTGGGAGCCCTCTCGATATGGGCTTCACGATGGCAGACAGGTATGCCTACTTGCCGTTTTGCGGAGCTGCATTGCTGATGGCATGGATGATTAATACCCTCCTTTCCCCGGATCAGACGGAAAGAATCTCTAAAAAGCGCTTTCTTTCGATACCCAAGAGGCTTTACCTTTTAAGCCTCATCCTGATTATTTTAATGGGTTCTGTAAATTTTATCGCGAGTTATAAGTATAAGAATGACGAATATTTCTACACATCCGCTCTACGAAAAAACCCAGCATCCAGATTATTGCGAATAAACCTTGCTGTTCACTATTGGAAGAACCACGAGTATGCGATGGCTTACAGACAGATGGTTGAGCTGCAGAAATATCGCTATGCTGAGGATGCCGATGTTCTGAATATTGAGGGCGTTCTGCTTTACAATTTAAACAAACCGGCGGAAGCCATTGACAGATTCTCCAAAGCGATCCGTCTGGATCGCAATAATCAATTCCTCTGGCACAATTTCGGAATACTGTATCTCAACCTCGGACTGCCGGAGAATGCGATGGAATACATCAATTCTTCGCTTCAGAAAAATCCTCGTTTCACGGAAGCAAAGATTGCCCTGGCGCTAACATATCAGCGGAGCGGCAGAAAAGCGGAAGCAGGAAAAATCTATAAGCAAATTCTGCAGGATGATCCTTTCAATCCCGGCATATTGACAAACTATGGCAGCTTGCTCTTTGAGATGGATGAGCAGAAAAAGGGGGAAGAGCTTTTAGAGCGGGCGATATCATCGAGTCCGAGGGACTCGCTGATTATGTATAACTATGCCCGAAGCCTTGTTTTATATACAGATAAACTTGATAAAGCGCTTGGGATTGCAAAACAGATCATGCAGAACGATCCATCTTTTCCAGCGTTATATGTGCTGATGTCTGAAATCTACATACAGAAAAAAGAATATAACCGGGCGCTTCGTTGGGCGTATGCCGGGTTATCATTGAGCGAATTGAACGAAGAAATCAAGGATAATTTAAAACTAAAAATAGCAGAGTTATATGAAATTTTGGGAATTAAGCGGTAATAAGCTCGCGTTTTCCGGTGTTCTGGCATTTATTCTTCTGTCCGGAATGATCCTTGTGCGCGTAGGAATATTTTCCATTGATGAATCCACGATCCTCCTGGGTTTCGACGGACTGTCAAAATCGGGGAAACTGAAAATCTTCAATGATTACGAAACCTACAAGGTCCCAGAATTGAACTCTTTTAAGGGAATTGTCAACGAAGATGAGCTCTTCGTGAAGTATCCGCCATTATATTTTTATCTTGCGCTTCCCATTTTTGTGGCGTTTGGCCCATTCGGATTGATACTTATAAATCTCATTGCGGCGATTATATCGCTTATAATATTCTTTCGATTAGCGACGGATATTACGGGAAGTGAATCCCTGTCATTAAAAGCCGTATTGCTTCTCGTCTTCACCACTTTTTTCTTCGAATACTCGATAGCCATCTGGCCGCATATGTTGGCAATGATGCTTACGCTTGTCGCTATATACCTGTTCAGAACCGGAATTACGGGAGAAGGCTTGAAAGAATATATGTTTTTCTATTCCGGACTGTTTCTCGGAGTGGCATTGGGTGTCCGGTCATCTTCCTTGATTGTCATTGTGCTATTGGTTTTTTTAATGATCTGGGAAAAGCATGGTTTTTTCCGAAGATTTGGTTTATTGATGCTGGGAATATATCCTCCCCTGGGTTTTATATCTTTCATCAACTATTACCGGTTCAACAGCATAAACCCATTTGCGAATGATGTTGCCTCCAGATTCGATTTTCAAAGCGTAAATTATCTTGTTCCTATCATTGTCATTTTAACCTGCTTGTTTGCTATTTATCTCCACTATTATTTGATCTCTCTAAAAAATAGGGAATTGACGGAGAATAAGGATAAGGAGAGACGCAAAAAATATTTCTTCATTGCGTTTATAGCTATCAGCTCTATCTTAATATTGCTTCCGATCCTTTTCTATTTCAAGTATTTCAGCGAATACGTCCGTAATTTTCTTGCCTATGTTATGAATTCATACTTCGTTCCCAGGTTTCCTTTCGAGGGAGCGACATTTGTTGAACCGGGGATTATAACTTACGGCGGTATAATTAAAAAAGCATTGCTCCAAAGCTGCCCGTTTTTGATACTGATCTTCACTGCACCGTATATTCTTGGCAAGTATTCGGAATTTAAACGGACGGATAAGAGATTGATCTCTCTGTTTTGTTTCGGAATTCCTCTGTTTTATTCTTTCTTCAATTTTCACGGCGGAATGGGGTTCAATTCGAGATACTTTCTCGAACTCTTGCCCTGGGGGGTTCTGATCGTGGTCCTTTGGCTCGAAAAAATCAAAATCGGCGGGCAGTTTGTAGAAGTATTCGTTTTCATGGTGGTTCTGTTCGCGCTGATTTTCTCTTTCACTCAGGATTTATCGCTTGCATCCATGTTGATTGTCGCATTTCTGCCGTCTTTACTCGCCCTGTTGCTTATCATCAACATAATCCTCAATTTGGTTTTTTCCAGGTTTATGTTCTTTAAAACCATTTTTAGCTTTCTCATTGTAATATCCCTCGCTCTCGGCTTTTCATTGGCGTATTTCAAGGACCTTCCTTCGGTTCTGAGCCGAAGATCCGAGAATATTTTTAAGGCAAAGATTGTGGAAAAAACAGTTCCCGAAAGGGCATTTCTTTTTGTCTATTGGGGATATAAAGATTCGATGGCGATGGTAAAACTAAAGAAACCGATCATCGTCGCGGATTATAATCTCAGCCCCCGTGGCAATCCTTTCCCGTTTCTTGAAAAGGCGCTTTCAAGCGGGATTCCGGTCTATTTATACGGAGAGGGGATTCATCCCGAGCTGATGGAGGTTTTTAAAGTCGAATTTGATGTTAACGATGTGAGCTCCGAAATCATCCCCGTCTATCAAATCAAACGAAGAGGCAAGGTATTTTGAGAAATTCTTTTTCCTATTCGCTGGATCGCGGCAAAAGCCGTTTGACGCTATAAAGATATGCCGAAGGAATCAAGGAATTGTCTTGCAGCCGGTCTGGATGACATAGACAAGCTGGAAGGGTTTTTGAATCGAATTCAGTTTGTTGAAATGAGACTCGACCTGGATTTGTCCCCCCAAAATCTTAAAAAGGCAGAACGAGTTATTCCTTTTATCCGTGAACGCGGACTTGAAATTATTGCAACATGCCGCAGGGTGGAAGATAGGGGAGGATTCACCGGATCGGAAAGCGAACGACTGGCATTATTAAAATGGGCCATCGAGCGCGGGGCGACGATACTTGACCTGGAGGTTGGTTCTGAGGCAGAATCTCTGCTTCATTATAAAAATCCGGAATGCAGAAAAATCCTTTCGTATCATAATTTTAAATGCGTTCCAGACGGTATCGAATCTATCGCGGAAACGATGATTTTAAAGGGAGCATGGCTGTATAAAATCGTCTGTAAAGCTAATCGTTATGATGACAACATAAAACTATTGGATTTGAACGGATATTTCTCATCGCGAGGTCAGGATTCAACCTGCTTCGGATTGGGAGAAAAATGCCTTTACAGCCGGGCTTTTCTAACTGCTCGCGATGGAAAGATGAACTTTTACGGCTTTCCGGAGAAAACGACCGCTCCGGGCCAATTTACAACCAATGACCGGGAATTGTACCAGCTGGATTCCGTGAACGAGATGACCGAATGCTTTGGTGTCATTGGAAATCCCGTATCCCATTCATTATCGCCTTCGATACATAATACTTTGCTCGGTATTTACAGCTTGAACGCGGTTTTCCTGCCATTTCACGTTGATGACATCGAAGAGTTTATGGAATTTGCCAAGCGTAATGAAATCAACGGTCTGGCGGTGACTTATCCGTGGAAGGACGAGCGTTTTTACGTGCATATAGCGAGAATCGAAGAAAGCGTCAAGAAGTTCTCGAGCGGTAATACATTGTTCGTCAAAAACGGAGAATTTGTTATGGCTGACACGGACTATAACGGGTTCGCTGAATTCTTCGCGGAAAAGATTCACAGAAAACCCGGCAGGGCGGTTATCATCGGAACAGGGAATACCGGAAAGAAAATTGTCGGTTATCTGAAGGAAAGGGGATGGATAATAACATTGATAAGCCGCCGGCCTGAAGACAGAAGAATAACATTGGGCGCTCAATATATGATCGAAGATTATTCTCTGTTGGCATCGGTGGAATGCGACCTCTTGATAAATGCCACGCCGGTGGGCGCTTTCTCCGGAGATGATTGGAAGAAATTATTCCCCAAAAAAACTCCAGCCGATATGATTGTTGTGGATATCAATTACCGTCAAAATGCTGATCCATTTCTCAATTCCGGGGTGTTCGACAAAAACAGAAAGTATGACGGCTTGGATATGCTCGTGAATCAAGCCGTCATGCAATTTCAAATCTGGACCGGTATAAGTGTCGAAGCGAAAAGCAGGAGGCTCTTATATCGAAAATTGAAACTCCCGAATGGAAGGTTTTAATATCTCTTCCGAAAAAATTCTTGAAGTTGCTTCCAAAAATGCTAATATATAGTTCAAAGGCCAAGTGAGGAGAGTTTATGTCAAAAAAAAACCTTTCCTACCTGGTAATTATCGTTCTTCTGTTTATCTTAAACCTGATATTAGCAGGGGACGGAGGCAAGGTTCTTATCGGAGAACCGGTTACGGCTAAGTCAGCGTTGTCACTATCGGATTTATATGCCTTTCCCGAATCGTATATCAACAAGGTTGTAAGAATTGAGGGTGAAATAGCGAGCATTGACCAGGATTCCAGATGTTCATTTATATTGAAAGACATTAAGGGTAATGAAATCTGTGTCCAGTGCAGCAGCTGCGGTTATCCGTTATCTTTCGAAGATATAGGCAGAAGGTGCATTGTGCAAGGAAACATCGTAAGATTGAACTCACGGAGCTTGGGAAATCGTCTTAAAGTCGGTGATCTCGGATTCAATTCCTCAGGGAATGACAGCAAAGTATTGATTTCTCTTGGCAACGTAGGATATACATATTATTTAGACAGCTTTGGAATTATATTGGAATAATTAGTAGTTAGCGAACGGGGTGAGAAAGTGATTTGTCATAGCTGTGGAGCGGAAATAGCTGAAGGTGTAAATTTTTGCACTTATTGCGGAGCTGAACAAAAGCCTGTTGATCTTAAAATCTGCAAAAAATGCAATTATGCCAACAGAGTGGATGATATAAATTGTAAAAAATGCGGGAGTAATCTGACTAAAGAGGGACAGGAGTATGTGCTTACGAGCACAGGAGTTAAGCGGGATGACATTCCTCCTGCCGGTCATCCGATGCAGCCCCAACGTCAGGGAATTCCACCGAGAGGCGCGCAAAAACCAGCCGTCCCTTCGCTGCCTCCCTTTGGAGCCGATATAGCTAACGCAGCAAGACCGGCGCCTCAACCTCCTGTTCAAAGGCCGCCGTCCCAACAAGCGGTCCAAAGCCCTTTCCTGTCTCCTCCGCCTTCGACGGGACAGATCAAAACGCCGCAGCCCCAAGCTCCAATTATACAGCCACGGCAGGCAGCTCAGCCGCCGATAGCGGCTCATCAGCCTGCCATGCCCGGAGGAGCTACCTCCCAGGGTCCACAAATTCCACAAATTAAGATACCTCCGAGGCAACAAGGTCCATTACCGTCTGTGCAAGGATCGAGACCTCCGACGCCTCCGATTGCCCCCGATGCATATGCCGGGTTGAACCGGCCCGTCCAGCCCGGAATTCCCCCTGTTGCTGCCGGCGTTAAAGCTTCCGGTCCGCAGGATCTTCCGGCGCCTCCCTCTCCGCACGTCAATCAGATACCGGAAATACCTAATAAAGCACCCATACTTCAGCCATCGGTAAAACCTCCGCAAGCAGGCGGGGCAGGGGCTTTTTTATTTTGCAATATCTGCGGCGCCAAGAACGAGCCGGAATTGAATGTATGTAAATACTGCCAGTCCCCGCTGAAAAAAGCCGGTGGTATCCCTTCTCCTCCGGTAGAATCTTCGTATGCTCCTCAAACTGCAAAGACACCGGAGCTGGAACCTGCACCGCTGCCGCCAATGAGTCAAAAGGGCGCACAAGCGGGAAGTGCAGATGATAAACCAGCAGTTGCAAAGGGCAAGATCTGCAAAAAATGCAATACTGAAAATCCGGCGATGATGCTGATTTGCTACAACTGCGGGGAATCACTAGATGACCAGGAAAGGCACTTAGAACCTGCTTTCAGAACTACCGCCCAGTATTCCATAACCCAGCCGCCTGCTCAACATCAACCCGCATCTGCGGATATACCGCATATTCCGGCCGCAGCAGGAGTGGGATCAGAACCGCATCAGGCACAGATTCACGAACCTTCAAAGAAAATGTGCCCGAAATGCGGCACTCCTAATTTATTAGGGAGCGCTAAATGCGGCCATTGCGGATTTATCTTTAAAAAAGAGGATTCGCTTAATGATGATACCGAAACGAAACCGTTTCTTGTATGTCCCAAGTGTTATTTTAGAAACGCGGTTGATGCCACCGAATGTGCCAAATGCCATACGACTCTTAAAATACTCCCTAATGTAAAAGTAAAGGATTCCGGCGAATTTCCAAGCATCGGCGATTCTACCGTGAAATGTCCGGTGTGCGGTGTGGATAATCCACGAGAGGTGCTGTCCTGCAAACATTGCAACTACAATTTCCTGAAGAAAAAACAGGAGGTTATACAGATCGCTCCTCCTACAATCCCGGAAGGGGACCGAATTACCTGCCCGCGGTGTGGCAGCGACAATGGCAAAAATGAACAACGCTGCAGGGTATGCGGTGAAAAACTGAATAAACAACCGACCGTTGAAATACCGGCATATTCTCAACAAAAAATTGCCGCAGCCCCTCCAATCGGATCAACTGCAAGCGGAATACCGCAGCCCCCTCTGCATGGTGATTCAGAAGCGATTCCTGGAAAACCAAACTTAAACACCGGCGCAGATGGCCAGATTTTTCTTGCCGATAATTCCTATCAACCAGATTCCGGCGCATTTCCCGCTCCGAGCCGGACTGGTCAAAAGCTGCCGGCAGAACAGAAAAGACCGGCTCCGTTGAATCCTCCGAGACCTTTTTCCGGAGGTTCTTCCACCGCCCCGCCTCCCCCGATCGGTTTGCCTGCCGGCGGACCTGGACCTGTCTCAGAACCAAGGGTTCAATTCGTGCCGGATTGGAAAGACGGCAGAAAAGGCGGAAAAGAGACTCCCGCAAATATTGTCGCTGGTAAACCTGAAAAACCAAAGGGGACATTTACAGCTAAAACAGCAATTATCATAATCGGTATTATCGTAGTGATTGTGATTCTGGCTATCGCACTGATGCTGCTGGATAAGGAAGGGTCTTCGGAAAAAACGACATCCGATTTGTCGAGACAGAATAATAAAAACGCATCAGCCCAAGGTTCCGGGGAGGGCCTTGCGGTTGAAGACATCAAAGGTTCTGATACCAGCTCATCAGAAACAACTGAAGACAATTTGCAACCATACGGAAAAGGATCCGATGTGGGTTCAGTTAATACTGTCGGCGGCAGCTCGCCAGAAATAAAACCTACCGCGAAGCACACTGGAATTGAAGCCGTGGAGGATAAAACCGACGGTAAAATCGACGATCTGATTACTAAAAGCAGGGATGCTCTGAAGAGGGGCAGGATAAACTATCCGAAGAATAATAATGCAATTTATTATTATCAGCAGGCAAAGGATTTGGGCGCGGAATCTTCCGAGTTTGAAGAATTGAAGAATCAGCTGAATATGGCGTTGCACTCGCTCGGAGACAAGAAGCTTGGAGAACGGGCATTCAAGGAAGCGAGCATTTTCTACGATCTCGCTGCCCAGGTTGATCCTGAAGATACATCAGTGAAGCGCAAGAAAGCACAGGCACGGGAGCTTCAAAGAAAAACTGAAAATGAGCGAAAAGAGCTCGACGTTGCGATAAAAAGCCAATCCATCTCGGAAATAGAAAAATTTGTCGATAAATATCCGACATCACCATACACCGCAAACGCGCGAGAGGAGATTATCCGTTTAAAGCGATTGAAGCAGGATGCTGAAGCGAGAGAGGAACTTCGCAAGAAAGATGAAGAGGCAAGAAAAGCCTTTGAAGAGAAACAGTATATCTTCAATGTCGTTCATAGTTATTTTATGGGACAAAATAGAGGCAAACTGATAATAAATCGTAATGGAATATTGTTCGAGCCTGTTGATAAAAAGAACGAAAGGTTCTACGCTGTTTATTCGCAAATTGAATCGCTGGTTTTTGATGATGGAGAGATCGTCATTAAATTCAACCAGTCTATGGGAGATGTAGGAGACGAAATTATATTGAAACATATAACCGAAGCAGATCCAAAAACGAAGCAGATCTTCAACGCATATCAGGAGCTTAGACCTAAGCAATAATTCTAAAAGATTTCAGATAATCATAAAACTGGTATTGAGCGGTTCCATCTATGAATCAGAGCAATTTACACTGCTTGGATAAAGGTTTTTTTTATCTGCCTAAAGTGCTGGCTGTCCTAAATTGCTAAAACGATTCGAAGGTGTAAGAAACCTGCGCGAATAAATATGTATTAGAAATATCCAGATTTTGAGTATCTGCGCCGAAATTGAATGCCGGATACGAAGCCGATTCGATGACGAGAGCGACATCAATCTTTATAAAGTTCAATGTAAGTCCGGCACCTGCTGTAATCCCGGTCCATTTGATTGACTCGGTATTTGCGTCGGTAAAGATGGAATTATGTTGCCAGAATCCGGCGCGAACAGAGATGTCAAAGTCCTTGGAATCCAGGATATATTCGCCGCCGAATCTCAAATATGATTCCGCTTCCTGTTGATAATCATCCGGAGGAATAAACGTGGGATAGTTTAAAGTTTCGGCATCCGTCGGCGGATCTTCTGGATCATAAGGAAAATAAAAATCATTGATGGCACCACGAATATAATCATCATCCTCGTTTTGATCCGCGAGCCAGTTGCTATATGTATAATCCGCGGCGATTATTAAATTTTTCATCGGGGTTAAAGAGATTCCTAATCCCCATTCGCTCGGATGCTTGATTACGGCTTCGCCGTCGCTTGAATAAGTGGTTGAAAGGTCACTTACAGAATCACTGTAAGAGTAGTTTTGTTCAATTTTATATTTTGCTTTTAAGTCATAGTTGGTTTTGAAAACCCCGCCGATATTCAGGAAATCTGCCGGTTTAACAATTATGCCTATACTGAAATTATCGCCGAGAAAATCCCAGTTCGCGATTGAATCAAGATTTTCGTTATATTGGATCGATAAGCCTGTAGAATTGTTCGTGCCGCTATAATCATATCCGCCAAAAAAATGATGATATGCTGCGCCGACCTGAATGATTTTAAAGGCCTTGAACCCTACAGCATACGATATTTCCTGCATTGCTCCTGAACTCTCAAACGAGATATCTTTTGAAAAGCTATTGACACCTTTGGTAATAGTATAAGGATCACTTACCGAACCTGAAAACCCGAAATTGTGAACAGTCCTAAAGGAGACTTGATGAACCATATAAAGGTCTTCCTGTTTCAGGGGTAATGTGAGCGCCATATAATCTATTCCGGAAAAATCAAGTGGAAAGTCATAACCCGTAATCGACAGTATATCGGAATCGAATGCGGAGTAAGTTCTTTCCATCGTTCCGGAAAAATTATATGCAGCTGTAATTTGTGATTCAGTGATGGACGCAAGGCCTGCCGGGTTCCAAAAAGCGGCGGAAGGATCGCCTCCGACAGCGATACAAGCGCCACCCATTGCAAGTGCTCTTGCGCCGTTTCCTTTAAAATTGAAAGCCAGCATTTCAATCTCCCCGGTGCTCTGAGCCACAGCGGAGATCGAAATTAAAAGCGAAAAGATAAAAAAACAAATGGTGATCGAATGAAGATTTCGGTTTGGACTAATCATACTTAACTCCTAACGATAAAAAGTTGCTTAACCCCATAGGACATTCTAATCTTATATCATAAAATGCGTTGAAAATCAATAGAAGAAAACAAAAAGAGGCGGCAAATTGCAGCCTCAATATGAAAAATCCTATTTCAGGCTTTTTATCGCTTCATCTTCGTCGTTATAATTGTCAAATACTTTAATAAGCTGGGTGATCTGAAGAAGGTCCTTGATCTTGCTTGTCATATTCAACAACACAAGTTTCCCTTTTGCCTTGGAAACGGTTGTATGGCATGAGACCAATTCCCCTATGCCG
>Ga0315293_10000036_pt1 | contig 106751 bp, 92 predicted proteins | sample YL17G13_20_MG_FD_203071 | JGI IMG/M metagenome (GOLD analysis project Ga0315293, IMG submission 203071) | Sediment microbial communities from Yellowstone Lake, YNP, Wyoming, USA - YL17G13_20 | ecosystem: Environmental > Aquatic > Freshwater > Lake > Sediment | place: USA: Wyoming | collected...
AGTAACCCATTACCAGGATGGCACCCCCATTCCCAATGTTTCAAGCGATGATGCCTGGAGCAAGCTGACAACGGGGGCTTTATGTTGGTATGAAAACGATCCGTCAACATATAAAGATGTCTACGGCGCCCTGTACAATTACTACGCGGTAATTGACGGTCGAAAGCTCTGCCCGATAGGCTGGCATATCCCTACAAAGGAAGAATGGCTGATCCTGGAGAATTACCTCGGCGGCAGGGAAATCGCCGGTGACAAAATGAAATATTTCGACTCGGGGTTGTGGAAGGCAATGACTCCCGGCGGCGGCAACGAGAGTGGGTTCTGCGGCATACCGGCCGGCGGGCGCGGCCGCCTGGGCAGTTTTGGTGAAGGCGGGGAATATGCGACATGGTGGACAGCCACTGCTCACGATCCCGATTTCGCCTGGCATTGGGGATTGTTTCCCGATCAAGAGGGCACCCGGAGCAATCCCGGCCACAAGGCAAGCGGCTTTTCAGTTCGCTGCGTCATGGACGAATAACTAGGATCATTAATGAATTTCTACTAAAAACCAGCAAAGAATTGAATGCAACTGAAATAATAGAAAAATGGAGAAGAGAATGAAAAAAGCCAGGCTCTGGATCATGGTGATCCTTCTGTGTTCGCTTTTCGGCAACGCCCAAAACAGTCAATCCGGTTTTACGCTGGGGCCCGAGCCCTATTTCGGGCAAACACCGCCGTCCATTGCGGCCGAGATATTTTCCCCGGGGATTGTTTCCACCGGCCTTGAGGAATCGGTAGTGACTTTTATGCCCGACGGCAAGGAGTGCTACTGGTCGATCCTGCTGTCCAGGTTCGAAACCATCCTGACCAGCAGGCTGGAAAACGGCAAATGGAGCGAACCCGAAGTGGCCGCTTTTTCCGGCAAATACTACGACGGCTGGCCGGCAATTCAGCCCGATGGCAAAAGGCTGTTCTTTCATTCGGCAAGGCCGCATGCCGATAGTGCTGCCGGAATAACTGCAAAGTACAATATTTGGTATATGGATAGGACAGAAAACGGCTGGAGCGAGCCCAAGATCGTCGGCGAACCGGTGAACGGCAGCGAAAATTCCACCTGCCCCTCGCTGACAAAAAACGGGACGCTCTATATTTCCAAGCGATTCAAAGATGATACCGAAAAACTGTGCCGGTCCGAGTTGGTCAATGGCGCCTTCCGGGAATTGGAAGTACTGCCGGCGCACGTGAATCCTTTGCAATACAATTTTCACGGTGCCGTCTCCCCCGATGAAAGCTACATCATCCGCCCCTTGTATGGCAGGAAGGATACCATCGGCAGCGGCTGGAATTACTATGTTTCCTTCAGGAGTTGCGACGGCCAATGGAGCGAGCTGATCAATCTCGGCAAGGAAATCAATTCAATCATGTGTGAAGGCGCTTCCTCATTTTCTCCGGATGGGAAATATTTGTTCTTTCAGGCCAGGATCCCGGCCAAGGAAACCCTGGCCCTTGAAAGAAAACACTCCTTAAAAGAATTGCTGGACAGGGAAATAAAAAATCTTGCCAACGGCAGCTCCGATATTTACTGGATCGATGCCAAGATTATTGATGCCCTGAAGCCCGGGGAAAATAACAAATGAACCTGGATTGCCCGCAATGGTAACCAGAAGGGCAAGTCGCTACGTATACTGGTATTCAAAATAGAATGATAAACAATGAAAGCGAATATTTCAATCAATCGAATCGTCTAAAGGAGTAGCAATGAAAAAATATTTATTCGTCCTTTTGTTGGGCATCTGGTTCTGTTCATGTCTCATAATAACCGCGGAAGAAAGCATCCCTTTCCGCGTGACTCGGGTGAACGAGCGGATCACGTTCTTTACCCCGGGGAAATATGCCCCGCCGGACACCATGACGGTGCTGACCACCCCGAAAGGTCTGATCGTGATCGACACCCTCCTTTCGCCCACGCTGGCCGAACTGGCCATGAAGGAAATGAAAAAAGAGCTGGGCCGGGACGATGTCATTTTGGTCATTAATACCCACGACCACTTGGACCACACCGGGGGCAACCAGGTTTTTCAGGGCTTGGAAATCGTCGGCCAGGAGAATGCCGTTCCGGCCATGAAGCGCTCTGCCGATGGGGTTACCGCCAACCAGCCTAGGATACTGTACCGGATCAGGCAAAGGGAATGGCGGCTGCAGGCAATCGCGCCCGATGCTCCGGAAGCCCTCTCACTGGCCGAAGCGAACCGGATCGACCGCCTGCTGATGGATGACATGCAGAAGCGTTTCATCTCCACGCCGCCGACGAAAACCTTCACCGACAGGCTTGTCCTGCAGGCGGGTGGACTCGAATTGCGCCTCTACTATTTCGGCCGCTCCCACACCGAAAGCGCGATCGTCATCCACGTTCCGAAACTCGGCCTCCTTTTCACCGGCGACCTTTTTCACACCGATTCCATCAGCGTTACGGCCGCTCCCTGGCCGCTGGACATTCCGCGCTGGCTGGTCGTCCTGGACGAAGTGCTCAAGACCGGCAAAGGGGTCAGGACAATCGTTGGCGGCCACATGCTGGTTTACGCCCGGGATTGGCTGGACGCTCAGCACCGCTATATCAAAGAACTCTGGGTCGCGGTGACCCAGGCCAAAAAAGAAGGCGCAGCACTCACAAGTCTAAGCGCGAGGCTCCCCCTCGAACCCGCTTTCTCCTTCATGGCGCCCCATTTCGACCTGAAAGCAAAACAGAATCTCGACCGCCATCAAGCCAATATCCAGGCTTACTGGCGAGTGGGATTACAGCCGGCCGCGGCCGAGATCGAACGGGTCATGCGCCAGTCCGGGCCGGACGCGGCGCGCGCCCGTTTCCAGGAACTCCAAGCCGCGGGCGAGCGGGAATTCTTCATCGACGAAACTAAGTTCAACGCCCTGGGCTACAAGTTTTTCCAACAGGAAGGAAAATTGGCGGAGGCCATCGCCGTATTTGAAATGAACAGCGAGGCATTCCCCGGGGCCTGGAACGCCTGGGACAGCCTGGGCGAAGCACTGCTGGCGCAGAACGAGTTCGATAAGGCCGAAGCCTGCTATGCCAAATCGCTGGAGCTCAATCCCAACAGCCAAAGCGGGCGGGACAGCCTGAACCGTATCCGCCTGGACTTCAGGAGTGAAACGAAAGAGACCGTGAAATTCACCCCCGGCCAGAAGACCAAGCTGAAAGGTCCTTACCTCGGCCAGATGCTTCCGGGCCTGAATCCCACATTGTTTGCCCCGGGCATTGTCTCCACGGGCGGAAATTTTGAATTTTCCATCGCCTTCAGTCCCGACGGCCGGGAAATATATTTTACGCGGCGGAAAACATTGGACGGGCTGAATACGATGATGGTCTGCCGCCGGGAGAAAGACGGCTGGACGGCCCCAGAAGAGGCCGCTTTCTGCAAAGGCTTTGCCAGCAACGAACCGCACATCATCGCCGACGGAAAAAAAATGTATTTCGGCTGCAAACGCCAGCGCCCGGGCGAGGAACTCGCCGAGTACGGCAACATCTGGGTGACGGAACGGACGGAGAACGGCTGGGGCGAGCCCCGCTTTCACAGCCGGGGCATGTACGTCTCCTCGACCCGCAATGGCGACCTCTACATGACCGACGTGACCATGGCCGCCGGGGGCGGCATCATCAAGTATCCCCTGGCGGGCGGTATATATGGAGCGCCGGAGAAACTTCCGGGCGCCGTGAACGAGCCCGTTTGGGCATCCCACGCCTTTATCGCTCCCGACGAAAGTTATATTGTCTTCGACTCCGACAATCGTCCGGGAGGCCAGGGCGGCGAGGGCGACCTGTATGTCGTGTTTCGCAACCCCGACGGCTCGTGGAGCGACGCCTTCAATCTGGGCGACACGATCAACACCCCGGGAACCAACTTCTGCCCCATGGTAAGCCCGGACGGCAAGTATTTGTTCTACTCGGCTAGCCGCGACATTTACTGGGTGAGCACCGAGGTCATCCAAAGACTGCGGCCCGGCGCCGCTCCCCAGGTTTCCCTGGGCGAAGAAATTAAAAATACCGTCCTGGCAGGCGACCTGCCCCGGTTGCAAACGCTGCTGGCAAAAGACCCGGCACTGCTGAAAGCCAGGGACACGCAAGGCCGGTCGCTGCTGCACCTGGCCGCGGCCATGGGCCACCTGGAAATGGTCCGCTGGCTCATCGGGCACGGAGCCGAAATCGACGCCCGTACGGCGCAGTTGTCCACACCACTGATGCACGCCTCTTTATCAGGTAAAACAGACATCGTGCGGCTGCTGATCGCCAAGGGCGCGGATATCGGCGCCAGGGACAGCTTCCGGCGCACAGCCTTCATCCTGGTTGCCCGTGACCGAGGTGACACAAACATGGCCCGTATCCTCCTGGACGACGGCGCCGACATCAACGCCGCCGACCGCTGGAATGACACCGCTTTGAGCCTGGCCGCCTGGCGCGGCTTCAGCGATCTGATCGACCTGCTGCTCGAACGGGGAGCCAGGCTTCCCGTTGACCCCAGCCAGAAACAGCTGGTATTCACCCTAGCCATCGCCAACGGCCTGGACAGGTTGTTCAACCGGATCCTGGCCACTGGCGTAGACCTGTCCGCCAAGGATGGTTTGGGAGGCAGTCTCCTTCACGCCGCCGCCGATGGGGGTTCCGAGCACATCTTGAAAGCATTGATCGGGGAAAAGCTTGACCTGAACGGCAAGGACCGCAATGGCTGGACCCCCTTGCACCGCGCCGCCGAGCGCGGCTGGATAGGGGCAGCAACACTTCTGGTCGAGCATGGCGTTCCACTGAATGAGCGCACCCTGGCCGGAGAAACTCCGTACAACCTGGCCGTGGCGGAGAACAATACCGAGGTCAGCGCTCTGCTCGGTTCCAAAGGCGCAGACCAGACCTTGCCGCAATTCCCCGAGCTTAAGGGGGAATACCTGGGCCAGAAAAAACCCGGTTCCCAACCCGAACTATTCGCTCCCGGAATTGTTTCAAGCCGTTTCGGGATGCATTGCCCGGCCATTTTTTCTCCCGACGGCCGCGAGGTGTACTGGAGCCTGATGATCGATCCCCGGGCCGGCGGTTTCAGTTCCGGCCGGCTGCTGGTCAGCCGGTTGCAGGACGGGCGCTGGACCTATCCGCAAATCGCGCCTTTCACCGGAGAAAACAGGGATGCCGACGTCCCTTTTTTCAGCCCCGACAACAAACGTCTCTATTTCATGTCCAGGAGGCCCCTGCCCGGAGCGGGCAAAGCGAGCGGCGAGCACATCTGGTTCATGGAGCGGCAGGGAGACGGTTGGTCGGAAGCCCGGCCGGTGGACACGACGGTGAACGACCTCCCCCACCACTGGCAATTCTCCGTGGACAAAGATTACAACCTCTACTTCTCCACCACCATAGCCGGCGGGCAGGGAAAAAACGACCTTTACTGTTCAAAATACGTTGACGGCCACTATCAGGCACCCAAGAACCTCGGCGCTCCGGTCAACAGCGCTGGCGGCGAGGAGATGCCCTTCATCGCTCCGGACGGAAGTTACCTCCTCTTCATGCGGGAATTTGACCTGTATGTCAGCTTCCGGTCCAGGGACAATTCCTGGAGCGACCCGGTCAGCCTTGGCCCGGAAATAAACTCAGGGGAGATGGACCTGTGCCCCATGGTCAGCCCCGACGGCAAATTTCTTTTCTTTCTCAGCCGCCGCGGCGGCGAATCGCACACCTGGTGGGTCGAGGCGAAGGTCATTGAAGGGTTGAAACCAAAGGGCCTTGAATAAAACCAAGCACAAAAGGAATGCACATCATGATAAATAAAAAAACAATGCTGGCTGTTATCGGCATTCTGGTTTTCTCCATTTCGATTTCTGCCCTGGAGATCCACCAGGCGACCCAGGAGGGAAACCTGGCCAAGGTCAAGGAACTGGTCGCCACCGACCCTCAGCTGGTTAACAGCAAGGATGATAGGGGCCGGACACCGTTGATGTGGGCTTGCGGCCGCGACCAGCTGGAGATCGTAAAATGTCTCGTCGAAAACAACGCCGACGTCAACAGCCTCGACGTCATGGAGTTCAGCGCCCTCTATTATTCGATCAAGAACAACGGCGCGTACGAGATCGATGAATTACTGGTCCGCCGCGGCGCCGACGTCAATTTTTCAAAGGGAAACAGCCTCCTGTTCCTGGCCGCCCAGCAGGGGAAAGAGAAAACGGTCGACCTGCTTGTGAAATTCAAGGCCGACCCAAACCAGCAGAATACAGTGGGCAAAACAGCGGTTTATGCGGCCGTGGAATACAACCATCCGCAGGTTGTAGCAGTTTTACTGGACAACAAGGCGGACCTGGCGATCAAGGAAAAATTCGGCAGGACGCCCCTCCATCAGGCCGCCATTGAAGGATACGGAAAAATAGCGGAGCTGCTGGTCGACGCCGGCAGCACCGTCAACGAGAAGGACAACTTTGGCAAAACGCCTCTTTTTTACGCGGAGAAACACGGGCATAAAAAATTGGCCGGCTTTTTGCAAACAAAGGGCAGCCTGACCGCTGAGCACGAAAAGAACTTTGGCTACTCTACCCTGCTCGTGAAAAAATTGGGGAAAAAAGAAGCGGTGATCTGGTACCTGGGGCACACAGGATGGGCTGTAAAAACCGGTAGCAAACTGCTGATTTTCGATTACTGGGGAAGGGGCAGGCCGGATGAGCCCATGCTGGCCAACGGCCGGATCGATCCCGAAGAGATCAAGGACCTCGACGTGACCGTTTTTGTGTCGCATAACCATGACGACCACTATGATGAAACCATATTGGACTGGGCAAAAACCATCAAGAAAATAACCTTTGTCTTCGGGTGGAAGAATGAGAAGGCAAGCAACTCCATTTCCATGGGCCCAAGGGAAAAGAAATTGATCGGCGATATGGAAATTCATCTGGTGAATTCGCCGAAGGCCAACCCCCTCGATAACGCCTTCCTGGTAAAAACCGACGGCCTGGCGATCTGCCATGCCGGCGATTACGGCGCCCTTGGCGGGATTACCCGGATAACCGACTTCTACAAAGAGGACATGGGCTACCTTCAGAATGAGGCCCCGGGGCTCGACATCATGTTCCTGACCGGCCTCTTGATCGACAATAAAGTTCCAGTATACATTCCTTTTTCCATTCTGACGGCAAATCCTTCCCTGCTCTTCCTCATGCATCAGGGGGCCAAGGAATACAACCTGAAGGCGCTCGCCGACGAACTGGCCAAGACCGCTTGGGATTCCCAAATCATTGCCCCACTGGACCGCGGGCAAGTCTATTTCTATTCTGGCAAAAAAGAAGCAAAAAAATGAAAGTCCACACATCCATCAGTTTCGCGCTGACGATGGCAGCAAGCATCATCCTCATTTCAGCCCTGGCTACCAGCGTCCCACCGCTGCGGGCCGAGCAACCGCCGCTGATCCCCCGTTCGATCATTCTCGAGGAATCCGAGCGCGGCAACCCGGAGCTTTCACCTGACGGAAAAATAATCGCCTACAGTGCCCAGTACCGGGGCGTGCAAAACATCTGGGTGAAGACAGTGGGGAAAAACGACGATCGCGTCGTGACCCGCGACGCCAAAGACGGTATTCCCTATTGCTTCTGGCAGGCGGACGGCGAACATGTGCTCTACTTTCAAGACCAAAGCGGGGATGAAAACAGCCATCTGTTGCAGACCAATATCCGGACGGGATTGACCAAGGACCTGACCCCTTTCCCCAAAGCAAGGGCGATGGGGTTGATCACGGAGGCCGGGCATCCCGACACGCTCCTCATCCACATCAACGCCAGGGATGCCAACTTCTATGACCTGTACAGACTCGACCTCAAGAGCGGATCTCTGATCCTGGACACGGAAAATCCCGGAGACGTCGTCCAGTTCTACGCCGACCACCAGCTGCGCGTGAGGGTTGCCTACGTGACCAAGCCCGATAACTCCGCGGAAATCCGCGTGCGCGACAGCAACAAGGATCCCTGGAGAACCCTGATTTCCTGGGGAGCCGACGAGATGAATTCCGATAATACGGGAGTCGCCGGGTTCACTGCCGACAATGCCAAGATCTGGGTCATCACCAGTCTCGGAGCGAACGCCGAGCGCCTGCTGGAGGTGGACCTGCGCACGGGCGAAAGAAAGATTTTGAGCGAGGATCCCCAGTTCGATATCAGGGGACTGATGGTCAATCCGCTGCGCAACACACTGGAGGCCGTGGCCTGCGAAAAAGAACAGATGACCTGGATTTTCTTTGACCCCCTGATCCGGGCGGATTTCGAGGCCCTGGCAAAGGTCCGTGAGGGGAGCATCTCGATCCGCGGCCGCGACCGGTCGGATAAGACTTGGCTGGTCAAATTCACCGCCTCCGACAGCCCGACGACCTACTACCACTATGACCGATCCGCCCAGAAGGCCGTATTTCTCTTTTCCGAAGATCCAAAGCTGGAGAGATTTCAACTCGCGAAAAAGGAACCGATCCAATTCAAGTCTCAAGACGGCATGACCATATACGGCTATCTCACTTTGCCGGTGGGCCTGCAACCCAAGAATCTTCCGCTCGTGGTCCAGGTCCATGGCGGTCCCTGGACCCGCGACGGCTGGGGCCTCGATTTCCCAGTGCAGTGCCTGGCCAACCGGGGCTATGCCGTGCTGCAAGTGAACTTTCGTGCCTCAACAGGCTATGGCAAGGCCTATCAGAACGCCGGCAACCTGGAGTGGGGCGGCAAAGTCATCCAGGACCTCGTGGATGGAAAAAATTGGCTTGTCGTCCGCGGCATCGCCGACCCCAGGCGGACAGCCATCATGGGCGGGAGCTTCGGCGGCTATGCCGTGCTGGCCGCCCTGGCCTTCCATCCCCAGGAATTCACCTGCGGCATCGCCATCAATGCCATCAGTGATGCCAATCTTTTTTTTGCCTCCATGCCTGCTCATTGGACGGTGGGCAGGGCGAGGTTCGAAACGCGTATGGGCAAGGACCCGGAGTTTCTGAAGGGCATCAGCCCGCTGACCAAAGCCGACCAGGTCGTGCGCCCGCTTCTCGTCATGCACAATGCCAACGATGTGCGAGTCAAGCTGGAACACGCCGAGCGCATGGTCGCGGCCTTGAGAAAAAACGGAAAGGACGTCACGTACATGGTCTTTCCAAATGCCGGGCACGTGAGCGGGGGGAGCTATGCGAACTTTCTGAAACGTTGGGCGGCCATCGAGGCTTTTTTAGCTAAGAACCTCGGCGGCCGTGCCGAGCCTCCCGGCGAAGCGGAAAAGTGGGAGCCGCTCCTGAAGTGAAGCGGGATAAATTGAGTTACTGGGAAACTTGAGGCAAAAGTGAATAAGACGGAATGTAAGCAATTGAGAAAATAAGCAGCATGAGCAACCATACCATCGTCCGGGCCGGCTTGTTCATCATGTTCAATTTCTTTCTGTCCGCAACCGCGGCATTCGCGCAGGAGCCGTGTCCCTGGTGGCAAACCGAATCCATCGACCTGGTCGTCGAACTCGATCCGGGGCGCGGGATGCTGAAGGGAGACGCCGGACTGCAACTCAGAAATCTTGGCGCAGGCAATGAAGACATCCTTTTGTCCCTCAACCATCAGCTGCAGGTGGAGTCGGTCAAAGATGAAAGCGGCCGCTCGCTGGCTTTTGAACGGAGCGAAGACAGCCTCTCCATTCATCCGCAAGAACTGCTCTCCGGACCGGCGACAGGCTCCATTCACGTCCGCTACGCAGGCTCCTTTCATGAACGGGTCCCCGAACTTGATCTGCACAACGCCTGGATCGGCCCCCAGGTCTCCTACGCCTTTTACAGCAGCCGCTGGTATCCGCAAACATCGGGGCCGTTCCGCCGCTGCCGGGGGAGGATCACCTACCTTGTCCCTGAAAATTGGACCGTGGCCAGTTCAGGCAGGTTGACGGCAACGGACACAGTGCCTGGAGTAAAGCAGTATACGTTTGCCATTACTGTCCCCGTCGAGTTTTCTTTTGCCGCCGCGGCCTTTGTGTATCACCGCGAGAATATCGACGGCCTGGACGTGGGGATTTTTTTGCTTTCGGGCGGCCGGGAGAAAATTGATTTTTATCTGGAGCACTGCGTTAAACTCGTCCGTTTTTTCAGGGAGTTCTACGGTTTCTTTCCCTATGACGGATATTCGCTGATCGAACTTTCTCCGGATTTGCTGGGCAAAGCCGGCGCCGGGAGCTATGAAGGCCTGACCTTCTATCCGTCGGCAATATTGCCCGACCATTTTTTATATACTCCCGTTTTTGCGCACGAAATCAGCCATTGCTGGTGGGGAAATTGCGTTCGCGGTGCGGAGGGTCCGGTCATCAACGAGGGCCTGGCGCAAATCTCCATGGGAATCTATCTCGAGCATGCCTATGGAGACAAGTTTTTCTGGAACATGCTCAAGAATGGCGCACCGGAATATCTTTTTCTGCATTCGGCGCGGTTGTTCTTTTGTGCCTTGCAATTACCCAAAATAAAGGGTCGATCGCTTCTCTCTTTGTTGATGCGCGGCGAAGATCTGGAACTGGGGATTTCGGCAAAGGACAAGTTCCCCACCCTGCATATGTTGGCCAACAGTAAAGGCTTTTTCATCTATGCCATGCTGCGGGAGCTGATTGGCCCGGAGGCGTTCAGGCAGGGCCTGCGCGGGGCGTTGGAGCGCTTCGCCTGGAAGACCATGACCCTTGAGGATCTTCGCGCCCAATTCGAAAGAACCAGCGGCCGCGACCTGAAGTGGTTTTTTGAGCAATGGTTCTCACGCCAGGGCGCCCCGGAATTCACCATCAACTGCATGTTCGTAGCCAGCGGCAGCAAAAACTGGCTGGCTCGAGGCATGATAACCCAGCTTCGTGATGTCTATCGGGTTAAAGCTGAAATCGTATTCTTCAAAGGGACTTTTCGCGAAACCAGGGAAATTGAAATCAACGCCCGGGAAACGACCTTTACATTCATTCTGCCGTACAAACCCCAAGCTGTTCGTTTTGACCCGGATTACAAAATCCTGCGTTGGAGCAAGGAATTTAATTTTAACTTTTTATGACACCATGGCGACCATCCCATTGCCCGCAGAAATCGCGATTAAATAAAAGTGAAATATTCCTCGGAGGTGACCTGCATGAAGCATTTTCAAATCACCGCGATTGCGGTGTGTTCGCTAGTGTGTTGCGTAGCCATTGCCGCGCCCGGCGCGACACCGGCGCATGAAAAGGTCGTGATCGCGCAAGTCATCCACGACAACATCGGCTGGGCCCTGACCAAGGACCGGCCGCTGGCCGAGAGCACGATGGTCCATGACGAGCGGCTGTTCATCTTCAGTCCGGATTCCGAAACCACGTCCGGCTGGGAGCAGTTCGTCAAGGGATTCGACTTCTGGATGGACCCGCGCTTCAAGGCCACCAAGTTGGACATCCGGGAGATGCGCATCGACATGTCATCTTCGGGAGTCACGGCCTGGTGGTCGTGCATCCTCGACGACCTGGGCGAATGGGACGGCAAGCCCATCGGCTGGAAGGACACGCGCTGGACCGGGGTGCTCGAGAAACGCGCCGGTAAGTGGCTGATCGTGCAGATGCACTTCTCCTTCGCTTCAGACAAGGTCGCGGCCGATGTGAAAGCCAAAATGGAAGCGGCGCGAAATAAAAAGGAGTAAATCAATCTCATGGAAAATACCCTGGCCATTCTGCTCATTTTAATTTTAACTCCGCTGCTCAACCCCGGTATTTCAGCGAATGCATCCGCCGCCGGCTCCCAAGAAGGAATACCTCTGGATGGACGCGGCGGCGGCGTCATCGCCTATTCCGTCACCTTCCCAAACAGCACAAACCAGATTTTTATGATGAACGCCGACGGCAGCGGCAACAAGCAAATAACCGATCTGCCTGGAAGATCCCTGGGGCCCGCATGGTCCCCGGACGCTTCACGGATCGCTTATTACAACCATTTCAGCGATCGGATGTGGTCATTGTTCATCATGAATACCGACGGCAGCAATCTCCGACAACTGACGAGCGAAGCGGATGCGCTGGATTGGTGTCCGTCATGGTCTCCCGACGGCAGCCAGATTCTCTTTACCCGAAGCCGCATGGCACCGGTTTGGAGTTCGGAAATATGGGTCATGCAGGCAGATGGCAGCAATTCCCGGCGGATCGGGAACATTGATGGACAGGGGGCGGATTGGTCTTCCGATGGTACCAAGATCACTTATTTCAATTATGTGGATGGCGGCGGTGACGTCTGGGTGATGGACAGCGATGGATCCCAGGTGACAAAAATAACGGACCACGTCGCCGAAGACTGGTGGCCGAACTGGTCGCCCGACGGCAGCCAGATTGTTTTTCAATCCAAGCGCGAGGGCAATTTTGATATTTATTCCATGAAAACGGACGGCAGCGGCCTGATCCGTCTGACCAATAACCTCGCCGATGATGAAGAACCCAAATGGTCCCCGGATGGAAGCAAAATCTCGTTCAGTTCACTCCGGGACGGCCATTACGAGATATATGTCATGGACGCCGACGGCTCCGGCCAGAAAAGATTGACGCGGGTGAATGGCCAGGCCATCGATCCCGATTGGAAACCTGGTACCCGATAGAATATACTTGGTAAATGAAGGAACAACCGACTGGAGGTTGAAAAATGAGTGTCAAAAATATCCCGTATCAAACAATAGACTGGGCAGCGATCCCGCGAACAGAGCATAAAGGCGAGAGCGGAACCTCTTTTTGGCGAACGCTGCAGCTCCCCGGGCTGAGGATCCGTATCGTTGATTATTCTCCCGGCTACCTGGCCGACCATTGGTGCCGGAAAGGCCATATCGTCCATTGCCTGGAGGGCGAATTCGTCAACGAGCAGCAGGACGGCGCAATGACCACCATGAGCAAGGGGATGACCTATGTCGTTTCCGACGACTTGAGTTCGCACCGCTCGCGCACCGAAAAAGGGGCAACCCTGCTGATCATCGACGGTGATTTTTTAAAAACCGACAATTAAACTTGATGAGGCCGCATATGTTCCTTCCGTAAAGCTTGAAAAGTCGCAGTAGAAGATTGCGACTGCGGTAAAAAAAACCAAATAAATCTGAATAAAATTAAGGAGGATTTTCATGTTAAACAAAACTTTTTTTCTCGCAGTCATGATGATGGCCCTCGCGGTCCTGCCCTGTACGGCGGAGTCCATTGAAGGGCTTCCGCTGCACGTGCAGAAGATCGAGCCCGGCGTCGTCCGCGTCTGGGTCGGGGATTATATCTCGTCGACCGCGGTGTGCGCCATCGCCACCCGGAAAGGCATCGTGGTCATCGACAGCACCAACATTCCCAAGCTGGACCAGGCCTTCCGCAAGGTCATCGCCAAAGAGCTCGGGCGCAACGATTTCAAATATCTCATCAACAGCCACGGCCACGGCGACCACACCAGCGGCAACGGAGTGTACGCCGATTGCCGGATCATCGCCCATGAAGGCGTCACCGCCAGGATGTGGGAAAACCTAAAGGATGTCCCCCGACTGATCGCATGGAATAAGGAAGCCGTCCATGAACAAAAAGACCAGATCGCGTCCGGCAAGCTTAACGACACGCAAAAGGCTGTAGCCGCCGAGCAGTTGATCATCAGCATCCTTACAGGCGAATTCCTGAACTCCGCGCCAAGACCCACCTACCCGACGAAAACCTTCAGGGACAAGCTGGTCCTGGACTGCGGCGACGTCACGCTCGAGCTGTACCAGAGCGGCGGCACCCACACCCGGAGCGATATCTTCATCCTGGTCCCGCAAAAAGGCATCCTGTTCACCGGCGACATGATGGCCGACAAATGGCTGACCGACACCCCCGGTTGCCTGGCCACCTTCGCCGTCCACAGTGGAACGATGGCCGATTACCCAGTGTTGGTAAAAAACTGGCAGTCCTTGATCGACCGCAAGGACGAGATCAAGCATTACATCCCCGGCCACTGGAACGGCGAACTGACCTTCGACGGATTCAAGAACCGCTTTGACTACCTGAAAGCCCTGCTGTCCGACCTCGAAGCCGTGGCCAAGGCCAGCGGTGACTTCAACCAGTTCAGTGCTGCCTACACCCTGAAAGACAAGTTTCCTCAGCTGGTCAACAGCCCCGGCATCACCAACCAGGGGCACCGGATGTCCCTTCAGCATCTCTATCAGATGTTTTCGGGCAAGATCTCGGTACAGGCAGCCCTGGAGCCGATCGTCATGGGCAGTGAGTTCCAGGCCGGATTCGCCAAGCTGAAGGCGGATATCCTGAGAGCGAGGGAAAACTATTTCTACACCGAGGCCGAGATCAACGGCGTCGGCTATTTCATGTTGCAGCAGTTGAAGAACCTGGATGGCGCTTTCGAAATTTTCAAGCTCAACGCCGAGCTTCATCCCAACTCGTGGAATGCCTACGACAGCCTGGCGGAAGCCTATTACGAAAAGGGGGAAAAGCAAAAGGCACTGGAACTTTACAAGAAATCGCTGGAGCTGAACCCGGGCAACGAGAACGGCAAGAAATTCATCGAGCGCATCGAGCGAGAACTGGCAAAATAAAAACTGCCGCTGCCGGCCGGCAAAGCGCAGAAGAGCTTCCGATGGGCCACGCCAGTGCACGCTTGCAGGATGGTTCTTTTTAAATTAAAATCAATCATCTTTGCGGGGCAATTTTGTCAGAATGAAAACACTGCATGTTACCGAACGAAGCGCCTGGCGGGACTGGCTCAAGGCCAACGGCGGAAAAGAAAAAGAGATCTGGCTGGTCTTTTACAAAAAGCACACCGGCAAAGTCCGGCTGGCCTATGAGGACGCCGTCGAGGAAGCTCTTTGCTTCGGCTGGATCGACAGCATCGTCAAGCGCCTCGACGACGAGACCTATGCCCAGAAATTCACCCCGCGCAACAAAGGCAGCCAATGGTCCGACCTGAACATTGCGCGGGCGAAGCAAATGATCGCCGCCGGCTCGATGACGCCGGCCGGCCTGGCCCTGATCGACCCGGCCCTGCTCCGCCGCAAGACATCGCCGCGGCCGGCACGCCCGCCGGCAACCCCGTCCGTTCCTGCTTACATCCGCGATCGCCTGGACGCCGATCAGAAGGCCGGGGCTTTTTTCGCCAGCCTGGCACCCTCCCAGCGCCGCCTGTACGTGAGCTGGGTGGACAGCGCCAAAAAAGAAGAGACGCGGGAAAAAAGGCTGCTGGAACTGGTAGCCACCCTGCGCTCGAAACGCAAGCTTGGCCTGAAATAAAACCAACGTCTTCTCACAAAACCGATGCCGACGCCGGGTTGAAGCCGAAAGAATACACCAAGGGAATGGGCAAGAAGCCTAACATGCAAACCTTAGAACTAATTTTTTTTACAATCATCTTTTTAATCGCCGCCGCAACACTGGCGGCGCTGGAAATAAAAGAAGCGGCCAGAAATCCGGCGGAACAAATAAATATGGTTCCTTTCGCTCTCGCCAACAACAAAACGGTCCTCACGGTGCGGGTCGGAAACTCCCGGCCATTGAAGGTCATCCTGGACAGCGGCATGGGCTGGGACGGGCTGCTGGTCTTCAAGCCCGAACTGAAAGACTCTTTAGGCCTGGTCGATGCGCAAAACACGAATCTTGGCGGCGCCGGGAAAGGCAATGGCCAGGCGGCATGGGTTTCCGATTCAATGCGTTTTTCGCTCGGGGACATGGAATTCAAGGGGCAACGGGTCGTGGTCCTGCAGAATGACCATTACAAGGGATTCCCCAACGACGGGGTGGTGGGCTATTCGATCTTCGGCCATTTTGCGTTGGAAATAGATTACGACCAATCACTCCTGGCCCTGCATGAACCCGGGACATTCCGCCCCGATCCGTCATGGACTGAGGTTCCGATTTTTTTCCGGGACAACAGCATCCCCTGGATGAACGCATGTATCCAGGTTGAAAATGAGGAACCGGTCGAAGTCTCCTGCTATATCGACTACGCGTCGTCAGAAGCCATTGAACTGCTGCTGAAGCCGGGCCAGAAATTCGCGGTGCCAAAAACTATGCAGAAAGTTTACCTGGGCCGCGGGCTCAGCGGGGACATCAGCGGCAAACGGGGAATGATCGCCAAAGTCCTCATCGGGCCGCACGAAATCAAGAACGTACTGGCCACTTTTACGGCCGCTGCGGTCCGTTCGAAACAGCAAGGCGCCGACGGCGTGATCGCGAACAATTTGTTGCGGCGCTTCAACCTCATCTTCGATTATGCCAACAAAAAGCTGTATCTCAAACCGAACTCCCGTTTCAATGAACCGTTCTGAAATAAAGTAATAGTGCTTTTCATTTCAAATCGCAACGGAATAGGGTACAATGATTGGCAAAGAAACGTCAGGCAAGATCCGGGTGAAAAAATGACAGCCAAGAAAGACCACAAAAAAGCCTGCTATCAGCTGCAGGCCGAGAGCATCATCAAGAGCTTCAAAAAAAGGGGTATCGAAGGGGTATATTATGAAAGTAGTGCCGAGACAGTGGAAGCGGTCTGCCGCATGGTCCCGGCCGGTTCCCTGGTCGGCCTGGGCGGATCGGAAACCGTCATGGAAACCGGGCTGATCGATGCCCTGCGCCGGATGGACATCCGCCTGCTGGACAGGTACAAAGAAGGCGTCAGCAAGGAAGAAGTTGACGAAATGCGCCGCCAGGGCTTGTCGGCCGACGTATACATCTGCAGCAGCAACGCCGTCACCGCCGACGGCAAACTGGTCAACATCGACGGCACCGGCAACCGCGTGGCGGCAATGATCTACGGACCGAAAAAAGTGATCGTCATCGCCGGCATGAACAAGGTCGTTCCCGACCTGGACGCGGCCATCGCCCGAGTCAAGAACACCGCCGCCCCGGCCAACAGCCTCCGCGTCAACGTGGAGACCCCCTGCTCCAAAACAGGTTTCTGCCAGGACCCGCACTGCCACCCACCGCACCGCATCTGCTGCCAGCTGGTGGTCACCGAGGCCAACATGACCCCCGGCCGAGTTGTCGTGGTTTTGGTCAACGAGGACCTGGGGTACTGAGGGAACAGCCATGAGCGGCACGCAGGCCGTGAGCATCCGCACGATGACGCCGGCTGACATCGACTTCGCCACCGGCCTCACCCACGCCGCCGGCTGGGCCAGCGAAAGCCTGGATGTGTTCGCGGGATTCCTCGAGCACGATCCGCACGGCTGTTTCATCGCCGCAGCGGGCAGGGAAAAGGCCGGCGTCTGCGTCGCCACGAAATACCGGAAAAGCGGCTTCATCGGCGAGCTGGTCGTCAGCAGGCACATGCGCCTGCTGGGAATCGGCCAGATGCTTTTCCAAAAAGCGCTCGACTACCTGCTTGCCGCCCGGCTGGAGAGCATCTACCTGGACGGCGACTTGAACGCGGTCAGCTATTACGAGACCATGGGCTTCAGGAAGGTCTGCCGGTCGCTGCGCTTCCGCGGCAAGATCAAGGGGAAAAAGCATGCCCAAGTCCGTCATCTCAACCCGGACGATCTCCAAGAGCTGTGCAGGCTCGACCGCGAGTGGTTCGGCGACGACCGCGGCTTTTTCCTGCGCCGGCGGGTGGAGAATTTTCCCGGCCTCTGCCTAGCCTCGGAAAGGGAAGGCCGCCTTCGCGGTTGGATAATGGCTCGTCCCGGCGACGGTCTATTGGCGGTCGGCCCCTGGGCGTCAATTTCCGGGAATGAGGACGCCGCTTCGCTTTTGGAACACCTGGCCAATGAGGACAGCGCGGCCGTTTTCCGCATCGGCGTCCACGAAAAAAACCTGGACGCGGTGCGCCTGCTCCGCTCGTGGCCCGGGCTGCAAGAAACCATCCACTCCTGGTTCATGGTCCGGGGCGAATCCGACCGCCTGGGCGACCACCCGGCTTTATACGCCATCGGCTCCGGCGCCAAGGGGTGAAGGGAGCAAACCCGCAATGACGGTTTCGCGCACCGCCGTTCTGTCGGACATTCACGGCAACCGCTGGGCCCTGGAAGCTGTACTGGACGATATCCGCCGCCGCGGCATCCGCGACAGGATCAATCTCGGTGACTGCCTGTACGGTCCGCTGGACCCCGCCGGCACGGCGCGGATCCTGATGGAACTGGCCATGCCCACCGTGCGCGGCAACGAGGACCGCATCATCATTGAAAAGGTCGAAAAACATCCCGATGCAACCAGCCTGCCGTTCGTCAGGGACGCTCTCCAGCCGGAACACTTCGCCTGGCTGGAGACGCTGCCTTTTACCGCCCGCGTGGACGAGGATTTTTTCCTTTGCCACGGCACACCGGAGCGTGATGACGACTATCTTCTGCATGAAATCACATCCAAAGGGTGCAAGCGGCGGCCGGCGGCGGCCATCGCCCTGAAGCTGGAATCGATCGCCCAACCCGTCGTTTTGTGCGGCCATGACCATCTGCCGGCGTCCCTGCGCCTGCCCGACGGCCGGCAGGTGGTCAACCCGGGCAGTGTCGGCCTGCCCGCCTACCGCGACGATCTGCCCTTCCCGCATGCCATGGAGAGCGGATCGCCTCACGCCCGCTACAGCATCGTCAGCCGTTCAACCTCGGGGCTCGCGGTCGAAAACATCGCCGTTGCCTATGACTGGCAAAACGCCTCCGCCGCAGCCGCCCAAAACGGTCGCCCCGACTGGGCCGGATATCTCCGCACCGGCAAAGCTTCTTGGTGACCTGACAAAAGAAAATGCATGAGTAAAGAAAACTTTTTCCTTAGAAAAGCGTCTAAATGGTATATAGCGGCAGGAGGAGTCTCATGAAAAAAATTTGCTTCGTTTTTTTAAGCTGCCTGGCATTCAATTTTCTCATTCCGGCCCAGGAACAGCCGCAAACGCTTACTGACAGTGAAAAAAAAATCGTGGTCGAAGCCGTGGCGACCGTATTGCAGAAACAATACGTTTATCCCGAAGTGGCCGGGAAAATGAGCAACCTGATCAGGAAAAACCTGAAGAGCGGAAAATACCTGCCCATCAAAGAATCCCGGGCATTCGCCCAACGACTGACCGAGGACCTGCGCTCGATCAGCCATGACCGGCATTTGGGCGTCCGCTACGCGCCGGAGCGCATCACTGAAATGAAGACCCCGGACGAGGCCAAAAGGAAAGCGGCTCAGGAATTCCAAAAAAAGCTGGACCGCATCGATAACTACGGCTTCAAGGAGGTCAAAATCCTGGACGGCAACATCGGCTACCTGAAATTCAACTATTTCAGCGCCGACCAGGAGGCTTTCCAGGTAGCGGTAGGAGCTATGGCCTTTCTGGCCAATTGCGACGCCCTGATCATCGATTTGCGTGAGAACGGCGGCGGCAACCCCGAGATGATTCAGCTCCTTTCCAGTTATTTCTTCGTCGGCGAACCCCGGCATCTGAACTCCTTCTATTACCGCCTGGACGAAAAAACCGAACAGTACTGGACCCTGCCCTACGTGCCGGGCAGCAAACTGGCCGAGACCGACCTGTATGTGCTGACGAGCAGCTATACGTTCTCCGGGGCCGAGGAATTCACTTACAACCTGAAGAACATGAAGCGGGCCACCATCGTTGGCGAAACCACCGGCGGCGGCGCCCATCCGGTTAAAATGGAAATCCTCAACGACCATTTCGCCATAGGAGTTCCTTACGCCCGGGCCGTCAATCCAATCAGCAAAACCAATTGGGAAGGAACCGGCATCGAACCCGATGTCAAGACCCCGGCCGGTCAAGCTTTGGACAAAGCCCGGATGATGACCCTGGAAAAACTGGCGGCCAAGGAAAAAGATGAACGGATCAGAACGAAGTACCAGTGGGCCCTGGACGGGCTAAAAGCCAGAATGAATCCGGTCACCATTGCTGAAGACATATTAAAATCCTACGCCGGCAGTTACGGCCCCAGACAAATCACCTTCGAAAACGGAAACCTATTCTACCAGAGGGAGAGCGGGACCAGAATGAAAATGATTCCCATGAGCGAGAATTATTTCCGTTTCGAGGAAATCGAATATTTCCGGCTGAAATTCGTCAAGGAAGACGGCCGGGTGACCGGGGTCGAGGGGCACTACGACGACGGCAACGTCGACGCCAATCCCAGGACACATTGAGAATCATCTATTAAAAATTCTTTTCAAAAGGATACCTGTCCCTTCCCGAGTGGGTAAAGCCGGTTTTTGCCTGGGCCAGCAATCCAGGAGTTTTAGGAAAATAAATTCAGTTGAATTCAGACGTATAACCGATTAGCCAAACCAAAATCAGGAAGTATCCTCCATGGTAGAATCGTCAAATCAAACCCATTGTTTTTTTTGCCGGCGCGAATTGAACGACGGCCAGGGCCGTTACCGCTTTTTCCAGGGCGACAATCAAGTGGATTGCTGCCCGTCCTGCTTCGACGAGGCCAGCCGCTTGTATCTGCGCCAGCTCGGCGAGCCGGAAAAAAAGCTGAAGCCCCGCCTAGAAGAAAAAGAATCCTAAAGCGGGAGCGGCACAGCCGCATACGGCGGAGCCGGCAAGGCGTCGGCGCCAGGCGCAAGGGCTTCCGGTTGCGCGCCCGCAAGACCTGGGTTACAATAGCGGGCATGTGGACACCATGCTGCTGAACCTGGAAATTCTCAATACCATGCTGGCCATCCTGTTGCCCATCGCCTTCGGCTACCTGCTGAAGCAGGTGCGGCTCTTCAAGGAAAGCGAAGTCGCCGCCCTGCGCAAGTTCGTCGTCCGCGTCGCCCTGCCTTTCCTGATCTTCCAGAACCTCTACCACGCCGACGTCGAGAGCATCCAGCAGGCGCTGCCTATTGTGCTGGCCTTCGCGCTGCTGACCGCCCTTTACACCCTGGCCGCCCTCTTCATCTCGCCGCGGGTGACGGCAGGCGAGACGCAGCGCCTCACCTTTGCCTTTTCAGTGTTCGCCGGCAACTACGCTTTCCTCGGTTGGGGGGTGATCGTCGCCTTTTTCGGCGCCAAGGCCCTCACCCGGGCCGTGTTCTTCTCCATGTTCTTCTGGCCGGTGTTCCTGACCTGCGGTTTCCTGCTGCGCCGCCGCTTCTGCACGAGCTGCGAGCAGGAGACAAGGGCGGGGTTCCTCAAGGTCCTGATCCGCCACGCTGGCGTGCCCATCTCCACGGCCGCGGCCGCTCTGGCGCTGAACATCGGCCACGTGCGTTTGCCCGGAGCCATCAGCAGCTTTGTTTCCCAGTTTGCCGTTCTGGCCATTCCCCTGATCCTGTTTGCCATCGGCCAGAACCTGCAGCTCCTCATGCCCGCCGCCCGGCTGCGCCTGGTGCTGGCCGCCTCATTTTTCCGGCTGGTCGGCGGCTTCGCCCTGGGCCTGGTGGTCGTGGCCGTGCTGCGTCTGTTCTTCAACCTGGACAGTCTGAGCCGCCAGGTGATCCTGCTGCAAGCGGTCATGCCCACGGCCACCATGGCCACTTTTTTCGGCGAGTATGTCACCCTGGACGAGGAATTGCTGTCCGGGATCATCGCCGGCTCCACCCTGCTATCCTTCATCACCCTGCCGCTCTGGGTCATGGTCATCCGCGTTTTAATCGGGCAATAAAAAAACGCGGCTGCCGCAAACCAGTGCTCCCGCTCATTTTTTTAGCGGAGTTTCAATATTTTTCAAAAAATGGTAGAATAACGCCATCGGCTCGGATAGCGCACAGAGGGAGGCCAGGATGAAAATCAGCGCCAGGAACGTTTTCAAGGGGAAGGTGGTTGAAGTCAAACCGGGAAATGTCAACACCGAAGTGATCATCGAAATTCCTGGTGGCCCGAGCGGCCACGGCGACGCTAAAGCGTCCGCCAGCGGCATGCAGATCGTTGCTATGATCTCCAAGGATTCGGCGGCACACCTCGGGCTCAAGAAAGGCAAGACCGCCTATGCCGTGATCAAAGCCTCCTCGGTCATGGTGGCCATCGATTAAACGCCTCTATTCCCGTTATTTTAATTGTTGACAACAAAATTATTTTGTAATATACTCCCGCTCTGACTCCGAGCCGAATGGGCTAAAGCACCAACAGCCAAGCCTGTCGGCCGTAGGAGCCTTATAGCAAATTCTAAAATTTGTTAGCTTTTTAGAACAAATTTTGAATTTGCTATCTAAGGCTCTTATCCAGCTCTGCTGGGCAAGGGTATGATTGGAAACGGTCATGCCTTCCAAACTTGAAAAGGAGGCCCGATGAACCGTTGCATTTTTTGTCCAACCACCAAGCGACCTCCTGGTTTTCCGACAAAAAAAATGGAGGTTCGCATATAATGAAAAAAAAATTCGTTCTGGTTCTATGTCTGTTCGTGTTCGCTTTTGTCACCTTTGCCGAGGATAAAAGCGCTGAAAAAAAAGAGAAGGCAAAGGAAGAAGCCTTGCCCATGATCACCGAGTCGGTGACGGTCACGGCCAAAGTGCCCAAAGACCTGCCCTATGCCGCCACCACGGAGCTGAAAAGCATTAACTTTGAACTCTTCAAGCCCAAAGACCTGACCGAAGTCCTTGCCACTGCGCCGGGGACCTATGTTTCCAGCGGCGCCAAGAGCGAATGGGGGGTGAAGCTGCGCGGCCTGGGCACCAACCGCATCACCCTGCTCTACGACGGCATTCCCGTCTACGAACCCTATTACAACTCCTTCGACGTCAAGGCCTTCAGCGCCGACCAGGTCGATTCCATCAAAGTGGTCAAGGGGGCTTCATCCATCTTGTACGGGCCCAACACTATGGGCGGCATCGTCGACGTGCTCAGCATGCGCCCCGCCAACAACCAGTTCACCCTGCGCCTGGACTATGGCACCCGGAAAACTTATGGAGTCTATGCCAACGGCGCACTGCGCGGTAAAAATGTCCTGTTCACCGGCTCGGCCTTCCGCGAAGCTTCCGATGGCTTCAACTGGCTGAATGCCGGCGAGAGCACACTGCGCCTGAACAGCGATTACGAGCACACCAGCCTGGGCGGGAAGCTGTATTTCTACCCCGGCCACAGCGCCGAGATCATGGCCGAGGTCAATTTCTACCAGTCGGAATACGGCATCCCCACGGCCACGGACTATTACAAGAAGCAGTATTGGCGCTTCAAGGATTGGCAACGCCTGATGGCCAACCTGGGCGGCAGCTTTCCCATCCTCGACGGCGGCTACATCAAGGCCAGGCTGTACTACGTCAAGCACTTCAACGTCCTCGACGCCTACAAGAACGACCAGTATTCCACCCTCACCTGGGAATCAACCTACGACAATTACGCCCTGGGCGCCTTCGTCCTGGGCATGGTCCCCGTGGGCGAAAAGCACCAGCTGCAGGCCAGCGCCTCCTACCGCGATGACGACGTCAGCACCCAGTCCGACGCCAACAAGCCCTGGGAGCACTACGAACACAAGATTTTTTCGCTCGGCTTGGAGGACCATTTCCGCGTCAGCGAGAAGGTCGAGCTCATGGCCGGGACCAGCCTCGATCATTTGAGCAAGCAGGACGGAGAGAACAAGACCACTCTCAATCCCATCCTGGGGGTGAAATACAATCCCCGCGAGTGGGTCGATCTGCACCTGACCCTCTCGCAGAAATCGCATTTCCCGTCGATGAAGAACCTCTACAGTACCCCGGAAAACGGCGGTAACCCCGATTTACGCGACGAGATCGGCACCAACCTCGAAGCCGGCTTCACCTACGACCGAGACTGGTTTTTCAGCGGCGCCGTCTTCCACAACCGCATCCGCGACATGATCGAGAGCCGCATCAACGCCGACTTTATCAAGCAGAACATCAACGTCGCCCGCGCCCGGATCACCGGCTTCGAGCTCGAGGCGCGTAAATCCTTCGGCCCGGTCTCCCTCTCGGCCGGCTACACCTACCTCGTCACGCTCAACGAGGAGACCGACGAGCGGCTCGACCTCATCCCCGCTTCGCAATTGAACGTTTCGCTCCGCTTTTACCGCGCCGAGCTGTTCTCGCTGACCCTCTGGGGCGTTTACGCGTCCGACTCGATCTACCACTCCAGCAGCGGAATAGTCGAGGTCGATCCCTACGCCATTTTCAACGCTGCCCTGGAACGCGGCTTCGGAAAATTCAGCTTCTATCTGAAGCTGGAAAACCTGCTGAACAACGAATACTGGAGCGAACCCGGCTGGCCGATGAAGGCGCGCACCATTTCCGCCGGCGCCCGCTTTTTCATCGAAGGTAAAAAATAAATTCGGCCAAGGAGAAACCGATCATGAAAAAAACGATCCCGCTGCTTTTAGTGATGCTGGCATCGGCATGGATGTGCTTCGGCCAGGAGAACAACGATTTCTACGACAATACCCCCGAGAAGGCCCTGCCCGGCGCGCTGAAGATCGAAATCGCCGGCGAAGTGGCCAATCCCGGCTTCGTCGACCTCGGCGGCCTGCCCCGGCGTTCGCTCATCGTCCGCGAGGCAAGGCTGGAAAAAGGGGCGATCGCCTTCATCGGCTCCTACCGCTATGACGGCTACTCGCTTTTCGATATCCTGAAGGAAAAGGTGGTCGCCAAGAAGAACCAGGCCGAATTCCGCTCGATCATCGACCTGCTGGTGGCGGTGGAAAACCAGAAGGGCGAAAAGGTTGTCCTGAGTTGGGGGGAGATCTTTTACCCGTCGGCGCTGCACCGCATCCTCATCGCCGACCGCGTCGCACCGATCATCCCCAGCGAAACAAAGGAAAACTGGCCCCTGCCCGAGGCCATGAAGCTTGTCTGCGGCAACGACCTGGTCAGCGAGCGCAACATAAGCTCGCCGATTCGCTTCACCGTGTTCTCGGCGCCGCTGAGCCTTCCGGGGAAAAAAGGGCAGAAGCCGCTCTATGCACCGAACTTCCATGTGGTCAGACAAGGCCCGGAAGGCGGCCGCGTTCTCGGCGGGCTCTCGCAGGATTTTGACATAGCGGAGATCCAGGCAGAAAAGCGGATCTTTCCCGCGGTCTTCTATGGCCGGGGCAAGGGCTTCCACGGCATCCAGTATTTTAACGGCCGCCCGCTCAAGGACGCGCTGAAAACCTTTTTCACCCTGGACAGTAAGACGCTGCGGCAGGGATACCTGGTTGCGGCTTCGGTCGACGGCTACCGCGTGGCCATGAGCTGCAGCGAGCTCTTTAACCGCAACGACCAGGCCGAGTTCCTGCTCATCGACCGCGGCGAAGGACAGGAAGGCGGGCGTTTCACCATCTTCCCGGCCCCCGACTTCTTCTCCGACCGCGCCCTCAAAGCGGTCAACACCATTCATTTTCTTGTTTACTGATCCCTCATAAAAAGAAACCCGCCGCTGCCTGAAGCAGCGACGGGTTTCGCGCCAAAAGGAAAAGACGATTTCTCTGCCGCGATGCCGCCTATTTTACCTCCGGTTTCTTCTTGGCCGATGCGGGTGGCGGCGGAGGCGGCAATATCCTTTTGCCTATCTTTTTCTTGAATTCCTCGCGCGCCTGGCGCGTATCCATGTAGAACTGCATCTGCACGAACTCTTCCTCCATGGCCGCCGCCATCTTGGCAATGGAATCCTTGTCATCCCAGTTCCAATGCTCATAGGTAACATTCCAAACAAACTCGGTGAACGCCTCCATGAAGGGATTCTCCATAAGTTCATTCTTGATGACCGGGGTGATGACCATCTTGAAAATCATCAGCATGCGCCGATAACGGTTATAGAAGATCTTGTCGATCAATCCAGTCTCAAGGGCGTTCTTCGCGTCCTTCGATAATTGCGATAAACGGTTGTCGACCTCGAGGATACCGGGATTCATCTGCTTGTTTTCACCCTCGGTTCCCTTTTTTGCGACCGGCAGGTTCTCGAACAGGGTGAGCAGCGAATTCAACAGGGCATAACCGTCCTTGACGGCCGGCGCCGCCGTCTCACCAACCGGTTCGGACACGTTTTTCAGGACCGCCGACTCCTCGGCAGCCGGGGTTGCAACCGTGACGACTACTTCGGGGACGACCAGCTCCTCGGCAACCAGGCCGAAACCCAGCAACAATACCACCATAACCAATACTTTCAGTTTCATTTTATACCTCCTTGTCATGGATATCTCGAAATTCGATCAGCAACTGTTCCAGCGTGTTCTCCCGGATCGCCTTACCGATCCTTTCCCGCACTTCGTCGGGATCGCCATGCTCGACAGGAGTCGTGTGATCGAACGGCTCCGCAGTAGCGATGACGCGCTCCAACCCCGCCGTGGCCAAGGCGGTGAATATCGAAGCGGCCGGGATGGTTATGTCATTGGTGTATGCCCCTGTTTCACCGTAATTATGAATTCCATAAAGAAAAGAACCGGCCAACAAGTCATCCAGCCCGGGGGCAACGGGAGAAGTATGCCAGCTCCCGCGCAAAAACAAAAACAATGCCAAACCGATGGCCAGTAGCAGGGAGGCCGCCGCGGCCATGAAAGCGGGGTGCCGCACCAATATCCCGAAAGAACGATTGCCTCTCCGGATGGCAGGCGCTGCGACTTTGAACTCGCGGCTGCGAAATTCGGCCAGGGCTTTCTCTTTTTCCCTCCCGATCAGGCGACGTATCCCCGGCCACGGATCAGTGTATTTTTCCATGGTGTTCCTCCTGGTAAAAACGGAGCACGGCTTGCCGCGCCCGGTTCAGGCGCGACATGACCGTGCCGCTGCTGATGCGCAGCGCGCCAGCGATCTCCTGGTAAGACAGTTCTCCGTATTCACGCATGACCAGCACGTCGCGCTGCCGGCGCGGCAGGCTGGCGATCGCCTTTCTGACGATGCGGATCTCGTCCTCGACCGCAGCGCTGTCTTCAGGGGTCTGCCATTCGCCGGCCGTGCTCTCGGGAACGGGCTGCAGGGGGCCACGCGCCTTGCGGCGGCGGACCTGGTCCAGGCAGGTGTTGCGGGCAATGCGCATGATCCAGGCCTGCGGACTTTCGGGCGAGGCATCGCGGCAATGGGCCAGCGCTTTGGCGAAGGTATCCTGGGTCAGGTCGCGGGCATCGGCAACATTGCCGACAAATCCCAGGCAGAGGCAGAAAACCTTATCCCGGTAGCGGAGCAATTCCTGCCGCAGGTCATCCATTTCCCGGGTTGAAGCCGGATCGATGCTCATCGTCTCCTCGAGTCTCAGTATCGCTTCCTGCATCATACCCTAAAAACGCATCAACCGGCAAAATATTCCATACAAAAAGCGTGAGCGGAACAGAGGCCGCCGGGCTCTTGAAAAAAGGGTTTTCGTTCAATATAATGTTGCCTTAAATCGGGAATAAAGAGGAAACCTGCAAGGAGGGAACATGGCGGCTTTCGCGCAAATGCTGTTGGTCGTAGCGGGATATTTTTTGCTGTTGATCCTCTGGGGCCTTTACCAAGGGCGCAAGGTGAAGAACGACTGCGATTACGCCATTGCCGGCCGCAACCTACCCGGTTGGGCGGCCGCCCTGTCGGAGAGGGCCACCGGGGAATCCTCCTGGGCGCTGCTCGGACTCCCCGGCATGGCCTATGCGACCGGCCTGACCGAGATCTGGACCGCGCTGGGCTGCGTCGCCGGCATCATCACCGCCTGGGTGGGGCTGGCCTGGCGCCTGCGCGACGAAGCCGAGAAGTTCCAGGTGAACACATTCAGCGAGTACATCTCCAAAAAGCACGGCGAGATGGCAAAATGGATCCGCGTCGTCGCCAGCTCGACCATCGTTTTTTTCTTCTTCTTCTATGTCGGCGCCCAGTTCCTGGGCGGCGGCAAGACGCTCTTCACCCTCTTCAGCGTTGACGAGAAGCTGGGCATGCTAGTCACGGCGCTGATCATCATCCCCTACACCATCTACGGCGGATTCCTCAGCGTCATCTACACCGATTGCGTCCAGGCCATCCTGATGATCATCACCCTGATCGTCACCCCGATCGCCGGCATGCTCTATATCGCCAAAACCCCAGGCTTGTTCGCCTCGTCCATCGGCGGCGCCCTGAGGGCCGCCGGGCCGGATTACATCTCCCTGACCGGCGCCACGTCGGGATTCGCCGCCGGGGTGATGATCGCCGGCTGCTTCTCCTGGTTCTTCGGCTACCTCGGAGGTCAACCGCAGCTGAGCATGCGTTTCATGGCCATCAGGAACACGGCCCAGGCGAGAAAAGCGAGGAACATCGGCATCGCCTGGACCCTAGTCGCCTACCTGGGAGCACTGGCCATCGGCTGGATCGGCCTGGCCATGTTCGGCCCCGGCAAGCTGGCCGACCAAGAGCTCGTCCTGCCGCTGGTGCTGCTCAAGCTGTTCCCGCCGGCCCTCGCCGCCCTACTGATCACCGGCGCCATCGCCGCCATGATCTCCACCGCCGACTCGCTGCTCGTTCTCTCGTCCTGCGAGCTCTCGGAGAACCTGATCAAGCCCCTCAACAAAAAACACCAGGGGGCCGACCGCCTGTGGCAATCGCGGCTGATCACCGCCCTGCTGGCCCTCGTCGCCCTGGTTTTGGCCTACATCTTCCCCAACCGGCTCATCTACACCATGGTGAGCTACGTCTGGGCCGGCATCGGCGGCACCTTCTCCATCGTCATCCTTTTCACCCTATTCTGGAAGCGCTACCACGGCCGGGCAGTGATCGCCACCATCATCAGCGGCCTGCTGTTCACCATCCTGTGGAGCGTCAGCGGCATGAACGCCAGGATCACCTCGCGACTGCTCACCTTTTTCGTGGCCGGAGCCGTTGCGGTCATCGCCACTTTCGTTCTGCCGAAAAAAGCCGCCAGCGTGCCGCCCCTGCGGACGCGGGCAAAAATGCCCAGCGTTTCCGAAAATGGCTGATTATTCGATCCCAGGCGCGTATTCCCACGAGAATACCTGTGTCCACGAACAATGCAGCCGCTGGACTCCGGGCCCGCGGCTTGAAAAACATCGGCGTTTGCGCTATAAATCAACCTTGAACAACGAATGCCCATGGTAAGGAACCGACTTCTTCAGTTGGCGCTGCCAATATGGCTGCTGGCATCCGCTCCATTATCATTGTCGGCACTTGACCCGAACCTGGCATTGGATGAATACGCGATCGAGCGTTACTCCACCGAGAACGGATTGCCGCAAAGTTCGGTCCTAGCCATGATCCAGACCCGTGATGGCTATCTCTGGCTGGGCACCTACGAAGGGCTGGCCCGCTTCGATGGGCTGACATTCACCGTTTTCGACAAGAGCAACACGCTGGAGATGGAGAGCAACGGCATCAAAGCCTTGGCCGAAGACGGCAAGGGCCGGCTCTGGATCGGGACTACGGCCGGCCTGCTGCGCTACGCTGGTGGCCGCTTCCAGCGCTTCGACGAGCACCAGGGCCTGTTCACCCATTTCATTCTCTGCCTTTTCTTGGACCGCTCCGGCACCATGTGGGTCGGCACCACCGGCGGGCTGTACAGTTGCCGGGATGACCGCTTCCAGGCGTTTACCACTGCCCAGGGGCTCTCTTACAACTACGTCACCACCCTGGCCGACGACGGCGACGGCGGCATCTGGATCGGCACCGGCCAGGGACTGAACCACTACCGGAACGGGAAGATGCAGGTCTATACAGCCGGCGGCGGGCTCCCCCATTCCGATATTCGCGCCCTGCATCTCGACATGCGGGGCACGCTGTGGATCGGCACCAGCGGCGGCGGCTTGGTCCGCTTCCGCGCCGGCCGCTTCGAGCCGCTGCAGGAAAAGCTATCCTCCGACGATATCCGCGCCGTGTTCCAGGATCGTCACGGAGTGACCTGGATCGGCACCAATCAGGAGCCGCTCAACCGCATCAAGGACGGAAAGGTCTCGGTCTTGGGCCAGCTCCAGGGCGGCGTGTCGGCGGGGCGCTGCATCCTGGAAGACCAGGAAGGCAGCCTGTGGGTCGGCACCCGCGACGGCCTCCTGCAGCTGAAGGACGATAAGTTCATCCTCTATGGGTCACGCAACGGCCTGCCGGTTGACCCGGTGCGGGCGGTGTTCGAGGACCGCCAGGGCGCCATCTGGGTCGGCACGGTCGGCGGCGGCCTGGTCCGGCACCAGGGGACGGAGTGGCAGGTTTTCGGCCGAGATCAGGGCCTGCTCAGCGAGCATGTATGGTCCATCGCCCAGGGCAAGGACGATTCGCTCTGGGTGGGCACTTACGGGGGCGGGCTGTACCGCATGCCGGCTGCGGGGAAGCCGGGGCGCTTCGCCCGCATCGCGGGGGTGGCCAACGACATCATCCGTTCCCTCTTGGCCGACAGCCGCGACCGCATCTGGGTGGGGACGAACGGCGGCGGGCTCGACTGCATTGCGAATGGGCGCGTCACCAATTTCAATGCCAACAGCGGCCTGCCCAGCAACTACATCTACGCCCTTGAAGAGGACAGGGATGGACGCATCTGGGCCGGTGCCTACAACGGCGGATTGGCTGTGCTGGAAGACGGGCATTTCCGCGGCATCCATTCCAAGGAGATTCACGACCAGCCCGTTTGGGTCATCCACGCCGACCGCGAGGGCGACGTGTGGGTCGGGACCGACCATGGCGGCCTGCTCTGGATCCGCACTGACCGCGTCTTCCGTTTCTCGAGCCGCGATGGCCTGTACAGCGATCAGGCCTTCCAGATCCTGGAGGACGACCGCGGCCGGCTATGGATGAACAGCAACAAGGGCATCTACCACGTGGACAAACAGGACCTGTTCGCCTTCGCTTCCGGGCGCCTAACCCGCATCCCCTGCGTCTCCTTCGGCAAGTCGGAGGGCATCAAGGTGACCGAAAGCAGCGGCCCGGCGCAGCCGGCCGGCTGCATCGACCGCCGCGGGCGTATCTGGTTCCCGACCATCCGCGGCCTCTCCATGTTCGACCCCGATCGCCAGATCCTCAACCGCATCGAGCCGCCGCTGGCCGTCGAAAGGGCCGTCCTCAACGGCCGTGACTTCGCGGTATCGTCCCGGGCGACCGTTTCGCCGGGAAAGGGCAACATCGAGATCACCTACACAGCCGTCAGCTTCCTGCAGGTGGACAAGGTGCGCTTCGCCTACCGCCTCGACGGCTTCGATTCCGAATGGGTCCAGGCGGGCAACCGCCGCTCGGCCTTTTACACCAACCTGCCCCCGCGGGCGTACACCTTCCGGGTCATTGCCGGCAACGGCGATGGGGTGTGGAACCGCCGCGGGGCATTGTTCTCCTTCATCCTGAAGCCGTATTTCACCCAGACGGCGCTGTTCGGCTGGTTGCTCGCTGCCGCCGCCTTGCTGCTCATCGCCGGGACATTCATTCTCCTCCTGCACCGGGCCAGGATGCGCGAGCGCAAGCTGGAGCGCATCGTGGACGAGCGCACCGCGCAACTGCAGCGTCTGGCCCGCTTCGACGGGCTGACCGATCTGGCCAACCATCGGACGTTCTACGAGATCTTCCAGAAGGAATGGGCCCTGGCCGTCCGCGAGAAGAAAACGCTGTCATTGATCGCCATGGACATCGATTTCTTCAAGCCCTATAACGACACCCTCGGGCACCAGGAGGGCGACGAGTGCATCCGCAAGGTGGCCACGGCCATCCGCTCCCAGGCCAAGCGCCCGGCCGACCTGCCGGCGCGCACCGGAGGCGACGAATTCATGGTGCTGCTGCCCGGAACGGAATACGAGGGCGCGCAGGGCATCGCGGCGGCCATCCGCGCCGCCGTCGCCGAGGCCGCCATCCCCCACCCCGCCTCGCCGATCGCTTCCGTGGTCACGGTCAGCTTGGGTGTGGCCTCCGCCACCCCACAGGCCGGCGACGAGCCGGGCCAGCTCGTCGAGAGCGCGGACCAAGATCTTTACCAAAAAAAGCGGCAAGGGCGCGGCCTCAGCCGCAGCAATCCGCACTGAACCTAATTGCCAACCGGGGTTTGAGATTTAAAATTGAAGCGAAAAAATCGTGCCCTTTCCAGGCTGGGAGTTGACCGCAATGATGCCGCGATGCAAGTGCATGACTTGGCGCGAAAAACTCAAGCCGATGCCCGAGCCTTCTTTTTTGGTGGTGAAAAACGGGATGAACACCTTTTCTTTGGCTTCGGGAGCGATTCCCGGCCCGTTATCACTGACCTGGATGACCACATGCCCGCGATCGTTCATCCAGGAAGTTAACTGGATACTCGGTTTTTCGCTTCCGCCAAGGGCTTCCATGGCATTGAGCAACAAGTTGATCAGCACCTGTTCGGTCAGATCGGGATCGGCCGTCATCTCCAGGGAGGCCGGCTCCACACTAGCCTTGAAGGCGATGCCCTGACGGGATAATTTGTCCTGCATCAGTCTCTCCACCCGTTGAAACAACTGGCTGACCGGGAAAATCTCAAATTGCGGTTTGGGGATCAGGGCCATGCTGCGATAGGCGTTGACGAATCGCATCAGTCCCTGGCTGCGTCGGTCGATGGTCTGCAAAGCCTCGCCCACATCCTGGTTCCAGGCCGGACGGGCGCCGGCGCTTTCGCCTTCGGCAGCGCGCAGCAGGGAAGTGGCGGTAGCGGCCAGCGAGGAGATGGGGGTGAGCGAATTCATGATTTCATGGGTCAGCACCCGGGTCAGGCTCTGCCAGGCTTCGGCCTCTTTCTCCTCCAATTCGATCTGGATGTTTTGCAGCGACACCAGTTTATAAAATTGATTCTGCAGCTTGAATTCGGTCGTGTACAATGCCAGCTGCAGGACTTCATCGGCTTGCTCCAATTTAAAAAGGGACTTTTCCCCGGGACGCAAGCGCTCGATTTCGTCGACCAACGGTTGAAACATGGGGGGCAGATCGCGGATATGGCGCAAATGAGAGACGCGGAGTAACCGCTTGGCCACATTGTTCAGCAAATCGACCGAGCCATCGCTGCGCAGCGAAAGCAGACCGATCCCGATATGCTGAACCACCGTTAACAGATAACGATATTGTTCCTCTTTTTCCGCGCGGGCGCGTTGGAACTGGCCGCTGATCTCGCCGAAAGCGGCATTCAAATCGGCGAACGATCCGCCCAGCCCTTCGATGCCCGGGGAAAGCGAAAAATCATGGTAGCGCACCGCCTGCAGGAACCTGGCCAGGCCGCGGTTGGAACGATCGATATAGTGAAACAGCGAGACCAGCGCGTACGCGAAAACCGCCGCGCCCAGCAGGGCCGGAAATCCCCACCCGGAAAAACGCAGCCAGTAAAAGAAAAATCCCGCCGCCAGCGCGAGCAGCATCACCCGCCAGGCAATCTGAAATCCGAAACGCCGGCTGATTTTCATGATGAAACGATCCACGGCTCCGCTTTAAAGGCCATATTTTTCCAGGCGCCGGTACAAAGCGGCGCGGGTCAAGCCCAACTCCTTGGCCGCCTGGCTGATATTGCCTTGATATTTGCTCAGGGCGCGGCGGACAAGAATCGCCTCGGCCTGCTCCAGATTCAAATCCTTAAAGGCCAATTCTTCGGCGCTTTCAAGTTTGTGCGAAAAAGAAAAATCGCTTGGCTGCAGCACGGGAGCGTCGCTCAAGATCACCGCCCGTTCCAGGGCGTGTTTCAGTTCCCGGATATTGCCCGGCCAATGGTAGGTGACCATTTTTTTCAAGGCGGCTTCACTGATGGTTTTCGCCGCCTTCTGATACTTGCGGCAGGCCTGCTTGGTGAAATGTTCAGCCAGCGGCTTCAGGTCATCGTACCGTTCACGCAATGGCGGCAGGTGAATTTCAACCGTATTGACGCGGTACAGCAGATCCTGGCGGAATTGTTTGCGGTTGACCAATTCGGCGATCGGCATGTTGGTGGCGCAGATCAAGCGGATATCAACCTGAATGGGAGTGTTGGAACCCAGGCGGGTGATCTGCCGGGTTTCCAGCACGCGCAGCAGCTTAGCCTGCAAGCCCAGGGGCAGGTTGCCGACTTCATCCAAGAAAAGCGTTCCGCCCGAAGCCAATTCAATGCGTCCGATCCGGTCACTGCGGGCATCGGTAAAGGATCCCTTGACATGGCCGAACAATTCGCTCTCAAAAAGCGTTTCGCTGATCCCGCCCATATCGACGGCCAGGAAAATCTCATTGGCCCTGGCCGATTGCCGGTGCAGGGCCCGGGCGACAAGTTCTTTCCCGGTTCCGTTTTCACCGATAATCAGCACGTTGGCGTCGGTGGCCGCCACCTTGGCGATGGTCTGGAATATCTGCTGCATACCGGCCGATGCTCCGACGAAATCGTGGAAAGGATGATCCATGTCGGCGCTGAGCTGCTGCTGGCGCCGGCGCAGATTTTCCGCCTCGAAACGGGATGAACGGAGTTGCAGGGCGCTGGAGACGGTGGCCAGCAATTTTTCGTTCTGCCAGGGTTTGAGCACAAAATCGCTGGCCCCTTCCTTGATGGCCCGCACCGCCAGGTCGACATCGCCGTAGGCCGTGATCAGAATGACCACCGCCTGGGGATCAACAGCCAGAATCTTTTCCAGCCAGAAAAAGCCTTCCTGGCCGCTGCTGACATCGCGCTCGAAATTCATGTCCAACAGGATGACATCAAAGGTTTCATCCTTCAGCAATCGCGGGAGCAGGGTGGGGTTTTTTTCACCGCGCACCAGTTCCACGTGCTGTTTCAGCAAAAGCACGGCGGCCTGCAAGACGTCCGCATCATCATCCACGATCAGGATTTTTCCCGAATTTTTTTTCATCATTTCCCATTTCATGAAAATTTCACAGCAATTTCCTTGCCATTATAGCATAGTGCGGAAAAGTTCCCAATCAGAAAAGGAAATGGCGCGACAAAGCCAGAGCTTGCTCGACCAACTGTCCGAAAACGGACACCTTTGTTCCGCCAGCGGACATCCGAGAGCATCAATTTTCATAAAAAAAGGGAAGCCTGCATGGCTGGCGAAGCATTTTTCAGAGTACCAGCGCGCTTCCCGGCCCCTTTGCTCTCGCTGTCAAACACTTGGCATCAAACTTGCTTTTTTATTCCCGAGGCATCCATGGAAACGAAATGCATCATCTCTAAGTTGATCTTGGCTGATGAACCCATCGGCAACATCGATTCAGACATCCGATTAAATGTTTTAAGTATGAATAGAGAATAAACAAAATGATAATAAATTATTTTAAAACGGCATTCAGAAATCTTATCAAAAACAAATCGTATGCATTTATAAGCGTATTCGGACTGGCGATTGGAATGGCGGTTTGTATTTTACTATTATTGTACGTCAAGCACGAGTTGAGCTATGACCGTTTTAATAAAAATGCAGCTAATATATACCGGTTGTGCCAACCTCATCATCCCTATAATTCGCCGCAAACGGCAAAATTATTGGCTGATAACCTTCCGGAAATCAAAGATTATGCACGAATTCTTATAAGCGGAAACGATATCATTCAGTATAAAGAAAAAAGATATTTAGAAAAAGAAAATGTATTAGCCTATGCTGATGCCAGTTTGTTTCGCATCTTCTCTTTTAAATTCAAACAGGGATATCCTGAAAAAGCGCTGCAACAGCCATTCACTATGGTAATCTCTGAAAAAGCCGCCCGCAAGTATTTTGGCAATGAAAACCCTGTTGGCAAAGTATTAAAATTGAACAATCAATACGATTATATGATTGCCGGCGTAATGGAAGATATGCCGCAAAATTCCCATTTCCGTTACGATATTATTGCCACACTCACCGCTGCCGAAAAGGTGGTTGGCGTCGATTGGATGAATAATTGGGGATGGCAAAATTTCCTGGTCTATTTTGTCATGCAAGAGCAATTCTCCCAACCAGCCTTTGAAATAAAATGCAGCGAACTAATAGCTAAACACAGTAATTCCGGACCAAATAGTCCTTCAGTTAAATATTCGATACAAAGCCTGAAAGACATTCACCTCTACTCTCATTTTGAAAATGATATTCAACCGCAAAACAGTATCACCTATGTGCTTATATTTTCAGCTATTGGTTTTCTCATTTTACTGATTGCCTGCTTTAACTATGTCAATCTATTGACCGCCAATGCAACAACACGGGCAAAGGAGATCGCTATCAGAAAAGTAGCCGGCGCATCACGCAATCATCTGGCGATGCAATTTATCGGCGAATCTTTTATCGTACTATTTATGGCCTTGATCATAGCACTTGTTTTTGTTGCAATGTTTTTACCTGTTTTCAATACACTTTCAGGAAAAGTACTGTCATTTGCATCCCTACTGCAAGTGAGCACGATTCTGGAAATTCTTGCTATTGTTATGGTCACAGGTGTTCTGGCCGGGTCCTATCCCGCTTTTTTTCTTTCAGCTTTTCAACCGGCAAAAATGCTAAAAGCATACACAAACACAGGTAAAGCCAAATTTAATTTTAGAAAATTGCTGGTCGGGGTGCAATTTACAATTGTTATTATTCTAATATGCTGCGCCCTTTTTATGTTTAGTCAAATCCATTTCCTGCAAAATAAAAAATTGGGATTTGACAAAGAATATACACTAATATCAGAAGTCAATAATACTTCTGATGATATTGAAAAATATACTGCCTTGAAACAGGCACTCCTCGAAGAGAGTGCAGTCAAAAGTGTTTCTATAGCCTCGCGTATTCCTTCAGATCCTCTTACTGACGGGGGAGCATTGTTACCTGCAGGACAAACCAACTGGATCACACTGCCATTTGTTCACGTATACTACGATTATTTTGAAACACTGGGCATAGAAGCTTCGCAAGGCCGCCTTTTCTCAAGTAAACTTAAAACCGATGCCGATGAAGCCTTGATTCTGAATGAAGCTGCTGTGAAAAAGCTGGAATTAAAAGGGAATCCAATCGGGCAGTCGGTTGCTTGCAGTTGGCCAGAATCGAAAAGAAAAGTAATCGGCGTTGTCAGTGATTTTCATTTTGAATCGCTTTATGAGACCATCCGTCCCACGGTGTTTGTTATTTTTTACAGACAATGTCACCAACTTATGGTTAAAGTTAATCCATCAAACGCCAAAAGTACTATTAACAAACTTGAAGCAATCTACAATAGTTTTTATCCGGATGGAATATTTGAATTTCATTTTTTGGATGATAAGCTTGAGGCTCTATATCAAAACGACAAAAATACTTTCCAATTAATGGGCTATTTTACCACACTGGCAATTTTTATTGCCTGCATGGGACTTTTTGGTCTGGGACTGATTATGATGAAAAGCCGAACAAAGGAAATCGGCGTTCGAAAAGTGCTCGGTGCATCCATTTGGCAAATATTAACACTATTTGCCAAAGATTTTAGCAGCTGGGTAATCATTGCCAATATCATTGCCTGGCCTGTTGCTTTCTTTGCCATGAATAAATGGCTGCAAAATTTTGCCTACAGGATTGATATGACGATATGGCCGTTTCTACTATCCGGGTTTTCAGCATTAGTGATTGCCTTGCTGACAGTTGGTTATCAAGGTGTGAAAGCGGCAACAGCAAATCCGATTAAAAGTTTGCGCTATGAATAAAAATAGTAATAGTTTATAGGGGTAACCCATGAGCATGGATCAAATTATCAAAAAGAAGAAATGGCCGACCCGGCGCATCGTCACCTATGCGGCAGCCGGGGCATTCGCGATGCTGATTCTTTACTTATTGATCTTTCAATCGAACCGCTCCACCCTCAATGTCGAAAGCGATAAATTGACGATTTCCAGCGTCGAGCGCGGCCCTTTCCAGGAGTTTATCCCGGTCATGGGCGAAGTGCTCCCGGTACAAACCATATTTTTAGATGTGGAAGAAGGCGGTCTGGTGGAAAAAATTTACATCGAAGCCGGTTCAACGGTAAAGCAGGGGGACAAAATCCTCAAGCTTTCCAACACATCGCTGCTGATGGACATCATGTACCGCGAAGCCGAACTTTTTCAGCAGATAAACAACCTGCGTAACACTCGCCTGCTCTTCGAGCAAAGTCGCCTGGCGCTGGAACAGGATCTGGCCGATTTCGATTTCCAAGTGGAAAAAACGATGCGGAAATTCGAGAGCTACCGCTCGCTGTACGAGGAGAAACTCATCTCTCGCAATGACTTCGAAGACACGCGCGACGAATACGACATGGTGAAGAACAAGCGCCGGCTGGCGGCCGAATCGCAGGAAAAAGAATTGACTTTCCGCCAGCAGCAGATCGGGCAGCTGGAAGAGGCGGTCAGGCGCATGGAGCAAAACCTCCGCGTCGCCAAAAGCAAGCTGGATAACCTGACTTTGCGCGCCCCGATCACCGGCACCCTGACCTCGCTGCAGGCGGAGCCGGGGCAGTCGAAATCACCGGGCGAGCGTCTGGGGCAGATCGATGCCCCGGAGGGTTTCAAGGCGCGGGCGGAAATCGACGAGTTCTACATCGACCGCGTCCAGAAAGGCAAACCCGGGCAGTTCGAGCTGGCCGGCGGCACCTACCGCATGGTGGTCAGCCGCGTCTACCCCGAGGTCCTGGCAGGGAAATTTTCAGTCGACCTGGAGTTTCCCGGCCGCCAGGCGCCGGGGATCCGCCGCGGCCAGACCCTGCACGTCCGCCTGGAATTGAGCGATGTTTCCGAAGCCCTGCTGCTGCCCCGCGGCGGCTTCTTCCAGAAAACCGGCGGGAATTGGGTTTTCGTGCTCGAAGCGGATGGCAAAACCGCCGTCAAGAGGGATGTCCGCCTTGGCCGGCAGAATCCCGACGTATTTGAAGTACTGGACGGCCTGAAGGCCGGCGAGCGGGTGATCACCTCGAGTTACGACAATTTCGGCGACAATGAACGCCTGGTGCTTAAATAATTATGCAATCTATAAACAAAGGAGAATAAAAATGATCCAAACCAAGAACTTGAAAAAAATCTACACGACCGAGGAAGTCCAGACTTCGGCGCTGAACCAGATCAACCTGTCGGTCAAGGAGGGCGAATTCGTGGCCGTGATGGGCCCTTCGGGCTGCGGCAAATCGACCCTGCTCAACATTCTCGGCCTGCTCGATAATCCCAGCGAAGGGGAGTACCATTTCGTCGGTCACGAGGTTTCCAAATATTCGGAGCGGCAGCGCGCCCATCTGCGCAAGGCCAACATCGGCTTCGTTTTCCAGAGCTTCAACCTGATCGACGAATTGACCGTTTTTGAAAACATCGAGCTGCCTTTGCTCTACCTGAAAGTCGGTAGCGGCGAGCGCAAAAAAAAGGTGCTCGAGGTCATGGAGCGCATGCAGTTGATCCCGCGCAAGAACCACTTTCCCCAGCAGCTGTCCGGCGGCCAGCAGCAGCGCGTGGCCGTGGCCCGCGCCTTGGTCGCGCGGCCGAAACTGATCCTTGCCGACGAGCCCACCGGCAACCTCGATTCGGCCAACGGCGACGAGGTGATGAACCTGCTTTCGCAGCTGCACGGCGAAGGGACGACCATCGTCATGGTCACCCACTCGCCCGCCTACTCTGAATTCGCCCAGCGCGTGGTGCACCTGTTTGACGGCCATATCGTCACCGAAAATTTCAACCAGAAATTTCATGTCTGAGCAAAAAAAGGAGACCGGAAGCCGCAAACCGGAGACCGGCCGGAAAAAAGAAGGAGAATGACATGAACCAACATATTTTAAAAAAACCTGCCCTGGATCTCGGCGCCTTGGAATTGGAAATCCAGCACCGGCTGAAGCGGGGGAAAATCAAACTGCTCATTTCCCATATTATTTTTTTCATACTGTCTGCAAGCATCATTTTTTTCGCAATCTGATCAGAATTTAGAGGTAATCCAATGGTTAAAAATTATTTAAAAGCGGCTTTGCGCAACATGCGCCTGCACAAGGGGCTCTCGTTCATCACCATTTTCGGGTTCGCGGCCGGGCTCGCTTGCTGCATCCTGATCACGCTCTTTACCATCGATCAGCTTAGCTTCGACCGTTACCACGCCAAAGCCGAGCACACCTATCGCGTCGGGATAATCGGCGCACTGAACAGCAAAACCTTCAGCGGCCCGACATCATGCGCCCCTCTGGCCGAGGCCATGAAACGGGAGATACCGGAAGTGGAGGCCGTGGTCCGCTTTATCGGCGGCGGCCGCGGCGCCCCGGTCGTGCGCTACAAGGAGAAGGTCTTCAGCGAGGAGCGCTTCTATTGGGCCGACTCGACATTCTTTGACGTCTTCAGCATGCCGTTCATCAAGGGCGATCCGCGCACGGCCCTCAGCCAGGCCAACTACGTGGTCTTGACCAGCTCAATGGCCAGGAAATACTTCGGCTCCGAGGACCCGCTGGGCAAGACCATCAACACCGACAACCGCCGCGATCTCGTGGTCACCGGGGTGGTACCGGATGTGCCGCGCCAGTCCCATTTTCATTACGATTTTCTCGGCTCGTTGGCCATATTTGAAAATAGCCGCAGCACCTCCTGGGTCGGCAACAACTTCTATACCTACCTGACGCTACGCCCAGGCGCCTCGGCGCTGGCCGTCGAGGATAAGCTCCAGGGACTCGTGCGCCGCAATGCCGGCCCGCAATTCGAGAAAATGTTCGGCGTCACCTGGGAGCAATTGCTGAAAAGCGGAGCCCAATACCGCTATTTCCTGCAGCCTTTGACCGCCATCCACCTGCGCTCGCACCTCGAGTTCGAATTGGAAGCCAACGGCGACATCTCGACCGTGTACCTTTTTTCTTTGGTCGCTTTCGGCGTATTTCTACTGGCCTGCGTCAATTTCATCAACCTGACCACCGCCCGCGCCGCCACCCGGGCCCGCGAGATCGGCATCCGCAAGGCCATCGGCTCGGGCCGCGCCCAGTTGATCAGGCAATTTCTCTTCGAATCGTCGCTGACCAGCTTTCTGGCCATTCTCCTGGCTTTGGTCCTGGCCGTCCTGTTGCGCCCGTTCTTCAACCAGCTGGCCGGCTCCAATTCGGAAATCGTGATCCAAGGCAATCCCTGGCTGCTGCCGATCCTGCTGGTATTGCTGATCCTGAGCGGGCTGGTGGCCGGCGCCTACCCGGCCTTTTATCTTTCCTCGTTCCGCCCGGCGCAGGTGTTGAAGGGACAGCCGGGCGGGGTCAAGGGCAAGTCATGGTTGCGTAGCCTGCTGGTGGTCTTCCAGTTCACCATGTCGATCGCCCTGATCATCGGCACCCTGGTCATCAACCGCCAGCTGCACTACATGCAGAATAAAAAGCTGGGCTTTAACAAGGAACAGGTGCTGGTCGTCAAAAAAACCGATGACCTGGGCAATCAGGTTCAGGCCTTCAAGCAGGAACTGCTCAGCCACCCCGACGTCGTGGCCGTCAGTAATTCGGCGGGCCTGATGGGAGACCCCTCCTTCGGCGACAATGTCTACTCGGTGCCCGGCATCAGCGGGGTGTCCCAGTACATCATGTGGACGATGTTTGCCGATGAAGGCTTCCTGCGCACTTATGATATCAAAATGGCCGCCGGCCGTTTCTTCGAAAAGGACCGCCAGAGCGACCTGCAGGGCGTGGTGCTCAACGAGGCCGCGGTGAAAGTCATGGGCCTGACCGACCCGGTCGGCAAAGAATTGCTCCTGATGATCGGCCGGGACAACAAGCCAACCAAAATCACCATCCTGGGCGTGATGAAGGATTTCCATTTCCAGTCCCTTCACGACGAGATCCGGCCGCTGGCCTTCCACTGGTTCGGCCCAGAAGGATTCGGGAAAATGGTCTCCGTACGCTTCCGTACCGCCAACATCCCGGCCCTGCTGCGCTCCATCGAAAGCACCTGGCGGCGGCTCGCCAAGGGCCAGGCCTTCGAATACGAATTCTTTGATGAACGCTTCGCCGCGGTTTACAATTCCGAGCAGAACACGGCCCGGCTGCTCTCGGCGTTCTCTATCCTGGCCATTGCCATCGCCTGCCTGGGGCTGCTCGGCCTGGCAACCTTCGCCACCCAGCAGCGCACCAAGGAGATCGGCATCCGCAAGGTGCTCGGCGCCTCAGTACTGAGCCTCAGCCGCCTGCTTTCCAATGAGTTCCTGAAATTGGTGCTGCTGGCCAACCTCATCGCCTGGCCCCTGGCCTACCTGCTGATGAACCGCTGGCTGCGGAGCTTCGCCTACCGCGTTTCGCTGGGGGCTGAGCTGTTCCTCCTCTCCGGCCTGCTGGCGTTGGCCGTCGCCCTGCTGACCGTCAGTTTCCAGTCGGTCCGCGCCGCCCGCGCCAACCCGGTAAACAGCTTACGAAATGAATAAGTGGAAACCGGAGGCGGAAGGCCGGAGACCAGAAGAAAACAGTGATTTTCTCCTTTTCTCTGCCGGTCTGCGGTCTCCGGTCTGCAGCCTCCATTTTTCGTTCTCCGGTCTCTCGTCTCCAGTCTGCGGTCTGCACTCTTTGAGGTGAAATATGTTTAAAAACTACCTGAAGGTCGCCTGGCGGAATATCGTCCGCCACAAGGGCTATTCTTTTCTCAATATCATCGGCCTGGCCATCGGCATGGCCTGCGCTCTGTTCATCCTCTTCTGGGTCCAGGATGAACTGAGCTTCGACCGCTTCCATGCCAACGCCGGTACCCTTTACCGGGTCGAACAGGACCACGCAACCGGCCAGGGAAAGTTCCACGTCAATGTTACTCCGTATCCCATGGGACCGGCCTTGAAGGCGGAGATCCCGGAAATCAAGGAATCGACCCGGGCCGCCCGCCCCGGTGACTTGCTAATTCGCTATGGGGAGAACGCCTTTTTCGAGAGCCGGGTAATCGCCGTCGATCCACAAATTTTCCAGATGTTCACATTCCCCCTGCTCAAGGGTGACCCAACGACCGCCCTCAACAGACCAGGCTCTCTGGTTATCAGCGAAGACATGGCCAAAAAGTATTTCGGCACAGCCGAGCCCATGGGCAAAAACGTGACCATCAACAATTCCCATGCCTTCACGGTCACCGGCGTAATGAAGAACGTCCCCCTGAACTCTTCCCTGTCATTCGACATGCTCGTTCCCTTCGATTTCGTCAAGACCCTGGGCCAATACGACGAATCCATGGGGGACAATAATATCGTGACTTTCGTTCAGCTCCACCCGCAAAGCAATGCCGTTACGGCCGGCGAAAAGATCACCAAGCTGGTCACAAGCCGGATCATCGTCGAGATCGGCAACGACCCCGTGCTGCAAAAGCAGATCCAAAGCGATCCGGCCTTGCGCAAACGTTTCGAGAATTACCGGGGCCCGGACTTCACACTCATGCCACTGGTCGACTTGAATCTGTTCGCCTATTTCGGCTTCAGCCGCAACAACATGGGCATCCAGTACGTTTATACTTTCAGCATCATCGCTTTGTTCGTCCTGTTCATCGCCTGCATCAATTTCATGAACCTGGCCACGGCCCGCTCGGCCAACCGGGCCAAAGAGGTCGGGCTGCGCAAGGTCGTCGGCGCCCAGCGGAAAAGCATTATCAGCCAATTCTATGGCGAATCAATCCTGACCGCCTTCCTGGCCGGAACGGTTTCATTTATCCTTGTCCTTCTTTTTCTGCCGTTTTTCAACACCCTTTCCGGCAAAATGATGACTTGGAATGCCGTCTTGAATATGAAATTCATATTTGGAGCCCTGGCGGTCACCCTTTTTACCGGCATCGTCGCCGGGAGCTATCCGGCCCTGTTCCTCTCGTCATTCCAGCCCGCCAAGGTCTTGAAAAGCGGCAGTAGCGGCGGCGCGAAAAGCACCCTGTTCCGCAAGGTTCTGGTAGTCCTCCAATTCAGCATGTCCATTCTCCTGCTCATCGGTATGGGGGTAGTCACGCGGCAGATTGACTATATGAGAAACAAGAAGCTCGGCTACGACAAGGAACAATTGATCTACCTGCCGCTGCGCGGCGAGACGTATTCTGCCTACGCCACTCTCAAGGAACAGCTGCTGCGCAACCCCCGGGTAATGAATGTAACGGCAACCCATCAGCCGCCGACTGCGATCGGCAGCAATGGCAGTAGTGCCGACTGGGACGGCAAAGACCCCAGCCAGAAATATCTGATCGGCTACGCCGCGGTCGATTTCGACTATCCCGAAACCCTTAAAATCGAGATGGCGGCCGGTAGGACATTTTCACGTAAATTTGCCACGGACAGCGGCCGGGCCTGGATGGTCAATGAAGAAGTGACAAAGCTTATGGGACTCGACCCTGCTGCGGCGGTAGGGAAAAGGTTTAACTGGGGAGTGGAAGGAACAATCATCGGTGTCATGAAGAATTTCCATTACCAGTCGGTGCGCAATGCCATCGAACCATTGGCTGTGATTGTCACTCCCGAGGAATTCCGCTTTGCCGTCGTCCGCCTCAAGGCCGGAGAAATCCCCGCATCCCTGGCCGACGTCAAAAAAACCTGGCAGCGCGTCTTTCCGCAGTACCCTTGCGAGTATCGCTTTTTCGATGAAGATTTCGGCCGGATGTACCAGGATGATGAACGGATGGGCTCGCTGCTGAAAGTATTTTCCGGCCTGGCCGTGATCATCGCCTGCCTGGGTTTGTTCGGGCTGGCTTCCTACACGGCGGAGCAGCGGACCAAGGAGATCGGCGTCCGCAAGTTCCTGGGAGCCTCTTCCCCGGGCATCGTGCTGCTGCTCACGAAAGAATTTGCCAAATGGGTGCTGATGGCCAACGTGTTGGCCTGGCCCTGCGCCTATTTCCTGATGAAGAACTGGCTCCAGGGATTCGCCTACCGATCATCGCTGGCCTGGTGGCTGTTCGTCCTGGCAGGCAGCGGAGCCTTGGTCATTGCCCTGCTGACCGTGAGCTTCCAGGCCGCCCGCGCCGCCCGCGCCAACCCGGTGGACAGCTTGCGTTACGAATAATTAAGGAGGACCCCATGAAAGAAATCACTTTGCAAATCCCGGTTCTCGAAGCCGAACAGAACATCGAGATCGACGTGCGCATCAACGGTCGGCGTCAGGTCATGAAATACCGCGTCGAAATCGTGGAATTCGAGCCCGATGCGGCGGAAAAAAACGACTCGGTGGCCATACTCAAGCAAGTGATCCGGGAGCATGACCCCGCCTGGCAATTGATCCAGATCGGCGCCCCCTTGGACCACAAGATCCCGGTGACCTTCCGCCAGAAGCAACTCGCCCAGTGAACAATGGACCGGTCGCTTGCTTTGTTGCATGAACACGATTGCCAAGGAGGATGCAGGATGAGCTTGAAGGATATTTTAATGAAGTTGACGGAGGAAAAGATGCCGGTGCTTCTTTGCGACAGCCAGAGCGAGTGGGAAGCTGAATCGCTGCTGGATTCGTTGTCCGAGCCGCGACTGCGGGCGTCCGCCTACCTGCAGCCGGGATTGTACATCGCCGAAATCAGCGAAAACGGCTATCTGGGACGGGTGCTCTACAAAATCAAGGGGAAGCAATCTTGATCAAGCTGAGGGGCATCGGCAAGTTCTTCAGCAGCGGTTTCAGCAAAACTTATGTGCTCCGAAATATCGACCTCGACGTGCACTCCGGGGAATTTCTGACCGTCATGGGCCCGTCCGGAGCGGGAAAATCGACCCTGCTCTACATTATTGGCATGCTCGACGATGCGTCGGAAGGGGAATATTATTTTCATGACCAGGCGATCCATTCCCTGAATGAAAAAAAACGCACTTTCATCCACCAGCAGAATATCGGCTTCGTTTTTCAAAGTTACCACTTGATCGACGAGCTGACCGTCTACGAGAACCTGGAGACTCCCCTGCTCTATAAAAAAGTCAAGGCCAACGAACGCAAAAGCCTGGTGGCCGATGCCCTGGACCGCTTCCGCATCGTAGCCAAGAAAGACCTTTTCCCCAGCCAGCTGTCGGGCGGGCAGCAGCAACTGGTGGCCGTGGCCCGCGCCGTGATCATCAACCCCAAACTGATCCTGGCCGACGAACCGACCGGGAACCTGAACTCTGGGCAGGGTCAGGAGATCATGGAGCTGTTCAAAAAACTCAATCGCGAGGGAACCACCATCATCCAGGTCACCCACTCGGAAAAGAACGCCTCCTACTCCGACCGGGTCATCCAGCTTCTGGACGGCTGGATGGAAAAGGAGGAAAAAGGGCCGGTCGCGGGCCCGGAAGCAAAGGTCGGAGGCAGAAAACGGCTCAGGTCATCTTGATGACCAGCAGCGTGATGTCGTCATGCTGCACCGGTTGATTGGCGAAGGCCTTAATCTCATCCACGATCCGATGCAGCAAGGGCTCGGCCGCGGCGTCGCGGTTGGACTGCACGATGCTCTGCAAGCGCTCGTAACCGAATTCGTTGCCGATCAGGTTCTTGGCCTCGGAAATGCCGTCGGTGATGAAAACGATGATGTCGCCGCTGTGCAGCAGGATGGATATCTCCTTCATTTTTTCGCTGAAGAGCGGCTCGTCGGCCGCGCCCAGGACCAGTCCCGGCGGTATGTAGGTTTCCATGCGCTCGCTCCTGCTTATGAAAAAGGGCATGTGCCCGGCCCGGGCGATGCGCAGGGTTAGGTCTTGCGGGTCAATCACGCCATAGCTGGCCGAGACAAAACGGTTTTTTTCCAGGCTTTTTCTCAACACATCGTTGGCCTTGGCCAGCAACTGTCCGGGATCGCCGACCACGCCGGCCAGGGATTCGAAAATTCCCTTTAGTTCCGCCATGATGAAAGCGGCGGCCAGCCCTTTTCCCGACACGTCGGCGATGACGAAACTCAGGCGCCGGTCAGCCAGCGGGAAAAAATCGTAGTAATCGCCGCCGACCTCATAGGCCGGCGAGAAGTAAACGGCCAAATCGGCAAAGGCCGGCTTGGGGACGGATTGGGGCAGCAAACGGCGCTGGATCACCCGGGCGACCTCCAGCTCCTTGAGCAATCGCTCCTTTTCCAGGCGGGTCTCCAGCATGCGCGCGTTCTCCAGGGCCATGGCCGCCGAATTGGCGAAAGCCCCGATCGTCTGGATATCCTCCTCTTCAAATATCGAGTCTTTTTTGATGGCCACGAACAGGTAGCCGGTGATCCGGTTCTTGACCCGCAGGGGGGACATGGCCAGGGAGCGGAACGAGAAAGTCAGGGTGTCGTTCTGGATCTGGACCCGCAGCTTCTTGTCCCGGAAAATGGTTACCACGCGGGTGCTGGGCCCGCTTTCAGCCAGCAGGGCCAGACTGAGCTCGCGCGCCTCGCGGTTGCCGATATTGTAAGCGGCCGGGACGCTGACTTCGTTGTTTTCCTCGATCAGCAGCCAGGAGAAATCGCCGTGGCAAACATGGGCGGTAGCGTTGATCACCTTTTCGGCCAGCTCCTTGAACTCCATCGCGCCGGTTATCGACTGGCTCAAATCGACCAGCGAGGCGAACTCCTCGGCCTTGCGGTCATAGGCATCGGCAGTGGGCAGGTGGAAGAGGGTGGCGAACAGAATCACCCCGGAATAGCAGGCTCCGTAGAGCAGGATGAGTTTGCCGACCTGGAAAAGGCCGGGCGATAAGCTGGCAACGACCTTGGCGATGGCATGGCTGTTGAAAACGTAAATGGAACCGGCCAGAAAAATCGTCAGCGACAAGCCGGCCAGGGCGATCAATATTTTTTTTTGCTTTTTAACCAAAAAAGCGATCCACTTGACCCGGAACGAGTTCATCAGCAAAAAGCAGATCGACAAACTCATGAAAAAGGGAACCGCAATGGCGCTGACGACCGGGGCAAAATAAGAAAAAATAAAACAGGCCAGCATGGCCTTGAAAAACCAGCCCGGCTGGCGCGCTTTTTTCAAGAAAAACAGCTCGCGCCATCCCGAAACCAGCAAACCCAGGATGGCGGTAAAAACAATCAGCAGGCCTCCGCCGGCCAAATTGATGGCAGCCCCGGCCTCGCCGCGGCCGGCCGGTTGGAACAAGCGTCCGCTCCAGACGGCAAAAAGGATGAGGCTCGCCGCGCCCAGGGCGGTGATCGCCAACACAATGGTCAGAGGTCTGTTTTTGTTTTTTGCAAAGAAGCCGCTGCCCGCCCAGGTCCAGGCAGCCAGGGATGCGAACAGCGCCGCTTCGCCGACCAGGCTGAGCCACCATGGCTCCAAGTTTGGCGCCAGGGCGCGAAACAGCAGGTTGGTGACAGCCACCAGCATGGCCAGCCCCAACGCCATTTTTTGGTTCGCTCTGAATGAAAAGCCTTTCTTCACGCCGACAAAATACCACAATACCAAAAAAAAACAAAGCAGGCCGACCGTCGTCCTCCAATCCGAGGTTCCCGGCCGAACCTGCTTTTTCGAACGCTTTTATCCTGCCTGCCCTACTTTTTCTTCTCCTGGACGCGGGCGATGGCATAATAAACGATCAGCGCCAGGCCGGCCATGAAGAAAACCGCGCCGGCTGTAATTTCGTCGCGGATCCCGGCCGGGACCCATTGATGGATGGCGAAGGCGAAAATAAAAGCCAGACCTACGGCGATCATCACCAGCCCCCACTTCAACGATGAAGCAAATTCACGGGCGGGGCCGGAAGCGGACAAGAGCTTGACCTTTTCATCGACCATGCCTTTCTCGATCAATTTGGTATGCAGGCGGAATTCCGAGACTACCTTGACCAACTCCAGGACAAAATAACCAATCACGGTCAATACCAGAACCGGGACCATGTCTTCCATGTTTTACCTCCATGGTGATTTTTTGCGGCGGCTACAACCGCCACATTCAATCAGACATGCGGCAGCGGAAAATGTTGCAGGCGCCAAATAATTTTTTCTGCAACATTCATCATTTTAAAGCGTTAGTTTATAATGAGGATGAAAAACGGAAATCTGCTCTATATCCATCCAGCCAGCACGATCATGGATGAAGCCACTAACGAAACCAGCTTGCTGATCAGCCACGTCAAGGCCGGCGATCGGCAGGCTTACCGCACCTTCATCGAGAAATACCAGCGCCTGGTGGCGGCCATCGTTTTCCGCATGGTGTACAATGCCGCCGACCGGGAAGAGCTGAGCCAGGAAATCTTTTTGAAAATATTCGCCCACATCAAGGAATTCGAAGGCGCTGCCAAAATGTCAAGCTGGATCGGCCGCATCGCCAGCAACACCTGCATCAACCATCTGCGCAAAAAGCGCCTCCCCCTGTTCGACGATATCGCCGCTCCCGGAAGCAGTCTGGAAAATATCGCCGCCAGCAGCCCGACCCCTGAATTCCTGAGTGAGCAGGCCAGCAGCAACCTGGAACTGCAGAAGGAAATCGATCGCCTGCCGGCGCACTACCGGCTGATCCTGACCCTGTTTCATTTTTCGGAAATGAACTACGACGAAATCGGCCAGGCTTTGGCCATGCCGGCCGGAACGGTCAAGAGCCATCTTTTCCGCGCCCGGAAAAAATTGCGTGAACGGCTGATGCCGGCCGTCCAGGAGGAAGCATGAAAAATGGACATCTGCGTGACATACAAATCCAGGAAATCCTGGACAACATGGCTAGCCAACCGGGCCAGTCCCTTCCCCCGCACATGCACACCTGCTCCTTCTGCCGCGAACGATTCGAGCAGTATCGTCGGCTTTACGCCGGGCTGGCGGCCGATCCCGGTTTCACCCTGCCGCCCGCATTCGCCGATTCACTGTTGAAAAAAATACCTTCCTTGCGCCCGGTTTTTTGGCAGCGGCCGGTCATGCGCATATCCATGGCCGTGTGCGCTTTGGCTCTGGTTTTGGCCGGACTGTTCATGTTCGTGGACATGAAGCCGCTGACTGCTGCCATGGCAGGAATTTTCAATTCTTTTGCAGCAGCATTTCAACCCCTGCCGGCTCAATTCCAGCAACTGCTGGCCAAGCTGAACCTCAACGCCGGTTTGTTCATCTTGGGCGGGTTTGGCCTGCTCGGCGCCGCTGTTTTCGATCAAATCCTGCAACGGCAAATCCTGCGCCGCGGCCGTTGAAAAGGGTTCCACCATTTCGCTGCCCGGCTGGGCTGGCGGGCTGGAACGGGCAAGTTCGTTTTGCCCCCTTCGTCCGGTTAAAACGAAATGCCCGCGAAAGCGAAGGTCTTAAATAAGTGGTAGCGGGCGACGGTGTCGGAATTGAATTCGTGGTTGCTGAAGGGCATGAAAAAATGGAGCCCCAGGTTGGCCGCCAGGGAGTTGAAATATTTTTTGAAATGCACCAGGCGCAAGCGGACGGTCGAATATAACCCGTACTGGATGTTATTAAAGATGCCGGCATCGTCGACTTCGTTCGTGAGCTGGCCGCTGACGTGGGTGTATTGGTTGCTTAAGAAGACGTTGAGGAAGGGACCGGCCGAAAAATCGAGGCGCAACTCGACGTCGAATTTGCGCAGGGAAATGGGCAAGGTGAGCACTTTGCCATAGCCCATGCCGAGGGCGTTTTTCTTTGTATTCCAGATGCCGTTTTCGATATCGACGTTTTCGCCCTTGCTGATATTGCCGAAAATGAAAAATTCTTGGCGGTTCGGCTCGAAAGAGGAGAGCATGATCAGCATGTCCCAAAAACTGGGCGTGGGCGATTTGTCGGAGATGTACTGGTTGGTGAAAACCTTTAAATGCTCATGGGAATTGAATGAAACGTAGAAGCCCAAGTCGGCGAAAACCAGCGAGGCAAGGCCGATTCCCAGGATAAACAGAAGCAGTCTTTTATTCATGGGTCCCTCCCTCCTCGTCGCTCGGCTTGACAACCAGCTGTACCATGACCTTTTCCTTGGCCAGGGCCAGTTCCCGCCTTAAGCCTTCGTTGACCGCCCTCGCTGTCGGCAGCTCAATGATCTTTTCTTCGCTGACTTTTTCGCGCCGGATCACTTTGGGCAACCCCAGCAAAGCCTTCAAGCTGAAGGCGATGCCGGCGATGTTGAACACTCTGCGCGTGCCGTAGAGGGCGGACTTGGCGTACAATGAAGTGTCCGGATTTTCGATATTCGAAGAGACGAACGTGGCATTGATGATGAAAAAACCGGCGCCGATCAAGAGATCCTTTACAAACGATTTTTTGAATTCCTGCTTGTCGAAAACCGTGCGCCGGGAAAGGATCACCGTCTCGGTCCTGGTTTCAGGCTGAAGTTCCCGCCCCTTGATCTTCAGGTCGGCCGTGAGCGGGTCGAAGGTCGTGTTCTCCGGGATCTGATAGCCCATTTCGATGGCAAAATACTTTTCGATTTCCTTTTCCGGAGCGCTGACCAGCATCAGTAACAGGCGGAAATCGTGGCGGACCGTTTTGAAAAAATCGCCAGCGACCGGGAAGGCCACGACCCGGGGTTCAGCGCCCAGAACTCCCATGGCCAGCAAATCGCCATTGGCGGCGAACAAATGGAAATTGCAGGGAGTGGACAGTTGCAGCCGCAATTTCAACTCAGTGGGCGGATTGAAATAGGCGACCTGGGAGAACTTGGGAGCCATGGCCAGTTCCCGGATCACCGGAAAATCTCTCTGCCATGAGCCCTTGAACTGCATGATTTTCTTCCTGGGCCCGGCGGCAATGAATCCGATTTTTACGTCGGCCGCCTTGAATTCCTCAAGGTATTTTTTCATCCACGACAACTCGGCTTGCGGGTTGTTGAGCCTGGCCTGGCAGTAGCCGATCAGCAGACAGACGGCCGCTTTCTCGTCATCCGGCAGGTCGGGGAAATATTTCTGCAACGACTCGACCAGCAGCGGGTAATTTTTCTCCAGGGCGATCTGGGCGGCGGTTTCTTTTTTCCAATCGGCAGCCAATAATGAAAAAACCAGGAACCAGCCCAGAAAAAGCAGTTGTTTTTTTCTCACGTCCATCCCACCTCCATGGCCATCGGCAAAAATCATACCATAAATGAGCTTAAAACAATATTCGTCGCGGATCCTGGTTAAAGAACTCCCGCAACATTTCATACAGTTCGGGATGGGCGGCTTGCAGCCGATTCGGTTTTTCAAAAAACATTTCGCAGGCCACGGCAAAAAATTCGGCTTCATTGACCGCGGCGTAGGTCGGCAGGATGGATCCTAGCCGCAGGTGCTGGCGCCATTCCGCAGTCAATAAATCGGCCCAGGAACCACTGCCTCCATAGCGGGAACGCTGAGGATACCTACTGTAACTTTTCCTCTGCTCCCGGTCAAAAAAATGGGCCAGCTCGTGGATCAACACATTGCGCCCGGCGCCCGGATTGGCAAATCCCGGCATCAAGCTCTCCTCGGTGATCAACAGCGGCCCACGCTCCGGCGCTTGCCCGGCGATATTTCCTTTCTCGATCCGATAATTGCGATCGAAGCTCGCCCCGGGATAAACCGTGACCCCGTCGGGCAGAGGCGGCTCCCATTCGGGCCGGCCATGGAGCATGGTCGCCACGCCGGTCCCGATCAGCAGCCGCGTCTGCCAGGAGACCGGGTCGCCGTGAATGGCGGCAATATTGTCATCGCTTAAAAAAAGGACGATATCCCGGGCAAATTTTTTCCTGCCTGCATCATCCAGTCCGCGGAAATAGGCGGAATGGGAGAGCAAAAATTCGTTCCAGGAAGACGGGACCGGCGACTGGACCGCCCGCCGGCGCCGCAGTGGTTTCTTCAGCGCCAGCCACAGGTAAATGGCCAGCAGCGGCGGCATGATGAACAGGACGATCACCTGGCCGGAAGCGGCAAAAACCAGCGCCCCAAGCAAAGGAATCAACAGCGCATACAAGATGACGAAAATGGCGTCCATCCTGCCGATGATTTGCATAAGCGGCGGCTCAGCGCATCCGGCCGCGGGCCAGGGAAAAGAACACGCCGCAACCGCACAGCAGAAAAAAAATAACAAAGGACACTTTCATGCTGGCAAGGAAAAGCGGAAAGTTGGCCGGGGTAATGCGCACTTTGCCGATAAAAATGGAAAAGACCAGGGTAGCGATGCCCATGCTCAGCATTTGGCCGACAATACGCATGGTGCCCAGGGTTGATGCGGCCACGCCGTAATATTTTTTCTCGACCGATCCCATGATGGCGTTGGTGTTCGGGGAGGAAAAAAGAGCGAAGCCGAAGCCGACCAGAACCAGGGCGGCCACGATGAAGCCCAAGCCGCTTGCCTGCCCCAGCCAGACAAAAGCGAAAAGGCCAGCGGCGCAAAATCCCATGCCCAGCGAGGCCACCACCCTCGGTTCCAGCCGGTCGGACAGCCGACCGGCCAGTGGCGAAAAAATGGCCATGACCACGGGTTGTGCGATCAGGACCAGGCCGGCCGTGCGCGGGGTGAAACCCTTGATATACTGCAGGTAAAGGCTCAGCAGGAAACTGATGGCAAATGTGGCGCTGTAGTTGACCAGCGCTGCCAGGTTGGAAAAGGCGAAAACAGTGTTGCCACGGACCAGCCGGGCCTGGAAGATCGGATGGGCGCTGCGCGTTTCCCAGCGCATGAATAGGGGGAACGCCGCGGCGGCGGCCAGGAGCATCGCCCCCCCGCGCCAGCCCGGCAGCCAGGTGAAGCCGAGCATAAAAGCGATCAGCATTAAACTGTAGCCGAGCGAGCCCTTCCAATCAAAGGGTTCGCCGCGGCATTCGGCCCACTCCTGGCGCATTTTCAGCCAGAGGGCGGTCAGGACCAGCAGCCCAAGTGGGACATTGATGAGGAACACAGAGCGCCAGCCGAAGCTCTGGGTCAGCATGCCGCCGATGAAAGGACCCAGTGACAATCCCGAGTAGGTCGCAGCCACATTGATGCCCAGCACCCAACCGCGCCGATGCGGCGGAAAGACCGAGGTCAGGATGGCCACGCTGGTGCCAAAGACCATGGCTCCGCCCATCCCCTGGAGCACGCGGGCAAAAAGAAAGATACTGGCATTGGGCGCCAGCCCGGCCATGAGGGAGGCAATGCCAAAGAGCAGCGTACCAATGGTGAATACCTTTTTGCGGCCATGGATATCGGCCAGACGGCCGAAGGGCAGGAGAAACGCGGCTGCGGCCAGCAGGTAGGCGCTGGCCACCCAGCCCATCTGGACTGCGTTCATGGCGAAATCTTTGGCGATGGATGGCAAGGCGACGACCACTGCCGATCCCATCATCGGCGTCAGGAACGAGTCCAGGGTCGTGACCAGCAGCGCCGTGCGCTGCAGCGATCTGTCTTCCATGTCGGCTCCTCAAACGATCTGTCTGGCTTGCTGGATGTCCAGAGCGATAACGCGCAGGCAGTCGTGGAAAAAATCTGATTTTATCCCGCCGTAATTTTCCTGTCAATGGCTAGAATATTGACATTTTGCCCCCTTTGCATAGAATCAATGCACTGGAGTCCAACATGAAAAAAAATACGTTGTTTTGCGCCTGGGCACTGGTTATGCTTTTATCCGCCCCGGAAGCCGCTCCGGCCAGCAGCCGGCAGGATATTCAAAACCTGGCCGACAAGCTGGTCCAGCAGGCCGCCTACCTGTCCCAGAGCAGCTTTGACAATTTCAAGGGATGGAAGGACGAAATATCCGATTCCGAACAGGCCGCCCTTTTTAAATCGGAAGCTTTTGCCGCCTCCTGCCGCTTGTTCCTCAGGTTGAGCGCAGAAAGCACCGGTTTCAGCGGCTCCGACAACCTGCGCACCAACCTTTTCGGTGCCTATACGTTCCTGGTTCGTTCATTCAGGGAATTGGAGCAGGATTTCCGCTCATCCGCCCTGAACGACTGCCGGCAAACCCTGAGCGAGCTGGAGCGCGCCTTCCGCCGCTGGCCAGCCCAGGACAACCTGGCCTATTTGCATCAGAAATTCGTCCAAGCCCGCGACCAGACCGTTTACCTGATCGAACGCACCGGCCTCGGCGAATACGCGCGCCGGCCGATCGCCAGCCTGGAAAGCCTGTACCGCTTCAACTACCTGCTGAACCGCTCCAAGGATCCCTGGAAATACCGGGTCGAGATCGAGCGCTCGACCCTGGAGAAAATGCCTTCCGGGGCACTCATCGCGGTGACTTTTAACGGCTGCCTGGTCATGGACATGAACGAGTATCCCAACCGGCCAGTCTTTCTGATCGAAAACGGCAAAAAACGGCCGCTAACCTCGCCGGCGGCGTTGGCGCGCTTAGGCGGCTGGAAAGCGGTTTTTGAAGTTCCGGCCAGCGTGATCGAGTCCTACCCTATGGGCGAGCCGGTCACCTGATCGCCCCTACGATTTCGCCTTCTTCCGGGAAAGGACGATCTTGTCACGCAGCCTGACGCCAAGGCCGTCGGTGGCCACGTAAAAAGCCGGCACCACGATCAGGCTTAATACGGTCGACAAGGTCAGCCCGCCGATGATGGCGATGGCCATGGGCATGCGGATTTCCGAACCGGCGCCGATGCCCAGTGCCGGCGGAATCGCCGCCATCAGGGTGGCGATGGCGGTCATCAGAATAGGCCGCAAACGAATGGGTCCGGCTTTTTCCATGGATTCGCGCGCACTAAAACCCTGGCCGAGGAACGTGTTGGCGTAATCAACCAAGATAATCGAATTTTTCTTGACGATGCCCATCAGCAACAGCAGGCCGATCATGGAGAAGATGTTAAGGCTCTGATTGGTGACCCACAGGGCGAAGGCGGCGCCGGCGATTGACAGGGGCAGAATGGTAATGACCGTCACCGGATGCAGGTAGGAATTAAATTGCGAAGCCAGGATCATATAGGCGATGAGAATTCCCAAAATCATGGCAAACAACAGGCTGCTGCTCGATTCTCGGAAAGCGACGCTGGCGCCGCCCAAAACGGCGCGGTAGCCGACCGGCAGGTCCTTACCCAGCGCTTCCACCATCTTCAGCGCCTCGTCCTGCGCGTGACCGGGAGCGACGTTGGCGTAGATGGTAACCGCCCGCTCGCGGTCGCGGCGGGTGATGGCCTGCAGCGCCGGCTGCTCGTCATAGGAGACCAGGGCCGACAGCGGCACCAGCTGGCCGGAACGCGTGCGCACCCGCAGGCGGGCAAGGTCCTCGGGCCGCGAGCGCTGGGCGGCCAGCAGCTTGACACGCACGTCAAGGCGCCTGCCGCCGGTGCTGTACTTGCCGGCGAGCACGCCGCCGACCAGGGCATTGAGCGTGGTGGCTACATCGCCGACCGAGACGCCGATGTCGGAGATGCGGGCGCGGTTGGGCATGATGCGCAGCTCGGGCATGCCCAGCCGGTAGTCGGTGTCCAGGTCGACCACGGTGTTGCTGGCGGCCAGCTTGGTCATCATCTCCTGGCTCAACGTGATGAGCTTGTCCCAGTCGGGGCCGCGCACCGAGAACTCCACCGGGAAGCCGCGCTGGGCAGTGAAACCCGCCTGCGACAAGTCCTGGATGACGGCGCGCATGCCGGAGATGGAGTTCAATTCCTTGCGCAACACGGCGGAGAACTCCGCCTGGGAAAGGCGGCGCTCCTTGGGAGGGACCAGGGTGACATAGAGGAAGCCCTGGCTGACACTGCCGCCCCAGCCGCCGACCGCGCCGAACATGCGCGTGACTTCGGGCTTGGCCGCAAGGATGGCCTCGGCCCGCTTGACCTGCTGGTCGGTCTCGTTCAGGCTTGAGCCGATCGCTGTCTGCAGGCGCACCATGATCAGGCTCTGGTCCTGCGAGGGAACGAACTCGCTGGGCAGGATCATGAAGACACCCAGCGAGGCCAGGAAGAGAACCAGCGCCGCCAGCAGCACCAGCCCCGGGCGCTTCAGGCTCTTCTTCAGCGCCCGGGCGTAGAAATTCTCCAGCCAGTTGAAGCTCTTATCCACGGCCAGGCCCACGCGGTTGCGTCCGCTACGCGAGGTTTGCAGGAACTGCGAGCAGCGGGCCGGGGCCAAGGTGACCGCCTCAACGTAGGAGAGGAGGACGGCCAGGCACAGGGTGACGCCGAACTGCAGGAAGAACCTGCCGATGACACCCGAAATAAAGACCACAGGAATAAAAATAGCCACGATGGCCAGCGTGGCTGCCAGGGCTGCAAAGGCGATTTCATTTGTCCCTTCCAAGGCAGCCTTGACCAGGCTTTTCCCGCCTTCAGCATGGCGGAAGATATTCTCCATGACCATGATGGCGTCGTCGACGACGATGCCCACGGCCAGGGCCATGGCCAGCAGGGTGAAGGTGTTGAAGGTGAAGCCCAGGAAGTAGATGATGGCCACGGTGCCCAGCAGCGACATGGGGATGGCCATGATGACGTTGAGCGTAGAAGAAAAAGATCCGAGGAACATCCAGCAGACCAGGGCGGTGAGCAGGACCGAGAGGAGCAGCTCGAGCTGGATCTCCTGGACCGACTCTTCTATAAACTTGGTGGAGTCGAAGTTGACCCCGATGCTCATTCCCTCAGGCAGGTACTTCTGGAAGTCCGCCAGCACCTTGCGTACCTGCTTGGCCAGGGCCACGGCGTTGGCGCCGCGCTGCTTCTTGATGCTCACGCCCTGCGCCGGCACGCCGTTGACGCGTTGGATGCGGCGCACGTCCTCGAAGCCGTCCTCGACCAGGGCCACGTCGCTGATGTAGACCGGGCTGCCGTTGTTTTCACGGATGACGATATGGCGAAAGGTCTCCAGGTCCAGGGCTTCGCCCAGGACACGGATGTTGACCTCGCGCCCCGCCGTCTCCAGGCGGCCGGCCGGGATCTCGACGTGCTCGCGCTGCAGGGCGCCGAGCACATCGCTGACCGTCACGGCGCGGGCATCCATCTTGCTGGCGTCGAGCCACAGGCGGACGTTACGCTCCAGGCCGCCGATCTGGATCTCGCCCACGCCGGGGATGGTCTGCAGCTTCTCCTTCAAACGATAACGCATGTAGTCGCTTAAGACCCTCTGGGGAAACGGGCCGGAGAGGGCCACCATCATGATCGGCTGGTCCTCAGGATTGCTCTTGGAGATGGTCGGGGGTTCGATGTCGATGGGCAGGTGGTGCTGGGCCTGCGACACCTTGCTCTGCACGTCCTGCATGGCCAGGTCGACGTTACGCGACAGGTTCATTTCCAGAGTGATGTTGGCGCCGCCCATGCGCGAAGTCGAAGTAATGCTTTTTACTCCCTCGACCTGGATCAGCGCCTCCTCCAGAACTTCCACCACATCATTCTCAATGACCTCTGGCGCGGCGCCCTCCCAGGTGACCGAGACCGAGATGTTGGGAAAGTCGACGTCGGGGAACTGGCTGATGCCGATGCGCGAGCCGGCGACCAGGCCGAAAACGATGGTCGCGGCCATCAGCATCCAGGCCAGGACCGGTTTCTTGACGCAAACCTCGGTGAGTTTCATGTCGGGACTCCTTGACGATGAGGCATACTTATTTGAGAGGCTTGTTCTGGCTCTTTTCGGACCCGGCTTTTTTATCATCCACGCGCACGGGCACGCCGTCGCTTAAAGCCTCGGCGCCGCGCACCACCAGTAGGTCGCCGGCCCGCAGCCCGGAGAGGACCTCCACCTGACCTTCCGCAGTGCGCATTCCGGGCGTCAGGATGCGTTCGACGGCCTTGCCATTCTCCACCACGAAGGCCAGGAAGCCTTTCTCGCTGGGGCGGATGGCCGTCTGCGGCACTACCGGCAAGGGGTGGGAGCCACCCACCGGCACCCGCACCTCGGCGAACGAGCCGGAGCGCAGGTTCTCCTTGTCCTTGTCGATGACCTCGGCGGTCACGGCCACCATGCGCGTGCTCTCCTCGGTGGAGGCAGCCACGTGAATGATGCGCGCCTGGTATTCCCGGTCGCTGTCGCGCACCTTGAAGAACGCCTTCACGCCGGTCTGCAGGCGGACGGCGTCCTGCTCGGTCGCCTGGAAGCGCAGCAGCAGGGGATCGCGGCGCACCAGAGTTGCCATGACCGACCCCGGTTGGACGTACTGCCCCGTCTGCACGGTGCGGGTCTGGATCACGCCGGCGACGGGCGCCCGGACATAGGCGTCATGCAGATTGAGCTTGGCCTGGTTCAGCGCAGCGCCAGCCTGGGCCACCTCGGCGGCGGCCACCAGCACCTTGGTCCGCCAGGCCTCTATCTCCTCGCCCGGGATTAACCCGGGATTTTGTTTGTCGACAAGTTCACGCCTTTTCAAGCCGGCTTCGGCATCGCTTTTAGAAGCAGTAGCCTTGGCAAACGAAGCTTGAGCCGATTCCACAGCCAAGGTATAGCGCTGCGGCTCGATCTCGACCAGCACCTGGCCGCCGCTGACCCGGCTGCCTTCTGCGAACTGCACCTTCTCAACCACACCGGCCACCCGAGCGGTCACCTGGACTTTTTCAAAGGCCTCGACCGAACCCACGGCGTTCAGAGTATAGGTCACGTTGCGGTTCTGCACCCGCACCGTCTCCACCGGAAACTCCATGCCCGCGCGCCCGATGCCGGGGCCTTTTTTATCACCGGCTGCCTTGACACCGTCTTTGCCGCAGCCAGTGGAAACCAGGACGATCGAAAGGGCAGCCAGACACAATGCATTGGCTCTTTTCATTTTCATATTTTAGGCTCCTTGCCAAACGGATCCAAACCCTGCGCAGCACGCAGGTTAAGCAGCGCCAAGGCCAATCCATTGCGCTGGCGGGCCACCTCCACCTCGGCTTCAAACAGGCTTACGTTGGCGTCAGCCACCTGCAGGGCATTGCTCAAGCCCTGGCGGTACAGCTCCGCGATCTCGGAGGCATTCTTGCGCGCCGCTTCCATGGCCACTTGGGCTTTGTTCAGGGAGGCCTGCTGGCTGGTGAGCTTGACCAGGCTGTCGCGCACCTCCAGGACCAGCCGTCGCGTCGCACCCTGCACGTTGAGGTCGGCCAGGCGTGCCAGCGCTTTGTATTCCTTGCGCTGGCCGAAGCGCAGGAAGCCGTCGAAGATCGACCAATTGAGCGCCAGGCCGGCCGACCAGGTCGTGGACTTGCCGGTCAGCCCCTCCTCGTTAGTATAACGGTACTGGCTGGAAAGGCTCAGACTGGGCAGCCACTTGAGGCTCGGCTCCAGCACCAGGGCGTGCTGGGCCCGGGCATGCCAGGCCAGGGCGCGCAGGTCAAGACGCCGGGACTCGGCGCCGGCGAGGAGGTCATCGGCGGAGGCTGCCGGCTGCTCCGCCTGGGCCAGCAGCAATTCCGGAACGGCAAGCTTGCCCTCGATGGCCGTATCCAGCAGGTAGCCGAGCTCGAGGTAGGCTGTCTGCACTTCCCCCTGCGTCTGGGTGCGCCCCATTTCCGCCGTGGCATACTCCAGCTCGGCGCGGGTGACATCGTTGACCGAGACGAGCCCGGCCGCATAGCGGGCGCGGGCCGCATCCAGGGTCTTGCCGGCATATTCCAGGCGGTGGCCGGTGGCCTCGTACACCTGGTCCATGGTCAGGGTGGTCAGAAAGGCGGAGGCCACTTCAAAGGAAAGCTGGCGCTTTTCCTCGGCCGAGCTGAACCGCTGGGCCCGGTTTTCCAGCGACGCCTGGCGATACGCGGGGATGCCGTAGGGATCGAACAAAATCATGCTCAGGGCGGCATAACCGGACAGGGCGTTCAGGCTCTGGACGGTGATGGCCTGGCCGTTCAATTCCCGTTCCACGGCATTGGGACGACGGGTGTAGTTGCCGGTGATGGAAATGGCCGGGAAGAAATAGGCCCTGGCCTGTGCCACCAGTCCCTGGGTCACCGCCAGCTTCTCGTCCGCCGCCAGGGCACGCTCGTTGCGGCTCAAGGCCAATTGCACGGCTTGTTCCAGGCTAAGGGTTTCTGCGGCGGCCAACAGCCAAGCCGGAAGGATCAGCAAAACCAGAGCCAATGCGTTTCCAAAAACCCCATTCCGGGCCGAATGCTTTTTTTTCATTTTATGCGTCAATCCTCCGCAGGATAGTCCATACGAATTCTCAATATTAAGTAATGTATAATATCATAAAAATGCGGGACAGTAATTGTACGAAAAAATATTTTTTTTGTTTTCAAGTTTTGCAAATTTCTTTAGTCATTTTTTCCAAAATATACTATAATAGAACCTCGCTCCCGGATAAATATAGGAGGTGTCATGAAAACCGTCGCCGCGAGTGCAATGACCGCGCTATTCGTGCTAACCTCCCTGACGGCCGCGGCTCCCGTCTATAAAGAGCCGGCCCGCGTCATGCGCATCATCAACGGCGACACCTTGACCATTCTTTACCAGGGCAAATGGGAGGAGATCAAGCTGCTCGGTCTCGACATGCCCGAAACCACGCTAAACGACAGGGTTTATGAAAAGGCCCTGAAAAACTCCACTACTCCAGCCGAAATCATCAACCGTGGCTTGACCGGCAGGGAATTCGTCAAGAAATACCTGCAATACGGCAGCCAGATATGGATCGAATTCGACACGCAAAGGCGAGACCACTTTTCGCGCCTGCTGGGGTACGTGTACCTGGCCGATGGCCGCATGCTCAATGAGGTCATCCTGAAGGCCGGATTGAGCGAACCGCTGTTGATTTCTCCCAATCTGAAATACAAGCAGCGTTTTTTGGAATTGGCCCGCCTGGCCCAGAAGGAAAAAAGCAAGCCGAAGTCCGGACAATCCGCTACACCGGCTTTACGCTAAACCCAATTCGTTTTTAAGCAGTTGGTGCAGTTTCCGGCGCGTGGCATCGAAATTTATTTTCTTGACCCGGGGAGTGATACGCCTGCGCCAGAACTTCCGCGCGGTACGCAGCTTTAGCCCAGCACTTCCTGGACTTTATGTATGACGGCAGCGGCCGTGAAAGGTTTTTGGATGAAATGGATACCAGGTTCGAGCACGCCGTGATGGGCGATCACGTTCTCGCTGTACCCCGACATATAAAGCACCTTGAGATTGGGCCATCGCTCCACAAGTCTATTGTACAGTACTTTACCGTTCATATCCGGCATCACCACATCACTCACAAGCAGGCCAATCTTGCCGGCGTTTTGTTCCGCGATTTCAATCGCCATCCGCCCGTCAACCGCTTCGAGCACCTCATAACCGCAGTTCCGGAGAATCATGCCTGTAAGCGTTCGGACCTGTTCGTTGTCTTCAGCCACCAGAATCATTCCCGATCCTCGCGCTGGGATCATTGGCGCCTCGCGTGATATGGCTGGCACAACGAGGACATCTGTCCTGGGCAGGTAGATTTTGAAAATCGTCCCATTTTTGGGTTCGCTGTAGACCCATATGCTCCCCTGATGCTGCTTCACGATCCCGTGCGTCGTCGAAAGGCCAAGCCCCACGCCTCTTCCCAACGTCTTGGTCGTAAAAAACGGATCGAATATCTTGTCGCATGTTTCCTTGTCCAGGCCTTGGCCCGTGTCGCTCACTTGCAGCAAAATATGCGGCCCAGAGGTCACCCCTTCGTGCTCGAGCGCATATGCCTCATCAAGCATGACATCCCCCGTCTCAATCACCAGTGTTCCCCCGCTCGGCATCGCATCCTGCGCGTTCAACACCAGGTTCATGATAACCTGCTCGATCTGGCCAGCATCTCCCACAATAAGGCCCTGCGACGACAGATCGATGCGGAGTTTGATGTTTTCACGCAGCAAACTCCGAATCATCTTGTCAAAACCCGCAATCAGATCATTGAGGTCCAGCAGCTTCATCTCGAGCGTCTGCCTACTTGCAAACGCCAGCAGCTGCTGCATGAGATTACATGCGCGCCCCGCGGCCGACCCGATTCCCCTCAGTTTCTTCCGGCTTTGTTCGTCCAGTTCAAGGTTCGATTCCAGCATGCCCGCGTAGGCCAGGATCGGCGTAAGCATATTGTTGAAATCGTGCGCCACCCCCCCCGCCAGACGCCCAATCGACTCCATTTTCTGCGCCTGAAACAACTGTTTTTCAAGGCGCTGGCTATGCTCTTGCGCCTGCTTGCTGACAGCCTGTTCCTCGTGCAGACGCCTCTGTTCCACCTTCAGATCTTTCACGTTCAACCGCAGCGCGAACATCACCCGAACGAAGCCCGCTACCAGAATAATCTCCGCCGCGTAAACCATCACATCCTCAATGTAACGCTCCGCATCCTTCGGCAGCGCCGGCCAGATTCCCTCCCAGCCGCCGTGGGGATAAACGATGAAATAAACCGACCGCGCAAGGATTACAAGTCCGGCAGCCACATACAGCGACGGCCAAAGACCGACTACCGGCACATCCCTCGCGCTCACCCGAATCGAGATGAGCCCCACCAAAATAAGGCTCACCGTCCCCACTGCCCAGCCAAGCGACGAGGTTTCGCCGGTGACGTAGCCACCCAGGTTCAGCATGTTCAACAAGGTCACGAGCATCCAGTTACAAACCAGAAATCCCACAAAGAACACCGGCAGCCAACGATTCAACCTTGCCCGTTGCACCGACTCCGCTCCTACCGCGAAGTCTTTTTCCATACTGGCCATTTCACACCCCCACTCCTGCGTACTTGGCCTTTTGTTTCCAAAACCAGTATTGCCTAAAAAAATAATAAACACAAGAGTCGTACAACAAACTTATTGAAAAATTAGCATCACTATGCTGAGGTCTTCCGAAGCATCCAGTGATGCTATCTACATGCTGGCATTTTGGTGATAACGATCTGCAATGTCAATAGGCGCTTGTGAAATTTCTAAGAAAACTTAGATAAATTAAATCTAAAGAATAAACAAACCGAAAGCGGATAAACCCTACTCCTATTGTTTCACAGTAGATTAATTTCACTTTTAAGCAGTTGGTGCAGTTTCCGGCGCGTGGGATCAAAATCGATTTTTTTGACCCGGGGATGGATGCGGTTGCTTAAGATGATCCATTGCCTTTGCGTTTCGGGTTCGAGCCACAGCGACGCACCGGTGAAGCCGGTGTGCCCGATGGCCTGCTTTGACAAGGCGCTTCCCCCTGAAGTCGGCCGCGAGGAATTCAACTTGAAGCCGATCGAGCGGTGCAGGGTACTCCAGGGAGTGCGGTTCTGCCAGAATAAGCGAATGGATTCGGCCTTGAGCAGGATTGCCGTTTCAGGGAAAAATTCCCGGCCGAGTATGAATAGATCCCGGGCGCTAGCGAACAAACCGGCGTTGCCGGCGCTGCCGCCGCTGTAAAAGGAATTGGCGTCATGCACCTCGCCCCGCAACAACCGGGTACGCCAGGGAAAATCAGCCGCCGCTTTTTCATGTTCGACCCGGCACATGTTCCTTTCAAAACGGTTACCGATTTCCGTCGGCGCGCAACGTTTTTTTTCCGCTTCCGGAACCAGGAAAAATGTGTTCCGCAAGCGGAGGGGTTTGAAAATGATCTCGGCAGCCATTTTCTGGAACTCGAGACCGGCCGTTTTTTCCAGCAGGTGGCGCAGCAAGATGTAACCGACATCGGAATAAAGCACCCGAATGCCGGGCACGGCCATGCTTTTCAGGGCTACGACCTGAACCAGGTCGGGAAGCGGCCGGTAGAGATAAAAAGGATGCCAGGGAGGAAGGCCGGCGCTGTGGGTGAGCAGATGCTCCAGGGTGATCGACGGAGGCAGGGCCGGGAAAAACCGCCGCGCCTCGTCTTCCAGGCGCCACTGCTTTCTTTCCAGCATTTGAACGGCCAGGAAAGCGGTAACCAGGGGTTTGGTCAGCGAAGCCAGGTCATACAACGTAGAGCCGTCCAGCTCTTCGGGCTCCGGCCAGACTGCTTTGCAGCCGAAATGCCGATCCAGAAGCACCTCGCCTTTTGCGGCCACCAAGAGCGTCAGGCCGGGGAACCGTTTTTTTTCAATCTGGCCTGAGATGAACCGTTCAAGCATCCGCGATAGTTTGAATGGCCGTGGAAATATCCAGGGCCAGCCCCAGTGCCGCGCGGCCATCACGGCCGGTCACGATGCGCGGGCTGCCGTCCTGAAAGGCGGCGTCCGTTCGCGGGCTCCCGTCGGCGACGGTCTGAAGAAAATTCTGCCACAAGTTGTAAAGGGGTTCAACATTCGGAATGGAGGGGATATTTTCCCGGATCTGCCCACTCTGCAAACGGATTGTTTTCACGCTTCGCGTCTGGTAGTCCGCGGACATGTAGAGATCGTTCTGAAAGATCCTCAATTTGCGAGTTTTTTCCTGCGAGACGCGGCTGGCGGTCAGGTTGGCCACCAAGCCGGAATGGAATTCCAGGCGGACGTTGGCGATGTCGATCTGCCTGGATATGACCGGAATGCCGCAGGCGCGGATCTCCTTGACACCGCTGCGGTCCCATTGCAGAATGATGTCGAGGTCGTGGATCATCAGATCCAGGATGACATCAATATCCAGGGAACGCGGCGAAAATGAACCCAGCCGCTGAACCTCTATAAAACGCGGTTTTTCGACCAGGCTGTGGAGATACACGACCGCCGGGTTGAACCTTTCCAGGTGCCCGACGGCCAGGACCAGCCGCTTCCTGTCACTGAGGTCGATCAGTTGGTCGGCTTCAGCCAGGGTCTTGCAAATCGGCTTTTCAACCAGGACATGCTTGCCGTTTTCCAGGAAAAAACGGGAGATCTCGGCATGTTCCTTCGTGGGCGTCGCCACCATGACCGCGTCCACGAAAGGCAAGGCCTGCCGGTAATCACTCAACCTTTCGATATCCAGGCCTTGGCAGGCCCTGTCCAGGTTCTCGCGCTTCAGGTCCACGGCGCAGGTCACTTGGCATTGCGGAATGGTACGCAGCACCCGCAGATGATTGTTGCCCATGACTCCGGTCCCGACGATGCCAATTCTCATGCTCTCCCCAGCAAAACGATTTTTCCCTTCCGGGCCAGATCCAACACACGCTTTTGATCGAGCATTAGTGTTTTCCCGGCTTCGAGCACGAAGGCCGCCGCCCGGCAGTCTTTCAATAGAGTCATGGTGGACAAGCCGACCACCGGAACGTCAAAGCGCATGTCATGGCTTGGCCGGCTGACCTTGACCACCACCAGCCCGGGGCCGGCGATTTCCGCGGCCCGGGCAATAACGCGATCGGTTCCTTCCATGGCCTCCACGGCCACTACGGCCCGGTTTTTGACGCAGACGATCTGTCCGATGTCCAAGGCGGCGATCCCCCAGGCTTTCTGCCAGCCGAATTCCATGTCGCACGCCAGGCTGGCGCCGATCCTACGCCGGGGAGTATAATTTTTTTCCGCCACCAGGAATTCCTTCAGAAAAGCGGTGGAATCGATGATTTCAATCCCCTCGGCAAAAAAAAAATCGGCCAGGGTAGCCAGCAACGATGTGGTGGTCTTGTCCTTGACTTTGGCCAGAAAACGAATGAACTGGCCGTCCGCCTTCCAGATGGAGAATATTGCCGCATGCCTCACCCGTCCCACCATCAGGGCCTGACGTACGCAGTGCTTCTTGAAAAAACGGATGACGGCGCCGAGCTGGCCGATGGAAAACTCGGCCCAGGCATCGGCTTCGCCGGCCAATTCGGGAACGGTTAGGCCCTTGACGGCGGCGACAGCCACTTTTTTACCCTGCCGATGGGCCTCGCGGATGGCCAGCAGGGGGAGCTGTGACTCACCGGCGATAAATCCGATTGTTTCAGCCATCCTGACGGAAATTCTTTAAAATTCCTCTTTTGGTTTTGCCGATGAAATCGATGATGACCTGGCTTTCCGCGCTGTCCGGGTAATCTAGGCTGATTTGCTTGACGGCCTGGGTCGTGTTCAGGTCGGAGCGGTAGATGATGCGGAAAATATCCTTGATTTTTTCAATGAATTCCCTAGTGAAGCCGTTGCGCATCATGCCGATGGAGTTCGGCCCGTAAAGGCTGAACGACTCGCGGCTCTGCGCCACCTTGGCAAAGGGCAGAACGTCCTGGCAGACGACGCTGTAGCCTCCGATGTAGGCGTTGCGGCCGATGCGCACGAATTGGTGGACGGCGCAAAAGCCGCTGAGCACCGCGTAGTCGCCGATCTCGACATGCCCGGCCAGCGTGGCGCCGTTGCTCAGGATGACGTGGCTGCCGATCTGGCAGTCGTGGGCGACGTGGGCGTAGGCCATTAGGTAGTTGTCGTCGCCGAGGCGCGTGTGGCCGCCGCCCTTGAGGGTGCCGCGGTTGATGGTGGTGAATTCGCGAATGATGTTGCGGTCGCCGATATGGACAAACGTCTCCTCGCCCTTGTAGGTAACGTCCTGGGGATCGGTACCCAGGGAGGCGAAGGGGAAAATACGGCACTCCTTGCCGATGAGGGTGTTCTGGTCGATGGTGACATGGTGTTTGACGATGGTTCCGTCACCGATGTGCACGCCGGGGCCGATAAGCGCATAGGCATCGACCTGCACGTCCTTGCCCAGCTTGGCCTTGGGGCTGATCACGGCGCTGGGATGGATCAGCAGTACACTCACTGGCCCACCATGCACATCAGGGTCGCCTCGACGGTGAGCTGGCCATCGACCGAAGCCTTGCCCTCGATGATCGCGAACTTGCCGCGATCGCGAGTTACCAACACGTCGAGGTCGAGGCGGTCGCCCGGGACCACCTTCCCCTTGAAGCGCGCCTTTTCGATGCCGGCGAAATAGGCGAAGACGTGCTGGCCGGTGAAGCGCTGCATCAGCAGCGCGGCCCCGAGCTGGGCCAGGGCTTCGATCTGCAAGACCCCCGGCATAATCGGGTTACCGGGGAAATGCCCCTGAAAGAAATCCTCGGTGCCGGTAACGTTCTTGTAGCCCTTGATCCTCGTCTGGCCGTCGCACTCGGTCACCCGGTCCACCAGCAGGAAGGGATAGCGGTGGGGCAGGATCTTCTTGATGTCCTCGATTCCCAGAGGCAGGTTCATTTCTTGGTGGCGGTGGGGACGGCGGCGGCCTGGGCGTCGTAGGCCTTGATGACCTCGTCGGTGACATCGATGGAGGGTTCGAAGTAGGTCACTCCGGCCGTGTTCAGATCGAGAACCAGTGTAAAGCCCCCGGCCTTGGCGATTTTTTCAATGATCGGCATTAATTCACGCTGCAAGTTCTCGAATTCCTTTTGCTGTATCGCCATGCTGTCTTTCTGAGCGTCTTCGGCAAAGCGCTTGATCTCGATGCGCTTGTTCTGCAGATCGCTGTTTTTCTTATCGCGGGCATCCTGGTTCAAGGCCGGCGAGAGAATTTCCTTTTCCAGGCCCTCGATTTCCTTCTGCATGGCCTCGTATTTTTTTTGTTTGGACAAATTAAGCGAACGCAGTTTCTCGATCACTTCTTTCCCCTTGATCGAATTCTGCAGCACGCCCTGGGGATTGATGATCCCGATTTTCATTTCCGAAAAAACAAAAGTGGTCAGGGCCAGCAGCGCGACGATTAAAAGCAAATTTTTTTTCATGTAAGTCTCCTTTTTTATTGTTAATAAAATGATGGTCCGACGGCGAAGCGGAAAACGAAATGATTGTCCACCGGATTCAGCAGGCGGTAGTTGTAGGCGAAAATCAGGCGAAACGGGACATTCAGCATGGGAACGAATATTTTCAGTTCCAGACCGGACGACTGGTAAACATCCTTGAGACTGATTGGGATGCCGGTGTCATAGGCGTTGCCGAAATCATAAAAAAAGACGAAGGAAAATTGCTCGGTCATGGGGATGGCGTATTCCAAATTGAAATAAAGCGACTTGTTCCCGCCGAGGACCGCGCCGTTCGAGCCCCGGGGGCCAATAGTGAACGTCTCAAAGCCGCGAATGGAGCGCTCGCCACCCAGGAAGAATTTCTCATAGAAGGGGATCACCTTGCCGCCGAACGGTTCGATGACCTCGTAAACCGAGTGCAGGCCGATGACATGGGTCGACCAGACGGGGATGAATTTGATCAGTTCCAGTTTCAGCCTGTGTGAGTAGATATCGCCCCCAAGAAATCCGCCGGCATAACGATAGTCGACCATGAATTTACTGCCCGAACGAGGAAAAATCGGTGAATCGACGGTGGAATAATAGATCACGGGATTGATGGCTGAAATGAGCCTCTTGCCTTCGGTATAATAGTAGGAATAGTAGGTACTTTGCTTGTACGTTTCATTGACATCCGAAATGGATACGTTTTCCATGCTGAAGACCAGCGATGCCCCCCAGAATTTCCAAAAACGGGTCGCAGTGGAGATGTTGAAGCCCTCGCCCTGGCGCGTGTATAGGTAAGGATAGCGATAATACGTTTTGGAAATATCGATGCCGAAATTGGCCTGGGAATTGAATAAATAAGGCTCGGTAAAGGCGAATTGGTATGTCTTGGCGATGGTGCCCTGCTGCAGGTTCAGGGAAAAGACTTCGCCCAGGCCCAGGAAGTTTTGGGTCGAATAGCCGGCGGCGATGAACCAGCCCTCGTAGCCGCTGTAGCCGACATTGAAATTGATCATCTGCCGGTTTACTTCCTTGACGTCGGCGGTAATGTTGATTTTTTGCGGATCCTGGGGGTCGGGCTTGATTTCCGGCATTTTATCAATTGTCACCAGTCCCAGCTGCTTCATTCTTTTGATTGAATCTTCCAAGGCATTGATGTTTAAACGCCGGCCCTCGCGCAGAAACCATTCGCGGCGGATGACATGGTCCTTGGTGAACGTGTTGCCCTTGAATTCAAGCTTCCCCAGGTAGACCACCTCATTTTCCTGGATATGGATGGTCAGGTCGGCGATTTTTTTGACCGGATCCAAATTCTCTTGGGGCGCCACCTGGGCGTAAAAGTACCCCAGGCCGCCGTAAAATTTCTGTATGTCCTCGATCGCTTTATTTCTTTTCTTGATGTCGTAGACACTGCCTTTTTTCATGGTGACCATTTGCCTTAAAAAATCGGTGCGAATGACCTTGTTGCCTTCGATGGCGATGCTGCCCGTCCGGTAGCAAGGTCCCATTTCCACCGGGATGCTGAGAACGAGCATTTTTTGAACTTTGCCTAAAACCGTCTTTTGGGTTATCCAACTGAGTTCGGGCGTTCCGACCTTGGCTTCCAGAAAGCCTTTCTGCTGAAGCCTTAAACGGACTTCATCCAGGTCCTCATTGATTTTCTCGCGGTTGTAAATATCCTTGCCCATGAGGGTGGAGAATAAGGAATGGCTCTGGTTATTCTTCAAACCCCGGCTTAAAAAACCGGGGGACAGCAATTTTTCGTCCAAGCCGGGAAAAACCACCCGGCAGATCCTGGTTTTGGGGCCTGCGTCGACCTGGATGGCCAATGCGATCTGGCCGTTATCCAGTTTTTCATCGATGGTGACGTTGGCCTGGTTGAAGCCCTTTTCCAGCAGCATGTCGGTGATGATCTTCTTGGCCCTGCGAACCTTGGCCGGGCTGTAATAGGAAAAAACCTGGATGGCGATGTTGTTATCCTGAAGCTTCTGGATGATATCGCTCTCCTTGACACCCTTGCTAGTCTTGTAGACCACGGAGGAGATCAAGGGGTTTTCCGTCAGGATAAAACGCACGATCTTGCCATTGTCGCCATTATCGGTTTCGATACGGATGTTTTCAAAAAAGCCCGTTTCCCACAAGGTTTTAAAATCTTCCTTTATTTTTTCATCATCATAAAAGCCGCCCGCACGGGATTTTAAATAAAACTGGACCGTCTCGCGGGAGACCTTTTTGTTGCCCTCAATTTGGATCTCTTGTATGGTTTCAGCACCAAGGGATTGAACAAGCAAGAATACCAGCATCAGCCATGGCAGTTTTTTAAGCATAAAAACCTCGCATGAATTGGACTGAATGTAAATTTATAGCATATTTCTTCATAAAATACAATTCTCCTTATAAACTATAAAGACGCTTGCAGAGCGGGGAAAGATGCATCATTTTTTTGTTGACAGCCAGCAGCAAATATGGTATATATTTTTTATCGAGGTGATGGAAATGCCGATATACGAATATCGATGTTCAAAATGCGGGAAAACGTTCGAAGCCCTGCAGAGCATCGGCGCCGCCCCCATCACCAAATGCATCTACTGCCAGGGCAAAACAAAAAAAATAGTGTCACTGAGCTCGTTCCAATTCAAAGGCAAGGGCTGGTACATCACCGATTACAAGAAAAGCGACACGGCGAACGGCAAGACGGCAAAAGAATCCCAGCCAAAAAAAGAGGGCAAAAAGACCGACAATGCAAAAATTAATTAGCCTTTCCATCTCTCCCCCCTTAATATAACCATAACTCCCACCAAAAAAAACTCCCCCCCCGCTACATGGGGGGGGCCCGCCTTTCCGTGGGAATAAGCTAAAAAGGCAAAAGTAAAAAGGAAAAAGGTAAAAGTAAGAGAAGAAATTCCAAGCACCAAGCTCCAAATCCCAAATAAATTCCAATTTCCAATCACCCAATGATCAAAACGAAGAGAAGAAACTGGCAGCGTCTTTGTTTTGGACATTGGAATTTGGAACTTGGTGCTTTAGTCACACTATAGGTTTTGTGGTATCCGAAGAGCAACAAAACCTATTTAGTGTGACTATGGAATTTGGGATTTGAGATTTTGGATTTTATTACTTTTACCTTTTTTTAACCCTTATGAGGGCTTCAGGTCGTCTGAGGCCTTCTCAAGAATGATGGTCACCGGGCCGTGGTTAACCGAGTGAACGTCCATCATGGCGCCGAACTTTCCGGTCACCACCGGCACGGACGCGACCAGCAGCCCGTTGAAGCGGGCGTACAGCTCCTCGGCCCGGCCGGGTTCTTCGGCGCCCGAAAAATCGGGCCGCCGCCCTTTTTTGCCGCGCGCGGCCAGGGTGAACTGCGAGACGGAGAGGATTTCACCTTTGACGTCCCGGACGCTCAGGTTCATCCTGGCGTCGGCGTCGGCGAAGATCCGCAGGTTGAGGATTTTTTCGGCCATGAAAGCGATTTCCCTGTCGCCATCTCCCTTCTCGATGCCGACCAGCAACAGCAGCCCCGCCCCGATGCAGCCGGTGACGAGCCCCTCAATTTCAACGCTGGCCTGCGAAACCCTCTGCACCACGACACGCACGGGGTCACCAGGGGGGTGCGTCGGCGGGGGCCAGCGCCCTTTTTTCTTCCAAGTAGATGAACCCCGGGTCTACCTTCTGCCAGAGCAGCGGCGAATCGGGATCGATGAGCAGGTCATCTCCCAGGCTCTTTTCCCAGCGGAGGTCCCATGCCGAAGGATAGCCGGAGAGGAAATAGCCGCGCACGACCATCCAGGCGCGGGAATCGGGAGCTCCCGGCTCCAGGTGCAGGCGGACGATCTCCAGGCGGGTCGTCCCCCAGGAAATGTGATTGACAAAGTCCAGCAATGCCGGCAGCGGGGCGCCCAGCGCGATGGCCAGGGGGCGGCTGGACAAACGCCGGCCGGGGCTCAAGTGCAAGCCGGCGAAGGTTCCGCGCCAGGGAGAGCGGCCCGAGTCGGCGGCGATGGCGAAAGCCTCGGTGATCGCGTTGGCCTGCCAGCAGTTGATCCAATTTGCAAGTAGGGCGCCGCCTCCCGTTTCGATATCCTCGAGCTCGGTCTTCGGGGGAGCGATCAAGCACCGGGCGCTGCGGATGCCATCCTTCCTGGCCCAGGTCCGCGATTCCGAAATAAAGAGCCCTGTCCAGACGCCCTCCCGTTCCGCCAGCGGCAGCGAACGGAGCAGCGCCGCTTCGCTGCGGCTGAATGCCTGCTCTTCTTCGTCATCCACTGGGGCAAATCGGGAGGCCATAACGGCATACTCCCGTGTTTTCCGCTCAATGTCGTTCCGTTCGAGCCTCAACCGGCCGAGATCCCTGATCGTCGGGTACCAGTCAAAAGCCCCGAAAGCGGCCAACACGGCCGATACCGCCAACACCCGGAGCAAGGCACGCCCCAGTTTTCCCGTCCTCATGGCTGCAGCTCCGCTCGGCCGTTGACGGTATAGACGCGCACTCCGCCGCCACGGATGCCGGCGCCCGGTCCGGAAAGATCGGCCAGGACGACGTTGGGGACATGGCGCAGCCGCTCAAGAAAAACCGCGAGCCGCCGTGCTTCCCCGGGGCCGCCGGTGGCGGCCTCGACGGTCAGTTCGAAACCCAGATCGTGCACCCCCGGGTCAATCTGGACGGAGAGCAGCCGCAGCGGGGCGGCGATGGCGGCGATGCGGCGTGCCAAGTCGGCGGCGGCGTAGGATGCGGCCGGGGGATAGCCGAGAAAATATTGAATCTGGTAAAAGCGGGCGCGCCGGGCCATCGTCGCCTCGACCGGCCTGGAGCGCACCAGCGCGGCAAGCTTCTCCTTGCCGCGGCCGATATCTTTCAGGCGGCGAAACTTCTCCAGGTGCAGCAGAGCCGATATCGCGGCCAGGATCAAGAGCAAAATCAGGAGGAAGCGGAGCCGGGAGTGGATCGTGCGCCTTTCCTCCCCGTTTTCGTCAGCCATGACTCAACCGGGAACTATTTTCAGATGGACGCGGCGCCGGCGCGGGCCGTCGAACTCGCAGAAGAAAATGCCCTGCCAGGTGCCCAGGAGCGGTTCGCCGTTCTCGATGATCAGGGTCTCGGAAGCCGATACCAGGCTGGACAGGATATGCGCCGGCGAATTGCCTTCGCCATGGCGGAAATAATCCTGCCGGGGAAGCCGGCGCTTGAAAAATTCCCCGATGTCGTGCCGGACGTCCGGATCGGCGTTCTCGTTGATGGTCACCCCGGCCGTGGTATGCGGAGCGAAAATCAGGAGCACCCCTTCCCGGCATTGGCTTGCCCGCACGAACTCGCGCACGGATGCCGTGATATCGATGAACTCGATCTCCTGCCGGCTTTGGATCTCGAGGCAATGGGAACGGCTCATGGTTTCTCGGCCGGCTCTTTTTCCCCGAAGACCTGGGCTTGGAAAGTCTCTATTTTAACCCCTCTTTTCCATTCATCCCGGGCCAGCCCGGCCTTAAGGCAGCCGTAGGAAATGTACTGCTCTAGGTCCCAGCCCTGCTCCAGCGGCACCTGGGGCAGCAGCAAGCCGCGCTGAAAGCCCTTGCTGATGATGATCCCGTCGCGGCCGACCTTCACCGATTCATGGCTGGCGACCGGCTGCGGTACGGTCAAAACGGAAATCTCGATATGGAGTCCGGGCAGCTCCGCCGCCGTGACCGCCGGAAAGCGGGGATCCTCGCTGGAGGCGGCAATGGCATTGTCCACCACGGCTTCCCAGAGGGGCTTGTAGGGCAGCGGGTAGCCGATGCAGCCGCGCAGGTCGCCCTGGCGGTGCAGGGTCACGAAGACCCCCCGTTTTTCCTTGAAAACGGGATTGCTGACGGGAGGGTATTCCCCCTTGCCAGAAGCCAGGTGCTTGTTGATGGTATGGCGGGCCAGGGATAAAAGTTCCTTCTCTTCCTGCCGGCTCAATTCGGCCATTTCTCCTCCTTGTCCTCCAACAACGGTACCAGGACGGCTTTCCGCTTGCTGGCGGAAAATTCGCAGTGCCGTATTTCGATCTCGTCCCCGTCGATCACCACGACCAGGTCCTGCAAAAAGCGATCGAGGACAAAGGGCCGGCGCCGGAAAAAGAACACCCCCTGCAGCCGCTGCCGGTAAATCGCCAAAACGGAGCGGTAGACGTCATCGCCATTGGCGCGGTCGAAATCGAGCGGCAGAAACTGTTCGATGATGATGAAACGTCCCATGGCGCTGCCCAGCAAAAACCCCGCCCCCTTGTAGCCGGCCGAGCGCAGGACGCTTATCTCGCGCAGCGCCGCCGGCGTCAATTGCACTTTCATGGCTTATTTCTATCATAGAACCGCGGCCGAAACAATATCGGCAGCGCGGCGAGCATCCCCCGCCTTCTTAATCTATTGCAATTCGTACAAATTTTCCTTACACTTCATCCGGGCAACCATGGCCTTAAAAAATATCTGGATTCTGATCAAAGCCGCGGCGTCATCCTGGATCGACGACTATGCGCAGAGCATGGGAGCCGCGCTGGCTTACTACAGCATGTTCTCGATCGCTCCATTGTTGCTGATCGTGATTTCGGTTGCCGGGCTTATCTTCGGCGTCGAAGCCGCACGCGGCGAAATTGTCGGACAGCTGCAGGCCCTGACCGGTCCGCAGGGCGCCGCGGCCGTGCAAGGATTGCTGGCCAGCATGAGCGATCCGGCCGAAAGCGTTGCCGCCATGCTGATCGGGGGAATTCTGTTGCTGATCGGTGCGACGTCGGTGTTTGCCGAACTGCAGGATGCGCTGGACCGCATCTGGCGCGCACCCAAAAGAACCAGGGCCGGGATCTGGGGTCTGCTGCGCACGCGCCTGCTGTCTTTCGGCATGATCATGGGCATCGGCTTTCTATTGATAGTGTCTCTGGTGGTCAGCGCGGCGCTGGCCGCGCTGGGGAAACTGTGGGGACCGCTGTTTTCGAATTGGGAAATCCTGGCCGATGGGATTGATTTTCTGACCAGCTTCGCCTTCACCACAACCGTGTTTGCCATGATCTACAAAACCATGCCGCGGGTAAAAGTCGCCTGGGCGGACGTATGGATAGGCGCCGGCGTGACCGCCATGCTGTTTACGATAGGCAAATTCCTGATCGGGATTTACATCGGCAAAAGCGGCTTGACTTCGGGATTCGGCGCCGCCGGTTCGCTGGTCGTCATGCTGGTGTGGGTGTACTACTCCGCCCAGATATTCCTGATGGGCGCGGAATTCACCTGGGCGTACGCGCATACGTTCGGATCGCGTAAAACGCAGCCTGTGCCTGCCGCTGCACCCGCCATTCCTAGCCAGACAACAAAAAGTCTGCCTGATGCAAACATCATCAAGGCCAAGCAAGCGTCGGCAAAAGAAGATCTCGGCAAGTAGAAAGAACCCGGCTTGAATTATTTTAAGGCGGTTGTCTCTTTTTTTAGGAGCTCCGGTTTTTTCATGATGCTCTCGGCCTTGTAGGCGCTGAGCAGGAACGGATAAGGGCTCTCCGACGACAAGGCCGCGTAGCTGGTCTCCTTTTCCTTCTTGGCAAAAATGGACAGCAGGAAATCCTTGCCCCCCTTCAGCCGCAGCGAATACAGGGGTTGCTTGAAATCGTCCTTGCTCTTGCCGTCGATGTATCCCTCGCAGGCCAGCCGGCTGGCCTGCTCGATGATGCCGTTCAACTCGCTGCCGTTCGCCGCCTTGCCGTCGGCCAGGAGCCACGATTCTTCCTGGGGACCTTGCAGCTGCTTTTCGCCGGCCTTTACTTCGACCGGCTTGACATTTTTCACGAAAAGGACTTTTTCGCTGGCGCTGCTGATCTCGACAGCCGAAATTTCAGTCTTGTCAAACCGCAGCACGGTCTTGTCGCGCAGGCCGTCGACTTTCTGGTCAAAATCGCCGCGGAATGAGTTGCGGGCGTGGAAAACCCTGGGGTCGGCGTCCAGCTTCACGTAGGTGTGGCTGTAGGTGGATGCGGCGTTACCGATCGAGAATTCCCGCAGCAGCCGCTCCTTTTCATAGGCTTTGACCACGATGGTGTTTTCCCGGTCAAGCCCATAGGGAGAATAGTTCCTGGACTCGGAGACCAGCGCCGCCAGTCTCAGGTTCACGATGGCGTCCACGATGGCGTTGGCCTTGGCCGGGTCGGACGAAAAACCCTGAGGCTGGATAAACCAGCCGTTGTCTTTTTTTTCCAGGCGGAGCGTTTGCCCGGCCCGGACGATGTCGACCCGGCTGATATCCACCCTGGCGATGGACGCCAGGCGGGGGAGTTGATAGTTCATGCGGTCGGGATTGCGCAGCGCCAGGTAAAGCAGCATGGCGATGATCGCGGCGCCGAGGATGATAGTTTCGCTTTTGCCTTTGCCGAGCTTCATGGCTTGCCTCCTTGCTTGTTTTGGTTCATTTCCTGAACAGCAGCTGTATTCTTTTTTGCCGGTTCTTGCGCCTGATCCAGACCAGGATGCCGGCCAGGACCACCAGGACCGGCAGGCCGGCGATGTTGAAGGTCTTGACGAAGGTCTTGGTGCCGCCCTTGATCTCGCCCATGAGATTCAGACGCTGGCGCTTGCCGCGCATCAGGGCGACATCCTCCCGGTTATTCAGGAAATCGAGTAAATTCATCAGGAACAAGGCGTTGGGGGATTCGCCGGCCTGGTCCAGCAGGTTGTTTTTCAGGATCTCCGAGGTGCCGATCAGGAAAATCTTCCCTTCCTTGCCCCTGGCGATGGGGCTGCCGGCGGTCTTGATCTTGGACATGTCGATGGCCGCCTTGGCTGCGGCCTTGGGCGCGTCTTTCTTGACCGCCGCGGTTTTGACTTTGGCTTGGGCCGCTTCCAGCTCCGCGGCCGCGGCCGCAAGCGGTTTTTCAGGGACGGGCTTGCCGGCGAAATAACTGGGGAAAGCGCCCGACAACACATAGGCCAGGGGATAGATCTTCTGCTGCCCCGCGTTTTGCGGTTTTTGGATGAAATAGGGGTTGAGGTTGATCTGGCCGCTCATCTCCCAGGCTTTGGCCGAGGACGAAAAGAGCATTCGGGCGCTCAGGCCCGCTTCCTTGACCCTGGCCGGGTCGATCTCCAGCGGCGCCGCCTTGAATAGGATCAGGCGCTCGATGTTCTTCATGAAATCGCTGCCCTCGTTAATATAGGGCGATGCGATCAGCGGCGCGAAATAAATGGGCTGTTCGCCGCCGCCGTAAGCCGGGTCCTGCCGCTGCTGGTAACAGTTTTCGTCCAGCAGGTAGGATTTCCTGCAGCGGATGCCGTAATGGGCGAGCAGCTTTTCGAGCCCGGTGTTCAGGGGAACATACATCGGGCCTTGGTTGGGATTGTAATAGGACGGGTTGCGCTCGGGGACGATCTCGTTGAAGGGGTCAAGCAGGATAGCCAGGGATTTCCCCTGCATCAGGAACTGGTCGATTTGAAACAAAGCATAATCGGAAAATTCCTCCTTGGGGCCGGCGATGATCAGGCAATTCACATTATCGGGGATCTTTTCATCCTTGAGCTTCACCGGCAGCAGGGAATATTTTTCCGACACCAGGCCGCTGAAATTCCCCAGGTCCTGCTGCTGCTCCTGCTGGGGATTGGGGCCGCCCATGCCCGCCTGCAGCGGCGGCGTTCCGAAATCGGCCAGGTAGGCGATATTCTCATTGATGTCCAGCAGGCTCTCGATGCCCTCGCCAAGATACTTTTCCAAGCTTTCCACCGTTTCCAGCTGGTACTGGTCGCCGATCAGGGGGATGCGCAGCACGCGGATCAGGGAGATCGACAATGATTTCCGGCCGTTTTGCATCACGATCCCGGCCACGCCCGATCCGCCGGGGATCTCCTTGCCCTGCCGGTCCACTTGCTTCTCCCATTTCAGCTGGAAGAGGTTGGTTTTCTCCAGCCCGGCCGCGCCGGCCGCTTCCGTTGTCGGATCCTGGTAGGCAAAGGCCAGCTGGCCGTAGTTCTTTTCGTTCAGCTTGCTGACCAACGCCTCCACTTTGGCCGGCATTTCGGCCAGGCCGTTGACGTTGATATAGGGAGCGACGATGTTCAGGGAAGAGGACAGGAAGAGCTTGACCTGGATCTTCTCGGGCAGCCGCAGCAGGGCGCTGATCTTGTTGTTCATCTTCTGGATCACGGTGGTGATCTTGTATTCCAGTCCCTCCGTGCCGGTGATGGTCGGGATCCGTTCCACCATGTCGCCGTGGATCAGGGCCATGCCCATGTACGCCTTCTGGAATTTCACCTCGTCTTTTTCAATTTTCTGGATCTGGACCGGGTAGATGCCGTAATCGCCGGCCAGCGCCTGGTTCTCATTGACCGTCTTGCCCGCTACCTCGTCCTGGGGGCTGACGTTGTGGAACTGGTAATTGAAGAAATGGTTGGCGGCGATGGCGTATTCCTTGAGCAGGTCCTCCAGGTAGCGCTCGGTATTGTTATGGGGGGCGGGCAGGTTCTTGGTGAAGAACACGTGGATGGTCAGGGGTTCGGACAGGGTCGAGACCACTTTTTTGCTGATGACGGAAATGGAATACAAGCGGTCCCGGGTCAGGTCGCAGCGGGTGAACAGGGTGGCGCCAACCAGGTTCAGCAGGACGACCGCCGCCAGGTACATCAGGAATCTGCCGGTGTTGTTTTTTTGTTTTTTATTCATGTCAGTCTCTCACTTTTTTCCCTGCATGACCAGGTTGCCGGCATACAAGGCCATGAAACTCGCGCTGGCGAAATAGAGAATGTCCCGCGAATCGAGGATGCCCTTGGCGATGTTCTGGAAATGGAAATCGGCGCCGATGTATTCCAGGACGCCGAGCAGCGACTCGGGCAGGAAGAAGAGCATCTTGTCGATCAGGGTCAGGGCGAAGCAGATGCTCATGCCGATGATGAAGGCGATGATCTGGTTGCGGGTCAGAGCCGAGGCCAGCAGCCCGATGGCCGAGAACAGGGCGCCGAGGAAAATTGCGCCGATGTAGCCGCCGATGATGGGACCGAGGTCCAGCTTGCCCAGCACGGCGATGGTAACGGTGTAGGAAAGGGTCGGCAGCAGCATGATCACGACGAAGGCCACGGCGGCCAGGAATTTGCCCACGATGACCTCCCAGAAGGTCACCGGCAGGGTCATCAGGATCTCGTACGAGCCGACGTGCAGCTCTTCCGAGAACAGGCGCATGGTCACGGCCGGGATGATGAAGGAAAAAATGATGGGCAGCAGGCTGAAGAAATTGCGCAGGCTGGCCTGGTTGTAGAGGAAAAAGGTCGAGAAGAAAAACCAGCCGGTGATGAGCAGGAAAATGGCGATGACGATATACGCGATCGGGGCGATGAAATAGCTCTTCAATTCCTTGCTGAGGATGTGGCGGATATTTTTCATCTTAGTTCTCCTTGGTCAGTTCCCTGAATATATTTTCGAGCGACCGGAACTGCTGGTGGAATTCGAGCAGCTGCCAGTCCTGCTTCTTGATGGCCGAGTAGATCTGCGGCCGGATGTCCTCGCCGGTCTTGCAGGTCACGTTCACGGCCAGCGTGCCGTCGCCGCTTTCGCCTTTTCCCACCGCGGCGACGCCGGCGATCGGGCTCAGCGCCGCGCGCACTGCCGCGAAATCGGCGTTGCTGAAGCTTAAGGCGATGAGCGATTCCTTGCCCAGCGATTGCTTCAGGTCCTCGATGGAGCTGTCGGCTACGATCTTGCCCTTGTTGATGATGACCACCCGGTCGCAGGTGGCTTCGGCCTCGCTGAGAATGTGGGTCGACAGGATGATCGTTTTTTCCTTGCCGATCTTCTTGATGATCGTACGGATCTCGATGATCTGGTTGGGATCGAGCCCCGAGGTGGGTTCGTCCAGGACCAGGATTTCGGGATCGCCCATCATGGCCTGGGCCAGCCCCACCCTCTGCTTATAGCCCTTGGAGAGCTCGCCGATCGCCTGGTGCATGACCTCTTTGATGGAGCAGGTCGCGGCCAGTTGGTCGATGCGCTGGCGCTTTGCTTCCCGGTCGAGCCCGCGGATGTCGGCCACGTAGCGTAGGTAGTCGTAGACGAGCATGTCGGGGTAGAGCGGCGCGTTCTCCGGCAGGTAGCCCATCAGTTGCTTGATCTCGAGCGGATGGTCCTTGATGTTGAAATCCTTGACTTGAATCGTCCCGGCGCTGGGATTCAGGTAGCAGGTCAAGATGCGCATGAAGGTCGTCTTGCCGGCGCCGTTCGGGCCGAGCAGTCCCAGTATTTCCCCTTTGTTGATTTCAAAGCCGATGCCGTCGACGGCGCGGATTTCGCCGTAGTGTTTGGTCAGGTTTTCCACCTTGATCATGGCCCAACTCCTTGTTTCCGATTTTGACTATTACTCTATGACGCCAAATCAATGAAAAAAGTTTAGAGCCTTATAGTAAATTCATAATTTTTGGCCTTTTGGAAAAAATTATAGAATTTACTATCCAAGGCTCTTATCCAGCTTTGCTGGGTTAGAAAAAATAATAGCAAAACAGACCGCGGTTTGTCAAGGTTTCTGGAAACGGCGGGAGGATGGATACGGAATCCGCTGTCGACAAGAACCGCCTCAGGGCTCGTCTTTTTTCTCTCGCCCCTTGAGCATCTCTTCCTTGACCTTCTTCCAGTAGGCCAGGCGCTCGCGGATGTTCTTTTCAAAGCCCATGCTCCCCGGCTCGTAGAAACCCTTTTCCGTGACCCCTTCGGGCAGGGTTTGCAGCAGCGAGGTCTTTTCGGGAAGGTCGTGGGCGTAGACGTACCCCTTGCCCGCCCCCTTGCCGGCGGCGATGAAGTTGTCGGGATTGACGATCTGCAATGGCACGGGCAGCATTTTGTATTTCTCGGCGATGCCCTTCATTTTCCCGTCGCTCAGGTACAGGGAATTGCTTTTGGGCGCCAGGGCCAGATAGACCGCCGCTTCGCTCAGGAACAGGTCGCCTTCCGGGGAACCCAAAAATTCATAAGCCTGCTTGGCGTTGAGACAGATGCGCAGGGCTTCGGGGTCGGCCAGGCCGATATCCTCCACGGCCATGCGCACCATGCGCCGCAGAATGTACAGCGGATCCTCGCCGCCCTCGAGCATGCGGTAGAGCCAGAAGAGCGCGGCGTCGACGTCGGAGTTGCGCACGCTCTTGTGCAGGGCGGAGATGTACTGATAGCGGTCGTCGCCGCCGCGGTCGTAACCCGCGATCTTGTTCTGAATGATGTCGAGGACCCCGGCATCGTCGACCGGCTTTTCCAGGTCAGCCGTCTGGAAGACGATCTCCACCAAATTGAGCAGGCGCCGGCTGTCGCCGTTGCTGTAGCCGATCACCACCGTCTCGGCTTCGGGCGTGAAGCGCAGGGCCGCGCCGCCAGGCGGAGCGATGAAAGCCAACGCCCGGGCCAGGATGCGCCGCAGGTGCTCCTCCTTCAACGGGAACAATTCCAAGATCTTCAGGCGCGAGAGCAGGGCGCGATTGATCTTGTAGGCCGGATTCTCGGTGGTGGTTCCCAGCAGGATGATGTCGCCGCGCTCCACATAGGGCAGGAAAGCGTCCTGAATGTTGCGGTTGAAATGGTGGATTTCATCGACGAACAACACCAGCGGTTTGCCACGCTCCTGGCGGGCGGCCAGGGATTTTTCCATCAGCTTCTTGATCTCGCCGATCCCCGACACCGTGGCCGAAAACTCGGCCGACGGATAGGCGGTTTCCCTGACCAGGATACGGGCCAGCGTGGTCTTGCCCGTCCCCGGGGGGCCCCAGAAGATCATCGAGGCCAGGTTGCCGCTCCGCACCATGGCCTGGACGATCTTCTGCCGCCCGGTCAGGTGCTCCTGGCCTTCGAATTCCGAAAGTTTCTGCGGCCTCAGCTTGTCGGCGAGCGGGAAAAAATCGTGGTTCATGGATTGCCCCGGGGCCGCGGCTCGCTCAGCTCTGGGTGCTGAGGATCATCGCCGCCAGCAGAGGCAGCATGATCTCGTGGTGGCCGACGAAGTAGTAGCCCTTGCCGCCGTGGGCGACCGGCCGCTTGAAGACATTTTCAAAGGGGCGGTAATGGCGGTTGAAATCGAACACCGCCGTGTAAAAATTCTCCAAACGGATCCCCTGCCCCGAGCAGAAAGCCACCGCCTTCAGAAAGACTTCGGGCAGGATGACCGCCGAGCCGATGTTGAGGTAGGCTCCGCCCTGCCCGATCTCGGCGACGATGGAAGCCAGCAGCTGGAAGTCGCGCTCGGCCAGGGCGCCGGTGACCTCGCCGGCGAACATCGGGTGAAAGTGGATGAAATCGGTGCCGATGGCCGGGTGGATGGTGACCGGGATGTTCAGCTTGTAGGCGTTGAACAGGATGCTGTGCTCCAGGTGGGGCAGTTTGGCCTGGATCAGGTAGTAGCCGACCGCCTCGCCGGCGCCCATGTTCGCCTGCATCCCGTCCTTGAGCGCCAGGTTCAGGAACAGCCCGGTTTCGTCGGTGTTGCCGTAGCTCCCCTGCAGCAGGTTGGCGGCCACGTCCTCGGAGGTGTTCCCGGCCAGGGCGATCTCGAAATCATGGATCATGAAGGCGCCGTTGGTGGCGATGGCCGAGATCCAGCCGCGCTGCATCAGGTCGATGATCAGCGGGCTCAAGCCGAGCTTGACCACGTGCGCGCCCATGCCCCAGATGATCGGCTTGTTTTTTTTGCGCGCCTCGCCGAGCCGGCCGGCGAACTCGCGCAGGTCCCTGGCGGCCAGGAAGGGCGGCAGGGAAGCGATGAACGAGTTGAAATCGGCGCCCGCCAGGTAGGGCTTGGGGAAATCGCTTAAATGGACCAGCGAAGGACGGTCTTTGATGGAAACGGTTTTCAGGTTTTTTTTATTCAAGGGCTTGTATTTCGGGTAGGGCATGTTTATTCCTTGAGCGTATGGCTGAAACGGACGACGTATTCGACGCCGCTGTAGACGGTCAGGATCACCGCGATGTAAAGGACGGCCGTGCCCAGCAAACGCAGGTAGTTCGCGTAGGGAAGCTTCTGGTAGATGATCAGGATGGAGAGGGCAACGATCTGGAAAGTGGTCTTGATCTTGGCCGGGATGGAGGCCGAGAAGGAAGCATTTTTAACCAGGTAATAGAAGCGGAAGGCGGAGATGAAAATCTCGCGCAGGATGATGATCGCCGCCACCCAGGTCTCGACCTCCTGCAGGTAGACCAGGGCCATCAGCGCCGCGGCCACCAGCAGCTTGTCGGCCAGAGGGTCGAGAAACTTACCCAGGTCGCTGACCTGGTTGTACTTACGGGCGACATAGCCGTCGAGCGAATCGGTCACGGCGGCAATGACGAAGATGGCAAACGCGATGATCTCCTTGTTCTGCATTTCGGTCAGGAGAATGACCAGGAAAAGGGGGACCATGATGATGCGCACGATGGTGATCAAATTGGCTTTAGTCATGTTTACCCCGGCCCATTGTATAATGGTTCCGGGCAAAATGCAATCGGGATGAGCTTGTATAAGAACCTTAGTATAAAAAATATGGCTGCCACGGGCAGCGATGTTGCTTGTAAGAACCGTGGTGTATAAAAAAAATGGCTGCCAGGGGCAGCCAATTTTTTATACAACGGTTCTAACTAAAGCCCAAAGGGCTCAAGGTCGCCGGCGCCGTGACGGATGAGTACCGGGGTGACGCCGCTCAGGTCGATGATTGTCGAGGGCTGGTTGGCCAGCGGGCCGGCGTCGAGGACCAGCTCGACGTCGTGGCGGAAGGTCTCGGCGATGGCCTGGGGATCGGTATAGTAGTCGTCCTCGCCCTGCGGCACCGAGGTGGAGAGCAGCGGCCGGCCGAGTTCGCGGACAAGTCCCAGGGCCACGGCCGAATCGGGAATGCGCACCCCCACCGTCGGCCGTTTCTGCAGCAATATTTTTGGAACTTCCTTGCTGGCCCGCAGGATGAATGTGTATTTACCCGGCGTGACGCGGCGCATGACGCGGTAGGCGCTGGTCGGCACGTACGCCCACGCGGCCACGGCGGCCAGGTCGGGGCAGATGAAGCTGAGCAGCTTCTGCTGCGACGTTTTCTTGAGCTTGAAGATCCGCCCCATGGCGTCCTTGTTGAAGAGGTCGGCTCCCAGGCCGTAGATGGTGTCGGTGGGATAGACGATCAGGCCGCCGTCGGCCAGGATGCGCGCCGCGTGTTGCAGCAAGCGGCGGTGGGGGTGCTCCAGGTCGATCTGCTGTATCTCGACGGTCACGGCGCTCCCCTGCCCCGTTTCCCAGGCGGCCCTATTTCAATTCGTTCAACTTTTTGTAGTAGTCGTGCTTGCCTTTCTTGAAAGCCTCGGCCTGCGCGTACAGGCGGTCGGCGACTTCGGGAAACTGCAGTTTGAGCGTGGCGAAGCGGATCTCCTTGGCCAGGAAATCCTGCATTCCCAGGGTCGGGTCCTTGCTCTCGTAGATGAAGGGGTTCTTGCCTTCGCCGGCCAGCGCAGGGTTGTAGCGGTAGAGCGGCCAGTAGCCGGCCTGGACGGCCTTCTTGGCCTCCTCGCTGGAGAAGCCCATGTCAATGCCGTGCATGATGCAGGGGGAATAGGCGATGACGATGGACGGCCCGGGGTACGCTTCCGCCTCGAGGAAGGCCTTGACCACCTGGTTCATGTTGGCGCCCATGGCCACCGAGGCCACATAGACGTAGCCGTAGCTCATGAACATCAGCCCCAGGTCCTTTTTGCCGGTGCGCTTGCCGGCCGAGGCAAACTGCGCCACCGCCGACAGCATCGTCGACTTGGAGGCCTGGCCGCCGGTGTTGGAGTAGACCTCGGTATCGAGGACCAGGACGTTGACGTTTTTGCCGGTGGCCAGGACGTGGTCCAGGCCGCCATAGCCGATGTCGTAGGCCCAGCCGTCGCCGCCGATGCACCAGACCGACTTGTCGACCAGGTAATCCTGGAGCTCGCTGACCTTGCGCAGCAGGGCCTGTTTCTCGCGTGGGGCTGTCTTGACGGCCCCCTGCAGCAGGTTCTTTACTGCCAGGGCTGCGGCCTGCGCGTCGTCGCCGTTTTTATCCCAGAGCTCGAGGCTCTTTTTCAGGGCCGCCTCCAGCTTCTTGTCCCCGCCGCCCGCCAGCAGGCGGTCGATGGCGCTAAGCAGCAGCTTGCGGTTGGCGTCGACGGCCAGGCGCATGCCCAGGCCGTACTCGGCGTTGTCCTCGAACAGGGAATTGGCCCAGGCCGGGCCGCGCCCGTCTTTGCCCACGCAATAGGGTGTGGTCGGGAAAGTGCCGCTGTAGATCGACGAGCAGCCAGTGGCGTTGGCGATGATCATGCGCTCGCCGAAAAGCTGCGAGACCAACCTGACGTAGGGGGTTTCGCCGCAGCCGGCGCAGGCCCCGGAAAATTCGAACATGGGTTTGCGGAACTGCACCCCCTTGAACTGGGTGATCTGGGTGCCGTCCATGATGTTGTCGGGGAGGTCCTCGAAAAACTGGGCGTTCGTCGCTTCGCCGGCCTTCCGCTCATCCTCGAGGGGATGGAATTCGAGGGCTTTGGTCTTGGCCGGGCAGACGTGGACGCAGTTGCCGCAGCCGGTGCAGTCCTCGATGTAGACCTGCACCTTGTAGGCCAGGTCCTTCGCGTTCTTGGTCAAGGACTTCACGGTCTTGAAGGAGGCCGGGGCTTTGGCCAGCTGGGCCGGCTCGATCTGCTTGGCGCGGATGGCGGCGTGCGGGCAGATCAGCGAGCACTGGTTGCACTGGATGCAGTTCTCGCTCAACCAATGCGGAACCTGCGGGGCGATGCCGCGCTTCTCCAGCTTGGCGGTGGCGGTGGGCACCTTGCCGTCGAGCGGCATCTGCGAGACCGGTACGCTGTCGCCCTTCAGGTGCATGAGCTTGTCGATGACGGTGCGGGCGAATTCGGAGGCGTTGTCGGGAATCAGCTTGGGTTCCGGCGCGGAGGCCTTGATGTCCTTGACGGCGGCCGGCACATTGATCTGCTGCAGGGCGGCGCTGGTGCGGTCGACCGCGTCCCAGTTCATCTTGACGATTTTCTCGCCCTTCTTCTCGTAGGTCTTCTTGATCGAATCCTTGATCAGCTGGATGGCTTCAGCGCCGGGCAGCACACCGGAGATCTTGAAAAAGGCGGCCTGCATGACCGAGTTGATGCGTTTGCCCAGGCCGACCGCCTCGGAAATCTTCAGGGCGTCGATGTTGAAGAATTTAATTTTCTTGTTGATGATCGTCTCCTGCATGCTGCGGGTCAGGTGCTCGAACACCTCGTCGTTGCCCCACTCGGAGTTGAGCAGGAAGGTGCCGCCGGTCTTGATCCCCTTCAGCACGTCGTAGCGGCCGATGTAGGCCGGGTTGTGCAGGGCGACGAAGTCGGCCGAGGTCGACAGGTAGGGGGCGCGGATGGGGCTCTTGCCGAAGCGCAGGTACGAGATGGTGATGCCTCCCGATTTTTTGGAGTCGTAGGAGAAATACCCCTGGGCGTACATGTCGGTGTGGTCGCCGATGATCTTGATCGAGTTCTTGTTGGCGCCGACGGTGCCGTCCGATCCCAGGCCCCAGAAGATGCAGGAGATGGTGTCGCTCTTTTCGATGGCGAAATCCTCGTCAACCGGCAGCGAGCGCTTGGTCACGTCATCGGTGATGCCCACGGTGAAGTCATGGAAGCAGGCGCCGGCAAGGTGGTCGAAGACCGCCTTGGCCATGGCCGGGGTGAACTCCTTGGAGCTGAGGCCGTAGCGGCCGCCGATGATGGTCAGCCCCTTGTTGGCCAGGGCGGTGACCATGTCCATGTAGAGGGGCTCGCCCAGAGCGCCCGGCTCCTTGGTACGGTCGAGGACAGCGATCTTCTTCACCGACTTGGGCAGGGCGTCGACCAGGGCCGCCAACGAGAACGGCCGGAAAAGGCGGACCTTGATCAGACCGACCTTGGCGCCGTTGCGGTTCAGGTAATCGACCGTCTCCTCGAGGGTTTCGCAGGCCGAGCCCATGGCGACGACGATCCGGTCGGCCTCGGGGTGGCCGACATAGTCGAACAGTTTGTAATGGCGGCCGGTCTTTTTGCCGACCAGGTCCATATATTTTTGCACGATGGCCGGGGTCTTCTCATAATAAGGGTTCACCGTTTCTCGTCCCTGAAAATAAACGTCGGGATTCTGCTGGCCGACCTTGAGCACCGGGTGATCGGGGCTCAGCGCCCGGCCGCGGAACTCCTCGACCCGCTTCATGTCGAGCATGGAGGCCAGGGTCTCGTAGTCAATCATCTCCACCTTCTGGATCTCGTGCGAAGTGCGGAAGCCGTCGAAGAAGTTCAGGAACGGCACCCACGACTCGAGCGTGGCCAGGTGCGAGACGATAGCCAGGTCCATGATCTCCTGGACCGAGGCGGCGGCCACCAGGGCAAAGCCGGTGTTGCGCACCGACATGACGTCGGAGTGGTCGCCGAAGATCGAGAGCGACTGGCAAGCCAACGAGCGGGCGGAGACGTGGAACACGGTGGGCAGCATCTCGCCGGCGATCTTGTGCATGTTGGGGATCATCAGCAGCAGCCCCTGCGAGGCGGTAAAGGTGGTGGTCAGGGAGCCGGCCGAAAGCGCGCCGTGCACGGCGCCGGCGGCGCCGCCCTCCGACTGCATCTCGATGACCTCCACTTCCTGGCCGAAGATGTTCTTGCGGCCGTTGGCCGCCCAGGCATCGGCGAGTTCGCCCATCACAGAAGAAGGGGTAATCGGGTAGATGGCGGCGATGTCACTGTAGGCATAGGCCACGTGGGCCGCGGCGGTGTTGCCGTCGATGGTCGCTTTCTTGTTGCTCATAATGGTTTTTCTCCTTGCTTTCAGGGAAAAGGTCAGGAAGGCGGGCATTCCCGAATCCGTGTTTCCTTGGTCTTTCCCGGGATAAATTAGAAAAAATGTTAACACATTAACAAAGCGCAGTCAAATGCAAAATCCGTTATAAAAAACTCAGCGCTGCCCCCTCTCTTTCCAAAAAGCGGGGGGAGAACGCCTTACCCCTTCTTTTGCCAAGAGAAGGGGTTGGGGATGAGTTTTGAACTTAGCGCCGGCCAAAGACCGGCAAGATCAAATGAAAGCGATCTTTATCAGTTATTTATTTTTCACCTGTTTCGACTGCGGTTGCGGTTTCGGCAGGCAGGCCTTTTTCTTTTTTGACCCTGCTTTCGCAGAAGCTGCAAAGCTCGGTGATATTCTTCAAATCTTTTGCCTGGGCCACGGTGCCGCTGAAAATTTCATCCGTTCTCTTGGTGTTGATGTAGGGACAATCCGAGTATATGTGGTAATGCGTGCCCGATTTCGTCCAAAAAACGTGGTTCACGCCATCGTTCAGCTGTTCGACCTGCGCCGTCTGCTGCGCGTACTGCTCCTGGGACGGCGGATTGAAATCGATGCCGGTGGCGCCCGCGATCAGCAAGGCAATAACACCGATGGCGCCGACAATGCCTTTTTGCTTGCCGTTCATATCCTTGTTGGTGAAGATAAGGATGACGAGGGGCAGGAAGGCGATGATGCTGATGATCACGCCCAACTGGTTCTGGATGAAAAATTTGACCTTTTCCTTTTCCGAGGCGGGATCGAGGCGGTTCGATTTCTTCCACAGCAACGAGCCAATGACGGCAAAGATCAGATCGGCCACGATCAGGACAATGAGCCACGTCATTTTGATCGGCGGTTTTCTGAGCAGCAAGATCGCCCCGACTTCAAGGCCGATGGCCACGATCCAGGAAATGATCGCGAACAGGCGCAGGCTTTTCGCCTTGCCCTTGCTTTCGCCGCTGGCCACGAAGGGTTTGGCCTCCCTGGCGGTCGATTGACTCTCCCCGCCCCCCACCTGGGTTACTTTTTTCAACGTACCTTTATCTGGCATTTCATTCCCTCCTAAGTTTTACCTATTGTATAGCAAATTTATTGAAATAAAAATAGGTGTGCGGTCAATCATGATATTTTTTTCGCTTCTCCTAGATTTGACATTTCCAGTGCGCATGAAGCACAATATGGCCTTTCCGGCCGTTACGCACGCGGCCGGCATGGAAAAAAATGAACGAACCAGGAAATACCTTTGAATTGGAATTGAAGGTCCGTGATTACGAGGTCGACCTGCAGGGCATCGTCAACAACGCCGTTTACCTGCACTATCTGGAGCACGCCCGGCACGAATTCCTGATTTCCCGGGATATCGATTTCTCGGCCATGCATGGGCAGGGAAACGATCTGATTGTCACCAGAATCGAGATCGACTACAAACACCCGCTGAAGAGCCGCGACAAGTTTAAGGTGACGCTGCAAGTCAAAAAAGCGGGCTCCCTAAAGGTGATCTTCGAGCAGGCGATCGTCCGCCTGCCCGACATAAAGCTCATCGTCGAAGCCCGGGTGACCGGGATCTGCCTGAAAAACGGACGCCCGGTCAGGCCCGAAGACATTCTCGACACCCGTCGCCTTGGCTTGCCGCCAGGTCCGGCAGCGGCTCATGAGCGGGCGGGAGAGAACCTTGCGCCGCGGGAGGAAAAATGTTCCAAACGGAAATCATGATCGGATTACAGACCCTGCGTTCGGACCCCCTAACCTGGCTGATGAAGCTGATCACGGCCACGGGCTACTACAGCTTCATCGCCACCCTGATCATTGCCGTCATGCTGGGAATCAGCCTGCGCAAAGGTTTCCTGCTGTTCCAGCTCTTCGCCTGGACGGGCATGGCCAGCGAATTGTGCAAGGGGCTGTTCGGGCTGCCACGGCCGTTTTTCGTCGACAACCGCATCCTTTGCCTGGAATCCGGATGGGACTCGGCCACGCCGCTCCACGCCCAGGGGGCGACGAGTTTTTTTGCCTTGCCGCCGCGGTCGGTGATCGACGCCTTCCGGACGCAGACCCTCTCCTTCGGCTTCCCTTCCGGTCACGTCTCGGGGAGCGTCGCCATTTGGGGTGGCCTGGCCGTTTTTTTCCGCAAACGCTGGCTCGCCTGGCTGGCCCCGATTTTCGTCACCCTGGTCGCCCTCAGCCGCATGTACCTTGGGGTGCACTTTTTGGGCGATGCCCTCGGCGGCGCCCTGCTGGGCGGACTGATGCTGCTGCTCGCCTGGCGGCTCGTCGGCAACCCCGGCAGCCAAGAGCGGTTTTTTGCCGCCGCCCGGCTCGGCGCCGGCGCGGCGCTGCCGCGTCTGGTTTATGTGGCGGTGATGTTCATCCTGCCCATGCTGCTGTTCATTTTTTCGGTGATACCGGCCGCTTTTGCCGGTTATTTCATCGGGTTGAACACCGCCTTCACGCTGATCCTGAGGCAAGGCCCCCCCAATGAGAGCGCATCCTTGCCGGTGCGCGCCTTGCGCATGCTGCTCGGCGGCCTTATTTTCCTGTTCCTCAACTGGGTCCTAGGACTGGGGATAGGCTGGTTCCATCTTTCCCATGCTCCCTGGCCGGTTTTCATTTCCACCGGCCTGGGTTGTTTTCTGACCTTCCGGATTTCTCTACCATTGTTTGTTCGCCTGGGCCTTTATAAAAAAATAATCCAGTTGCAGACCGCAGCGCAATAGGCTCCGATGCCCACATTTCCAAAAATTCCCGGCTTTGAGTTGAAAAAATTTTTGGGCAGCGGCGGCGCCGCCGACGTTTTCCTGGCCATCGACCTGAAGCATTCGCGGCTGGTGGCCGTAAAAGTCCTGTCCCATACCCGCTTCGCCGACACCATCGCGGTCAGGCGCTTTATCAAGGAAGCGCAGACCATTTCCCGGCTGCACCATCCCAACATCGTCCGCATCCTCGGTACGGGTCGGGCCGACGGCCGTCATTACATGGTCATGGAGTTCCTGCCCGAAAGTCTAAAGGCGCGGCTCCGCCAGCGCAAGCAGATCGGCCTGCAGGAGTCCCTGACCATCATCAACCAGATCGCCTCCGCCCTGTTCTACGCCCACGGCAAGGGTTTCATCCATCGCGACGTCAAGCCCGACAACATCATGTTCCGCGCCGACGGGACGCCGGTGATCCTCGATTTCGGCATCGCCCGCGTCCTCGAAGCCACCAGCCAGATCACCCGCTCGGGCACCAGCCTGGGCACCCCGCGCTACATGAGCCCGGAGCAGCTCAACGCCAAGCGGGTCGACGGCCGCAGCGACATCTACAGTCTGGGGGTAGTTCTCTACGAGATGATCAGCGGCGCCCCGCCCTTCAAGGGCAGCCATACCATGTCGGTGGTCCTGAAGCACATCAGCGAGCCCATCCCCAAACTGCCCGAAGAACTGCGCCACTGCCAGCCGCTGATCGAGCGCATGCTGGCCAAAGAGCGCGACAAGCGCGTCGGCAGCGAAGCGGAATGGCGAGAGCTGATCAAACCGCTGCTCAAGCCCTTCAAGCTGCCCAAGGTCGCCCGGGACAACCTCGTCGGCCTGCCCTCGGTCAAGGAACGGGAGAAGACCCGCCTGAGCATCGATGGTGGCAAAAGCGATTCCGAAAAAAACCGCGCCACCCGTTCGCGGCCGCGGCCCAAGCCCAACCGCCCGCGCCTGTTTCTCCTGAACCTGCTGCTCGTCCTGGCCGCCGTGGTCTGGGTCTTTTTCAACTACGAACGCATTCCCGGCATGGCCCTTGCACTATGGCACACGGTCATCGCATGGATCTCGTCACTCATTGCCAAGATTTAGAGCGAACTATCGTGACACGTGACGCGTAACGCGTAACGAGAGAAGGCAACTACAAAAGTTCGAGATTTTGCTGTTCCTTGTCACTTGTCACTCGTCACTGAGGTCATCTTCTGGCAGCGCGGACAGAAGTGGGCCGAGCGGCCCGAAACGCGTATCTTTTCGATGGGGACCCCGCAGGCAAGGCAGGGCTGGCCGGCCCGGCCGTAGACCCGCAAGTGTTCACGATTTTCGCCGCCGCGGCCGGCGACGGTACGATAGTCGCGCAGCGTGGTGCCGTTGCGGCGGATGGCGTCGCCCAGTACCTTCGGCACGGCCCGGCTCAACTTCAGCCGCTGGCCGCTGCTCAAGCGGCCGACCGGGGCAAGCGGATGGATCCCGGCCGCATGCAGGGCCTCGTCGGCGTAGATGTTCCCGACTCCGGCCAGGATCGTCTGGTCGAGCAAAACGGTTTTCACCGGCCGGCGGGTGCTGAGCCCGGACAAAACCGACAGCACGGACGCCGGTTTCAGCGGCTCGGGTCCCAGGCCGGGGCAGGACTGGCTTTTGCATGGCCAGAGACGCAGGCGGCCGAACTTGCGGGCATCGACGAAATACAAGACCGAGCCGTCCAAGAAGCGGAATTCGATGCGCGCGTGCCTGCGGCCGGCCAAGTCGAGTTCGCGCACCAGTTTGCCGGTCATGCGCAGATGGATGGTAAAAAAAGAACCGTCCTCGCCTTCAATTCCGATATACTTGCCACGCCGGCTGACGGCATGGATGGTCATCCCGGCCAGCCGGCGCTTGAATTCCCCGGCATGCCCCTGGACCGAACTCTGCCAAAGGACGCGGACGCGGGCAATGGTCTTGCCGACGATGAGTCGGCGCAACTGGCGGACGATGGTCTCGACTTCAGGCAGTTCGGGCATTTGTCTGAAGTATAAATCGGCGAGCACCGCGTGTCAATTTGGGGCAAAAACGGGGAAAATATAGGGAAATCGCTTATTGAACGCCGACCGTTTATCTGCTACAATTCATTATCCATGAGAGACAAAATCCTGATCCTTGACTTCGGCTCGCAATACACCCAGCTCATCGCCCGCCGCGTGCGCGAGCTCGGCGTTTTCTCGGAGATCCGCCCATTCGATTTCAGCCTGGACAAGATCCGGGAAGCGCCTCCGGCCGGGATCATCCTTTCGGGCGGACCGGCCAGCATCACCGCCGTTGGGGCGCCGAAGGTCGATCGCGAACTTTTCAGGCTGGGCATCCCGATCCTGGGTATCTGCTACGGCATGCAGCTGATCACCCAGACGCTGGGCGGCCGGGTGGAACGCTCGACCCGGCGCGAATACGGCAAGGCCGAACTGGTCGTCAGCGCCGCTTCGCCCCTTTTCAAGAACATCAAGCCGCGCAGCACGGTCTGGATGAGTCACGGCGATTCGCTCGCCCGCACGGCCCCCGGATACGCGATCACGGCCCGCTCCGGCGACGGCGCCATCGCGGCCATCGAGAACCGCAAGCAAAGCATCTTCGCCGTGCAGTTCCACCCCGAAGTCAAGCACAGCCAGCAAGGGAAAAAGATCCTGGCCAATTTCCTGTTCGCGATCGCCGGCGCCGCCAAAACCTGGAACATGAAGAACTTCGTCGCCGCCGAGAGCGCGCGGTTGCACGAGCAATGCCTGAACAAGCGCGTGGTTCTCGGCGTGAGCGGCGGCGTCGATTCGACCACCCTGGCCGTGCTGCTGCGCCGGGCGCTGGGGAAAAACGTCACCGCCATCTTCGTCAACAACGGCCTGCTGCGCCTGAACGAGGAAAGGGAAGTGCTGGACAACCTGCGCCGGCGCCTGGGCTTGCAAGTCACCTATATCAACGCCAGCCGCTCCTTCCTGCGCAGCCTCAAGGGCGTCGTTGCCCCGGAAAAGAAGCGCAAAATCATCGGCAAGACGTTCATCGACGTCTTTTACAAGGGGCTGCCCGATTTCGATTTCCTCGTCCAGGGCACCCTGTATCCCGACGTGATCGAAAGCAACCCGGTCCAGGGCCCATCGCAAACCATCAAGACCCACCACAACCGGGTGCAGGAAGTGCGGCGGCTGGAACGGCAGGGGCGGATCATCGAGCCGTTCAGGTTCCTTTTCAAGGACGAGGTCCGCGAAGTGGCCCGTTTGCTGAAGATCCCCGGCGACCTCTACAACCGCCACCCCTTCCCGGGACCGGGGCTGGCGGTGCGCATCCTCGGCGAGGTCACCCCCGCCAAGCTGTCCATTTTGAAAGCGGCCGACGACATCTTCATCAGCGAGCTGAAACGCAGCGGCTGGTACGAAAAAACCTGGCAGGCTTTCGCCGTGTTGCTGCCGGTGCGCAGCGTCGGCGTCATGGGCGACGAACGGGCCTACGGCCAGGTCATCGCCCTGCGCGCCGTCACCAGCTCCGACGGCATGACCGCCAACTGGGCCGCCCTGCCGGCCGAGGTCCTCGACGCCGCGGCCAACCGCATCGTCCGCCAGGTCCGCCCGGTCACCCGCGTCGTCTACGACATCACCGCCAAGCCCCCGGCCACCATTGAATGGGAATGAAGAGCTTTATCCACCTTCATCTTCATTCCGAATACAGCCTGCTCGATTCGACCCTCAAGATCGACGAGCTGCTGAAAAAGACTCTCGCCTTCCAGATGCCGGCCGTGGCCCTGACCGACCACGGTTCCATCCTGGGGGCGGTCAATTTTTTCAAAAAGGCGCAAGCCAACGAGATCAAGCCCATCATCGGCTCCGAGCTATACCTGGCGACGGGCTCGCGCTTCGACAAGCCCAACCGCCGCGAGGATGAGCTCAACTACTTCCATCTGCTGGTGCTGGTCAAAAACGACCAGGGCTATCGCAACCTGTGCGAGCTGATCACCGCCTCGTTTTTGGAGGGCTTCTACCGCAAGCCGCGCATCGACAAGGAGATCCTGGAAAAATACAAGGAGGGGCTGCTGGTCATGTCCTCCTGCATCCAGGGCGAAGTCCCGCACTATCTGCTGCGCGGCCAGGAGGACAAGGCCGAAGCCGCGGCCCGCTGGTACCGGGAGGTCTTCAAGGACAACTTCTTCCTGGAGCTCCAAAACCACGGCATGCCCGAACAGCTGCAGGTCATGCCCCGCTTGGTCGACCTGGCCGGCCGCCTGTCCATCCCGCTGGTGGCCAGCAACGACGTCCATTACCTGAACCAGGAGGACGCCGACGCCAGGGAGATCCTGATCTGCCTGCAAACGGGCGATGTCATCAGCAACCCCGACCGGGCGATGAAAATGGAAAGCGAGCAGCTGTATTTCAAATCCAGCGAGGAGATGGCCTCCCTGTTCGGCTCCATCCCCGGCTGCCTGGACAACACCTTCGAGATCGCCTCGCGCTGCAATTTCGAGTTCAAGCTCAAGAAGTACTTTTTGCCCAGCTTCGTCGTCCCCGGCAAGCTCACCATCGACGACTATTTCGAAAAGATCTGCCTGGAGGGCTTCGAGCGCATCACCCACCAGTACCTGGCCAAGGCCAAGCACTTGAAGCACAGCTACGAGGAATACCAGGAGCGGCTGCGCTACGAGATCGAGAAGGTCCGCGAGATGGGCTTCCCGGGCTATTTCCTCATCGTCTGGGACATCATCTGCTTCGCCAAGAAAAACGACATCCCGGTCGGGCCCGGCCGCGGCTCGGTGGTCGGCAGCCTGGTGGCCTTCGTCATGGGCATCACCAACATCGATCCGCTGGAATACGACCTGATCTTCGAGCGCTTCCTCAATCCCGAGCGCGTCAGCCTGCCCGACATCGACATCGATTTCGACGGCGAACGCCGCGACGAGGTCATCGAGTACATCCGCTCCAAGTACGGCGAGGACAACGTGGCCCAGATCGTCACCTTCGGGCGCATGAAGGCCAAGCTGGCCATCCGCGACATCGGCCGGGTGATGGAGATCAAGCTCTCCGAGGTCAACCGCCTGGCCAAGATGATCCCCGACGGCCCCAAGGTGGAGCTGCGCGACGTCATCGAAAAAAACCCCGAGCTGCAGCGCGAGATCAAGCACAACCCCCAGACGGTCAAGCTGATCAACTACGCCCTGAAGCTGGAGAACAACATCCGCCACACCTCCATGCACGCCGCCGGGGTGGTCATCGCGCCCCGGAAGCTGACCGAGTACATGCCGCTGTACAAGACCCGCGACGACATCACCACCCACTTTGAAAAGGACGAGGTGGAAAGCATCGGCCTGCTGAAGATGGACATCCTGGGTTTGAAGACCCTGACCATCATCAAGAACATCATCCGCGAGGTCCGGGAAAGCCAGGGGGTCAGCATCGACCTGGAGAACATCAACCTGCTGGACGCCAAGACGTTCAAGGTCTTCCAGAAGGGCGACGCCGACGGCATCTTCCAGTTCGAGAGCTCGGGCATGCGCGACTACCTGAAGAAGACGAAGCCGTCCCGGATCGAGGACCTAATCGTGCTCAATGCCCTGTACCGCCCCGGGCCGCTGCAGTCGGGCATGGCCGACATCTACGTCAACCGCAAGCTGGGCCGCGAGAAGGTGACCTACATCTTCCCCGACCTCGAGGAGATCCTGAAGGACACCTACGGCATCATCGTCTTCCAGGAGCAGGTCATGCAGATATCGGTGCGCGTGGCCGGCTTTTCCATGAGCGAGGCCGACGAGCTGAGAAAGATCATGGGCAAGAAGGAAGTCAACAAGATGCCCGCCCAGGAAAAGAGGTTCATCGAGCGCAGCATCAAGCGCGGCTACGACAAAAAAAAGGTGGAGGGGCTCTTCGGCCAGATGAAGACCTTCGCCGAGTACGGCTTCAACAAGTCCCATTCCACCGCCTACGCCTACCTGGCCTACCAGACCGCCTTTCTCAAGGCCCATTACCCGGTCTACTTCATGTCGGCCCACCTCAGCTCCGAGTCGGAAAAGACGTCGACCTCGTCGAAGATCATCCAGTACGTTTCGGAGAGCAAGAAGATGGGCATCGACATCCTGCCGCCGGACATCAACAAGAGCCAGGAATATTTTCACGTCGAAACGGCCGGCGCCATCCGCTTCGGGCTGATCGGCCTGAAGAACGTCGGCAGCAGCGCCCTGCAGATCATGCTCAAGGCCCGCCAGGAGGGCGGCGCCTTCAGGAGTTTCAACGATTTCGTCGCCCGCGTCGACCTGAGCCGGGTCAACAAGACCGTCCTGGAAAGCCTGGTCAAGGCCGGCGCCTTCGACTGCTTCGGCCTGAAAAGGCGGACTCTGTTCGAGAGCGTCGGCGACATCATCAAGCGCTCCGCGGCCATCGAAAAGAACCGCGGCAAAAACCAGAAAAAGCTGTTCAAGGACGAGATCGCCGACTCCTATATCCCGGAAGAAAACATCAAGCTGGAGGAGTGGTCGGAGAGCGAGATGATCACGGGCGAGAAGGAGATCGCCGGCATCTACGTCACCCACAACCCCCTGGAAAAATTCAGCAGCGAGATCAGCAAGGTCTCCAACACCACCATCCTGGCCATCCAGAACAGGGAGTTCAAGGGCGAGATCATCAAGCTCGGCGGCGTGGTCACCGAGTTCACCCCCCGCACCTCGAAAAAGGGCGACGCCTACGGCGAGATCTTTTTCGAGGACCTGAGCGGGCGCATCAAGGTGCTCTGCTTCAAGGACCGCTGGGAGGCGCTCAAGAAGACCCTGTGCCTGGACGTCCCCTATTTCCTCGAAGGCAGGATGCCGGAGAGCGAGGAAGTCAACATCTACCTGGAAAGCCTGCAGGAACTCGAGGCCATGCTCAAGAAAAAGGCCCGCAAGATCGTCATCACCATCAACTACGAGCAGATCGACGAGAGCTTCAACGAGAAACTGCAGCAGAAGCTGGAAAAGAACCGCGACTCGGTCCCGTACATGATCGTCATCAACCACGGCGAAGACGCCCGGGTGGTGATCAACTCGGAGGCCGGGCAGGGGATCAAGGCCACCGCCTCGATGAAGAAGGACATCGAGAAGCTGACCGGCCCGAACTCGATCGAGATCCTGTTTTGAGCGCCATGAACGAGAACCCCCAAGACGATCGGCTGGCCCGGGCCGAGCAGCGCATCCGCTTCCTGGAGGCCGAGCTCGCGCGCTTCAGCGACCTGGCCCGCACCTTCGACCCGCCGCCCAGCGAACTGCCCGAGGTGCCCTGGATCGACGTCTACGGCGAAGCGCTGCCGCGCAACCGCCAGGCGGGCGGCGACCACATCATCTACATCGATTTCAAGAAGCGCTACAAGATGGAAAAACTGATCCGCCACGCGCCGGAAAACCTGAAGAAAAAGCTGCGCGCCACCGCCGCCCGGGCCGGCATCGTCGTGCTCGACGTCGAGGGGCACGATTTCAGCTCAGCCTTCATCGCTTCGGTATTTCATCAGGCTTTCCTGCTCGGGGTTTCCTACGAATTGCAATTTTATGGGGAAATCACCACCCACCTGTTTGAAAACATCAACACCCGGTTTTTCAATTCCTCGGGAATTTCCAAGACCCTGACCATGGTCTATGGCGAAATTTCAGAAAACGGCACCTTCCGTTTCATTTCCGCCGCCCATCCTCCGCCCATGGTGTTTTCCAACAAATTCAACCGCCTGGTCGCTATCAGCGAAGAGCAGCTGATTTCTTTTCCCCAGATCGGCACCATGCCTTCCCCGGGCAACAGCGAGATCACCATCCCTTTGCTCGGCATCAAGGAAAAATACACCATTAATGAAATCAACCTCATGGGCAACGGCGATATCCTGATTCTTTACACCGACGGCCTGAGCGATCACCGCAGCGTGGACGGCCAGAAATATTTCCCCGGCCGCCTTGAGGAGCGGCTCAGGGAGAGCAAGCACCTTCCGGCCCGGGACATTTTCCAGCGCCTCAAGGACGACCTGCTCGCCTTCAACGACCGGCCCGAGGACGACATCACCTTCGTGATCATCAAAAAAATATAACTCCTTAGGAGGGACCCATGCACGCAAACATCATGTTCGGCAGCGACAACCATGCCGGGGTGCACCCGGAGATACTGAAGGCGATCGCCGCGGCCAATCGCGGCCCGGCCGTGGCCTACGGTCTCGACCCCTTCACCAACGCAGCGATCGAAAAATTCAGGGAGCACTTCGGCCCCGCGGTCGACGTCTATCCCGTCTTCAACGGCACCGGCGCCAACGTCATCTCCCTGTCCACCCTGGCGCGGCCGTTCCAGGCCGTGATCTGCTCCGAGCACGCCCACATCAACGCCGACGAGTGCGGCGCCCCGGAGAGCGCCATCGGCTGCAAGCTGCTCGCCGTGCACACGGCCGACGGCAAGCTCGGCGTTGACGACATCGGCCGCCAGCTGCAGGGAAGGCTCGACCAGCACCGCGTCCAGCCCGCCGTCGTTTCCATCACCCAGGCCAGCGAGCTGGGGACGGTCTACAGCGTGGAGGAGGTGAAGGCGCTGGCCGATTTCTGCCACCAGCACGAGCTCTATCTGCACATGGACGGCGCCCGCCTATGCAACGCCGCGGCCCACCTGGACAAGGGCCTGGGCGAGATCTCCGGCGGCGCCGGGGTCGACATCCTCTCCTTCGGCGGCACCAAGAACGGCCTGCTGCTGGGCGAGGCCGTGGTCTGCTTCCGCCCCGAGCTGAGCCAAAACACCATTTTCATCCGCAAGCAGTCGATGCAGCTGGCCAGCAAGATGCGCTTCATCTCCGCCCAGCTCACGGCGCTGCTCGAGGGAGACCTCTGGCTGCAGAACGCCGCCCACGCCAACCGCATGGCCCAATTGCTGGCCAAGCAGGTGGAGGAGATCCCCGGGCTGAAAATAGTGCAGAAGGTCCAGGCCAACGCCGTCTTCGCTTCGCTCCCCCGCTTTGCCATCGACAAACTGCTGAAAAAATACTTCTTTTACCTGTGGAACGAGGAGCAGAACGAAGTGCGCTGGATGTGTTCGTTCAGCACCAGCGAGGATGACATCGCCAAGTTCGTCGTTGCCATCAAAGAAAGTTGTCAGTAGGGGATAAAATGAAAAATGTGAAATTCATTGCCCTGTGTTTGCTGATCCTGCTCTTGACCGCCGTTGACTGCAGCAAGGATGAGAAATACGACATCAGGGGCAAATGGTCATTTACCACCGGTGCCCAGGAGCACTATATTTTCACCTTCAGCGGCTCAAGCGAAACGGGGACGCTGGCTGAAGAAGATGCCCAGAATGGAGAGGGGGATTATACGGTTTCCGGGGAAACGGTTGTTTTCGATTTTGCCTCGGCGTTAATAGGCGGCAAGAGCTGCCATTTCAGCGGCTCGTTTACCACGGAAGACAAAATGTCGGGAACCATGGACTTTGTTGCCCCCTATCCCCCCTTTCAGTGGACTCTGCAAGTGGAAGGCAATAGACTCTAAGGGCTCCCTGTCGCCCAATTGCTTATTCCCGGGCCAATGCCCTGTTCAGCGGAGCGAATAGTTTTTTTGGCAGAACATTTTCCAACACGACCGATTCACAACCATTGAATCGCGCCAGATCGCCGAGCGCGCGGCCGAGCTCGGCGATCAGGCCATCCTGAAATTCCCCATCGACAACCAGCCGGCGCACGCGAAACGTTTTATCGGGGCGATCGGCCTTGGGGTCGAGGCGGCCGACGATATTCTCGTTGAACAGGATGGGCAGCACATAATAACCGTGGCGCCTTTTATTTTTCGGCACGTAGCATTCCAGGGTGTAGTCAAAATCGAAACGCTGCTTCAGGCGGGAGCGCGAAGTGACCAGGTTGTCAAAGGGTGATAAAAGGCGGACGCGGGGCGCCGCAGCGCGGAAAGAGCTCACCTTTTCCAGGAACGGCGGCAGAGCATAGACCGCGCCCGGCTGGCCTTCAACGTTGAGCTGTACGATCTCAGCTGCAGCGAGCATTTCCCCGAGCGCGCCCGCGATGATGCCCTTGTCGCCGATGCGGATGTATTCCCTTATTTCCTTCTCACTGGCAATGCCGAGTGCGTTGAGGGCGCGAGTGACGATGAAGCGCCCCAGCTCTCCGGGAGCGGGCGGCCGCGTATCAGTCCCCGCCGGCAGGACGCGCTCGGTCAAATCGTAGATGCGTTCGAAACCGCTGCGCTCGCGGATCATCAGCTCGCCGCGCCAGAATAGCATCTCCAGGGCCGCCTTGGCCGGCTTCCAGTCCCACCAGGGTCCTTTTCTCTTTCCTCCCGGATTCTCGAAATCGCGCGCCGCCAGGGGCCCCTCTTCGCGGATACGTTTGAGCACCGGGTCGATATAAGCGCCGTATTTTTCCCCCCAGCCCCGCCACCAGGCGCCGGAGGGATTATGGAAGCTGCGCATCATGGGGATGTAGAAGCGGTAATCGCTCATCGGCAGATACGACGCCGCGTGCCCCCAGTATTCGAAAATAGTGCGGTCGATGGCATGCGCCTTATGCAGATGCTCCGGCTTGTACCCCGGCACCCGCGTCCACAGGACATGGTGATGGGCCCGTTCGATCACCGAGATAGTATCAATCTGTACATATCCTAAGTGTTCGACAGTTTGCGCAATTCCCTCTTTACCCCTCTTGATCTTGGTTTTGCCATCCAGCAACTGGGCATGCAACACCATCCGCCGCGCGGTTTTTTGTGAAATGGATTCGTTCATAACCGGAACATCCTATCAGATCAAGCGTGATAATGAAAGTCCTGCCCCGATGCCTCTCTAGCGCCTGTCCTGGCGATTGAAACGCTGCCGGCAATGGGGGCACATGTCGCTGTGCACGGTGAGCAGCTTGCCGCAAGCGGGGCAGGTATAGCGCTGGGCTTCGCGCTTCATGTTTCTATATATTGTCATAGCGGATTTCTATCCTTTTTTTGTAGGTCAAGCTGCGCCAAAGCCATTCAAAAGGACCAAATTTGAAATGTCTCAACCAAATATTGCTAAAAATAATTTGCAATATTAAGATAAGAATCGCTATAGCGCTTGTCGGGATTAAACCGATCCTAGCGAACAGATTGAATCCGAAATTGTAGAAAATTATCATCATAATGAAAGTCTGAAACAGGTAATTGCTGAGTGCCATTCTCCCCACCGGAATCAAACGCGTAAATACTCTTTTTCCTATCCTGGTCCGGACGATCTTGAAGATAGCCGTCATATAAAAAAAACATACGAATATTTGTCCTGCCGATAACAAGAACTTATAAAGAATATTGGGAAGAGTAGGCGGGAATTGATATGAGCTCCCGCCCAATATTTTAGCCGAAATGGCAGCCAGAAATCCAATGATTAAACCGGCTGTTAACAATAATGTCGATTTTGATTTTTTTGTAAAAAAACCGATCGAAGCCAAATAGTAACCCAGAAGAAAAATCCCGAGAAATTTAAAATAACCCCCCGATGGGAAATAACTCAGGTATTTCCAGACAAGATTGTGAATGTTCAAAATGAACACTTTTCCTATAGTCCCATTTTGGAATGTGTCGACGACAGCCTCAGGCGTCATATCCGGATAGTTTACGTGCGCAATGGATGCGGCAGGTACAACGCCGAGGGTGCCCGCCGCCCGGGAAAAAGGCAAAAGCACCAGATCGATAAAAAGCGGCAACAATATAAAAAATATCGACCAGCGAATAAGATTCTTTGGCTTGACGTTGCGGAACAAGATCATGATAAAAGCAATCAGCGAATAGGTAAGTAAAATATCCCCTGACCAGATCAAACTGTGGACGAGCCCGATGCCAAATAAAACAAACATCCGCCTGCGATATATTTTCATAAAACCGATCATATCTTCCTTGTGCGCGCTGAATTGGATATAAAATCCGACCGCGAAAAGAATGGAAAAGAGCGTGTAAAATTTTGCGGTGATGATAATATCCAAAAAATAATATAAATTCTCATTTAACTGAAAATTAATTATTTTCTTCAGATGGGCGAAGGGCATGAATGCATATCCGCTGAAATACAGCATGTTATTGAAAATAATGCCCAGTAATGCGAATCCCCGCAGCACGTCAAGGATTTCTATTCTTTGTTTCGGTTCTATCGGTGCAAGTGTTTTCACAAGCTCAGCCCTTTCCCCCATGCCTGCATTTTGAGGATATTCGTTTGCATTGTCAATAGAAAAAAGCAAAACTCTGCCTGGATGAAATAGATAAAAAGCTCCGGGGAAGCGGAGGAGCCGCCGGCCCATCCGGCGTTGTCCCGATAAAAATTAATATTGACAATAGATATGGAAAAATAATATTACTAATGCAGCGAAGGTAACGAACATGAAGGTCACCGCATTCGTCGGCAGCGCGCGCTGCCATATCCGCAACAGTGAAAAGCATTCAAATCGAGGAGGATGACATGAATATGATCCGTTCGAGCCCGGCTGCGCCCGCGGCCAAGCCCTCGTGCGTTCCGGTCCTGCTCGCCTGCGGCATCGTCTCGTTGCTGGTCTATCTTGCCGGCGACGTGATCGCCGGCATGAGCTGGCAGGGCTACGCTTTCGCCAGCCAGGCGGTCAGCGAGCTGACGGCCCTGGAGTCGCCGGCACGGCCGCTCCTCCTCGTGCTGTTCTCCCTCTATAGCCTGCTGGTCGTCGCGTTCGGGGCGGGCGTCATCGCGGCCGCCGCCAGCACGCGTTCGCTGCGCAGCGCCGGGATCCTGCTGATCGTCTACTCGCTCATGGGCTGGGTGACGATGACGTACTTCCCCATGCACTCGCGGGGGGTCGTGGCAGCGACCAGCGACATCATGCACCCGATCCTCACCTACGCGAACGTGATCGTCATCCTGGCGATCGTCGGCTTCGCCGCCGCCGCCTTCGGCAGGCCGTTCCGCCTCTATTCGCTGGCGACGGTCCTGATCCTCATCGGCTGCGGCCTCTGGACCGGGCAGGACGTCTCTGCGTTAAAGGGGAACCTGGCCACGCCTATTTTGGGCATCAAGGAGCGCATACTCATCTACGGCTTCCTGCTCTGGGTGAGCGTACTGGCCGTCATGCTCCTGCGGACGAAAAGAGAAAGAAGTAAAATGCAGTAGAACCGGTATGAATCCGTTAATTCAAGATTTGACCCTATGTCCAAATTGCTGAGCTTCGGGCACAAGTCTTTTACAGAGTAACAGTTTGTCCCAATTGTTTTTTGCAGAATGCCTTGAATCGGACGGGCACGGTCCTTATAATGAATGCCGGAATGGAAGACTATTATGCCGAACACCTGGCGGCGGAAAAGCTTCGCCGCTGCTATGAGATCGCGCCCCCGCGCGTGCGGCAATATCTTCGCGCCGAGCTCGACTTCGCCTTGGGATTTATCCATGCCAACGACTCGGTCCTCGACCTCGGCTGCGGCTACGGCCGCACCCTCCCCGACCTCGCCGCCCGGGCGGCCGAGGTCTCGGCCATCGACAACGCCCCCGCCAGCGTCACCCTGGCGCGCCAGACCGTCGCAGGCCTGGCCAACGTCGAGGTCTTGGAGATGGACGCCGGCGCGCTGCAGTTCGCCGACGGCCGGTTCGACGTGGTCCTCTGCCTGCAGAACGGCATATCGGCGTTTCACCGCGACCCGGGAACGCTGATGCTCGAGGCGCTGCGCGTCTGCCGGCCCAATACTTTGGGCGGCGTCCCCTTGGGGGGCTGCCAGCCCGGCGGCGTGGTGCTGTTCTCGACCTACGCCGAACGCTTCTGGCCGCAGCGCCTGGAATGGTTCCAGCTCCAAGCCGAGGAGGGACTCCTGGGCGAGATCGATTGGCAGCGGACCGGCAACGGACACATAACCTGCAAGGACGGCTTCACGGCCACCACGTTCTCCCCGGACCAATTTCGCACCCTAGCCTCCAACTTGCCCGCCGAGCTCACCCTGACCGAAGTTGACGAATCGAGCCTCTTCTGCATATTGAGGAAATCAGGAGATGCAGTTTAATTCCCCAATCCTCAAATCTCTTCAATGTCTAAAATCGAGACCTGACCTCGATCCCCGCTCGCAGCCGAGGAGCAGGGCGGCGCAATGGTTTTTGTGAACTGCCCCCCTGATAAGACTCAATTTAGTGGGATTGGTTGTGACATTTTTTCCGTTCGGCGATCCATCCCACCAGCGGCGGGACCCAACAGAGGTTGGCGATGACGGTTTCCAGCGCGGTAGAAAACTGCGTGTCGGGTACGAACCCGAGCAAGCGGGCCGCCAGCAGCCCGAGGGGCACGATCAGAATGATGGCCAGGCTGGAGACCATCACCGGGCTTTTAAAGTACCTGGCCAAAGCCGGGGCAAAGGCCCTTTCCCGCCGATAAAGGAAAACAAAGCCCGAGATGTTTGCCCCAATCTGATCGGAAAGGGCGTAAAAATAGGGGATATAAAAAGCCTCGACGCCATAAACGTTTATTCCCAGAAGGCGGCTGCCCCAGTCTATGATCCAGGGGAAACCCATCCCCAGGAGCTTGCCCCAGCCATATGCCTGGGCCATGCTGCCGGTGACGCCTGAAATGCGCTTCCTGATCGCGAATATCCCCTCGAAAATGCTTTCGCCCTCGCCGGACAAGGTGCGCACGATCCACTGGCCTATGGCGCTGCCCTGGAATCCGAAGTGATCCAACAGCGCGCCCGACAAGAGACCACCGACAAAACCGCCGCCGGTGTATTTTATGAGTTCGCCGAACTCCTCGCCCTCACGTTCTTCTTCAAGTTCTTGATTCTCTTTTTCAGACATTTCGGCTTCACTCAATGATATTTCCTTGCCCGTTGCGCTGAAAACAGATGATAGTCAATGGCGATCGATTTTTCAAGGCAAGCCGGTCGGGAATACCTAAAATCGAGACTTGCCCTGAATGGCTTTCCTATAATTCTCATTCTTTTACCTGAGGCTAGCTAAATGCAAAAATGCAAGCACCGTCCCCAATATCGGTCCTCAAATGCCGGCGCCGCATGTCTTAAAAAAGTCATTTCGTTTCATATCGCACTCCTTATTTATAGCGCTTAATAATCCGGTGCCAAAATCATCTTGCTTCGTGATTAAGACGTCGATTTTCAACGGGCGGTTGTCAGGAAACCGCATGATTCGCAAAAATCATGCGAATTCCTGATCCCTGGCGATGGAAATATTGAGTGTCTTTCCTGCCCCACTCGCCAGTATCCCGATATCCTGCTAGCGGATTGGCAGCGGCACTTGAACTTGCCGCTTGTCGTGTTTTAAAAACCAATCATATAATTCCTGCCCTGGATAGACCAGCCAATGGATCCCATGCCCGGCAAGCGGTTCGATGGAAAACCTTAAATCCTTGTTTTTGCCCTCAAGTTTCCCGATCATTTTTTCCGTTTCCTCGAACGGCACCACATTGTCCATTTTCCCGTGAAAAGCCCAGATCGGCATGTCGTTCAGCCTGGCGATGTTTTTTTCTATATAATCCATATGGCCGGTGAACCCGCACAGCGGGGCGATGGCCGCGAATTTTTCCGGATACTTCACCGCCAGGTACCATGTCCCCGACCCGCCCAGGCTGTTGCCGGTAAGATAGACTCTATCGAGGTCGACCCTGTATTTGCCGGCCACTTCATTGAAAAAGTTTTCAAACCAGTTTTCGCTGGACCAGCGGAGATGTTCGGGGCATTGCGGGGCCACGATGACGAAAGGAAATTCCCTGCCCCGGTAGACCTGGTCGAAGATGCCGTCGGCGTACAATTTTTTCAGATCGGTTCCCCGGCGCGAGCCCCCGTGCAAACAGATGATCAACGGCCATTTTTTTGTTGTGTAGGCATCGTATCCCTTCGGCAAGTACGATATATAGCGGTAATGCGCGTCCTTGGGATTTTTATTCAATCCATGGTCGAAAATCAGGTCGAATTGCAGTTCTCCCTGTTCCGTCCAGTATTTTACCCCGCCATGCAGCTGCCCGTGCAGCCAGTTCTCTTCCGCCTCCTTTTTGCCGTTTTCATACCAGGACGTGCTGGGCCCGTTCCACAGACCTTTATCGTAATTCCCGCTGAACTCGATCTGTCCGTTCCTGTACCATTGCCTGTATTCGCCCTCCTTGGTGTTGGAGCGATAGTTGCATTGATATTCTTCCTTTATATTTCTATCAAAGGAACTGTAGAAGGCCTCCATCTGCATCTGCCCGTTTTCAAAATAGTCCCGCACCTGCCACAAGTTCCTGTTTTTGACAAGGCGGATTACCCGCTTGTAAACAATCGTTTCATTCTTGTCTATGACATGAGGCAAAATGAAAATTTCTTCGTCTTGCGCGGGCAACCAGCCGCCAATAAACAGCAGCACGATCAGCAGGGACGCTCGTTTTTTTGCATGGATCATAGTGATTTCATTTTATCACAGAAACAACAGGGAGTTTGTTGCCCCGTCCGCGAAAGCAAAACATTTCCCGCAACTCCCCGAGACCTAACTCCAATGAGACCTAGAAACAATGAATTTGAATCTCAATGTCCAATATCGACGGCCTGTTGCCCAATTAGGGTAAAAAAAAGCATTTTTAATATTCTAGCTTGAGCCGAAGATTTGGAGTGCTTATAGTCTTTCGGCACCAATAAAACAAGT